>Ga0209648_10000572_pt1 | contig 28406 bp, 24 predicted proteins | sample GraSoi2013_115cm_FD_185830 | JGI IMG/M metagenome (GOLD analysis project Ga0209648, IMG submission 185830) | Grasslands soil microbial communities from the Angelo Coastal Reserve, California, USA - Sample 9_17_2013_115cm (SPAdes) (version 2) | ecosystem: Environmental > Terrestrial > Soil >...
TCGGAGCTTGTGCATGCCTGAGGCGAGAGTTTTCAGGAGAGCCGGACGCGGGAAATCTGCACCTCCGGTTCGACGAGGGGAGAGTGGGTCGTGCCTCGCATCGCCCTCTCTCCTACTCTACCGGCTCAGCCCGCTGCCACGGACCGGGACGGAGTAAACTCGTAAGAGACTCCATGCAGCATGCAACGGCTACGGCGGCGGAGATACTCGAAGATAAAATCAGGCGCCGCACGGCCCGCGTTGGAATCATCGGCCTGGGTTACGTTGGACTGCCGCTCGCGGTGGAATTCGCGAAGGCAGGCTTCTGTGTCACGGGAATTGACGTTCAGGAATCCAAGGTAGACAAGCTCAACCGCGGCGAATCCTACATCCAGGATGTTCCGGCGGAGGTCCTGGGGCCCTTGGTGGAAACCAAGAAACTCCGGGCTACGACGAACTTCTCGGCGGTGGCGGAGCTCGACACCATCAACATCGCCGTGCCCACTCCCTTGCGGAAGACGAAGGATCCGGACATGAGTTACATCGTGTCCGCGTGCCAGGAGACGGCGAAGTATTTCGGTCCGGGCAAACTGGTGATCCTCGAATCCACGACGTATCCGGGGACCACGGACGAGCTGGTCCTGCCAATGCTGGAAGGTCCGGGGCTGAAAGTGGGCGAGCAATTCTTCCTGTGCTTCTCGCCGGAACGGGTGGATCCGGGCAACGCGAAATTTCAAACCGCGAATATTCCGAAAGTGGTGGGAGGAATCACGCCCGCGTGCACCAGAATTGGCGCGTTATTTTACTCGCAGGCGTTACAGAAAGTGGTGCCAGTCAGCTCAACGAGGGTCGCGGAGATGGTGAAGCTGCTCGAAAATACTTTTCGCATGATCAATATCGGGCTGGTAAACGAGATGGCGCTGATGTGCGATCGCATGGGCATCAACGTGTGGGAAGTGATCGACGCCGCGGCCACGAAGCCCTTCGGGTTCATGCCGTTTTATCCAGGACCGGGTTTGGGCGGCCACTGCATTCCCATCGATCCGTTTTATCTTTCGTGGAAAACGAAGCAGGCGGGGATCGAGGCGCGCTTCATCGAGCTAGCCGGATACATCAACGGCCAAATGCCGCATTTTGTGGTGGACAAGATTCAGAACGCGCTCAACGATCACGCGAAGCCGCTCAAAGGTTCCCACGTTCACATTCTGGGGGTGGCGTACAAGCGCGATATCGACGACGTGCGCGAGTCGCCGGCGCTGGACATCGTGCTGCTGCTGGAGCGTCGTGGAGCGCGAGTAACTTATAGCGACCCGTTCGTGCCTAAAGTCCGGCTGGATGGCCGGGAGCTTACCGCACAAGATGCGAGCAGCATGGCCGCGGAGGCGGATTGCGTTGTGGTAGTGACCGATCATGCGAGCTTCGATTATGGGGCTATTGTAGAGAACGCGCGGCTGATCGTGGACACACGGAATGCGTTGAAGAACCACGCGTCGCCGAAGGTTGTGCGGCTGTAAGTCCGGCCAGAACACATTCCTGCTCCAGAGCGCAGCAGCGTCATCGCAGTGGCGGCAATTTCCCGGAACCAAATCGCCCCCGGATGCGTTACCATAGTTAGGCTATGGGAACACGCACGGAAATCCCTCCGGGAACGCTCTACATGCTCATCCTGAAGACGCTGGCCCGGCTCGGTCCGATGCACGGCTACGGAATCGCGGAGTACATCCAACAGATTTCAGATGAGGTGCTGACAGTCGAAGAAGGATCGCTCTACCCGGCGCTGCAGCGCATGCTGCTGAAGGGCTGGGTTGCGGCGGAATGGGGGTTCTCCGACAACAACCGGAAAGCGCGATTCTATCGGCTCACGCCACGCGGGAGAAAACAACTGGATGCGGAGATCGCCGAATTCGAAAAGGTCACGCGCGCGATTACGCGTGTGATTCAACCGGCCTGACCATGCGCGAACTTTGGCGAAGGCTGCGTTTCCTGCTCGATCGCGCCCGCTTCGAGAGCGAGCTGGACGAGGAGATGCGCTTCCATCTGGAAATGAAAGCGCAACGGACCGGCGACCGGCAGGCGGCGCGGAAGCAGTTTGGAAATATCGGAATCCTGAAGGAGGTCAGTCGCGAAATGTGGGGATGGACGTCAGTGGAACGGCTTTGGCAGGACCTGCGCTATGCGCTGCGGCAGCTCGCCGCGAATCCGGGATTTGCGTCGATCGCGATTCTTTCGCTCGCGCTCGGCATCGGCGCGAACACGGCGATCTTCGGCTTGATCGATCATGTGATGCTGCGGATGCTGCCGGTGCGCGATCCCGAGCAATTGTTGGTGATTCGCCGCAATGTGTCTTATCCGCGATTTGAAGACGTGCGCAACCGGAACGGCGTGTTTTCCGAGATGTTCGGAGTCCACCTCATGCCGGAACTGCAAGTGAAAAATCTGGGCAGCGCGGCGGGCGAGCTTGTTTCTGGAAATTATTTTCATACGCTGGGCGTGCGCGCCGCGCTCGGGCGAACCCTGCTCCCGGAAGACGACGTGACGCTGGAGTCGAGTCCCGTGGCCGTGATCGGCTACGGCTATTGGAAGCGCGTCTTCGGCGGATCGGCGGACGCACTCGGCAAGAAGATCCAGGTGAAAACCGGCATGACCAACGGCGGAACTTCCGGGCTCGATGTGTTCGATAGTTCGGGATCGAGGCCGGTGGATGGCGCGGTGTTGACCATCGTAGGAGTCGCTCCGCCGGAATTCTTCGGCGACACGGTGGGGATTTCGATAGACGTGTGGATCCCGATGATGATGCAACCCGCGGTGATGCCCGGCCGGCCGTTTCTCAAGCAACGGAATGCGGTCTGGGTGAACATGATGGGCCGGCTGAAACCGGGAATCAGTAAGAGCCAGGCGACCGCGGCGCTGGTTGTTCTGTGGCGGCAGATTCTAACGGATGCCGAGGGATCGAAGCTGAACGAGCAGGGGCGGCGGGAAATCGCGGAGGACACGCTGAAGACGGAATCCGGCGAAAAAGGATTCGGACAGATCCGGCGCAGGTTCTCGCAGCCGCTCCTGGTTCTGATGACGGTGGTGGGGCTGGTACTGCTGATCGCTTGTCTCAACGTCGCGAATCTTCTGTTGGCGCGCGCCACGGCGCGAAAGCGGGAGATCGGCGTGCGGCTATCGCTGGGCGCCGGCCGTCTGCGATTGATCCGGCAACTGCTTACAGAAAGCTTCCTGCTGGCAGGCATCGGTGGAGTTTTGGGGATAGCGATCGCGTATGCGGGAACGCAGGTATTATTGCTTCTTCTCTCCGACGTCGGGTTTCCTCTCGCGATTCCGTTCGAGACCGATGTGCGGACGCTCGGGTTCATGCTGGCGATTTCCGTGACCACCGGGATCCTGTTCGGCCTGGCGCCGGCGTTCCGCGCAACGCGCATCACGCTCGCTGAAACGCTGAAGGACGCCGGCCGGGGCGGAACAGGCCGAGCTGGAACAGCCAAGCTGCTGGTAGGCGCGCAAGTGGCAGTCTCGCTGCTGCTGCTCATCGGAGCCGGTCTGTTCTTGCGAACGCTATACAACCTGAAGACGCAAAACGTGGGCTACAACCCCGACCATCTCCTGGTCATGCGCGTCGATCCGGTGAGCGCGGGATATCGGGGCGACGACGTAGGCCGAGCGATGAAGAATCTGCTCGACCGTGTGCGCGCGCTGCCCGGCGTACGGTCCGCCACTTTTTCGGAAAACGGTTTGTTCTCGGGAACGGAATCCGGCGACAACGTGGATGTCGAAGGATTCACGCCCGCCTCGGATAAGGAGCGCGGGGCCCGCTTCGATCAGATCGGCCCGGACTATTTCACGAAAGTCGGTATTCCCATTCTGCTCGGCCGCGATATGAGCGAGCGGGATTTGCCGGGCGCTCCGCGCGTCGCCATCATCAACGAAACGATGGCGAAGTTTTATTTCCATGGGGCGAACCCGATCGGGAGGCATTTTACCGGCTCGAAGGTGCGGATGGAGATCGTCGGCGTGGTGCGCGACGCGCAGGATCACGATTTTCGCGACGAACCCGTGCGCCGCTTCTATGTTTCTTACTTCCAGCCGATTGACGGAATCACCACGGCGAATTTCGAGATTCGTCCCAACGGGAATCCAGCCAGCGTGAGTGCAGCGCTGCGGAACGAAGTGCAGGCGGTGAACCACAATCTGGCGATTCTCAGCATCAAAGACGAGCGCGAGCTGATGGATGCGAGCGTGGTGCAGGAACGGCTGGTTGCGAAACTGGCGTCGTTCTTCGGAGTGCTGGCGATGGTGTTGACTGCGATCGGGCTGTACGGTGTGATGTCGTACGCGGTGGCGCGAAAGACCAACGAGATCGGGATTCGAATCGCGCTCGGCGCGAGAGCCACGAATGTGATCGGCATGATTCTGCGCGAAGTGCTCACGTTGATCGCGATCGGCGGCATCGCCGGAGTCGGCGCGGCGTTTGTTGCCACACGCTTGATCAAAAGCTTTTTGTTCGGGCTGACCGCGATGGATCCCGTGTCCTTCAGCGGCGCAGCGATGTTGCTGCTGCTCGTGGGAGCGCTGGCTGCGTATCTTCCGGCGCGCCGGGCATCTAAAATCGACCCAATGGTCGCGTTGCGCTATGAGTAATTAGCCGGACTTTCGCTTGGCTCGGTGCTTGCCGCTGCGCTCTTCCAGGGCCCGCTCGAGCAAAGTCTTGATTACGGCTTGCCGGCTGACGTTGAGCCTGGCCGCCCGCTCATCGAGTTCGCGTAACATGCCTTGGGTCAGATCAACATTCACCCGGCGGACGGGCCTCACCCGTGGAACTTGTTCGTGAAGTAAGCGGATATGTTTTCGCCGCGCGATGCCTTTTCGGCAATCTCATCGGGTGGAGACTGCAGGCTTAGACCTTACATAACGTTATACCAACATGCGTTTTCCAACGGCGCCAGCATTCGTAATCCGGCCCGCTCTTCAGCAGGGCAACGGCGAATGCCCGCTTGACATATCAGATCCAACCCCGTACCATTTCGAGAAAGGGTGAAGAGCCGGTCCGTAACGGAGATTTAGTCAGAACAAGGAGAAAAACCAAAGTGACGCGTCACTACTCAATCCTGCTCATTGCCGCGCTGGGAAGCGTTTGCGCCGCGCAGACGCAGAATGCGAATCAGTTTAGCACCGAGGTCAAACAGCTTTACACCGGGATCAAGAACAACCTGATGAAGGCGGCCGAGAAAATGCCGGAGGAGAACTACAGTTTCAAGGCGGTTCCCGAGGTGCGGCCCTTCGGCCACCTGGTGGCGCACGTGGCCGACTCACAGATGCGCGGCTGCGCCGCGGTGAAGGGCGAGAAGGTAAGCCCCGATGCCGCCAGCAAAACGTCCAAAGCCGACCTGGTGGCTGCGCTGAAAGCGTCGTTCGATTATTGCGACGGCGCATACGATTCGCTCACCGACGCGACTGCCACGCAAATGGTCGCCACGTTTCGCGGACAACGAACGAAACTGGCGGCGCTCTATGGCAACGTGTCGCACGACAACGAGATGTACGGCACGATGGCGGTGTACATGCGCTTGAAGGGCCTGGTTCCGCCGTCGAGTGAAGGGCGATAGAAAGCTCCGTAAATTTGCGAGCGTGTGATATAGTAATACACACATGACGAGAGACCGCCTAGAGGCCTCCGATCTGGCCGGAGAAGCCTACGTAATCATCCGCGAGCGGATTCTGCGCGGTGAGATTTCGATCGGTCAGTTGATCTCCCGCCGTAAAATCGCGGCCGAACTGGGGATGAGCTTCCTGCCCGTTTCCGAGGCGTTCCTGAGACTGGAATTCGAAGGACTGCTGGAGAGCCGTCCGCGCGCGGGCACGCGCGTACGCATTCCGAGCCGCGAAGATGTACGCGGACATTATTTGGTTCGCGAAGCTCTGGAAGTCGAAGCGGCCCGGCTGTTCAACGAAATTGCCACGCCCGAGGAGCGCGCCGAACTGGTGAAGCTGGCGGCGCGCGTGGACGCGATGTCCGCGCAGCCGGAGACCAACCGCTTCCACTATTTGAATCTGCACGAGAAACTCCACCGGCGCATCGCCGAGTGTACGCGCTGTCCCGCGCTATGCGACGCCATCGAGAAGACGCGAGCGCTGTCTTCCACTTGGCTGTGCGTAGCCCGCGCATTCTCCAATGGCCATGCGCCGCGCCGGCACGTGGAACTGATTGATGTGCTGGTGAGTGGTGACAAGGATGCCGCCGCCGCTGCCATGCGGGAACACGTCACCAGCAGCATGCAGCGTGCGCTGGAGCGGCTGGAGCCTTATTTCCGTGCTCGCAAAACTCACGGGAAGACTTATTCGCGCAATCCGAAAAAGCAGTTCGTGGTGCATTTGCACGCCGAAAGCGCTGCCGCCGCTGAGTCAGCACAAAGCTGACGTGGGGCAGACGGTCCCGTCTGCTACGACATGAACTACATCAACCTCGGCCGCACTGGATTGAAAGTATCGCGCTTGTGTCTAGGCACGATGACCTACGGCTCGAAAAACTGGAGACCGTGGATACTCGAGGAAGACGAGGCTCGGCCGTTCATTCGCCGGGCGCTCGAACTTGGAATTAATTTCTTCGATACCGCCGACATGTACTCGCTGGGAGCGAGCGAGGAGATCCTGGGCCGCGCGTTGAAGGATTTCGGAACCGGGCGCGATCGCGTGGTCGTCGCCACCAAGGTCTACCAGTCCATGAGCGACGATCCGAACGACCGCGGATTGTCCCGCAAACATATCCTGCACTCCATCGACAACAGCCTGCGCCGGCTAGGCACGGATTACGTCGATCTGTATCAGATTCATCGCTTCGACTATTCCACGCCCATCGAAGAAACGCTGATCGCGCTCGACGACGTGGTGCGATCCGGCAAGGCGCTTCACATCGGCGCATCGGCGATGTTCGCCTGGCAGTTCATGAAGATGCTGGCCACGTCCGAGCGGCTGAGCCTGGCGCGTTTCGTCAGCATGCAGAATTATTACAACGTGTTGTATCGCGAAGAAGAGCGCGAGATGCTGCCGCTGTGCCGCGAGGAAGGCATCGGCGTGATTCCGTTCAGCCCGCTGGCGCGCGGATTCGTCGCCGGGAATCGGCGGAAGGAAGACTTGGGCGAGACGGTGCGCGCCAAGACCGACGAATACTCCAAGTCGCAGTATTATCGTCCGCAAGATTTCGCGATCGTCGATCGAATTACCGCGGTCGCTGCGAAGCGCGGCCTAAATAATCCGCAGATCGCGTTGGCTTGGGTGTTGCATCAACCTGGAATTACCGCGCCGATCGTCGGCGCCAGCAAACTCGCGCACCTGGAAGACGCGATTGCGGCGCTTTCCGTGAAATTGGACACCGAAGAACTGAAGACGCTCGGCGAACTCTACCAACCTCGCGCAATCATCGGTCACAATTGAAAATGGCGACCGCAGCCGCGGAAAAAAACAAAGGACAACAGGCGGTATTTGCCATCCTGCTTGCCGCCAGCTTCTGCCATTTTCTGAATGACCTGGTTCAATCGCTGCTGCCGGCGATTTATCCGTTGCTCAAGCAGTCCTTCGCACTCGATTTCGGCCAGATCGGTCTGATCACGTTCACGTACCAGTTGGTCGCGTCTCTGCTGCAACCGCTCATCGGGCTTTACACGGACATTCGGCCACAGCCGTATTCTTTGACGATCGGAATGGGGTTCACGCTGGTGGGCTTGCTGATTTTAGCAGCGGCGCCCAATTACGCGACGCTTCTTGCGGGTGCGGCGCTAGTGGGCATAGGATCCGCGGTGTTTCACCCTGAGTCGTCGCGAGTGGTCCGCACCGCGTCGGGAGGACAACACGGATTTGCGCAATCGTTTTTTCAGGTGGGCGGCAACACCGGATCTGCGATGGGTCCGCTGCTTGCGGCCCTGATCGTCATGCCGAGGGGAAGATCGAGCGTTGGCTGGTTTTCGCTGGCAGCTTTGCTGGGCATGATCGTGCTGGTAAAGGTCGGCACATGGTCGAAGGAACACCGGCGCACCGGAGTTGCCTCATCGGCCGGCGCGAACCGGCATGTGGCGATGCCTTCGAGAAAAGTTGCGCTGTCCATGGCGGTCCTGATCGCTCTCATTTTTTCGAAGTACTTCTATCTGGCTAGCCTGAACAGTTACTACACGTTCTACCTGATCGACAAATTTCACGTTACGGTGCGAAGCGCGCAGCTTCACCTGTTTCTGTTCATGGGCGCGGTGGCGGCCGGTACCCTGATCGGCGGGCCGGTTGGCGACCGCCTCGGACGCAAGCCGGTCATCTGGGTCTCGATCCTTGGCATACTTCCGTTCACGCTGCTGTTGCCTTATGCGAATCTGTTCTGGACCAGCATTCTCAGCGGTGTGATCGGCGTGATTCTGGCTTCGGCGTTTTCGGCGATCCTGGTCTATGCGCAGGAACTGGTTCCCGGCAAAGTGGGGATGATCTCCGGCCTGTTTTTCGGGCTGGCTTTCGGAATGGCAGGCGTCGGCGCGGCGGTGCTGGGCAAGCTCGCCGATCTGACCAGCATCAACTTCGTGTACCACGTCTGCGCGTTCCTGCCCATGATCGGTTTGTTAACAGGATTCCTGCCGGATGTGGAGAAGGCCCGCCAATCCTAAGTCAGTCTGCGGCGGCGGTCATCTTTTTGATTGCATCCAGGACTTCCTGGTAGCTCTTCGGAGCATCGCCGCCAAATCGCGCTTTCAATCCGAGCTGCGCGCTCCAATCCATCCGGCGGGCGATGGCTTCGGCCATGATGGGTTCGATGCCGAGCGAGCGCAGAGTCTCGGCGACCTCCTCCATCTCGCGCGCGCGGCGTTCGCCGTGCACCACGACGCGCCCCACCATGTAGTCGGCGAGCTCGGGCCAGTCGATGCCTGGAAAACTTTCGGCCAGCGACGCGAACACGCGCTGCTCAGCACCGTAGCGGCTCGCGCCCAGGACGCATTCGGTCAGCAGCGCTTCCATGCCCTTGACGACGATGCTGCGGAACATTTTGGTGGCGGCGGCAACGCCGATTTCGCTCCCGACGATTTCGATGCGCATTCCGAACGGGGTGAGGCGTTCGGCGAACTCATGAGCTGCCGTGCCGCCGGCGAGCATCGGAACGCGGTGGCCATGCGGCGGGACCGGCGACATCACAGCGATCTCGACGAAGCGCGCGCCGGTGGCCGCGATGGTGCGCGCAATGGATTGCTTCAGGGCCGGCGAGACCGAGTTCAAGTCCGCATAGAGATGACCGGCGCCGAGAAAAGGGACGTTCTGTTCGGCAGCCGCCGCGGCGTGATTGGATGTCACGGTGGACAGAACAATTTCGCACGAACGGATCAATTCCTCGTTCGTTTCCACCAGTCGCGTACCGGTTTCCTGAGCGCGCTGGCGAATCTTTTCGCCGAGCGCCGGCGCATGCGTGTTGATGTCGTAGGCCGCGATCGGGCCGATGCCGGGTTGACGCAGGCCCTTGGCGATGTGGAAAGCTGCTTCGCCGAAGCCAACGAATCCGATCGACAAGCTTTCCATCACAGCACTCCAATCAATTTCCAGTATCCCGTGGAGACGGCCAACGTGATCAGCGCCAACGCAGCGTAGAGATTCGCCAGACGCACGCGTTCTCCCGCGGTGAAGGCTTGGCCATCCGTGATGCCGTCGCCCATGGCAACCCAAATATTTTGGTAAGTGGCCCAGAACGGCACGGAAGGCAGGATCAAAGCCGCGGTCAACACGAGCGGAGGAATTCCGGCGGCGCTGGTAGTTTCGACGATGGGGATGAAGAGGACAGCGATGGCGATGAATCCGCTGGGGTCGAGGAACCGAACTAGCAACATGGCAATCGCCACGACGGCTAGCAGGACGATCGTGCTGAAGGTCAGATGTTGGGCGATGGGTACGAAGTAGCCGGCCAGCCAGTCGGTAATTTTGTATTCGGTGAGTACATTGCCCAGGCTGAAGATGCCGCCCATGAAGAGCAACAAGGTCCACGACACCCCGCCGGCGATATCGGCATTGCCGACGATGCCCGCGAGCGCGAACACCGCGAGACCGACCATGCCGATGAAGAAGCTGGGGAGGTGATGCCAGCGGTCCGTGGCCCAAAACACGATGGAGCAGGCGACGATGAGCGCGGTGATGGTTTCCGCGCGTCCCATGCGGCCCAGTTCGCGCAGCTTATTTCGCGCGAACTCCGGCGAGGAGTCGAGCGGCTTGTCCGGTTTCAGCACCCATTGGTTGCCGATGAGGATGAGCACGCACAACAGCAGCGTGGGTAGTTCGAGGACGCGCGCGTAGGCCAGGTAGCTCAACGGCAAATGTTTCACTTGAAATAGTGAATCAACCACTGGGCCGAAGAGCGATCCGTACAGCAGCCCGCAACCTGGAACGACGGCCATCTCAACGGTCGTGAGCATGATGAGGGCCGAACTCCGGCTGCGCGGTTTCAACTCGAGCGACTGCACCAGCGCCCACGCGATGGGCACCATGATGGCGGTGCGCACGGTCATGGAGGGAATGCCGAGCGACAGAATCGCTCCGATCGCGAAGAACGCAGCCAGAATCCCGGAGTACGTCGCCGGAAACAGCGACAGGATGTAATAGGAGATACGCGCGGCGAGTCCGGTGCGCTGCATTGCGAAACCGTAGAAGAGAACCGCGAGCAGCACCCACCACGAACCGGTCGAGAAGCCGCTGAGCGCAAGCGATGGTTTGACGCCGGCGGGAATCAGCAGCGCCATCATCAGCACCGACGCCACGCCGTTGTTCATCACCTGGAATGCCCACAGGATGATGGTGAAGCCGGTGATGGCGAGCGAGATCTGAGCGATTCTCGAAAGGCCGTGGGGCGTGGGGATGAAAAAGATTGCCGCGCCGACGGCGATGGCGAGCAGGAACGGGAACCACTTCACGCGCGCCACCCGGTCCGGCTGGCAGGCCACGAAAAACGATGGCCTGCCCCACTAGCACAGCATGCAGATCCACGCAATTGTTTCATGACAAGGCCTTAGTTGCTAGTGCAGGTAGCCGCCGCCGTCGCAGATGATCGTCTGGCCGGTGATCAACTCGGCGTCGTCGCTGGCGAGGAACGCGATCAGTCCGGCGAGGTGCTCGGGTTGCACGCGCTTCTTGATGGCTTGATTGTTCATGACGCGGTTGAATGCCTCTTCCTGCGAGTGCTCCATGGTGCCGGGCGTCGCCACCATTCCGGGCATCACGGCGTTCACGGGAATGCCTTCGTCGCCGAGTTCCTTGGCCAGCACGCGCGTCATGCCCATCACAGCGCCTTTGCTGGCGACATAGGCCAGCTGGCCGGGGTTCGCCAGGAAATAGGTTCGGGAGGCGACCATGATGATGCGCGGCGTCTTGCTTTTCTTAATGAGCGGGAACATCGCCTTGGTCACCAAAAAGTATCCGATGTAGTTCACCTGAACGTAGCGGTTTACTTCTTCTTTGGTGAGCGTGAGCCAGGGTTTGCGAGCGGTCAGGATGCCGGCGTTGTTGACGAGGATGTCGACGTGGCCGTGGCGGCCCTCGATTTCCTTCACTGCGCGATCGATCTGCTGCTCGTCGGTGCTGTCGCACAGAATCGAGTGCGCCTTTCCGCCGAGCGCCGAGATTTCACTCACCGCTTCGGAGCCGTCCTTCAAATCCAGGATTTCAACGGCTGCGCCTTCTTGCGCCAGTCGAATCGCGGCCGCGCGGCCGAGTCCAGCGGCGGCGCCGCTCACTACCGCAACGCGACCGTCCAAGCGTCCGGCCATCAATTCGCCGTTGCCTCCTGGCGCATTCTGCGCGCTTCGGCCTGGACAACGACGAGGCACATCAGCGTTCCAAGCGGATGCGCGCCCGCTTCCACCAACGGGTGCGGTTTCAGAGACCGCAACATGTCGATGTTCTCGTCTTTGACGGTCTCGAGCGCCTCGGACTGCTGCGGATTCAGACCGTATTCGGCGGCCAGCGCCGGCGTGTTCTCGTACAATTTGCGGCGCAGTTTCTGGTCGTGGCGCAGATCGTAGAGAACCTTGTTGAGCTTGTAATGCACGGGATCGGGATGCTTGTAGAATTGAAAGCCGCCCGCATTCTGGAACTCGTACTCCGGTCCAGGCTCGGGCGTTGTAGGCGTGCCTTTTTTGTTCGGAATGAACCGCATGACGGCGTGACCGTGGTGCCAGGTCGGCTGGTACGTCAGAAGCTCGCCGGGCTGATTGCCGATTGCGCCGAACAGGATCATCCAGGGCAGCATTTCGGTGTTGCCGACTTCATCCAGTTGCTCGTTGGTCAGGTCGAGCAGAGCGTCGTGGTGGCCGCGCTCCATGTGGGCGATGGCCCACCAATCGAAATCGAAGGCGGGCTGCGGATATTTCCAGGTGCCGGGATAATGCGACATGCCGCCGCTGGCGACGATGGCGACGCGCTCGGGCCGCGATGCCACAATGTCGCGGATGGCCCGGCCGAGCGCCGCACAGCGCCGCGCGGAGGGAAGCGGCGGAAGATAGGTATTCACGAAGAGTGGAACAACCGGAATCTTGCGGCCCTCGATCACCCATTCGTAGACGGCGGCGAAGGAGTGGCCGAGCACGGCGTCCTGCGAATAGGCCATGTCGAAATCGGCGCGCACCAGCCGGTCCAACAGATCCTCGGCCAAAGGTTGATGGATGGGCACGTTGTAATCGCGCCCGGCGAATTTCGCCACGGAATTTTCGCCGGCGATGATGGCGAACGTGGGAACCGACGACAGGAAGAATGTTTCCAGATGATCGCTGCCGAGGACGATCACGGCATCCGGTTTGGCTTCATCGAGCGATTTGCCCAACTCGCGCATCGCTGCGATGTCGGCATCGAGCTGAGCCGGATCGTCCGTGGGCGGCCTGGTGAATAATTGCGGCGCGTGGACTGTGGCCATTGCCGTTACGATTTGTCCCATGTGTTACCTCCCTACTGCTCTGAGGCCGCCCTTGGACTTCTCTTCAGGCGGCTCGTCAACATACTCCACTCCCAATTCCGCGAGCTTGGCGCGGAGTCCGTAGAAATCAAGTCCCAATTCGCCTTGGCTGAGACGCTGGCGAGTTTTTTCTTCCTTCTCGCGCCGCGCGACACCGAGCTTGGCAACTTCCGCGGCACTCTCGCGCGGTACGACGACCACGCCGTCCGCGTCGGCCACGATCACGTCGCCGGGATTCACCATGGCGCCCGCGCACACCAAAGGCACGTTAACGGAACCGGCGCTGGCCTTCACGGTACCTTGCGCGGAGACAGCCCTGGCCCAGACGGGAAACTGCATGGCGGTGAGGTCGGCGGTGTCGCGCACGCCGGCGTCGATGACGAGTCCCACGATGCCGTGCGCGCGGCAGGAGGCGCCGAGCAACTCCCCGAACATTCCGTCGGTGGATTCAGACGCCGGAGCGACCACCAATATGTCGCCGGGCCGGCACACTTCGACGGCGGCGTGAATCATCAGATTGTCCCCGGGCTGGCACAAAACTGTGACGGCCGGCGCTGCGGTTTTGGCGTTGGGATAAATCGGACGCATGTAAGGCCGCATCAAGCCGGTGCGTCCCTGGGCTTCGTGCACGGTAGCGACGCCCAATTCGCCGAGCAAGCGCACGAGTTCCGCGTCGGGGCGGGGAATCGAGCGCACGACTTTGTGGCTCATAGCAACTCGCTCGAGACTTGCGGGTAAACTCGCTGGTAAGCCTCCGCGTACTTGATTTCTTTTCGTCCCGAGTTGCGCACCGCCTGTGTGCCGCGGCGCTTGGCGAGGTCGGTGTAATAGTTCCAGAGGTGTTCCTGGGCCTCCATCGACTCCATGGCTTTGCGCTTCGTGTCGAAGACTGACGTAATATCGAGCAGTACTTCGGGCTTGAATTCGCACTGCTCGGGCTGGTGCGGCTCAAAGAGAAACACCGGCGGCGCTTCGAGCTTCTTGCCGTCGATCGGATAACCGGCCGCTTGCGCGTAGACGCGGGTGCGCAGCGTCAGGTCGTTCGCATCCGGATGATCCGGGTTGTAGGGATCCTTGAACGAGTGAGTGAGCACGATCTCCGGCTGGAGTTTGCGGTACTCGCCGACCATCTCGTGAACGGTGTCCTGAGTGGGCGAGAGCGGGTAGTCTCCGGAATCGAAGAAGCGGATCTCGGCTCCGAGAATGGCTGCGGCTTTCTCGGATTCGGCGCGCCGTGAGGTCTTGACGCATTCCAGCGTCATACCGGGCTGCCGCCAGAGCCGCTCGGATTCGCCTCGCTCGCCATAGGACAAACACAGAATCCGCACGCGGTAACCTCGCTGCGCATATAGCGCGATCGCTCCACCGGCACGCCAGACGAAATCGGCGGCGTGCGCACTCACCACCAGAACGCTCTTCTTTGAGTCCATAGCACTAATCGAATCAATTCTACTCGATCAGCGCGCTTGGATTCGTAACACCCATGCGCCGGATTTCTTCCGTCGAGAAACCGGCATCGAGCAAAGTCTGGGCGAACATCGCAAAACCATCGGAAACCGGCGGATTGATGGTCTGGCCCAGATCGGTTGAAATGAGGCAGCGTTCGGGACCGACTCGACGAATGCTGTCCAAAACAGTTTCCCATGGCGCTTTGCCGGTGTGCATGGTAGTGAAGCAATGTTCGATGAATGCGCCCATGTCGGCCAGCTCGAGCTGTTCTTGCACGGTCAGGTTCTGGGATGGGAACTCGGCATGGGTCACCAGGACTTTGTTGAGCTTCATTTCCCGCGCCACGCGGACGAGGGCGAAGATCTCGCGGCGTCCCAGATGGCCGGTGGCGAGGATCATGTTGTGCCTGGCGATGAGTTCGAGACACCTGCGGGTTGCTTCATTCACGCTGCCGTTCGCATCCAGAACGGTGAGCGGCGGCGGGGCGATGCCGGTGGCGGCCAGCTCGCGCTGAATCTTGGCCCAGAACGGGAGCTTGGTGTTGGGTCCATCCAGGCGGCCGGCGGTTTCGTTGGCCGCGTCCACGGTTGGCATCCACACGATCTTGGCGCCGGAGCGTCCGGCCAGCTCGACGGCGACGGGGTTCAATCCACCGATGGCGTGATTGAGCACGATTGCGCCGAAGGCCTGGATGCCGGGAACGGCGCGGGTAACGACTTTGGCGCGCTCGGCGGTGGGGAAGTAGTGCGATTTGAGGACGAATCCCTTGAGATCGCGCGCCAGGAATTCCTGGGCCAAGCCAATGTCGTCGATGCGCCGCTCGATGACGTCGGGAGCGACGTGGACCTGAAGGTCGTACGCGCCTCGGATCGCCTCCCAAGCCAGGTCGGTTGGGGAGGCGGCTTTGGCAGTAACGACTTGCGCGCTCATGACAAAAGGGCAGTATGACAGGCTATTTGGGGATGTGTCAAGTTCTGATGTTTCAGACTGGATTGGGGGCGGACGCCGCACCGAAAGTTGGCTCGCCTGCAGTCTTCAGAGCTGCCGAGCTTATTCGACTCCGCCTGGTTTCGAAGAGGCGGGTGACGCTGGTGACGGCGATTTCGGGCGTGTCGCTCGTGTGTTGTAAGTTATAGCTTTCACGTAAGTTGGCTTGCGGATTTGGGTTCAGGGAGACGCGGATCCGTAGATCGCCGTCACCGCGCGTCATGCGGTCCACGCGCTGACGCTTGGGGTTGCCGACTTGGAGACGCGGGTTCTTCTGTGTCATCCTCGCCCAGGTATAGCATGGCCAATGTCGCGGTAGTCCGCGTGTTGGAAAAAAGCTGAGTGTTTTGAGTGACATCGGTGGGCGGCTGGGTTGTGACTCGCCTGTATTGGCCGAACCGATTCTTAGAGTTTGGTCCGGGTGGATTGTCATTTGTGATATATCACATCAGCGACGTGATTTCCGTTCGAAGCCGCGATCGAGTTTGTCCAACAATTTCAATCCACTCTGCGCCGAGCCTCGCGATACGAGGAGACGAAACCGCATTTCGGCGTCATGCTGAGCCAGCGCGACAGTGGACAGTTCTTCGATCAGTTTGTTGACGCTGAGGCCGCGGGACTCTGCAAAAAGCTTCAGTCGCTGAAGTTTGCACTCCGATACTCGAATGGTCAAAACACTCATAGTCTCATCGACCGGATGACCTCGCCGGGACGGATAATTCCCGCCGATCACGCCTCCCTACAAAAACTCGACTCTATTCTCCATTTCCACTGCTGACAACAGATCGTAAATCAGAACCAGACGCCGAGTAGTTCTCCCACCGTCAATGCCCCTACGAAGCAATATGCTATGCCTGTGTGCACGGTTCCTTCCGCATGGAGCCGCAGAAAATCGGCATCATGTGTAACCACTACTCGACCGTGGGCCGCGGCAAAAGCGAGCTGAGCCGCGTCATCCGCGCCCATCAGCCCGGCATCCGCAGTAGTGGTCACGTCGACGCCGCGTCGGCGTAGACCTTCCGCGATACTGGTGGAAATATTTTCGTCCAAGTGAAATCGGATGAGCATCCGTCAGGATGCTTCCCGATGATCCTCACGCCGCTTCACATCGACCTGCGAAGGGTTATTCCGGCGCGCATCCTCTACAAGGGCGCGCTCCTCCCGCATCTCGGCCTGGATCTCCTCGACGTGATCAAAATAGTAAGCGAGGGCGGCGTGTACATCGGCGAGCGTGATGGACGGGACGTGAGCAACGATCTCGTCAGGCGTAAGCCCTTGATGCTCTTGCCAAGTGACGATGTCGAGCACGCGAACACGGTGACCGGCAATACGTGCCCTCCCGCCGCAGATTTCTGGTGTCTTGACGATCCGCTCACTTGTGGAGCTGCCCATGACTAAATTATACCCGCTGCTGGCGTATCGTAGGCGGAAACGCTTCCCGCAGTTCCTGCGGGCGTAGAGCATGTTTTTAAGTCGTGAGAAGCCGAGCGCATAGGGAGTGGTAAACTCTCCGACGAGGAGGTGAACATGTTTTTCGGAGCTTGTCACAAGGCGATGCTGCTGGCGGGCGGCTTGATTACGTTTTCCACGATTTTGCCGGCGGCCGATCCAGCGATCGACAGGGCGCTCGAGGCGATTGGCGGAGCCAACGTCAAGACGATCCAGTTTTCCGGGAGCGGCGCTGTCTTTACCGTCGGTCAGAGTAAGAATCCGAATGGGCCCTGGCCGCGTGTGGAACTCGCGAGCTTTCAGACCACCCAAGCCTTCGACAAACCAGCCTCGCGAGTTGAAGGGATGCAGAACAACCAGCGCATTCAAGCTTTGCTGAGCGAGGGACGCGCCTGGAACGTCCTCCCCAACGGCAATCCGGCGCCACAATTGGCGGCGGTGGAACAGCGAAGCCTGATGATTCGGATTCTCACGCCGCATGGGTTTCTGAAGGCGGCGCAGGCCAATAGCGCGAAGGTGAAGGGCAGGACCATTTCCTTCACTCTGGACGGAAAGCGGAAGGTAAGCGGGACGCTTGGCGCGGACAACATGCCGCAGAGCGTCGCGACGGCGATCGACAACGCCGTGCTGGGCGACATGCCGGTGACGGTTGCATTCTCCGACTACAAGGACTTCGGCGGCGTGAAGTTTCCGGGGAAGATTGTCGAATCCGAGGGCGGGTTTCCGGCCACGGAGTTCAACGTCACGGATGCGAAGGCAAATGTGGAGCTGAGCCTTACAGTTCCCGACGCGGTCCGCACAGCGACGTTACCGGCCGTGCGCGTCGAATCGCAAAAGCTTGGCGATGGCCTGTGGTACTTGACAGGCGGATCGCACCACAGCCTGGCAGTGGAGTTCAAGGACCACGTGGCGGTGATCGAAGGTCCGCAGAACGAGGAACGCGCGCTGGCAGTGATGTCCGAAACTCGGCGGCTGATTCCGGGCAAGCCGATCCGGTACGTTGTGCCGACGCACCATCATTTCGATCACTCGGGCGGCGTTCGACCGTTCGCAGCCGAGGGTGCAACGATCGTCACACAGGAAATGAACCGCGAGTTCTTTGCGCGGGCGGTGGCGGCGCCGCGGACCTTGAATCCGGGCAAGTATCCCAAAAGGATCAAGGCGAAGATTCTCACATTCGCCGACAAGCAGGTGATCAGCGATGGGAACCGTGTGATGGAGCTTTATCTAGTGCGTAACAATCCGCACGACGACGCGATGACGATGATCTATTTGCCCAAGGAGAAGATCCTGGTGGAGGCCGACGTGTTCACTCCACCGGCGCAGGCGATTGCTACCGCGCCGGCCACGCCCAATCCGACCACAGTGGCTCTTTACGATGAAGTAATGGCCCGGAAGCTGGATGTGGCGCAGATCGCGCCGATTCACGGGCGTCTCGCGCAAATGGGGGAACTGGAGCGGGCCGCGGGGAAAGCGCGTTGAATCGAGCGGGGCGATTATTTTTTGGCCGCGGATGAACGCTGATGAACGCTGATGGGATAGTTCAAGGTTGCAACAATCTGTAGAATAGTAGGGTGGCGCTGAGATTGAGGTCCGCGGCTCTTTTTGCATGTTTGAATGCGTTGGCTGCGGCTTCGTTGCCGGTTGTCGTCTCGCGGACGGGAACGATTCATTCGGAAAGCATCGCCTTAGCGGCGCTTGATCCGGCTTATCAGTACAGCCTGCTGTACTCGGTCGATTCGTTGCGCAACCTAGGTCCGGACGCGCGCGTGGTTGTCGAGTTGCGCGAGGGGCAGGCCGTTCTGTGTTCTAAGACGCTGCACGCGGGCGATCCGGATTACTACACGCAATTCCACGCCCAGCATCGCGGCAATGGTGTGCTGCACATTGAAGCAACCGGCGCATCGGGCGGCTACACGTTGCAGGTGAACCGGTGGCCCCGGTCGGCGGAGGTGAAGAGCGGCGGAAATCATCGCTGGCAGGACGCGATGGAGATCCGGCTCGGCAAGACGGTGTTCGCATCCGGAGACGATGCGGAGTACATCCCTCTGACCGGGACGCCGCGCCGCGCGACTGTGGAAGATCCGGCCGGCTTGGATTGGTACCGGTTTGAATTCTCCGGAGATACTCCAAAGCTCGTCTTCTTGCAGATCGATTTGATGGAGCGCGACCAGATTCCGGCGAATGTGTCGGTGTATCGGGTCGTGGATGGGAAACCGATAGAGTATTTCGAGGGAGAAGATCCGGTCACGCTGCCGCACGAAGTGCAGGCGCTCGCGGGGAATAAATTTACGCCCCGCACTCTGAGCGAGAAGGGCGCTTATTACATCGCCGTTCGTGCGAATCATCCGGAATATAAGCTGCGCACGCGAGTTTACGATGCGCCGCCGTATCAGGATCCGCGCGTGGCGGTGCGCACGGCGATCGATTACATCATGGCCGCGGGCGATTCGTGGCACGGCAATACGCCACGTCGCGGCGGAATCTTAGATCGCATATCGAGCGTGCATCAGGAAACGTCGCTGTGCGTGGGTTGTCACGTGACGCATTTTCCGCTGCGAGCCCAACTTTACGCCGCGCGCAACGGGTACCCGGTGGTCGAGCGGCAGCAATTGCAGTTTCTGACCGAGCGGTTCTATAACAACCCGCGGCCGTTTTATGGATTCGAGGAACAGGGCGCGGTGTGGGCGCGCATGATTTCGGCGCCCGCGAATGTACTGGGCCGGATGTCGCACCTGATGGACATCTTTGAGGATCAAGTCAGCGGAGAGCGGCGTGCGGCGTTTCACGACGGCATCGCGAAGTACCTGAATCTTTATTACGCCGGCCGCGACACGCTTCCGCCGGACGAAACCAACGGGAACACGCCGCTGGTAAGCGCTCACGAAGTGGCGTGGTATGCGTGGACGGCGACCAAGGAAGCGCGGCTGGGCGATTTCATCGCGGCGGGCGAGATCAAGAACATGGTGGATCTCTGCTACCAGACGCTGGCGCTGGCGGACATCGATCGCGAGCGATACCGGGACCAGATTCAGAAGAACGCGGAGCGGATTCTCAGCTTGCAGCGGCCGGACGGGCAATGGTCGATGCGGTTCGATGCGAAGCAGCCTGAAGTGGAGTTTCAAACCGGGCACGCGTTGTGGGCGTTGCAAGCGGCCGGCATCCCGGCGACAAATCCGCAGGTGAGGAAGGCCATCGATTATTTGCTCGCGAGGCAGCAATCCTTCGGCGGTTGGATGGACCCGCTGCAATCGTTCGAGAATTTTCGGACGCCGTTCCGCGAGACGCAGATGGCAATTCTGGCGCTGAGCTCGTATTTTCCGATGGAAGGGCGAGTAAAGGGATGGGGTTCGACGCCGGTGGCGCGTTTGCCGGGCGATCCGGTGGAGTTGCTCGAGCAACTCGACGGCGTGTGGGACGCTCCGTCCGCGGCGGTGCGCAGAGAAATCGAATCCGCGGCAGGATCGAATGATGCGCTGATTCGGCAGGCCGCGGTGGAAGCGCTGGGGCGGCTGGGGACGGAGGCGGCGTGCTACGCGAAGTTGCTGGGCGATCCGAGCAAACTGGTGCAGCGCACGGCGGCGTGGGCGATGCGGCAGGCGTGCAGCCGGCACGCGGAGACACCGTCAGCGGAATTGATCGCAGCGCTCGGGTCCGCGAACGATCGTGTGCGCTGGGGAGCGACGCGCGTGTTCGCGGCTCATTTTTCGGCGATCGCCAAGCGTCCGGAAATCGGTACTGCGCTCGCGAAGCTGGTTGACGATCCGGCGGTGACGGTGCGCATGCAGTCGATCAAAGGGCTGTGGCAGTTCTGGTTCTGGAGTCCTGACGCGAACACAAAGAGCCGCATTGAAGACACGCTGCTGGCGGCGGTGTCGAGGCCGCAACCGGATTGGGTGGCGAGCAACCTGAGCGACGCGATCTACAATCTAGCGGACGAGAACATCCGCTACCTCTATAACAACTGGATCCCGTTACTTGGGCGGCCGGAGGATCGGGAGCGCGCGATTCGGGGGCGGCTTGCGCTGGAGTCACGGCTGGCGGCGAAGTTTGCGGCGGTGTTGGAAGGCAATTCAGACGTGCAGAAAAAGGCTCTGTTGCGCGCTCTCACCGGATTTCCGCTGCGGCGCGCGGATGTTTACGATCTGACCGCCGACCTGGCTAAAGCGGGGCCGCCGGTTTACAACCGCATCGGCAATGATATCGAGCAGATCGCGTTTTTCGGAGCGAGCGCCGATCGGATTGCGAAAGCGTTGTCGCCTTTGCTGGATTCCGAAGACCCCGAGATGCGACGGATTGCCACGGCGGCGGCGCTGGTGGTGCGGGAGACGCGGTTCGGCGACGTGAATCGTGTGGCGGGGCCGTCGGGGAATGACGTGAAGCTGCTCAACGCCAAGTTGGAACATGCCGCAGGCCGGTGAAGTGGTCCGGCAGATGAAGCCTGCGCCCATGAACGCAAGCGCCAGCGGGCGCGCCACAAACCGCGCACCGCAAGCGCGATTGGACGAGGCTTTCTTTCGCGGATACGTGGAGCCGATTCTCATGAAGCGCGGGAAAGACGGCTACGCGTGCGTGAACTGCCATGCGACGCACACGTTGTTTGACGGAACATGGTCGACGGCGCGGAACGTGGTGGATACGGCGAATCCGGAGAACAGTCTGATTCTGCGCAAGCCGACATCCAGCGCGGAGAGCGAGGGTATTGCGGCGTCGAAGATTCTCTCGCATGGCGGCGGCGTCCGGTTCACGAAAGATTCGGCAGAATATGCGACTATTCTGGCGTGGATCAAGGGCGCGAAGGAATAGTTCATCGCGCCAGGCGCATCGTGTACTTGCGAAGACCTGTGGTCGAGACGAGTCTCGACCCAGCAGGCAAGAAGTGCCTGCGCCACGAGGTTGCCGGCAGTTTGTTGCTACGGAGGACTAAAAGATGACGGGCCACATTTCACGAAGAAAATTGATTGAGGCTGCCGGCGTCGCGGCGCTTGCTCCGCCACTCAGCGCTGCCGCGAGCGTGCCGGGGCCGCGCTTCGAAGGTCCCGACACGCCCAAGATTTGTCTTTCGATCGGCGATGGCGGGCCCACTCCAGAGACAGCGCGACGCATCAAGCAGCTCGGCGTGGATCATGTGCTTTCCGGAGGGCCGCCTATTCCCTGGGAAGCGGCCCGGCTGCGCAGCCAGATGGATCAGCTCAAAGCGAACGGTGTGACGCTCGGCAATCTGATGATCGCGGGATTCAACAACGCGATCTATGCCAGGCCGGGACGCGACGAGGATATCGACAAAGTGATCCGCTCCATCCGCGCGGCGGGCGAGGCCGGTTTGCCCATGGTCGAGTACAACTGGTATGCGCATCGCGCCATGGAAGGTTATTTCGAGGAGACCGGGCGCGCAGGCGCGGGCTGGACGGGCTTCGATTACGAACGCCCCATCGACGTAGACGGGAAAAAGATTCCGTTCAAGGATCTGCCGCCGCTCGAGCGCGAGGGCGCGCATACACTGGAGGAGATGTGGACCAACATCACCTATTTTCTTAAGGCCGTGATACCGGAGGCCGAAAAGGCCGGTGTCCGGATGGCATTGCATCCCAACGATCCCCCGTCGCCAATCAGCCGCGGATCGCAACAGATCATGGGAAGCGTGGAAGGCTGGAAGCGCCTGATCGAAATCGTGAAGAGCCCGGCCAACGGTATTACTTTCGATTGCGGCGTCACGCGCGAGATGGGTCACGATCCGGTGGAAGTTTGCCGCTATTTCGGATCGCGCGACCGCATCAATCACATGCACTTCCGCAACGTCAAGGTGCAGAAGCCGTATGAACGGTACACGGAAGTGTTCATCGATGAAGGCGAGAACAACATGTTCGCGGTGATGAAGGAATTGGTGAAGCAAAAGTACACGCGGTTGATCTATCCGGAACATCCGCGCGCGCTCGACTACGACCGCGACCGGGGCCCGCTGAGAGGGTATCCAGGTGGCGGCGGCTATGCGGCTTTCGCATTCAACGTTGGTTACGCGCGGGCCATGATGCAGGCTGCGCTGCTGTCATGAGGGCCTGGGCGCTGGGGTGTGTTTTGTGTCTCGCCTGTGCCGCGCAGACCAAGCCGAATGTCGCGGGTGTTTTCGAGAGTCACGGCGACATTGGGACGGTTCTGCATGCAGGTTCGGTGAAATACGATGCATCCGCGCAGAGCTACCGTGTCAGCGGGAGCGGCGAGAATATGTGGGCCGCGGCGGACGCTTTTCATTTCGCATGGAAGAAAGTTGCGGGCGACGTCACGCTGACAGCGGACATTTCTTTCACGGACGCCGGCGGAAATGCGCACAAGAAGGCTGTGCTCATGATCCGCCAGAGCCTGGATGCGGATTCGGCGTACGCCGATGCGGTTCTGCATGGCAACGGATTGACGTCGCTGCAATCGCGGGAGGAAAAGGGCGCAGCCACGCATGGGATCCAGTGGAATCTGGCGGCGCCCAAGCGGTTGCGGATCAGCAAGCTGGGCAAATATTTCTACATGTCCGTGGCGGGCGATGGCGAGGAACTGCGTCTGGCCGGTGGGTCGATGCTGGTCCCGATGCGGGAGCCGTTTTACGTTGGCATCGGAGTCTGCGCGCACAACAAGGATGCCATCGAGAGCGCCGTGTTCACCAACGTTGAAATAGCACCGGTGGCGCCATCCAGCCCAGCGAAGCTCTACAGCACGCTGGAGACGATCACGGTTGCGTCCACGGACCGCCGCGTGGTGTATGTCGCGGCTGAACGCTTCGAAGCACCCAACTGGACGCGCGACAACCTGCTGCTGTTCAACGGGAACGGACGGCTCCAGCGCATTCCGGTGGACGGCGGGAAGCCGGAACCGATCGATACGGGATTCGCCACGCGGCTGAACAACGACCACGGAATTTCGCCGGATGGGACGATGCTCGCGATCAGCGACCAATCGCAAGAACCGCGCAGGTCGCTCATCTATGTAGTGCCGATCGGTGGCGGAACACCGCGGCGCGTGACCGAGAAGTCGCCCTCGTATTGGCACGGCTGGTCGCCGGATGGAAAGACGCTGGTTTTCTGCGGCGAGCGGAATGGCAACTTCGACGTGTATTCGATTCCGGCGGCCGGCGGCGAAGAAAAGCGCCTCACCACGGCCGCAGAACTTGACGATGGTCCGGAATACTCGCCCGACGGGAAATATATCTACTTCAATTCGGCGCGCACGGGCAGCATGCAGATCTGGCGAATGCTAGCGGACGGTAGCGAACAGGAGGCGGTGACGTCTGACGAGTTCAACAATTGGTTCCCGCACATTTCGCCCGACGGACAGCGGATGGTGTTTCTAACTTATGAAAAGGACGTCACGGGTCATCCGGCGAACAAGGATGTGATGCTGCGGATGATGACGCTCAGCAACAAGAAAATCAGCGTTCTGGCGAAGCTTTTCGGCGGTCAGGGAACGATCAACGTGCACTCCTGGTCGCCGGACAGCCGGCGGCTGGCGTTCGTCAGCTATCAATTGGTACCATGACGCACGTTGTGCGGATCCCTGTTATCTTGGTACGCCGTTTCATACGTTCGGTAATGTATTCGGCGCCTGTGGCGCAGCCTCTCAGGCTGCTGCGTCGAGACTCGTCTCGACGCTTCCTGCCAAGCCGAGCACAAGACTCGGCACGAGTGTCGAGTCGGCAGGCTGAGAGCCTGCGCCACGGAAGCACATGTGACCGTATTTGCGAAATCGCGTACTCAATTATCTTATTAATCGCTGGTTCGATTGCCACAGCGAGCTTGGCCGCGCAAGACGCCGATGCAGGCCGCAAGGCATTTGAGACTCGCTGCGCAACGTGCCATGGGGCAGACGGCAACGGAGGCGAAATGGGGCCGGCGATTGGACTCCGCCTCGCGGCTCGAGACGACCAGCAGTTAACCGGGTTGATTCGCGAAGGACTGCCGTCGCGAGGCATGCCGCCCAGCCAGGTTGCCGACACCGAGATGCCGAATCTCATCCGGTTCCTGCGCTCGATGCAGCGGCGCGCCGAGAGCCGTCCGGTTGTGCGCATCAAGGTTCAAACGATCGATGGCAGAGTGCTGAATGGGCAAGTGCTCGGCGAGGGTTTCGAGGATTTGCAATTGCGCACCGACGATCAGCGCGTTCATTTGCTGCGCCGGGCGGGCGACCGTTTTCGAGAGGTCACTTCAGAGACCGGCTGGCCCACTTATAACGGCGATCCCGGCGGCAACCGTTATACGAAGCTCACACAAATCAACAAGAGCAATATCGCGCGGCTGGCGCCCAAGTGGGTATTTACGATTCCGAACGCGGGTCGATCGGAAGTAACACCCGTCGTCGTGGACGGCATGATGTATGTGGCCGCGACGAACGAGTGCTACGCCCTGGATGCGGGGACGGGCCGCCAGGTCTGGCATTACCGCCGGCCCCGCACGCAAGGGTTGAGCGGCATCGTCGGCGTCAACCGCGGTGTTGGAGTAGCCGGTGACCGCGTGTTCATGGAAACCGACAACGCCCACATCATCGCGCTGAACCGCTTTAACGGAGAGTTGCTGTGGGACGCCGAGATTGCCGACTGGCATAAGAACTACTTCGCCACTTCCGCGCCGTTGCCCGCGGGGAATTTCGTTATCTCCGGCGTCGGCGGCGGCGAACATGGCGCGAACGGTTTTGTCGCCGCTTTCGACCAAGCCACCGGCAAGGAAGCGTGGCGATTCTGGAGCGTTCCCAAGCGCGGCGAGCCTGGTTCGGAGACATGGCAAGGCAAAGACATCGATCATGGCGGCGCGCCGACTTGGTTCACCGGCAGTTACGATCCGCAACTCGATATCGTCTATTGGCCCACGGGAAACCCCGCCAAGGAATACAACGGCGATCATCGCCTGGGTGACAATCTCTATTCGGATTGCATCCTGGCGCTGGACGGCAAGACCGGCAGGCTCAAGTGGCATTACCAATTCACTCCGCACGATCTGTGGGATTGGGATGCGACGGAAACTTCGGTTCTGGTAGACACCGATTGGGAGGGCCGGCCTCGCAAGCTGATGCTGCATGCCGACCGCAACGGGTTCTTCTACGTCTTCGATCGCGTGAACGGGAAACTGCTGCTGGCAAAACCATTCGTCAAGAATCTGACCTGGGCAAGCGGGATCGGGCGCGACGGACGTCCGATCAAGCTTCCGAACCAGGAACCGACCAGCTCCGGCACCAGGGTGTGCCCTTCGCAGGACGGCGCGACGAATTGGTTCTCGCCCTCATTCAATCCTGCAACCGGCTTGTACTACATTCAGACGTTCGAGAAATGCAGCATCTACACGAAGAGCGAGGGGGGCGAGTGGGAGGCGGGGAAGACATATTTGGGCGGGTCGGAACGCACGGCGCCGGAGCCAAAACCGGAGAGGGTGCTCAAGGCGATCGATATACGAACGGGCGCGATCGCCTGGGAATTACCGCAACCCGGGCCGGCGAATTCCTGGGGCGGCACGCTGGCTACCGCGAGCGGGCTGGTAATCTTCGGCGAAGAAGGCGGCGCGCTGATGGCCGTGGACGCGCTGACGGGCAAGCCGCTGTGGAGCTTCCAGACGAACCACTCCTGGAAGGCGTCGCCGATGACTTACTCGTTCGACGGGAAGCAGTACGTTGCGGTGGCCGCGGAATCGAGCATCATCGCGCTGTCGATTGTGGAGTAGCCGTTATCCGCCTACCGAACGGCTGCCAAACTCGATTCGCAATCGAACCGTAAATGCTCAAAATGATAAGACACACGACCGCCGATCCCATTGCTACGGTGATGAACGAAAGAGCCGGGGTTCGCCGTTCCACGTGGCGGAGATATGGCAGACCACGCCGATCGCTGGGCTCCATCGGATAGGAGAAAACGTCCGTGTCGAGCAGGATGATGTCGAGCGGATCGTGGACCAAAGCTTCTTATGTGCGGGCGCTGTAGATCTCTTCGACAAATGCGCCTATATCCTCGTGTGGCGGCACAATTCCGGCGAAGGCTTGGGGGTCAAATGGCTTTGCGCCGCGTTCCCGCGCCAGTTCTTGAATCGTCTTGCCGGGAACGCCGTTCGCCCTGGCGTGTGCTGGAGTGACGCTTGTACGAAGCCGGCGGCGCGGCGAACGCACTTTTGTCTTCACCTGAACCCTCCACGAGGATCACGACCATGCACCGGTCGCGTTCCTATGTCTGTGCTACCGAGACTGCTGAGCAAACCAAAAACTGGTGGGCGGTCGCGGGCTCGAACCGCGGACCTCCTGCTTGTAAGGCAGGCGCTCTAACCGGCTGAGCTAACCGCCCAAGGTGCGGCAACTTCATTCTATCCGAAAGCATGGCCCTGCCTCGCAGATACTACAATCAGATTTATGTCCGTTGTTGTGGTTGGTTCCGTCGCCTATGACGGCGTAGAGACGCCGCATGGGCATGTCGAGCGCATGCTGGGAGGCGCATGCACTTACATCGCGCTGGCCTCCAGCTACTTCGCCAAGACCAGAATCGTCGCCATCGTCGGCGACGACTTTGCCAAAGAGGACGAGGCGTTCCTCGCGAGCCGCGGCATCAATCTGGAAGGCCTGGAGCGCGTTGCCGGCAAAACGTTTTTCTGGGCCGGTGTCTATTCGCCCGACATGAACGACCGCACGACGCTGGTCACCGACCTCAACGTATTCGCCGGGTTCGATCCCAAGCTGCCGGAAAGCTACCGCGCCGCGCCCTACCTGATCCTGGGCAACATCCAGCCCGCATTGCAGCGCAGCGTGCGCGAACAGATGAACGGCTTGCGTCTGGCCGGCGGCGACACCATGAACTACTGGATCAAAGATTATCGCGACGAACTGCTGGCCACCATCCGGCAGTGGGATTTTCTGCTCATCAACGACGCCGAAGCGCGCATGCTTTCGGGCGAGCACAACCTCAGACGCGCTGCCGCAAAGATCTTCGAGATGGGACCCCACACGCTGGTGATCAAGCGCGGCGAGTATGGCGCAGTTCTGTTTCATCGCGACTGGCACTTCATCGTCCCCGGATATCTTCTCGAGGAAGTGTTCGATCCCACCGGCGCGGGTGATTGCTTCGCGGGCGGATTCATCGGATACCTCGCCGAGAAAGGCTTCGATCTGAAAGCGGGACACATCGACGCGAAGGAGCTCAGCCGCGCCGTGATCTATGGCTCGGTGATGGGCAGCTTTTGTTGCGAGAAATTCGGCGTGGACCGCTTCCGCACGCTGACCCGCTCCGAAATTGACGCCCGCTTCGACGAGTTTCGGGCCTTCACCGAATTTTGAAACGCGCACGTTTTCTCGAGCTGTGTGTCGTGTTCGTCCTGCTGGCCGGACTCAGCGTGGCAGCGGCCGCGTTTGTCAGCCGTTCCGGGTGGACCTTGTATTATGGCGACGCCGAGGCGCACCTGAACATCGCGCGCCGCATCTTGGATTCGCGCACTCCGGGATACGATCAGATCGGAACGTCCTGGCTGCCGTTGCCGCACTTGCTTGCGCTCGCCTTCGTCAGGGATGACCGCTTGTGGCGCAGCGGGCTGGCCGGCGCCATTCCATCATCGGCCTGTTTCGTGCTGGCGGGACTTTTTCTTTT
>Ga0209648_10000573_pt1 | contig 28376 bp, 32 predicted proteins | sample GraSoi2013_115cm_FD_185830 | JGI IMG/M metagenome (GOLD analysis project Ga0209648, IMG submission 185830) | Grasslands soil microbial communities from the Angelo Coastal Reserve, California, USA - Sample 9_17_2013_115cm (SPAdes) (version 2) | ecosystem: Environmental > Terrestrial > Soil >...
CAAGAAGAAGAATAGGAGGCGCGATTCACCGAACCGATCCGAGCTGGATTGGCGTTCGGTGGCGATTGGGTTAATCGCCGCTACCCTTCCAGGGTAAAGCCGACTTTCAGCGTCACCTGCCAATACGCGATGTTCCCTTCCTCCAGATAACCGCGCGTCTCGGCAACCTCAAACCAGCGCATGTTGCGGACGGTCTTTTTTGCCCGGGCAAGTGCATTCTTAACCGCGTCTTCGATTCCGTTCGGCGAGGAACCGACCAACTCGATCTTTTTGTAAATGTGGTCGCTCATCGGGTTCACTTTTCGCGCGCAAGAGCAGAAGACAAATAATTTGTAGGGTAGGCGGCCGCCGCGGCGACCCTGCCAATTTATCGATACGGCAAGCGGAGCGCTTGCCCTACAAACCTGAGCAGCGATTATTGCCACAATCAGAGAATGAAGATCGACAACCGCAACATTGAATCGCATTTAAAGGAGAAGCGCGTCTTTAAACCGGCGAAGGAATTCGCGCAGAACGCGCGCATCAGGAATCTCGCCCAATACCGGCGGATGTATCGCGAGTCGATCAGGCAGCCGGACAAATTCTGGTCGCGCGAGGCGAAGGAACTTTCCTGGCAAAAGCGATGGCGAAAAGTCCTGGAATGGAAAGCGCCGTTTGCGAAATGGTTTATTGGCGGAAAACTCAATCTTTCCGAGAACTGCCTGGATCGACATCTGACCACCCACCGCCGCAACAAGGCCGCCATTTTGTGGGAAGGGGAGCCGGGCGAGAAACGGACACTGACTTATCAGCAATTGCATCGCGAGGTTTGCCGCTTCGCGAACGTTTTGAAGCGAAACAAAATCGGCAAGGGCCGTCGCGTCATCATTTATCTGCCGACCATTCCGGAGGCCGCGATTGCAATGCTGGCTTGCGCGCGCATCGGTGCGGTCCACTCCGTTGTTTTCGGAGGATTTAGCGCAGATTCAATTCGTGACCGGATCCATGACAGCGGCGCAATCGCGCTGATCACCGCGGACGGCAGTTATCGCCGCGGTGGAATTGTTCCGCTCAAAAAAAATGTGGATGACGCGCTCCGCGGCGGGACATCGGTCAAGCGCGTGATTGTTTTCCAGCGTGCCCACAATGAAATTCACATGGAAGAGGGCCGCGACGTTTGGTGGCATCGCGAGCTGGAATACGTTGACGACAATTGTCCGCCGGCGGCGCTCGACAGCGAACATCCGCTCTACATTCTTTACACCAGCGGCTCGACCGGGAAACCAAAAGGGATTCTGCACACGACCGGCGGTTACCTCGTTGGAATTTATTCCACCACGAAATACGTCTTCGACATTCGCGACGAAGATATTTTTTGGTGCACCGCGGACGTGGGATGGGTGACCGGCCACAGTTATGTCGTTTACGGTCCGCTCGCCAACGGCGCGACCACGTTCATGTATGAAGGCGCGCCTAATTGGCCGGAGCCGGACCGGTTCTGGAAAATCATCGAGCAGAATCGGATCAACATTCTCTACACCGCGCCGACCGCGATTCGCGCGTTCATTCGGTGGGGCGACCAATGGGTGAAAAAACACGATTTGTCGTCGCTCCGTCTGCTCGGCACAGTTGGCGAACCGATTAATCCGGAGGCGTGGATTTGGTATCACAAAAACATCGGCGGCGAGCATTGTCCGGTCGTCGACACTTGGTGGCAGACGGAAACAGGTGCGATCATGATTACACCTTTGCCGGGCGCGATTCCGACGAAACCTGGAAGCGCGACGCTTCCGTTCTTTGGTGTGGACCCCGCAGTTGTCGATCCAAACGGAAAGGAAGTCGGCGCCAATGTCGGCGGGAAATTAATTATTCGATGTCCGTGGCCGTCGATGTTGCGGACGATTTACGGTGATACGGAGCGCTACAAAAAACAGTACTGGAGCGAATACAAAGAGAATTATCTCACCGGCGACGGTGCGCGACGCGATGAGGATGGATATTTTTGGATCGTCGGGCGCATCGACGACGTCCTTAATGTCGCCGGGCACCGGCTCGGCACGTCGGAGATCGAGAGCGCGCTGGTGAGTCATGTGCGAGTCGCAGAAGCGGCTGTCGTCGGCAGGCCGGACGAATTGAAGGGACAAAGCGTGGTCGCTTTCGTGACCTTGAAAAGCGGAGTCGACGCTTCGAACGATTTGAAGGGCGAATTGCGTGACCACGTGGGGGTGCACATCGGGGCGATCGCAAAACCGGATGAGGTGCGCTTTGCCGAAGCGCTACCGAAGACACGAAGCGGAAAAATCATGCGGCGATTGCTCAAAGAAATCGCGAGTGGCGCGAAAGTCAGCGGCGATACAACCACGCTGGAAGATTTCAGTGTGTTGACAAAACTGGCCGAATCGGAGGAATAGGCGGCAATGAGTTTCATACGCACAGGCCTGCGCGAGATCGGACTAAAAATCCGGCGGCAAAGAACGCGCATGATATTGCGGCACGAAAAACGGTTGTTGCAGAAAAGCGAAATCGTTCTCGGGCGCGAAGGAACTTCGCAGGCGGCGAATTTTCCCGAACTCCGGAACGAAATCGTGGCCTTGAAGAAACTCGAGCAGGAACAAAAGGAAGTCGCACTGCGGATCGCGCAAATCGAAGAGGGCATCAAAAAGATCGAGGCACAGCGGGAAGCGAACGCCAAAGAGCAAACCGAAGCGATGGCGAAGTTGGAAGCGGAGAAGAAACCAATCTCGCAGCGTCGCAACGACGCCAAGAGCGCGGCTGAGTTGTGTGAGCGCGAAGTAAGTGCGGTTGAGCGGCGGATTCATGATAATGAGACAGCCGACCAGGAATTGTTAAGAAAGTTGTCCGAGCTTCAAGCGCTCACGCCGCCGCCAGCGGACTTGGAAACGCAAACTGGCGGCATCAGCGCGCGGCGGGCACGGTTACCGGGACAACGGGCCGAATTGGTCCGAGCCCGACTCGGCAGCAGCGACGCCTCAAGGATCGCCAAGGAAAAATTCGCCGCTGCTGAAGAAGAGCTTTCCGCGATCGAAAAGAACATTGCGAAAGTGCGCAGCGAGTATGAAGCGCGTGACAAAGGTTTCGCCGATAACATTCACGCACAGCAGAACGCCGTTGGCGAAGCCAAACAACATCATCAAGTCGTCGAAGAGCGAAAAAACCCGGCCTATCTCAACATTGGACGGCATCTCGCATCACAAGGCATCGCTCCGCCGAATGCGCCGCATTTACTGGAAGGCGTGCGCAAACATCGCGCCGCGGTGGATCGACATCAGCAGCACAATGACGAGCTCGCATTGCTCTCGCGCAACATCGACAAACAGGAGCTGCGGCAATTCTATTTCAGTGTTGTTTCGGTGATCGCGCTGTTGGCAATTATTTTGCCGTTGATCGCAAAATCACCGCGCAAGCGCGAGTGGCTGCCGCAACAAACGGAAGCGATCTTATCGATTAATACCGAACAATTTGAGCGCGACGATTTCCCGAAACGGTGGCAGAAGGAGCAAGCCGATGTCTGGCAGAATGTGTGGAATGGATTGATCGGCCCAGCCGCGCGAGTGCCGGCGCTCAATTTGTCGCGAGACACGCTCCGAATCACCCGGGCGGCGACGAGCTCGGACATCGGGACCGTTCGCGAGTTTATCCTGATTGAAAACCGCGGCGATGTTTCGCAAATCATCCGCTCGGTGCAAGGTGACAAAGAGTTTCACAAGCGCGATGTGAGCGGACTGCCGGTGTGGGAAAAACCCGATCTGGCGCTCGCGCGAGTTGGTCCAAGCACTCTCGCGGTCGGCAGTTCGAGCGAAGTGGATGAACTGGTCCGGGTTCGGCTCGGGATCGATCTTGATCTGAAAATTACCGGACAATTGTTCGACCGGTTCCAGGCGTTGGACAGCGAGAGCGCGCTGCGGATGATCTCGCGGAGCCCGCCCGATTTGACGCGGATGTTTCACCCGATTTTCGTGCCCGAGTTGCTGGAGAACTCGCAGTTGCTTGGGCTCGCGTTAACGCTGCAAAATCCGGTTAAAGCGCGTTTGTTTTTAAAGTTGAAATCTCCCGAATCAGCGTCGGAACTCGCGCGCAATTTGCACAACGAGCCGCAACGCTGGCTGCGTCTGCAAGATTCCAATCTTCTGCTCTACGCCCAACCGCCGGAAATTACGCGACAAGGGGCCAACCTCGAGCTGCATTTCAATGTGGCGGAGGAGACCGCGCGCCTTCTCTTGCAGCGCATCGCAAAAACCGACATCGCCACCTCCGTTGCTGGCGATTGATTGTCGGGGCAGTTTGCGCTTATAATCTCGACCCATGTCTCGCGACCTGACTTTAACGATCGTCTTCGCTGCCGCGATGTCGATCTTGCAGACGTCGCAAGCAGCCAATCGGGAGCTGGTGGATATTGCGCAGGTCGATCCCACGATCGTGATCGATTTGCGCTACGCGACTGAGCACAACGTGACCGGACACGCGCTGTATCCGCCCGGTACACGCGCTTTGATTTTGCCGAGCGTCGCGCAACAGCTCGCCGGCGCGCAAAATTATCTCAAGCAATTTCGTTATCGGTTGAAAATTTGGGACGCGTACCGGCCGAAGGAGGCGCAGGAGCTGCTTTGGAAGTACGCGCAAAAGGACCAATACGTCGCGAATCCGGAAAGAGGTTTTGGCTCGATGCATTCCTACGGCGTCTCGGTAGACGCCACGTTGGTGGACGACTGGAGCCAGGACGCAAGCATGCCTACGAAATTCGACGAATTCACGCCCCAGGCGATGCTGCGCTATAACGGGCGGGATCCGCTCGTGAAACAGCACCTGACGCTTTTGCAGCTGGCAATGGCCCACAACAATTTCTACGGTTTGCGCGTCGAGTGGTGGCATTTCACCACCGCGGATTGGAAAAAATACGTTCCGTATTGGGAAGACAAACAAATGTCGCAAACGGGCGACGCTCCCGCGCCGAAAAGTTGAAACGCGACTTCGCGTTTGAGAATTTGGCGGAGCCATGATTGACGCGATTCTGCGCGACTTGCGCCAGCCGGAGTACATCCACGTCTTGATCAATCCGCTGCCGATCTACGGCCTGGCGATGGGATTGCTCGGATTGATCGTCGCATTTTTTTTGCGAAGCCGTCGCGCGCAAATCGCGACCCTGATCGTCGTGCTTGTCAGTGCGGCGTCGGCCTGGCCAGTTTATGAATTTGGCGAACAAGCTTACGATCGCGTGCTTTCGATGGCCGACGAACCTGGCCGAGCCTGGCTCGACGAACATCGTGACCGCGGTGAAGATTGCATCTGGTTTTTCTATGGGTTGGCCGTGTTGAGCGCGGTCGCGTTGGTCGCGCCGCGGAGATGGCCGCGCTCCGCTACACCACTGGTCGCATCAGTGATTTTGTTGGGCGTTGCGACGTTGGGAATCGGCGGCTACATCGCTTACGCCGGCGGCAAGATTCGGCACCGCGAATTTCGCAACGTCCCGCCGCCGCCGCGAAGGTCGGACCACGAACGCTAAGATCGACATCTGGATCTAATCGATGGTTGTGAGCACGGACCTCGAGCGCGCCGAGCAGAATGTCGAAACGCGCAGCGAATCGCTCAAAAAACCGCTCGGGTTATTCGACCTCGTTCTCACTCAAATTCTTTTCGTGGTCGGCTCAACCTGGGTGGGCGCCGCCGCGAAGCTTGGCCGAGCGCATCTCTTCTTTTGGTTGCTCGCCATTTTACTTTTCTACATTCCACAGGCCGCGGTCGTGATTTATCTGAACCGCCGGATGCCGTTCGAAGGCGGCATTTATCAATGGGTGAAACTTGGCTTCAACGAGTTCGCCGGTTTTATCGTGGCGTGGAATCTCTGGCTGCTCTCGATCACTGTGATCGCGCTCGGCGGAATGTTTACGACGACGAATATCTCGTACGCCATCGGTCCGAGCGCGGCGTGGATGCCGAACAGCAAATGGGGCGTGTCGTTGATCAGCTCCGCACTTGTCGCTGGTCTCGGCTGGACTTGTGTCCGTGGTTTGTCGTTAGGCAAGTGGCTGCACAATGTTGGCGCGTTCGCGATGCTCCTGGTTTACGGCGCGCTGATTTGCCTGCCGTTGCTCGGCCTTATGCGGGGCGAATTAAAAAACTACCAGCCGCTCCAGCTTGCGTTGCCGACGATGTCGATCTTTTATTGCTTCAATATTTTCAGCAAACTGTCCGTCGGCGCGTTGAGCGGATTTGAATACGTCGCCATATTGGCGGGAGAAACGCGCTCGCCCGCGCGCGACATCGGTCGCTCGGTCATCATCGCTTCGCCCGTGATCGCATTGATGTTCATTCTCGGCACAAGTTCGGTCCTGGCTTTCATCGGTAACAATCCAATTGATCTCATCGGTCCAGTTCCGCAAACATTGCGATTGGGCCTGCGCTCGTTCCCAATCGCGGGCGCAATCGCTTCGGTTGGAATTTTACTGATGACTGCGAGATCGATATCGTCGACCAGCGTTCATGTCACTGGTAGCTCGCGATTGCCCATGGTTGCAGGATGGGACCGCTTGCTGCCCGGCTGGTTCTCCCGTTTGCATCCGCGATATAAAACCCCGGTCAATTCGATTATCTTCGTCGGCGCGATCACGCTTGTGATTGCGATCGCAAGCCAGATCGGCGCCGGTATCCAAGAGGCGTTTCAATTGGTGGACAACGCCGCCAATGTTTTCTACGGGATCGTTTACTTCATGATGTTCGCAATTCCGATCTTTGGCGCCGGCGCAATTCGTTCGGGTGCGCCAATCTGGTTGCGTGTCGCCGCGATCTGTGGCGCCGCTGTTTCGTTGTCCGCCATCTTTTTTACAGTCTATCCGATCATTGACGTCCCGAGTCCCTTGGTTTTTGGCGCGAAGATCGCAGCGGTGACAATCATCGCCAACTTCATCGGCGTCGCCATTTACTTGATTGGTGAACGCAAACGCCGCCGCCGCAGCTTGCAAGCATGACCGCTTAAAGCGGTCATACTCAGGGGCAACTGTCGGCAATCCAGCGCAAATATTCCGGCAAGCCACTGGCGACTGGAACGAAAATTATCTCGGGAACTTCGTAGGGATGGAGCGAGCGCAGTTTTTCCTGAAAGGTTGATTGTCGATCTTCGCTCAACTTAAAGAACACAAGGGTTTCGTTTCCGGTCTCGATTTTTTCTTTCCAGCGATACACCGACTCGATCGCCGGCAGAATATTTGCGCACGCAGCCAGTTTTTCAGTGACGAGCTGATAGGAAATTCTTTGCGCGGTCTCACGATCCGGAAACGTGCTGAGCGCGAGAAGAATGCTCTTCGCCATTTGTCAGGCAGGAACGAGCGATTTACTCCGCCTCACCGGCTCGTAATGCCGGGGCGGCTCGCCCCGGCAGATCCAGCCACCGCCAACAACGACATCGCCGTCGTAAATAACTGCAGCCTGTCCCGGCGTGACCGCTCGCTGCGGTTCGTGTAGACGAATTCGAGCGCGATGATTTTCAAGCGGCGTGACCGTCGCCCGTGTGCCCGGATGGCTATAACGAACCTTTACCGCGAGTTCGACATTTTCGCCGGTCAAATCGCGCCCGATCCAATTTGTCCGGTCGATCTTGAATTCGTCACAGACCAAATCGTCAACGTCGCCAACGATTACGCGATTTGTCTTGGCGTCGAGATCGATGACGTAGCGCGGACGCGCCGATCCGCCCGGAAGTCCTTTACGCTGACCAATGGTGAAGAGTTCGATGCCGTCATGCTCGCCAACGAAATTTCCATCAACATCGTAAATCTCGCCGCGATGAAATTCGTTTTCGCCGAGGTGCGAGCGCAAAAACGCTTTGTAATCATTTCCCGGCACGAAACAAATTTCCTGACTGTCGATCTTATCGGCAACTTTCAGACCTAACGAATGCGCGATTTTCCGGATCTCGGGTTTGCGCATCGCCCCAAGCGGCGTGAGCGCGCGACGCAGCTGCGGCTGACGCAGACTAAAGAGAAAATAAGATTGGTCTTTGCGTGGATCGGCCCCTTTGCGCAAAACAGCGCGGTCTTCCTGATGTTCGATGATCGCGTAATGACCCGTGGCGATGTAATCGCAGCCGAGCGCTTCGGCTTTGCCCCAGAGGTTACCGAACTTTAGCTTTTCGTTGCACATCACGCACGGATTCGGCGTCCGTCCGGCCTGATATTCGCTCGTGAAATAATCGATCACGGTGCGCTCGAACTGGTCTGCTTCATCGACAACGTAATGCGGAATGCCTAATGAATGGGCAACCGCGCGCGCGTCAGCGACGGCCTGTGGTCCGCAACATTTGTCCTCCGCGCGCGAGATGCAATCTTGCGGCCACACTTTCATCGTTACGCCGATGACATCGTAGCCTTGCTCGCGCAACAAATAGCCGGCGACGCTGGAGTCCACTCCGCCGCTCATGCCAAGCAACACGCGTTTCTGGTTCGGATTCATCGAGGCGAAGAATTTCGATCAATCGCCGGTCGAGTCAACGAGCGAACCGGCACGCTGACGAATTTGCTCCCTCGGATCGTGAATCGCCACGGATGATGCGCGGATCGTGTGATTCCGATTCGTTCATCGGCGACAACATCGACATCTTCTTCGACAGCGTAGGCGAAGCAATGGCGCGGATCGACGCACAAATTCATTTCATGGTTTCGATCCGTAATATCGAACGCTTCGGTCAGTTTCCCTGGCCCGGAACAAAGCCGGCGTTCATCATCAAGGCCGCGCCGTTTTTTCATCAGGGCGATCCCACGAAGCGGCTGAGCCGCCCGAACCAAGACAAAGCCGTTCGCTATGCCTTTCACGAGCACGTTCAACATCCAGTGCGCGCCGTAACTAAAATAAATATAAGCCGCGCCGGCCTTGTTTCGCTCCACGAACGCGCGGGCCGTTGGACGAGAGAAAGTGTGGCAGGCTTCGTCGTCCTCGGCCAGGTAGGCTTCGGTTTCGACAATTTTCCCGGCGCATTTCCCCCAGATCAGCTCAGCTCCTACGAGCTCACGGGCGCATCGAACCGGATCGCGTCGGAAAAAAGTTGCCCGAATGATTCGGTTTCTCACACTTGCAGCTGCGTGGCCCTGGCGGATCGATGGAAAGGAAAGGTGCTAAAAACCTTGTGCCTTGTAATAAACCGGGATCTTCACTTCACAAGCCACCGGCTTTCCATTCCGGAACGCAGGAATAAATTTCGCCTTACTCATATCCTCGAAGGCGGCATCGCCGAATCCGAGAAATGGCGGCTGTTCGCTGAGGAGTTTGAGATCTTGTAAAGTGCCAGTCGCATCTACTTTTAATGCCAACTCGGCCGACCCGTCGACGTCCACCGGCGCACTTTCACGACTCGGATAATGAAAGCCGTTGAATTTCGAGTCTCCTCCCCATAATGGCTGAGGGCCGATGAAATCGCTTTCTTTCTTGAGCTCCTCACGTTCCTGATTGGAAAAAATACGGAGCCGCGGTTTGTCGTTCACGATCGCGAAAATTACCGTTCCATAATAAATCGCGTCCACCGGCATGTGATTGTAAATCGCCGGGATAAATTTCGGATTAGCCGCGGGCGATAATTTTTTCAGAATTTCTTGCTCCAGCAATTTCGAGTCCGGCGTGCCGCGATAGGTGGAGAACGAAAGGACTTCGCCTGTTTTTTTGACAAAGCAGGAAAACATGATCGCTGCATCCCTTTGCCCTTGTTGAATCAAACCCGCGGTGTCGATCCGGTTGATCAATGCATCGGGTCCGGTGCCGAGCACGATCGGCCGATACATCGGCAAGTTCCCATTCTGGGAGGATGGGACATCAACCTGCGACCAGCCAAGATCGACAATCGATAACAAAACGACTGTCGAGATTCCGAAAACGCGCATGGGACAGATACGCAACCGAAACGGCGGTCATTTTCAACCGCAATCTCGCCTAAATTTGAGCCGCCGCCGCTGCCGCAGTATTTTGGGCGGCTATCTTGTGCACGACCTGGTGGCGCCGAAAATAATCGATCACTGCATCGCGTGTTTGGACCGGATGAAAGGTGCAGCGGGTTGGAGCCGTTTCGAGCAAGGCGCGCAACCTCATGAACCGGTGGCCAGCGCTGCGCGAATCAAAAGTGTTGAAGGCGATCAAGTAACGTTTGTCGCGCTCGAGCGTTCCACCATCGGCCAGTCGCACTGCCGCAATTCGGCGCTCGTGACCTGATCCTTCAGTTTCGATTTCAAAACCGAACGTCTCCACGCCCCAGTCGAATTCGTGATTGCCGACAATCCACGCGTCGTATTTCAAATGATTGAAGAGATCAATAATGAGTGCGCCGTTCGTGCGCAAGCCGACGTCAGTTCCCTGACAAACATCGTCGACGTCGATCAAGATCGAATTTCGATTCTGCCGTCGCCATCGCCGGATTTGCGTCACGCAGCGCGCGAAACCGCCGAGGTCCGCGTTTCCGGCGTAATCGCTCGTCGGCAAAATATGTCCATGCAAATCGGTCGTGTGGAGAATCGAGATTTGAACCGTGTCGTCGTTCGGTGTGGCGGCTGCGCGTGCAATTCCGGGTGCGGCGCAAAACAAACCGGCTTGACCGATCGTTTTAAGAAACGCGCGCCGAGTGGGGGAACTCACACGTCATTCGTTAGCTGAAATGAGGGTGCGCGACAATTCTATTAATGCAAAATTAACGCCGTGATTGACGTTGAAGGCATTGATCACGTGGCGTTGAGCGTGCGCGACGTGGAGCGTTCCGCGCAATGGTACATCGACGTTCTCGGGTTTGAGCGCCGTCATGAAGGAATGTGGGAAGGCATTCCCGTTTTTATCGGCAAAGGCACAACCTCGATCGCGTTGTTCTCGGTCAGCTCAGATGAAAAATCGAGACCTTGCGGGCGTGGGGATGTCCGCATGCTTCATTTGGCGTTGCGCGCGGACCGAAAGAATTTTCTCGCCGCCCAGGAAGAATTGAAACGTCACGGCATTAAATTCGAATTTCAGGATCACGAAATCTCGCACTCGATTTATTTCCGCGATCCCGACGGCCACAAACTTGAGATCACGACGTATCAGCTTGGATGATTCCCGCACTGCGCCCGAGTTGGTCTTCGACCAGAACCTAGGTGACCTTTTCGTCGTTCGCACGGCGGGCAATTTGGTCGACGACCATGCGTTGGGCACCATCGAATACGGGGTGGCGCACTTGGGCGCGCGCTTGATTGTAGTTCTGGGTCATCAGCGTTGCGGTGCAGTTAAGGCTGCGTTGGAGAGCGACCATGCGCCTATGACCTTGATACGGGCAAGATTGAATGGATCAAGGACTGGCAGTCGCTACGCCTAACCAATCGATGTAGCCATTTCAAAAGGTTGAGGGAGCGAACTGTAAAGAGGTTTCGGCCTGACAACTACCGAGCCTCAGTTCTCGAAGGCACCAGGATCGCGTCGCGCATGCCATGGAGAAATTTTTTGTCGGCGGGAACGATGGTGGCGAGAGCGCCGTGCAATTTCACCTGATCGTGTTCCACAAAATAGTACGGACACAGACGGACCCGGCCTTTCATCGTTTTCAATTCGCCGGAATCCGGTTCGCAGTAACGATGCTCGAGCAAGCGGCCTTTGTGGAAACGCTGTATGATCGTTGGCGACGAGTCGAAGGTGGCAAGCGCATTGTCGATCCTTTTTTCCCATTCGGCGTGGGCGAGATCGGACCCGAGTGAAATTCCACGACTGCCCCAGCCGAGCGGCGAGAATCCGCTCACTTTCAAAAGGAGATCGCGATCTTTCTGGCTGAACTTCGCTGCTTCCCGCCAATCGTGAATTTCCAGACGCGGAATAACTGCGTGCTGCGGCAACGGGGTCGGATCGAGTATCCATGAGTAGGGGATAACTTCCTGGAGCTTGAGAAAATATTTCTCGCCGAGCTCGCGTCGCCAAAATTCGTGGAGCGGTCTCAACCAGAACAAGGCGAACCACATTTTTTCTTCGAGGAACGGTTTGATCGGTGGGGTGATCGCGACTCGTCCTTTGGCGTTCGCGTGCAGCAGGATGTCGATCTTCGGAATGTTCGGAAGATCGAACAGCTCGAAGAACCGGTAAACGGCGCGGCTGTCTCGTGCCTCGTAGTTTTCCGCCGCGACAACGCGCCACTCCCAATCTGGTTGTCGATCTTTCAATCGCGCGGCGAGCCATTCCATTTCCGGCCGATAAGCCGACGCTTCCTGGGAAATGACGATGTCGCCGCCATTCGGCAGCACGCTTTGAAATCCTTCCAGCATTCCGTTAGCGCCGCCGACGATTTGTTTATCGAACGCGGAATACGTTTGGTTCAGCCAGGCAGTTAAACCGATTCCGCCGGGAACAGAATCGATTTCAGCGATGATATAACCGTTGTCGGTGACAATCAGGTCGGGCCGGATGACTCGCGGCAAATCATCGCGAATTTCTTTGCGCCGCGAAAATTCAATCAGCTCCTTCGGTTTGCCCGCGTCCAAGTAACGCGCGACCCACGCGGGCTGTTTTCCTTTAACGCTAAGTTGGTAAAGCTGATTGCACGCTCGCTGAAAAACGAACAAGCGATGGCCGAGTTGCTCGAGCTCAGTTAGAAATTTCCTTTCGATCGGGAATGCGTCGGGCGAAAGCAGCCAATCCTTTTCCGCAAAAAGGCCTTCCTTTGGCAAAGCGTCACGAATTGCGGCGAGTGTGTCAGTTCGAGCGAGCATCGCGTGGAACGAACTCTCAACTCTCAACCCTCAACTCTCAACTTTGTCTCAGCGGCCTGTGGCCATCTTCTTCAGCGCAAGTTTCACCAGTTCTTCCGCGGATTTCGCCTGGCCTTGCGTCTGCAAATCGCGAACTGCTTTGTGCGCGTCGACCTGTTTGTAACCGAGCGCGATCAGAGCAAGCACCGCTTCGTTTGCCTGCTCCTGCTCCGGCGTCGGGGCGTGCGCGGCGGTTGCCGCTTCCCAGGCCGCCGCCACACCGAGTTTATCTTTCAATTCCAGGACAATTCGCTCGGCGGTTTTCTTGCCGAGCCCGCTGATATTGGAAATCGCCGCGATATCGGAATTCACGACCGCGGTTTTGAAATTGCTCACGCTCATGCCGCTTAAGACCGCCAGCGCCAATTTCGGGCCGATTCCACTGACGTTGTTCACGAGCAACCGAAACAGATCGCGCTCCGGCACGGTCATGAACCCGTAAAGAATATGCGCGTCTTCGCGAACGGCCAGATGGGTCAGGATCCGGATCGCTTGGCCGACGGTCGGAAGTTTGTCGTAACTCGATAGCGGGATGAAAACTTCATAGCCAACGCCGTTGACATCGACGGTCGCCTGTGTTGGAAGCGCACTCACGAGTTTGCCGTCAAGAAACGTGATCATGTGAAGCAACGCTTCCTCAATCCGGCTTCAACACAAGCGTAAGATCGACGTCTTTTCCTTTGGCGATGTTGAAACCTCGCGTGGAAAAGCTTTTCCACGTCGCGGGCAGATTCGGAAATACTTTTGTAACCACCGTCGTCGGCAAAATGACAAAGCGCGCTCCGTCTTTCTCCATGAATTGTGCCGCGCTCGCTGAATTTAACGGCGTCATCCAGCCTTTGATCCGCGATCGAAAGTACCACACCAAACTTGGCTCCTGGAAATCGACGGCCCCGAATTCCATTTCCGGCCGCAGATATTCGCGCGATTGTCGGTAAAGCTGCGCGGCCGGAAAAAATCGCGCGACTGCAGGCGCGGCGAAGAAAGCAACGACGAGATAGATCGACGCGGCGGCGACCGCACAGCGTTTCAGAAATTGCGCGTGATCGATCATGTGGCGTGCGAGCAAAAGCGAAAGCAGCGGAAACGCGGGCAGGGTGTAATGCGGCAGTTTGGTTTTGATTAAACTAAAGATCACAAAAATGATCGCGGTTCCGGTCAGAACGTAGGTGTCGATTATGTCGCGACTGCGCCAAAGTTTTCTGGTTAACGATGGAAGTTTAATCGACCAGGGAAAAAAACTGGCGAAGACGGTGACGAAATAGAAGGGGAGTAACAGCAGATAGAAGCCTAATGAATTTGCGCCGTGACTTTCCATCGCGCCAAGCGATCGGCCAACGACGTGTCTTCCGATCCCAATTCGGAAGAATTCGCCTTGCGTTTGAATCAGAGCAGGAACGCCCCAGAGTGCCACGATGGCGAGCATGAGTACGATGCCGCGGAGAAACTTGAAGCGCTTCGCCAGTTCGACATCTCGCACAAAGAATTTCATCGCCGCGAGTGTTAAGAGCGGCGCCCAGGCGATCGGGCCTTTCGTGAGAAAACCAAGCGCGAGTGAGAAATAAAAAAGGAACCACCATTTCCAATTCCAGGCTTCGCGTTGAATGATTTCGTAGCCAGCCCAGTGCGCGGTTGTTACAAAAAGCACCAGCCACATATCAGCCACGGCCGCTTTACCGTTGATAAAAGTTTGCAGCGAAAGCGTGAAGATGATCGCTGCCCACCAGCCAACGGCTTCTCCTCCGATTTGTGCCTGCGACGCCGTAGCAGTGCGAAGGCGCGTTTCCCACGTTAAGATCGACAATGCAATGATAGCTGCAGCAACGGCCGATGGAAAACGGGCGGCGAAATCATTTTCCCCGAAGATTCTGTAGCTCGCGACCTGCGCCCAATAGGCGAGGGGAGGTTTGTCGAGGCGTAGCTGATTATTGAAATGCGGAACGATGTAATCGCCGCGCTCGATCATTTCCCGCGACGCTTCCGCAAAGCGCGGCTCGTCGCGATCAATCAGCGGAATGCTCCAGGTGCCGACCACATGAAAAAGCAGGCATCCAAAAAACAGCAACGCGTAATTGGCACCGACTTTCCTCGCGTGCTCGCGATTTATCGGAGTTGAGATATTCACGTGCGGCGTCAAAATAGCGTCCGACAAATCCGACGGGAACTTTATTGTGAAGCGCAACGCTGTTTTTTACTGGCCGATCGGCATCGTGATTGCCGCTGTCATCATCGCGGCTGCGTTTTATTTTGATGAGGCCGTACGCACTTTCATCGCGAGTCATCAAAACCGAGGCGTGGGCGATTTTATGCGCAATGTGAGCCGGTTTGGCGATTGGCCGGAACATTTTGCGCTCGGACTTGTTCTCACAGGTGTCGCGTGGTGGCGCGGGAACAAGAAATGGACCCGCATTTTAGTGTCGATGTTGATTGCGTTGTCGATCGCGGGATTGGCGGGGCGCGCGGTCAAGATTTCGACCGGCCGGGCTCGTCCTTCAGTGAAATCAGAACAAGTTTGGAATGGCCCGCGCTGGAGCTCCAAATATCACGCGTTCCCATCCGGGCACGTCGTTGCTTCGACCGCATTCTTCGCTGTTCTTGTTTTCGCGAACTGGCGAATCGGTCTGCCGTGTTTGACGATCCCAATTCTAATTGGCTGCTCTCGGATCTACGGTGGCGCGCATTATTTATCGGACGTCATCTGCGCGGCGATTCTGGGAATCTTGTCTGCGATTCTGGTCTGGCGCTTCATCCTCCCCCAAATCGGAGATCAGAAATCGGAAATCAGAAATTAGGGCCGAGGGGGTTCATTTCCTCACGCGCCAAGAAATGGTGAGCACATTTGTAAAGGCAACGCGACTGAAGAAGCATAATTGGCGGCTTCTCGCGGTGCGCTTGCGCAACACCACGACACACCTGTTTAATGAGATCGATTGCCGTGCTGATTGGAACGAGGCGACCGCCATACGACCGCCAGAATTTGTCAAGGCTACCGCCGGCGACATTTTCCATTGTAAAATAGCCACACTTCCCTTGAGTTGTTTCAAGGACATCAGCGTTGAACACGCGCACGATGTTTGGATGGCTTATGCGCGAAAGCAGGATCGCCTCGAAAAGCATTTCTTGGATGTCCTCGAAATTCATCCTAACGCGCTTAAAGACCTTCATTGCTTGGCGGCCAAGAAAGCGATGCTTAACGCGGTACGCCTCGGCGAACGCTCCCTCCCCTAAGAAGCGTTCAACTTCGTACGTGTCGCGAACGTTCTGGCCGTCTTGAAGCAAACGCATTTAATCAGGGGAATCTTGGCGACGGATACTAGCCGGCTACGAGCGAATCGCGAGCGAAAAGCGACCCAAAAACACAGACCCGCTTCTTCCCACGACGTTGAAACCAGCGTCTATCAATATTTGCGCGAGCTGCACAACCGACATGTCTTTTACGCGATCTGGCCTGCTGACCAAATTACTTGAGCCAAGCGGCCAAAGTGATTACCTTTAATTCGCCCTTAGGACCCATAAGACGAAAGTCCAATTGCCGTAAAAACTAAGGCATTGCTTGATAAGTATCGAACCCTATAAATCATGAGAACACGTAGCGTAGGTTACGTCTTCAGCAGCGCCCACGTTACTTGCTTTGAGAGGCCGTCAAGAAAATGGCCGGCAGCAGTGGCGATCCTTGTGTTTGCGCTCGGTTTGTGGATGGGTCGTGCCAATGTCCGCTGGCTTATTGCGGGCGCGTTTGGCGCTTACGGCCAGTCCGATGCCTCAAATTCTCCGTATGCGACCGCGGCAGATTTTGCCAGGTACGCAATGAAGTTGCGTGATGAAGGGCTTTTAAAAGTCGAGCCCATCGTGCAAATCCCGAGGAACTCTCTGGCTCCATGGAAGCAGAATATTGTGACGACGGTATTTTGGGTTGGTGAACCAGCCGGCCCCAATAATCCCGTTCCGAATGACAAGAGCTCGTGGGATCTAAATTGGACAGTGAGTTATGGCGGCTTTGACCCGCCCGAAACATCGAATCGCCGGGGTTACATTCCCGTGGCGTTTATTCCCAGACAAAACCCGTTTTACGTCGCCCTGCCTTACAACGACGTGACCGATGGGCAATTCAAACCCGAGGCGCCTCTTATTATTCCGTGGTTTAAGCAGGCCTATTCCTCACCTGGACAATCCGTCTGTAAGGATCATTGGATCGCTATTCGCAAAGGGAACCGGATTTGTTACGCACAGTGGGAGGATTGCGGTCCATTCCGAACAGACCATTTCCAGTACGTTTTCGGGAATGAGCAGCCCAAGCCGAATGCCAATGACGGCGCCGGACTGGATGTTTCGCCGGCGGTCCGTGACTATCTTGCATTGCAGCCGAAGGACGTAACTGATTGGCAATTCGTCGGAGTGCGCGATGTTCCGCAAGGGCCATGGCGCAGCTACGGGGATAACAATCCTTTCGTGACTGCGGACCACCAGGTTGAAGGGCAGCTAGTGGAGACGCAGGGAAAGCGGAGCGAAGAGAGAAGAGCGAAGAGCCTGCAGTAGTCGCGCGGAAGTTGAGACGTTGAGGTCCGAGCCGGACTGGCAAAGTCAATCGCCCCTACCGTACGATTGAGGGACTTAAGATTTCGCTCCAGAGGTAGGATTCGGCGCTGTCTTCCCCTGTTTTTTGCTGCAGTGAAGCATCGTCCCCGAACCATTCCACGCGTACGCGCGCGCGTAGCATATCGGCGAACAATATCGGACAAACCAAATGCGGATCGAAGGGACGAATTGCTGGACTGTCACCACTCCACGCATACGCGCGCGAGAAGGACGCGGCACATCACCGAACAAAATAGAACAGCACTGAAATCAATGAATTTGTTGTGACTTTAGTTGTGACTCGACCGATTCCCGAGTATTTAATCTACGTAAGTGCTTGATTATACGTAACTTGATGCGGTGGCTGGAATCGAACCCGCGAATAGCGCTGGGCGCGCTGCGAGATCGACTAGCTAGGTGCGCGTGAGTTGATGCGGCGTGCGTTGCCGAACAAAATAGAACGGCATTTCGCGTTTGAGGTTCGACTCGCGACCCCGAACCGCACATTCCGCACGTCAGCGCACATTGGTGGATTCAAGCGCATTTGTTATGCGGAAGCGTTATGCCTTAACCATCACGTGTGCTTTCTAAGAGAGAAGCGGAGGGGGTGAGATTCGAACTCACGAGGCCTTTCGGCCTTCCGGTTTTCAAGACCGGCGCAATCAACCGCTCTGCCACCCCTCCCGGGAAAAGTTCGGTCGCGAGAATTGTGCCATCGCTCGCGAGTTGAGCAAGGGTGCGAGCCGCACGGCATAAAACTGAGAGCCTGATCCACCAAAACAAGCTCGACAGGTAGGTACGTTCATGTGAACTTACTCCGAGCCGGAGTAGCAGCAATGAAGAAACGATCGTCTCGGAAGTATCGACCCGTAATCGACGAGCCACCGCAAAGTCATCAGCCGATCCATGGCCGCGGCGCATCCTCGAGCCCGGCGAATCGTTTCGAGAAACTCCATGTCGATCTTGCCGATGTCGATGTTGTCGATGCCGATCCGAGCGGCGAAGAAAAACCCAGGAGGGCGACGCAGTATTTTCGGGACGCCACGAAAACAATCATTGCGCGGAATCAAAGCCCGGATGTCGGATTCGAAACGAGCATCAATCCCTATCGCGGTTGCGAGCACGGTTGCATTTATTGTTTCGCGCGGCCGACCCACGAGTATCTCGGATTTTCAGCCGGTCTCGATTTCGAATCACGCATCATGGTGAAGCCTGACGCGCCGCGATTGCTCGAAGCCGAGTTGTCGTCGCCGAAATGGAAACCACAACTGCTGATGATGAGCGGCGTGACCGACTGTTATCAACCGGTCGAGCGCAAGCTGCGGATCACTCGCGGTTGTCTCGAGGTGCTCGCGAAATTTCGGAACCCGGTTGGCATTCTAACGAAAAATCGGCTGGTGACGCGCGACATCGACGTTCTGTCAGAATTGGCGCGTTATCGCGCGGCGGTGGTGAACCTTTCGGTAACAACGCTGGACAGTAAACTTCAGCGAATTCTAGAACCGCGCACGTCGCCGCCGGCAGCGCGTCTGGATGCGGTCACGCAATTGCGCGCGGCAAACATTCCTGTCGGCGTGATGGTCGCGCCCGTGATTCCCGGCATTAATGATCACGAAATTCCGGCGATTGTCGCGGCGTGCGCCAAAGCCGGCGCGCAGTTCGCCGGCCATGTTTTGTTGCGGTTGCCGTGGGCGGTCGCGCCATTGTTCGAGCACTGGCTCGATGAACATTTCCCCGAGCGGAAAGCGAAAGTGTTGGGGCGACTTCGCGCGACTCGGGGCGGAGAAAAGCTCTACGATTCGCGTTGGCGGAAACGTCAGCTCGGCGAAGGGATCTTCGCTGAGCAAATTCAAAAAATGTTCGATGTGAGTTGTCGCCGCGCCGGTCTCGGCGAACGCCCGAAACTTTCGACCGCAGCGTTTCGTCGACCGAACGACCAGTTAACTTTTCTGTAGCGGCGCTCTGTGAGCATCGCAAAATTCAGCAGCGGTCAATGCGCGGTGCAGGGTTCGAACCTGCGACTTGTCGCCGCGGCGACCGCTCAGGAAATTTACCGTTACGGACGGCGCCGGCCTTGTAATTTCCAATTTCTAATTTCTAATTGGTATCTCCATTCGCGCGATTAGCTCAGTGGTAGAGCACTTGCTTCACACGCAAGGGGTCGCTGGTTCGATCCCAGCATCGCGCATGCTTCGTAAAACAGCACTCGCTGGCAGCCGCCCAACGAAAGAGCTTGCAATTCTCGACAAATTCTAGACAATACAGCGTATGAGCGCGAAATCTGAGCAGGCGAACGCAAAGCGGATCACAGAGAAGGTTGGCAATGTCACCATCCCGATTTATCCGAGCGACAGCAGCAACGGCTACAACGGCTTCACTGTGGTGTGGTACGACGCCGGTAAACGATGCCGAAAATTCTTTTCGCAATTGTCACGAGCACGGCGACACGCGCGACTTATCGCGACCAAGATCGAAAACCAAGAGCGCAAGGTCTTGACCCTCACGCCAGAGGATGCCCGCATTTATGTTGATGCGCGCGATACGCTGCGCCCGCTGGATGTCCCGCTCGATTCGGCGGTTCGTGAGCTTGTCGCGGCACGTGGCATCGTTGGCGAGTATCCACTGCTTTCGGCATTGCAGTTTTGGAAACGGCATCATGGTGATGCGATTCCAGAGAAACGAGTCGCCGATGTTGTGGGCGAACTCGTGAACGGACTTCGCAAAGATGGCGCGTCCGAATCGCACGTCGATGAAATGGAGCGCGTTCTTGGAAAGTTCGCCGCTGCATTTCAAACCGACATTGGAAACGTCAGCACAGCCGACATAAATGCTTTTTTGCGTGCGCTGGAAACCTCACCGGCGAGCCGGAATGTTTATCGGCGCAAGATCGTCACACTTTTCAACTATGCGCGGCGCGTTGGCTATTTGTCAGACCGCACGACGGCGGCGACTAAGGCAGCGAAAGCAAAAGAGAGCGGTCGCGAGATTGAAATTTACAGCGCCGAAGAAATGGCGCGATTGCTCCAACACGCGAGCGACAAGCTGAGGCCGTTTCTTGTGCTCTGCGGATTTTGCGGACTTCGCCCAGCGGAAGCGATGCGACTTGATTGGAAAGAAATCGACTTCGCGAGTTCGACGGTTCTCGTGTCAGCCGGGAAAAGTAAAACGCAGTCGCGGCGATTTGCGCCGCTGCCGGATAACGCGGCGGCATGGTTGCGACCGCTCGTTAAGCCAACGGGAAAGGTCGTCGAGGTCGTCGGAATCGTGAAAGCGCTTCAACGTTTGGGCGCGCGCTCGCACGTCGCAATGAAGCGCAATGGATTGCGGCACTCGTTCGTTTCGTATCGTCTTGCGTTGACGCAGAACGCGAATCAGACCGCATTGGAAGCGGGTCACAGCGCTGACGTTCTTTTCAAACACTATCGCCAACTGTGCACCGAAGCGGAAGCGAAACGCTGGTTCTCAATCGAACCGATCGAGCCTGCGAACATTGTGCCGCTGGTTGCAACTGGCTAAATCCAAATCACGGTTTTCTGCGTTTTCGCCAAACCAGTTTGAGTGCGCCTTGCAGCCGTCGATCTTCTTCGCCAGCAGATGACGTGAGCTTCGGTGCCCAATTTTTGACGAGCCATTTGATCACGTTATCGGGCAGATCGCCGAGTCGTTTGCCAAGAATCATTCCGTTTTCCTTGCCGATATGGCAGATGACGCGCTCACAATTTTTATGCGTGATTTTACCCGTAATAGTTTGTCGAATTTTGCGGTGCTTTTTCGACAGTGGTAGCAACGTGAAACTCCCCGAGAGTGTCTCCATGAACGTCGGCCACTGCGCATCGCGCCCGATGCGCAGTCGAAATTCGTTGACCGCATCGTCAATCCATCGGCTGAGCCGCATCGCAACTGCGTGATACTTGTTTTCGCGCTCGGCAGCCTCGAAAAGCAAGCCAAGTTTGTTGTCGAGCGCATCGCGCACTTGCCACTGTTCTGATCTCCAAGCGGGAACAATCGTTTTGTGCCAGAACACGACTGAACGTCGAAAGCGTTCGCCTTGATCACGCACCTTTTTTAGCGCCTTGTAATCTTTGTAGACTTTCTCAAGATCATCGCGGCTCTCAGATTGTAACAGAAACTCGGCTTTGTTTGAGCCAATCAGCGAGACGGGCACCCCCCGTTTTCGCTTCAACGATTCTGCATCGACTCCGAGGCGCAGCATGATCGCGTCGGCCAGTTCATCGGTGAGATTGCGCTGACCTAGCTCGATAGCTTGGATGTAGGAAGGTGACACCCCGAACATCTTCGCAAACTGCGGTTGCGATTTTTTGAGCGCAGCACGCACGGTCCGCAATGGATGAGTAAATTTCGGTTCACGCGGCATAACACACGAGTGTGTGTCAATTTCAGCGCAGTTCAAGTTATTTCGTTGCAGACAGCTGTGTGCTACCTGATGATTGCTGAATATGACACCAGAAAATTCACCTGAGCGTAAGCTCGTCACGAAACCAGAACTTGCCGCCCGTTATTGCGTCGTGCCGCGAACCATCGACAACTGGATCGCTGAACGGCGAATCCGTTTCTGAAAATCGGGAAAAAGATGGTCAGGTTCGAATCCTGACGAATGCGACCGGTTTCTCCAAAAGTTTAAGGTCAACGCCGACTAAAAAAGAAAACCCGGCTGCGCATTTTTTGCAGGACGCGCAACCGGGAAAAGCGAATGAAAACGCTCGATACTAAGCAGGTCGAACAGCAGACGCAAGCGCCGGATTTGCGCGGATCGTCGTCCATCGCAGACGACAGTGTCGCCGACGCAAGCGTGGAAAACTTTTCGGTGGTCGAGATCAAGAAGTTGCACAACGAGCTTCTCGCGCTCCGCGAAACGGTGTTCGGAAAAGCGGTCAGGATTGGCGAGTTGCTCGTCGCGAATAAGGCGGCGTTCGGGAAACATGGTCGCTGGCTGAAATGGTTGAAAAAAAATATCACGTTCAGCGACCAAACGGCGCGAAATTACATTCGGATTTACGAGAATCGCGACGATCCCAAATTCAAAAGTGTTTTGAATTTGACTGACGCCTACGCCTTGCTCGCGAAGAAAACTGATCGCGAGGCAGCACGCGCGAATGGGAAGCGCACACCCCATGACGACTTTGGAGGCGACACGACGCCTGTCGCAGAACCGGAGCGAACTGGCGCGATCATACACGACCAAAACCAACCAGCGGCAGTGCCAAGTGATTCGGACTTCAACGCGTTTATGGAACGGTTTCGCACATCCCCCCAGGAACGAAAACTTGTGAGCGAATTTGCGCTCAAAATCATTGATACCGGATTCAACGCTCTATCACTGAAGGGCGGATCTGCGGATGCGATGCTGCGATTGAGAGCGGCGAAGGAACAACTCGATTATTATTCGGTGTGGTGAACGGACAGGTCACGACATGAACCACACTTTTCTCGCTGGCGATAAAATATTTTTAACGTCGAGCGCGACATCGATGCGCACAAGCTGTTGTGACCCCGTCAGCGCGATCGTCGCAAGGTCTCCGCATGCTTTTAGCGATCAAATGAACATCCGTCAGGAAGGAACATAAAATGCGAAAGGGAACGTGGAAAATTATCGATCGAGGAAGCGTCCCGGCAATCTCTAACCATGTCGATTATCACTGTTGCAAGTGCGGGCATGATGCCGAGTTGCCGGTTGTGGGATTACCAATGGCGCAGGTTAATCAGGGAATAATTTTCGATTTCGGGAAACACGCGGTGCCGAAAATCATTCAGTGCCGCAAATGCCGCAGGCGTTTTGAAAGTGTGAAGGAATAATTTTATGTATGGAAAAATTTACGAGAGCACCTTCACAGGTTCGATGGCTGGCAGCGGTGTGAAAGTTTTTGCCGTGTGGAGCTACGTGATCGCGCACACTAAACCGGACTCACTCGTCGAACTGAATCCCAGAATTTTAAGCGTAATTCTCGGAACAACCGAAGCGGAGGTCGAGAGTGCGATTGATGTCTTGTGCTCGCCCGATTCGCGAAGCCGATCCAAGGAATTCAAAGGACGCCGTTTAATCAAGAGGGCGGAGTTTCTCTACTTTGTGCCACAAGCTAGCAAATATCGCGGCATTCCGAACGATCGGGAACGCCGTCAATACTTCCGGGACAAAAAACGTGAACAGCGCGAACGACTTAGGCGCGGTCAAACAGGTAAGTCAAAAACTGTCACACAATCAGAAGCAGAAGCATGATGCAGAAGCAATCAGATCGCTTACTTGTAAATCCATGGGCGACCCATCTTGTAGTCGAGAGAAGTTTAGCAAGATTATTTGTCTCCTCCGGACCCGCAACCAACAAAAACAATCAGCGGGGAAGAGGAAAAGGAGAATCCATATGAACCCCTTATTGTTGCTAGTGATCCCGCTCTTGTTCTTGAGCGGACCCTTTGTAAACGCCGGTCCGGTGGGAGACTTCTTCAAGAAAGTTGGTCAATCGATTTCCAAGCCTTTCCAGCGTGAGCCTGAGCCTGAGCCTGAGCCTCAGTCGACGCGCCCTCAACCTACGAAGACGCCGCAGCCCACTTCGCGAGCAGCACGTGCGGCCACGGCGACGCCACCCGCAGTTGCGCAACCATCACAACCTCCCCAAGAAGAAAAGTCTACTGACACTGTGCGGGGTGTTTCAGCCGCGGATATGGAAAAAGCAAAAGGTAGTTTGCCCTATGGAGTTCCGGTCCCAGGCCGGAAAGGCATGGTCACGAGTCCTTATACACCGCAAGAGGGAAAGTATGTCGATGTCACCGGTTTTGCGTCCGGGTCCATCGTGAAAGATCCTTACACAGGAAAGCTTTTTCTGGTTCCGTAAACATGGGAATAATCAGGAATGGAGCTGATGGGATCAGCGACATTTGGGTCTATCGTCTAACGAGAAAGAGATAAGTCACGGCAGGGTGTCGTGGCAAACAAACTGAACTTGCAACGCAATGGGGCCGTTGGCTTCATCGATTGGTTAGAATCGCTACTCATTTGGCGCGATTGAAAAGGTGCCAGTAAAAAACGGCGGGTTGATAGTAAGCTCTGACCCCATTTTCCCAGCATTTTCCCAGAAACGCATTGGCAAACTCGCACCGCTCGTCGAGCTTACTTTCGTAAGCCCGATGAACTTGGAACAAAAATGATTTATGGCGCATGTGGTTACAAATAAATGTGTGGGGTGCAAGTTCACCGACTGCGTGGTGGTGTGCCCGGTGGCCTGCTTTTATGAGTTGGAGCGTCAACTTGTCATTCACCCGGAGGAGTGCATAGATTGCATGGCTTGCGTGGATGAATGTCCGGTGCACGCCATCTACGCCGGGGAAGACGTTCCGCCGGAGTTTCAATCGGACATTGAATTCAACGCGACTGAGGCCAGACGGGTGAAAGAATCGGGGCAGGGTGCCATCGAGACGAAAAAGGATCCCTTGCCGACCGCCGCCCAAAGGAAAGCGGAATTGGGTTACTGAACTCGCCCTTGACGATCCAGCCACGCAGAACCTCGATCGAATCGGCGTGCTCTTCGGCCTCAGGCGGATGTGGGAGCGGACGCATGCTTTTCGTCTAGCGATTGGTTAGGCGCTGCGTTTTTTCTCGCAGGTCGTTTGGATTTGCCTTTGGCTTTTTTGGTGGCAGGCCTTTTGGCTTGTTTAGCGGGGGTCGGGTGCAGCTTCCTCTCGCGTAAATACTCCCGGAATTTCTTGTAAGCGATCCCACCGCCCAACCCAGCCGCAGCAATGGCGATTGCCGCCGCGATCTTTACCGGGCCGCTACCGGGAGCCGCATGCCATGGACATTTTCCCAACGGGTACTTGTCGGGAAGATAAAACGCGCACCCCGGCGATGTACACTTATGCGCCATGATGGATTAGGTCTAACAAGCTCAACCCAGCTTCCGGCAGGCGCAAGTGGCGAGCAATGAAACCAACTGCATTAGTATCCGCGAAACTTGCTTGCGGCACGTCGCACGGGGGCCTTGTGAGCATGTTGTTTGCGCTGTTTCGTAGAAACATCTTCCAGCCGCGATGTGTCATGCTTCGGCTTTCCGCTCCAAGGATTGCCACCAAAGTCATGTTTGCGTGGTTGTTTAGGCATAGTTGAATATCGGTGGGTTGCCGCGATTTGACAATCAACGGCGGTCAGCGGTTAGCTGGAGCGATTGGGTTTGTCAGCAACTCTGCGAGATAGATCGCCGCGTTTGAGTGGGCGACCGCCGCCACGAACTGCGTCCAATAGCGATGGCACCCAGAAATAGATAAAGGCAGATCAAACCAAACCAGAGGCACAGGCGGTAGAGGCCCTGCTCGTGCAGTGGCTCTGAAAGAAGTTCCGAAAGCATAGCTACTGGTAGTAAGAAGAAAAACAAAACGGTGAAAATACGGGCAAAAGGAGAGTACCACGCGCCGGTTCGACTGCGGAGAACGAAGGCGATAGTCCCAACGATACCCCCGGCGATCCAACCAATCATGCTCACGTGCTCAAAGAACTGATACCGACTCATAAAAGCGAGAATCACCTAACGAGACAGAGATAAGCCACGGCAGGGTGTCCTGGCAAACACGCTGAAGTTGTATCGCAATGGCGCCGTTGGCTTCATCGTTTGGTTAGGCCCGATTCGAATCTGCCCCCAAGCTCAAATCTTTTCTATCGCGCAAATCGCGCGCGATCGCCCAGAAGCCGCCCCATAGTGCTACAACGATGAACACGTCCGACCACTTGTCCGGGTCTTGAGGTGCGCCGAGAAGAGATGGCAGGTGAATTGTTAAGGTCCAGAGCGCGAACATCAGTCCCACCCCTAATGCGGCCCACCGCTGCAGAATCCCAGTGGGGAAACTTAGTCCGGCGGAAATGAAAGCGACTCCGAAGAAAACAGTCCAAAACCAATGCCACGGAATCCAGCCGGGTACCATCTTGGTAATGAAGGTGAGAACCTGAAAATGGGCGATGCCAAAGACGATGAGCGCAAATGCAAGAAGATAGCGGCTCGTCCTGTGAAGCCATCGCGGAATGCCGCCAAATCCAGGCGCAAGCCATGCCAGGCTGCTGATAACCATTGGTTCGAGCACATTGGTCCGCCACTCGGGGCTCATGAGATTGGGATGTCGCGGCACGTCAAACGCGAGTCCGCAGAGTAACATCAGAGCACCGAGCGTGATGGAAGACACCACCAGCGTGCGTTGAAAAAGAAAGCCTGCTCCGCACAGGACCAAGATTGCTCCGACGAGGTAGGCCAAACCCGGAATGGCTGGCAGCCACGGAATCACCGGCACAACCTTATAGTGTGAGCCAGGCGAATGACTGAAAGCGTAGGAGCAGATCAATGTCTCAATACCAGCTGCAATTATTGCCAACGAAAAGAGCAGGCGACCAAACCGTTCCAGCACAATCAACCACGTGCCTCCCAGCTCATTCAGTGTCTTATCGCGCGGAATGTTCACGGCCTAACGAGAATTAGACTGCAACTTGCAATCTATTTCTTGCTCCATAGAGGGAAGACCGGCTAAAAAGGCTGCAGAATGGCAGGCCCCATTTCGGCTGGGTCCAAGCCCCCAAAAGCTGCTTGATCGGGTCCGGACAAAAAAATGATGTCCTGCACGATCGCCGCTGATATACCCGCGTTTTTCATTGGTTTCAAAGTCGAGCATTTCCGCCGCGATGTTAATGGCTCACGCGTCGAGCCGCGCAATTTCCGACCACAATGGCTCCAAATCGGTATCATCCAGCGCCATCGTTCTGAATTTTACACCTGCTTTGGTTGCGCGGACCAAATGTTCTTTCGCGGCAGATAAATTCCCCAGTTGGCATTCGTAGCACGCAAGATTGTAATGAATTGTCGGGTCCTCTGGATGCGATTTCACTGCTTCTGATAAAACCGACTTTGCAGCCTCAATTGATTCCACCCTGCGCGTCGCGTAAGCGAGTGAAATCGCCCACTGGATATTCTTCGGGTTGTGCTTGCTCAACCGTTTTGCTGCCATTTGCATCATTTCCCATTTTTGCAGCCCTGCGTAGACGGATAGTCGGACCGAGAGCACCTCCGGCACGGCAAGACAAACCGGGTCGATCTTCTCCAACTCCGCAGCCGCTTCCGAATACATACCAAGTTCCAAGTAACCCTGCGCGGCTCTCAAATACTGACGATCGGACGATTCAAGCGGCATGTGATTCAGTGCGCAGATTCAACTTTCCAAACGGGATGAATCTCCCACAAAGTCGCGGTGAACGCTGTTCCGTGCTTGTTGCCACGCAGGCTTTTGCTGCTCCAATGGTGGCCATCAAAGAACGCGTATCCAGTGACTCGAATAGGAATCGAATGCGCCAAATCCCGCGACGTTTTCGGTTTGAAGATATAGCTTCCCGGGAGCATTGAGACAAGCTGCCGACGGGTGCCCGCATAGGCGGGGTCCGGAGGAATTTCGGCGACGATTCGATCCGTGGTTCGGGATGCACCGCGCGCGCTGATCTCCAAATGATACTCGTCATCGTTGTCTTCCATTTTCACTCGCCATAAATCTCCTTCGACAGTGTAGACGTTGTTCTCAATTGGACTGATGGGAGCGTTTCGTCCTCGGACTGACACGTTTTTCACACCCGCTGGAAGCTGCTGATTCAACGCGATGATATTGGGCACTGCCGCGGGGATTGGACTGTAAAGAAGCGGGCGCTTGCGATGTTTGAGTGTTGTGCGGCTTTGTTTAGCGACCGTCGTGGTAGGAGCGGGCAAGGGAACAATCTCGGTAGGTGAGGCACACACCAACTGGGCACTGAACAATGCTGCGATAATGGTCGCGAATTTCACGGTCACGTGAATCTAGTTCACAATAACATCGCTTCCAGTTCCAGAGACGCGGTCAAAATCTCGTCGGATTCGATGACGAACCTGCGACCATCACGACACCGAGCATCGACTACGTAACGCCAGCCTCCGCGAATCACTGCGCCGGAATAGCCCCCAACTGCATCCGATAAAATCGGTGGACAAGGGATATTTTTAGCTCCAATTGTCCCGTCGATTCTCATAGGTAAAACGGGGTCTTAGCTCAGTTGGTAGAGCGCCT
>Ga0209648_10000574_pt1 | contig 28339 bp, 15 predicted proteins | sample GraSoi2013_115cm_FD_185830 | JGI IMG/M metagenome (GOLD analysis project Ga0209648, IMG submission 185830) | Grasslands soil microbial communities from the Angelo Coastal Reserve, California, USA - Sample 9_17_2013_115cm (SPAdes) (version 2) | ecosystem: Environmental > Terrestrial > Soil >...
CTGCCAGTTCAATCAGTTCTGCATGAGCTCCCGCGCAGCCCGCTCCGCCCATAATGGTAATCTTCTTCGATTTATTGAGAACCTTCGCCAACGTCGCGATTTCCTCATCAGCAGGGCACACCGTTGGCGTTGGTGGCGGAAAACGCAAGCGCGGTTCCTGTTCAACGGCATCGCGCAGGGCCACGTCTCCGGGGATGGCGACTACCGCAACGCCGCGCCGTGACAGTGCGGCCTGCATCGCAATCTCCAAAGCGCGCGGCATCTGTTCCGGCTGCGAAACCAATTCGCAATAGTGGCTGCACTGCGCGAAGAGATGTTCTGGTTTGGTCTCCTGAAAATATCCGCTCCCGATTTCGTTGCTAGGAATTTGCGCCGCGATGGCCAGCACCGGAACACGGCTACGGTGGCAGTCGTATAGCCCATTGATCAAATGGAGATTTCCAGGACCGCAGCTCCCCGCGCAAACCGCCAACCGCCCTGTGAGATGCGCCTCCGCTCCAGCGGCAAACGCTGCCGTCTCCTCGTGTCTCACGTGAATCCACTGAAGTTGCTTCTTCCCGCGAATCGAGTCTGTAATGCCGTTTAGCGAATCTCCCGACACGCCATAAATTCGCTGAACCTCTGCTTCCGCCAGCACATCCACCAGCAATTCCGCCACTTTCTTCTTAGCCATAACGCCGCCCTTTCCGAGTAATCAACGGACAATTCAATTCTTTCCCGATGGCAAGGCTTCCTTCTCCACACCTCACCAACATCACGCGGCCCTCATAAGCGGTCTCGTCCGCTGCACCAAACAAGACAATTCGCTTAAAACTCCACCTTTGTTCTGAATCCGAAAACGACAGCGCGCTGCCCGCCACCTCCCACGTTCGCGTAATACTGGACTACAGGCTGTAGAAGGAGCATTGGTAAAACGTCCAGCAGAGTGTTGTACTCAACGCCCTGCTCGGTCTTCGCAGGCGTGCCGGATGGGAAGAACTGCGGGCTAAGCATGTTTCGCACGTAACCGAGCGACATGGTGTTGTGAAAGCGCAGGGGCAGCGGCTCATTGAAGCGCAGCCCCGCAGTGAGTTCCCTGTTGTTGCGGTTGACGCTCGGCGGACTCCAGTCGTATGCAACCGTTGCGTCCAAACCCTTGGCCTCTTTCGGATCCACGCGCCAGAGGGCCTGGCTCGCCATCCAGTACAACAGATAATTGCCCGACCGCGGTGCCGCATTCGTCGGTGACGTGAACTTTCCGGGATTGTAGGAGGCGCCGAACTGATACAGGCCCGAATACCCTTTTCGGCTCTCGACGTTATCAAAAGCCCGCACCGACGACGCCTTCTTGCCCGGGGTAAACCCAATCTCCGAAACGCTCATTGGGGTTCCATTGAACTGCGGAACCAAGCCAGTCGGGTTTTGCGAAAAAGGCGAGCGGACCGCGGCCAGCACCATCGATTTCACATAAAGGTTGTGGAGCGGTACGACGCGGATTTCCATCGCCGGCGTCGAGGGAGGATCGAAGGACTCTAAGGTCGTAGATAAATTGCCCAGCGCATAGCCCATGGGCTCGAAGATGAAGGACGCAGCGTAGTGCTGGGCTCCGTAGAAATCTTGGCCTGCGAATTGACCTACGCGAGCGGCAATTCGCTCATTCAGCCAACGTTTCTCGAACCACCATGAATCGAGGCGACATGTGTTAGCGCTGGACATCCCACTGGGACTGGTCAGCAGGCCGAGATAGGCTCCGAGATTGCCGCCGCCCTGCCAGAGTGCTGTCGCATGGAAATACAACCCGTGCAGACCGGTCAGCGCACCAAAGTCGATGTCTACCGTTCCGCGAAACCTGTTCCAACTTGCAAATCGCTCTTTCTGGTCGCTCTTGACGTTCCAGAGGGAATCGCTGATGTATTGAAAATCGAATCGCACGCCGCGCTCTAGCAAGCGCGTCCGCTCGCCGCCCCAATTTCCGAAGAGATGTCCATGCGCGCCCTGACCCGTCTCGTGGCTGTCCGGCCCGCTGAGTGTTTCCTCTTGCAGAATCTGGGAATTGGCCGGAAATGCAAATACACAAAGAGCGCACCACAACAGAAATAGAAACCGCATTTGCTGACTGTATATGCAGAACCGGTTGATGGAGTGATTGGTTGCAGTGATCATGCTTGAAACTCCTCTCTACCGTAACGCGACCGCCACGCCGGCCAGCACCACGGGAAATGACCAGGCCCAGTCTCCTAGATACGTGACGGCCGCGGCGGCCACAACGCAGCCTCCGAAAAAGCCGACAAGGAGATGCAGTGAGCCTGTTAGTCGCTCAGCGTCTCCTGCCATCAACGGCTGGGTTCGCGACTGCTTGTCCAGCAGCGACAGAACAGTATTGGTCAAATTGCCGGTCATGACGGCCGTTGAAGGCGCGACCGGCAGGGCCAAGCGCAGGAGAGCAAACTGACACGCCATGGCAGAGACCGCGATCATAGCGGTGATGACGGCCATCAAGCCGTGGGGATTGGCGAAAGGTTTACTAAAGACACCGAAAATCAAAACGCCAACGAGCAGCAGAAACTGAACCAATAGAAGCAACCGGGCCAGGCCCGGACCGCGTCTGCCCGAGGCTCTGGCGAGCAGCCACATGGCGGCAACGCCGATGATGAAAACGGGAATAGCCAGGACCTGTGCCGGGTTCATCCGTCCGCCGCGCACCACCAGAGCCGCAACTAAAACGAGGTTGCCTGTGATGTGGGCGGTGAAGATATTGCCGAGAGTCAAAAAGCCCGTCAGGTCAACCATGCCCGCGATGACGCTGAGCAAGGTCGGAAGCCACTTCTCCCGTTGCGACAGCGCCGAGGCGTCATCCGATGGGTGGGGCCAAGGATGCGTGGTGCCGGAATCTGTGGTGGACATCGGCATATTCCTTCGCCCGTCAAGGCCTCGCTTGCGTCGCTCTCTCGCTAAAGTGATCGATGGCCAACTTCGGAACGATGAGACCGAAGCTCATCGCTAAAATAATCGTGACGGCAATCATGCCATCGGCGGTTGTCGCGCTTATAAGCTCCAATGTCGTATGCGAGCCCTGGGCAAGTTGCACAAGCCCGCTCGCCATCCTGAATAGGAAGACGCCCGGAATCAGCGACACCACCGAGGCGAATCCGATAGCCGCAAACGGCATGTGCCACCGGCGCGAGACCGGCGTGAGGATCAGCCCGACGATGAGACAAGCGACCAAGGCGCCGGTCGCGGCGCTGGCGCCAAACACGGTAAGCGCGCCCCACCTTAGAGCATGGGCCAGCATACCGACTGCCACCGGCCAAGCCAGCATGTGGAGCGGCGTGGAGAAGAAGACGCTGTAGGCGAAAACGGCGGCGCCGGCGGCGATCGTGTCGAGCCATAGGGGCACGGCCCTACCGGCCGGGTCTACCGGAAAGGAAACGCCAAGAAGGGCCAGTCCAAACAACAGTCCCGTCGAGATCGCCACAATCACGAGTCCCGCATAGATCAGGCGGGCGGCGCCGAGATGGATGCGGCCCCGGATGAGGTCCAACGCGCCGTTGAGGACATGCGGCCCCGGCACCAGGATCATGCATGGGCAGACCGCGACAAGGCGCAGTGACGAGCTTAACTGGTACCGAACCGCCAGCGCTCCGATAACACCAGCGAGCAACGACGCGCAGAATGGTTGCAGGAAGAGGTTTGCGGTGTACCGGGCCAAGCTACGGCGCAGAATGGCACCGGCCCCCGCACTCACGAATATGAGCGCTGCTGCGGCTAGATGTTGGACACCGAAGATCACCGCTAACGCTACAGCGCCCGCCGCCGCCGCGAGCGTAAACAACCATGTCGGCGACGGCGGTGTTTTTGATATTTTGGTGATCGCCTCGATTGCCGCGGCTGGCGCAAGTCGACCCGCGTCGAGGTCCTCTATTGCCCGCATAGTGGAAGCCACGCGATCCATGTTCACGCCAGCCGGATCGGCTTCCACTGCGGAAATTAGTCTGGCGTGCCCGTCCTCGGCCTGAAGTTGCAACTCTCCCCAGCGCGGCATGAGCTTGCCGCGCAGTTCCAGAGTGTCGCCGAGGCGTTCGGCCGCGTCCAAGGTCTGGTCCGTGGCTTGGCCATTGAGATACAGGACACGGGCAAAGACCAGAACAAGATTGGAACGCTCCTCCAACGTCATTTGGGCACCTCACAATCGGATCCAGGGCCCATGGCCTAGGCGGCGGCGGTTGCCACGTAGGGTTTAACCATTTTTTTCGGATCGACAACGCGATCGAATTCGGCCTCGGTCACGAAGCCGAGCGTCAGCGCGGCTTGCTTCAGCGTGAGATCGTTGTCCATTGCGTAATGCGCAATCTTCGAAGCTTTGTCGTAGCCAATGACCGGCGAGAGCGCCGTCACAAGCATCAGCGAACGCTCAACGTATTCGTTGATCTTCTTTAGGTTCGGCTTCGTCCCTTCAACCAGGAATTTGCGGAAGTTCGTGCACCCGTCGGTCATAATCGTGATTGCGTGCGTGACATTGAAGATGATCAAGGGCTTGTAGACATTCATTTCCAGGTAACCACCGGCGCCACCGAAGCCGACGGCCACATCGTCCGCCATCACTTGGACAGCGATCATCGTGAGGGCCTCCGCCTGGGTCGGGTTCACTTTCCCCGGCATGATCGACGAGCCCGGCTCGTTCTCCGGTATCACGAGCTCGGCGAAGCCGGCCCGCGGCCCGCAGGACAGTAGTCGGATGTCGTTGGCGATCTTGTAAAGTGAGACGGCCAGCGTGCGCAGTGTGCCGGAGAGCTGTACCAGAGCGTCGTGAGCACCCTGCACGGTGAACTTGTTCGGCGCGCTGACGAACGGTAAACCTGTGAGCTTTGCGATCTCGGCCGCGGCCGCCTCACCGAAGCCGGGCGCTGAATTGATACCGGTGCCCACAGCCGTGCCGCCGAGCGCGAGGCGGTAGACACCCTTCAGCGCATCTTCGAGCCGATCGAGATCGTCCGCGAGCACACCTTCATAGCCCGACCACTCTTGTCCAAGAGTGAGCGGCGTGGCGTCTTGCATGTGCGTACGGCCAATTTTTATGACGTCGTCCCACTGCTCGACCTTAGCAGCGATCGCATCGTGGAGCGCCTTCACCGCGGGTATAAGCCGCTGCTTCACATTGACCGCTGCCGCGATGTTCATTGCGGAGGGAAAAGTGTCGTTAGAGGACTGGGCCATGTTGACATGATCGTTGGGGTGAACCGGCGTCTTGCTCCCGAGCGGCGTACCGGCGAGTTGGCAACACCGGTTGGAGATCACCTCGTTCACGTTCATGTTGAACTGCGTGCCGCTGCCCGTCATCCACACGTGCAACGGAAACATGTCCTGATGCTGACCCGCGAGAATCTCATCGCAGACCTGAACGATCAACTTGTGATGCTTATCGTCCAGCCGCTTGCCGGCATAGTTCGCATTAGCGGCGGCTTTCTTTAAAGTGGCGTACGCCGTAATCATCTCCCGAGGGATCAAGTCCTTCCCGATGCTGAAGTGCTCAAGCGAGCGCTGAGTCTGCGCGCCCCAGAGCTTGTCGGCTGGAACGTTCACCTCGCCTAGGCTGTCGGTTTCCTTGCGAATCTCTGTCATCTTATTTCCCCTTCCTTTTTTTAAGAACCCCGCCTTCGTGTTCGACGTGAAAACGAAGGCGCGCTGCTAAAGCGCGTTGAATTCATTCGCTGCGGGACGAGCAGTTTCCGGCAACTTGATTGGCCTTGAAAATTCCCAACTTTTGCATGCGTGCGTAAAGTGTGGATCGCTTTAATCCCAAGCGAAGGGCAGCGCCAGTGGGACCGCCGATCACCCAGTGCGCCTGCTCCAAAGTCTTGCAAATGTGATGTCGCTCAACCTCTTGCAGCGTTATCGGCTGGAGAGAGTCGATTTCAGTAGTCTGTCGCAATTCCCCGATTGGAGGACGTAATGTCTTCCCGTTGGCCAGAATTACACTTCGCTCGATGAAATTCTGCAGCTCCCGGATGTTTCCCGGCCAGGAATGGTCTACCAGTGCTTCCATCACTTCGCGCGGTATCCATTCGATCTGCTTGTGCATACGCTCTGAGTAAGTCCTCACAAAATGCATCACGAGCAGTGGAATGTCTCCGCTCCGAGCGCGCAACGGGGGAAGAGGTATGGGAAAAACGTTCAACCGGTAGTACAGGTCGCGACGGAATTGATTCTGGGCAACTAGCTTAGCGAGGTCTCTATTTGTCGCGGCTACAAGCCGAACATTCGCTCGTTGAGTTTGCGTGCTACCTAACCTCTCAAACTCCCCGTCTTGAAGAACGCGGAGCAGCTTCGGTTGCAGTTCGGGCGGGATGTCTCCGACTTCGTCCAAAAAAAGTGTGCCTTGATTTGCCGCTTCGAAACGACCAACCTTGCGAGTCACCGCACCAGTGAAAGCTCCTCTTTCGTGTCCGAACAGTTCGCTCTCTAGCAACCCCAGGGGAATCGCCGCACAATTGACCTTTACAAAGGGCCGATGTCTCCGTGTGCTGTGCTCGTGAATCGCGTGGGCGATAAGTTCCTTGCCCGTGCCCGTTTCGCCTTCGATCAGAGCAGTTGAGTCGGTGGGGGCGACGGTGCGAACGAGATCCAATACCTCTCGGAGCGCCCCCCTTGCTCCGATGATATCTTCGAAGCCGTCGATCAGACCTTCCCTCTTGATCGCCTTAACGCCTCTGCGTACAGCAGGTGGAAACATCCGTGACGAGGCGGATTCGGCTGCCGCCCGAGCAGAAATCGCCGCTTCATAAGCTGCGTGCGCGGTGAAACAGGGCTCGACATCGCTTTGATTTGCCGAAAGAACTACATTTTCCGAAGCCATCGTTGTTCCTTTCACGATTTGTTGGGCTTCTCTTTTCTTTTTCGGAGGAGCCATTCGCGGATACCATAAAGGAGAATTGGTCAATGCTGGTTGCCGGCATAAGGCCCATTCTGCATAATGCGAACGTCCATTGACTCAGTAACCGCGACTCCAACCATCTCTCCTGTTTCCTCATTGATGAGTCGCGAAGGACCTTCGAAGAAGATATTGCTCGGGTTCTCGAAGACATCGAGCTTGCTAAAGGGCTCAAGTGTGTAGTGGCGGCTGCCCTCCACCTCGATTGGGAACTCATAGCTCCAACCCCACGATAGCCATACGCCTTGCTTTGGGGTTCTGAGGTACCCGTTCTGACGGACGACAAACGAGTCCAGCCATTGCGTGGACCCGTCGGCTTTCTGATAAGTCGCGACCTGGTAGCCGTTGGCGAAGTTGTACAGATTGACTCGAGCGCCGTTGGAGAAACGCAGCGAGGACCACTCCCAGGACTTAGTCAGGAAGTCGCCCCATTGGCGGTCCACCCACCCCTGCCCGGTCACGTCGATCTGGTGCCGTACGCCGCCATTTCCGGTGTAAGTGATCCGGCCTACGATCTCGACACGCGGCAGCGAATAATAGTAGCTCCGGTCGTCCTGCGCTCCCTCCTGAATGAATCCCTTGATGCCGAGCTTGTCCTCGGCGTACATCACCTGTTCCACGCCTGTGAGGCGCAGATCGTAGGACAGCTGCGGGGATACGACCGTCAGGTGCATGGTGTTGTCCCTGTAGGACCACTGGGAGCTATATTCGCCGGCGACGAAACGAACCGCCCTGGTGTCAGGATTCCATGTGTCAGCTTCATTCACAACTGCTGCCGGGAAATGACCGATACGAAAGTTGTTGCGGTAATCCGTGAAGCCTACTAGAGCGGCGGTTGCCCTCTTGTCGCGTGGCAGGCCCGCGGACGCCGGACTGGCCTTCTCGCCAGTGAAGTGGAAGGGACACCAAACCAGAAAGTAGGGATTTCCGGCTGTATCGTGCACCAGTGCTGTCAAGTACCACCACTCGGTGGTGGACTCGCTCTGCTTGCCATGCGGTTGCCACTCCTCGACGGGTGACCGAAGAGCGGGTTGTGTGACGCTATAACTGAGTGTGGTCATGTTGGAACTCTCCTTATCTACGTTATGCGAAGAAAGGAAGGACGCGTGGGCACCCTTCTCGATGTCGGCCCCTGAATTAAGTCCAATCGCCGACAAGCTCGACGACGGCGTGGCCTGTCGCGGGTTTGTCCTCGATTTCGCCGGCGACTTTGCTCGCGCCCTCGTATTTGTGTATGCCGATCGGAGAGACAAACTCCTGCTCCCGGACCATAGGCTCGACGCGCAGGCGTGCCTTCAGCATCGGGATGGACACCACCCAATGCGTTGGATAGCGACGGCCGGTCGAGGCGCTTGTCCAGATGCTTGTGGCACCCTTGGCGACAGGCTCGACATCGACGACCTCATGGCGACCATCGGCATGAAGCATTGTCGCGAACGCATGCTCCCTGTCACCTTCGATGATGTCCCAGAGGCTAATGCGATCCCCGTTGTCCAAACTGATCCCCATCCAGGTCCATTGCATATGCGCCCAGAACGATGACGCCATCTGCCCCCATTGCCGATCGAACCAAGACACGCCATCCACCTGGTAGCGCTTCCCGTCGATCACGACGGAGCCGGCGGTCGTCATGTTGGGCAGGGCGTATTCGTAGTTGATATCCCCGTAGAACGGGAGGATCCCCGTCCCCAGATTGGCAAGTAGGGGGCCTTGGTGCGCAAGCGTGAGGTCGACGTTGATCCGCTGAAAATGCGCGCTGACGTGCATGGACGAGGCATCTCCGCTCATCCCGCCGGAGGGGGTCTGCACATCAAGAGACGCTGTCGAGAAGGTGGTTTCGAAAGGCTTATAGTCTTTCTCTTCCGACAGCGATTTGCCGCTGACAGGATCCAATACGGATACCATCGCCTGTATAAGGGGACCCTGCGGCGGTGTCAGTCGGATGTAATGAACCAAAAGGTCCAGCCGACTGTTACCGGAGGTCAGGTGACTGATGACAAACCACGAGTCTTGCGCCACACCCTCCTTGGCGACCAGATCCGGATCTGCTGCGACGAACCGCGGCGCGCCTTTGCTTCTTGAGCCGGACGCTGCGACGGCCTGAGCAGCCGGCGATATCATTGGCGGCTCTACGCTAGTGATTGTTCCTTCAAGCTTACCGATGTTCTTACTAGCCACGCTTTCCTCCTTTTACCATTTACTGGGTTCAAGACATGCGGTCGAGTACGCCTGCTCAAAAGTTGACTCCCGTCCGGAACCCGCCCACGAATGCGTCGGGAATCTGACCAGTTCCACCGGGCCGGATGATGTACTGCAGGTCGGCCTGGAGGATCAGAGCGCCCCCGAGAAACCGGAAGCCGTAGGTCAGCTCGAGCGCCGTTTCATGTCGCTGCACTCCGACGGTGGGATTCGTCTGCTGCGCGAGCAGCTGAGAGATTTGCAGATCATTGCTGAAGTAACCGGAAACGACGCCGAAGCCGCCTCCGTCCGCCGGCCGCGACGGGAAAAGGCCGCGGACAAGGAAGCCAGCTGTGTAAAAGAACGGCATCTGACTGACGGATTGGTCGGGAGAGATGAGAACCGAGCCGGTGACGCCGAAACCGCGGTTGCTGCCAGGCTCGCCGAACCGAACCAGCATCTGGTCGAACAGGCCATAGAAGCCACAGTTACCTCGAGTGACGCCAGGGGCGTGGCCGCGCGCGACGGTGTTGAAGTCGGTGAATTGGCTGTCATCGTACCAACCCCCCACCTTGTAGTTGCCGATCAGACCTTGGTCGCCCGGGAGACCGTTGCGTTGGTACCCAGCCTCCCCAATGGCGAAGAGTGGCCCATCCATCGACCAGTCCAGGCCGTGGTGCTTATTGTCGCGGATGGAGGGGTCGCCGTTATACAAGCCGCCCTGCACGTACGTCCGCTCGGTGGGCCTCCCCATGACGAGACCACCCCACGTGGCGTTGGGGTAGGGGGTCATGCCAGGCGCGTTGAAGAAGATGGCCGCCGGATTGCCGTCGAAGCCGTTCTGTACGAACACGTAGTTGTAGGGGGACACGAGGAAATCGTCCCCGGCGGCGATGCGGCCGACTCGGAACTCGACGCGGTCGTCGAGAAGCTTCTGCCGGTAGGCCACATTGACGAGGCGGTATGTATCCTCTCCGTACACCGCTTGCACGTTGAAGACGTTGCCGATGTATTTCGCCGAAAGGCTGGCGCCGAAGCGCTCCGAAAACGAGAGTTGGAATGAGCTACCCGTAAGCCCGCCTAGCTTCTCGAGATCGACGTTCAGATCAAGGCCGACGTTGTTTCCCGCGCTGAAGCCCTGCCGCCGGCCGCCGGTCGGATTGCCGAGGGCATCGGTGAGAAGTGTCAACGTCGGAGTGACGCCGCGCTCCTCTAGCCAGCTGTGTGCACCGTACCAGTCGCCGAGCAGGTTCTGGCGGGGCAGGATCAGCTGGAACGGCGTCTCTGCTAAGGAGCGTGTTCCAGCAGGGGCGTTCGAGACGGTTTGTGCAGGAGCAGCAGCCGCGCCGCTCAGTAGCGCAACAATGACGATCAGCACAAGCGTTTCCCGGACTTGGGTGCGATTGCGCCGGCTCGTCTTCTGCGAAAGGTGTGTTCTGGCAATCATTGTGTATCGATGGGACCCGGAACGAATTGGGTTCTTCAGGCTGCTTTAAACTGCTGCATGCGGCCGGCGAGAGCAGGATAGAGCGACTTCGCATTCCGATGAGCGATGGAACAAACGTCTGTGTCGCTGAAGCCGTTCCAGCGCTGCATATCCTGAATAGCAGGTGGAAACGACCATCCCGGCATGAACGGATTGTCGAAGCCCATCACCAGGTGGAAGATCGGCACCATTTGCTGTAGAGCGAAGAGTTGCGCGGGAGATGTTGCCGCGGTAAGGTCGTAGTAGAAAGAGGCCAGACCCTCGCGGATATCCGACGTACTCAGCTGGGGCCGACCCTTCCCAGGACCGAAGACCTTTTCAAGAGTTTCGATACGCGTCATCAAATAGGGAATCGTTCCTCCGCCATGGGTGGAAATGATCTTGATCTTCGAGAAGCGACTCTTGGCCCCGCTGAAGATCATATTGGTAAGCATGCGGGTGGCGTCGAACATGAACTCCAAAATCGACACGTCGATGCCGAGATCGACGGAGCGAGATGCCTTGGCTGGGACGGGGTGGACAAACAAGGTGACGCCACGGCGGTTCATTTCCTCAAACCATGGGTCGTAACGGTTGTCACCAAGGTAGATGTCATCGGTGCTTGTCGTGGTCGCGACGCCGTCAAGCTTTAGCGTATCGAGTGCGTAAGCCATCTCTTCGAGCACACCGTCTGTCGGCGCCAGCGCTGGTAACGTCGCCATCGCTCCGAAGCGCGTGGGATGTTTTGAGACGATGTCTGCCAGTTGTTCATTGATTCGCCTTGCGAGTTGGCAGGCCTCCGGTCCCTTCGCGTGACTGGCCGAATCAGGCAGCGATAAGACTGATGCGGCGATTCCATTCGCATCCATGAGTGACAGAGACTGCTCGATCGACCAAGCCGGCAGCTTGTCCATCGGCGCCTGCGATCCGAGGTTCGTAATGATGTGGGAGTGGACGTCGATGATGCCTGTCATCTTTCGCGTGGAGGGAGTGGACACGTTGTCATTCTTCTGTACGTTCGACATAGCGTTAAATCTCCTGGCTTTCGGTGAATAGTTGATATGGTCGAGATTTGCTGATGTGCGCTCGCGGTCGGAGTTCTCAGGAACATTACGTGGAGCTGCGCCTGCGGCACGTTGGTGTGACGGCATGCCGGGGAAGAATGATCCTCGTAAGACTGCTTTCTTTCTCCAGGCTGCACAGTAGGCCAAAGCTCCAATAACCTGAGCGCCGCGTGATTCCAAAAGCAGAGTGGTAGCATAACCAGCGTTACGTTTGGCATGACATAGCCTTTCTTTGACACCACAGGGCTTCGACACCGTCGCTTCTCCTTTCCGTCTCGTCCGAATTCCAATCACCCTTTTCGGCTTGTTATTGCCGCCAGCCTCCGCCAAGCGCTTTGTAAAGTTGCACAAGACTCTGGAACTCGTTGCCGCGGTCCTGCGCCAACGTCAGTTGCGCGTTGAACAGCGATCGCTGGTTATCGAGGACCTCGAGGTAGGTGGCGATGCCGCCGCGATAGCGCTTGAGTGATGCGCTGACAGAATCGCTGAGATCTTGAACCGTCGTTTCCTCTGCCTTACGGACTTCGTAATACTTCTGATAAGCGATGAGAGCGTCCGAGACGTCCTTGAAAGCGCCCTGGATGGTTTGTTTGTAAGCGATCAGCGATTGTCGCTGTTGGGACTCGGCGACGTGAAGGTTACCGCGGAGTCTGCCGGCCTCGAAAATGGGTTGCGTCAATTGCGCTGTGCCGCCCCAGGTACCGATATTGCTGTTTACGATGGAGGAGAAAACCGTGCTGCGCCCGACCGCACCACCGCCCGTGCCGGTGAGAGAAATCTGCGGAAAGAAAGCAGCTTTGGCGACCCCGATCTGCGCATTGGCGGAGATCAGATTTTGTTCGGCCTGGAAAATGTCGGGGCGCCGCGCGAGCAACGAAGAAGGTAGGCCCGCAGGTACTTCGGGAGGAAGCTGTTGATCCACTAGCAGGAGTCCGCGTCCCACGCTGTGGGGATAATCGCCCAAAAGAATACTTAGCGCATCCTCTTCCAGTCCGATCTGTCTTTGCAGTTCGGGAGCCTGCGCGTTCGCGGTGTCGAGCACCTGTTTGGCTTGCAGGACGTCGAGAGTCGTGGCGACGCCGTGCTCAAGGCGGTACTTCGTCAGCTTGACGGCATCTTCCTGGGTTTTGATCGTGTCGCGGGTGATCTGGAGCTGCAGGTCAAGCGCAAGAAGCGCGAAATAGTCGCTGGCCACGTCACTCACCAGTGTGAGGATCTCTGTCCGTCGGGCATATTCGGTGGCCAGAAGCTGGGCGCGCGCAGATTCGGTGGCGCGTCGTAGCTGGCCAAAAAGGTCCAACTGAAAGGTCGCGTCCGCCGCGTAGGTTCCATATCTGGTCGTGAACGGGAAGCCCTGGAAGGTCCGTTCATCCACTGCACTTCCGTTTGCGCTCAGTTGCGGGTATTGGTTCGAGCGGGTGACTCTAAGCTGGGCGCGTGCCTGGGTGATTTTCTCCGTGGCCGTTTGCAGGTCGTAGTTCTGCTTGAGAGCACGCCGGATCAGGTCCTGTAGAACAGAGTCTTGGAAGACCTGCCACCAAGGAAGGTCCGCAAAGGAAGCGGCCTGGGCCTGGTCCTGCGGATTATCGTCCGGACTGTAGTAGGCGTTAGGGACTGGAACTACGGGTTTACGGTAATTGGGGCCGACCGTGCAGCCCACCAGCAAGCTTGCGGCTATCAACAGCAGCGTGGAATGAATCAGCGGATGTTTCATCTCAATCACCCGGAGCCGGGCTCGGTGTTGCGGGCACTTCGGCAAGGCCGCGTTCTTTGCCGGCGGACCATTTCTCAACCAAATAAAAGATCGCGGGAATCAGGAAAATGCCGAAGACCGTGGCAGCGAGCATGCCGCCAATGACGACCGTGCCGATGATCTGACGCGCAACCGACCCGCTACCCGAGGCGATCCACAACGGAACGTTGCCAAAAATGAACGCAAATGAGGTCATTAGAATTGGGCGCAGCCGGAGGCGGGCTCCGGCAAGCGTGGCGTCAATCAGCGGCTTGCCTTTCTCGTACTCCGACTTGGCGAACTCGACAATCAGAATGGCATTCTTTGCCGTCAAACCGATGAGCATCACCAACCCGATTTGCGAGTACACATCGCTCTCGATCTGTACCATGTAGGCGGGAGAGAACCACCCCGCAATGGTGCGCCGCAGCCACAGAACGGCAAATGCGCCGAAGACCGCGACGGGAGTACTGAGCAGTACGCTGAACGGCAGCGACCAGCTTTCATACAGCGCAGCCAGAACCAGGAAGACAAATAGCAGGGAAAACCCAAAGACGACCCATGCTGGCACGCCTTGCTGGGCCGCTTTTTCTTGAAAGGAGATACCCATGTAGTCGTAGCCCATCTCCCGAGGCATGGTTTGCGCGAATGTCTCTTCGAGGGCCTTCATGGCCTGCGCGGAGCTGTAGCCCGGCGCCGCGCTGCCGTTGATTTGCGCACTGCGATACTCGTTGTAGCGCATGGTGAACTCGGGGCCGGAGCGCGGCTCAATCTTGGTTAGAGCGGAGAGGGGAACGTTGTCGCCTTTACTGTTCCGCACGTAGAACTGCCCAACGTTTTCGGCTTTGTTGCGGTTCTCGGCTTCCGATTCGATATAGACCTGCCATTCGCGCCCGAAGCGATTGAAGTAATTAACAAAATATCCGCCCATGAACACCTGAATGGTTTTATAGACATCGCTGACGGAGACGCTTTGCTTAATTACTTTGTCGCGGTCCACGTCAACGAATTGCTGTGGCACGCTCGGGAGAAGTGTGGAGGCCGCTAGCCCTATCTCGGGACGTTTGCGAAGTGCGGTCAGGAATGTGTTTAAGTTATTGGCGAGGAATTGAATATCCTTCCCAGACCGATCTTCGAGTACGAAAGTAAAGCCGCCAGAGGTACCGACACCGGGAATGGCTGGTGGCGAGAAGTCGAAAGCGATTCCCTCCGGCCGCTGGCTCAGTGCTTGATTCAAGCGTGTTTTGATCTCCTGGTATTGTTCTTCTCTCTTCTTGCGAACATCCCAATCTTTCAATGTGACAAAGAAAAAGGCGTTATAACTGGTTCGGACGAAGCTCAGCAGGCTGAAACCGACGACGCTGGTGGTGTACTTCACACCCGGCGTTTCGGCCAGGATTTTCTCGATCCTCTTCGTGACTTCGTCGGTACGCCGGAGTGAGGAGGCATCAGGTAGCTGAAGGTTGATGAAGAAATAGCCTTGGTCTTCATCCGGCAGGAAGCTCGAGGGCACTCGATTGCTTAAGAAACCGGCGGCCACGCCAAATACGGCCAATATCACCAACGCAATAGCGGCCTTGTGAATTAAGGCGCCAGAGAAGCGAACGTAGCCGTTGGTGGCGCGCTCGAAGGCGCGGTTGAAGTGTTCGAAGAACCTTCGCAGCAGGCCTTTACTGTCCTGTCGAGGCCGGAGCAAGAGGGCGGCAAGCGCTGGGCTGAGGGTGAGGGCGTTGAAAGCCGAGAGGATCACCGATACCGCGATGGTCACGGCAAACTGCTGATAAAGGCGCCCCGTAATTCCTGGGATTAGGGCCGTCGGTATAAACACGGCGGAGAGCACTAGGGCGATGCCGACCACCGGGCCGGAGATCTCTTCCATGGCGCGCAGTGCTGCGTCCTTGGGTGTCAGCCCCTCCTCGATGTGACGTTCGACTGCTTCCACGACAACGATCGCGTCGTCCACGACCAGGCCGACGGCAAGCACCAGCCCAAGAAGCGAAAGAGTATTGATTGAAAAGCCAAAAACCGGGAAGAACAAAAACGTTCCCACCAGCGCGACCGGCACGGCAACCATCGGAATCATGGTGGCGCGCCATCCTTGTAGAAAAATGTAGACCACGAAGATTACCAGCACGATCGCGATCACTAGGGTTTGCACGATCTCCTTCATTCCCGAGGTGACAGCCTGGGTCGTGTCGAGCGATACGACGTAATCCATATCTTGTGGAAAACGTTGCTTTGCTTCGGCCAGCAGCTTCTTGACGCGGTCGGCGGCGATGACGGCGTTAGAACCGGGTAACTGGTACGCCGCAATAATGGCGCCAGGTTTCCCGTTCAAGCGGCTGAGAGTGCTGTAGTCCTGAGCACCCAGTTGCACGCGCGATATATCCTTGACGCGCACGATCCCGCCATCCGGCGTTTCGCGGAGCACGATCTGCTCAAATTCCTCTGGGGAGACTAAGCGGCCCTGGGCGCGCACAGCGTAGGTGTATTCCTGGTCTTTGGGCGATGGCTCGCCGCCGACCTGGCCGGCAGGATTCACGGTGTTCTGCGCCTGAATGGCGTTAATGACGTCGGTAACCGTGATTCCCAGCTTGGCCAACTGGTCGGGCTTCACCCAGAGGCGCATCGCATACTGGCCGGCGCCAAAGATCTGGACATTGCCGATGCCGGGCGAACGTGTGATCGGGTCATGGAGATTGATGTAAGCGTAGTTGGCCAGGAACTCTGCGTCGTAGGTGCCGTGCGGCGAGTACAGGGTGACCAACATGAGGGGGGATGTCACTGACTTTTGAACGGTGACTCCATAGTTCGTGACATCGGCGGGAAGCTGAGATGCGGCTTGTGTCTCCCGCATCTGGGCGAGAATCAGATCGCTGTTCGGATCTGTCTTCACATCGAAGTCCACGATCATGGTGGTTTGCCCGTTGGCAGTGGCGTTCAAGGAATACATATAGTTCATGTTATCCACGCCACTCATCTGCTGTTCGATGGGGGTCGCCACGGACTGCTCGAGTGTCTCCGCGTCTGCGCCGACATAGGTCGCTTGTATCTGCACTTCGGGCGGGGCAATGTTCGGGAACTGAGCAATTGGAAGGCTTGTGATGGTGATGGCGCCAATGATTACCATGAGGATTGCAATCACGATCGCCACGATGGGACGATTGATGAAGAACTTGGACATCTGGGTTATTTCCCCTTCGTCTCGCCGGCGCTTATGGCAAACGGCTTGGGATTGACCTGCTCGCCTTGACGGACTTTCTGCACGCCCTCGGCGACCACGCGTTCACCGGGTTTTAGCCCCTCTTTGATAATCCACATGGCGCCGGCGCGCGCTCCAACCTTTACGGTCAAGATGCTTACCTTGTTGTCGGTCTCTACCACCGCGAGTTGATAACTGCCTTGAAGTTCTGAGACTGCGCGCTGGGGAACGAGCAAGGCACCTAGCTTGATGCTAGTCGCGGCGCGGACCCGGGCATACTGTCCGGGACGTAGAATATTCCCTGGGTTGGGAAAGAGTCCTGCTATGCGGATCGCGCCTGTTTGCTGATTGACTGCGCGGTCTGCGAAGTAGATTTTTCCCTTTTTCGCATACGTTGTACCGTCAGCAAGAATGAGCTCGAGTGGCGTACGCTTTTCCTCTGCTTCTCGGCTCGCTTCTGTCGGGTACTGCCTATTGAAGGCGAGATACTCCTGCTCGCTAACCGTGAAAAAAACCTTGATCGGGTCAACTGTCGAAACCGTAGTCACGGCTGAGGTGCTCGAATTAACTAAGGCGCCGACCTGAAGCTGGGCCTGCCCGGCAATGCCGTCGATCGGTGCAACTAGTCGAGTAAAATCAAGATTGATCTGAGCACTTTCGACCGCCGCCTCCGCTGCCCGAATCGCGGCTTTGGAATTCACTACAGTAGCCTTCGCCGCAACGTTCGTTTGGACGGCATTATCGAGATCTTGTTGGGTAGCAACCTGCTCCGCGGCCAACGGCGTGTACTTGTTCACGTTCAGCTGGGCTTGGAGTTGGACGGCTTCCGCGTTGGTGAGCTGCGCTTGAGCCTCCATTAACAGTGCGTTGGCCGAATCGAGGGATGCCTGAAAGGGTCGCGGATCGATCTGAAAGAGCAACTGACCTCTCTTGACGAAGGAACCTTCCGCGTAGGCTTGCTTCAGAAGATAGCCGGTGACCTGCGCCTTGACATCCGCATTCTCTAGTCCATCGAGCGTTCCGATCCATTCTCCATAAATCGGAATGTCCTTCTGCTCAACCTGAACCACCTCCACGTCAACGGCGGCTGGCTTTCCGGCCTGCGCATTCTTTTCTCCGCACCCAAAACTGAACAGCGACACGCCTAATGCGAGCAGTACCGTCGAAAGGGCACCGGCCATTGGGAGTTGGAACGGGACAGATGTCATGCGCCGGCGCCAGAGGCCATTCGCCCTACGGCTCGCCCGCAAGCTCTGTTTCCCGGACATCCAGGCGGACTCGCACTTCAATACTTGGCTCAATTTCTTCCGCCCTTGGAACACTCGGCCTTTCACCGCTTCGACCGAGAGCCCCATAACCCGAGCGGCTTCTTTTGTGGATAACTCACCAAGTTCTCGCAGCTCGATTGCTGTTCGTGTTCTTGTTGTCAACTTATCCATAGCCGCGGATAGAATCCGGCTCCGCTCGTCGTGTAAAAAGGCACTTTCAGGACCTGCGCGTGAATCGGGCATCTCCAGCCGGAGTGCGCTTTCTTCATTCCCGCTTAAATCGTCGATCGATACCTCGCGTAGGCTGCGACCTCTGCGCAGCAACATAAGAGCTTCGTTGATGGCAATCCGCGTTAACCAAGTGGAGAAGGAAGACTTCCCTTTGAATCTGTGCAAGTGGACGAAAGCTTTTTGGAAGCTCTGCTGGGCGATGTCTTCCGCGTCTTCTTGGATACGGGTGAAGCGTCGAGCAATGGCTAGAATCCTTCGCTGGTAACGTTTGATGAGAATTTCAAATGCTTGTCCATTTCCACTTTTGGCGGCGAAGACCAGCGCTGCTTCTTCGTCCTGGCCCGCGATGTCCCGTCGCTGCGCATCCGCAAATTGGCGTGACGCACCACTCCGCTTTTCTGCGTCCAAGCCTCGTATTAGGGCCGATTGCGTCGCTGTCGCCATGATGTCTCCTTTCCTGTCGTTGCCAGCAATCAACTGGTACACGACAGCCATTTTCAATGCCGCGAGACGGACGAGTGACGTCCTTCTCGTTTGTTAGCCAGATGAACCGCTAACTTTGGCCTCGTTCTCTCGTGATCCACTCACGGATATACGCTGGGCAATTCTTGAGCGTGATGTTGTCCGCTTCGCACCGATTGAGAAAACTGACAACGTCTTGATCCACCAGCGTTAGGTCTTTCAAGTCCAAGACGATGCGGCGACCGCTCGCTTCTGCGCTGAACAGCTTTTCCAACTCGCCCACGTCTTCTGCGCCCATTCGACCGCTCACCGTAAAGACCACCTCTCCATTCGCTGCCCGGCTGATTTTGAGCATCTTCTCTCGCCTAAACATTGTTTCTGCTGCAGCCTGACAAACCGTTACACGCTCCGGGAATGGCAATCGCGGTTCAGCACGTTCTGCATGGTTGGCAAAGTGGCAGCGGCTATTAGGGGAGAGAGGACGCGGCGTTGCCAGTCCGTGTCCTTCCCCCGATGCCTGAATGCCTCTGTTCTACTTCTCGCTCTGCGAGTGGTCGTGGTCGTCGGAGTGCTCGCCGCGATCCTTCTCGTCGGCCACAGTGAACGCGTAGACTCTGTTATTTCCGGTTCCAGCGATAATCCGGTAACCGGATCCCCAGTAGAGGGCGCCGTCCACGATCGATGGCCCGTCGATTACCGTGCCCCCGCTCGCGAAGTTCCAGAGGATATTCCCGGTGGTCGCGTCCAGCGCATACATCTCTCCTGAATTAGAGCCGGCATACATGACCCCGTTCGCAACGCTCACCGAACCCCTGTCAATGGTGCCGACAGTGGGGTCTGCTGTCTGCCAAAGGATCTTCCCAGTGGCAACATCAAGAGCGCTCCATGCACCCCAGGTGATCTGCTGTCCCGAAGGCACCAGCGTGAAGGGCAGATGGTCGCTATTCGCGATAGCAACATAAATGCGCTGACCATCCGTCGCGGTGCCCCACTCGATGCCTCCTAGCGAAGCGCCTGGCCCCACCGGTGTACTCCAAATGATGTTGCCGTTATCGGGATTAAGCGCCCAATAGATGCCGCTCTTCTGGCCAAAGCCAACAATATTTCCCACCAAATTGGGCCCTGACCCTCCAAGGTCGAAATCTGGGCTTGTGGGCACCGGACAGTTCGCTTTTGGTCCCGTGGGAGTAATGCACGCTACTGTCCAAGTGTCAAAGCCTTGCAGCCGCTTCGCCCACTTGATCTGCCCCGTTTTCAAATCCAGCGCAAACGCGGTGTCGAAGAAATCGTCAGCCGCGGTGCAGTTCGCCAGCGGAGTTGCGTTCTGGCAAGCTTCCACATCTGCGGGGGCGGTGTAATTGTTTCCGGTACCAATGAAGAGCGTACCGCGCTTAGGATCAATCGCAGGCGGTTGCCAAATCGCACCGCCGCTGTATCCTCCCGGCTGCCCGCTATTGTCCGGCATGTCGAAGGTCTTCCAGAGAATCGCGCCGGTCTTTTCATTCAGCGCCACGATGCTCCCGCGAAAACTGCAGCACGGATACGTCGGGTCCAGTGCCAGAGTTTCTTCGCTCGACGAAACGCCAATGTAAATGACGCCGTTGAACACTACCGGCGATCCGGTAATGATTGCCGCCGGATGAGCATCCACCTGCGTTATCCACCGCAGCGTTCCTGTTTCGCGATCCACGGAGATCACGTTCGCGCCGTTGTGCACCAGCTTGGAGCTCTGAATGTCTCCAATAATTACCTGCTTCCCGTCCACTGCCGGGCTCACGCGAGAGATAGCCCCATCGACCCCATCGTAATCGGAGATCTTGTGAGACCAGATGAGGTGGCCGCTGTCCTTCGCGACTGCGAAGAGATTGCCACCCCAATCCGGGAAGTAGACAGCGTCACCATCCACGGTAGGGGTAGCAGAAACATCGCCACCCGTTGTGAACACCCATTTCGGGGTAAGACCATTGACGTTGGCGGGACTGATGGAGTGCTCCGCCGGTTGGCTCCAACTGTTGCTTAGATTCTGTCCGGCGATTCGCCATTGCCCAGATCGGGATTCATGTGAACGGTTCTGCGCGCTTAGCGCCGAGGTTGACAAAAGGAGCGTGGTCAATACGATCGTTGACAACGACCAGTTCTCCGGACCAAAAGCGCGTAATTTCCAAGCTTTCATGGCTTCTTCTCTCCTGTGCAGCGTGAGGCAGTCATACGCTCCTGTGTGATCGCAATCACAGTTCCAAACGGAAGGTACTTAAGATGTGCGAGTTAGCTGCTTGCGGAAATGTCGAGGTTCGGCAAATGTCGAAATTCCTACAGCAGTTCTCAGCAGGCTTTTTTCGAGCAGGTATACGTGCGCTAGCTATTTTTCGAGGTGCTTGCAGTTTTAAAGCGATATTTGTCGATCTTCAACAAGATAATTTTTGATTCTAAGGTTGATCGATGAATCCCCAGCTTTGCAGCGGCTCCGGACGGTCCCGCTACCCGTCCTCCGGTTTCGCGGAGGGCAGCTTCAATGATCTCTTTTTCTTGGGCAGCAGGCTTACGAGATAGCGCCAGGTCGCTTTTGGGTTTACTCACATGGGGCTGCCGCGAAACCCAGCTCTCATCGACTGAGAGATTCTCTGTTTCGCATACAATTACAGATCGCTCAATGACGTTCTGCAATTCGCGAATGTTACCCGGCCAAGGGTATGACTGAAGCAGATCGAGGCTCTTTTTGCTAACTGTCTGAAAGCTCTTTCCTGCTTTCCTTGCGTAACGATCAACGAAGTACCCGACCAGGAGGGGAATGTCTTCTCTTCGTTCCCGCAGAGGGGGCAACTCGATGGGAAAAACGTTAAGGCGGTAAAAGAGGTCACTCCGGAATATGCCTGCAGCGATAGCCGCTTGCAGGTCACGATTGGTGGCGGCAATCACGCGAACATTCGTTCGGATAGATCCCGTTCCACCGACGCGTTCGAATTCATGTTCCTGCAAAACACGCAAGAGAGCGATCTGGGTCTCGGCAGGAAGCTCCCCGACTTCATCGAGGAAGATCGTGCCTCCTTCAGCCAGCTCAAAGCGCCCTAAGCGCCGCTGAGTTGCCCCCGTGAAGGCGCCCTTCTCATGCCCGAACAATTCTGACGCGATCAAGTCGCGTGGAACTGCGGCGCAGTTAACGCTGACAAACGGTCGCGAGCAACGCTGTGAGCGTTTGTGGGCAGCACGCGCGATCAGTTCTTTGCCCGTCCCCGTTTCGCCGGTGATGAGAACAGTGGAGTCCGTCGGAGCAACCTTGGAGACACGAGAGAGCACCGCGCGTAGGGATGGAGAAGCTCCCACGATCTCCTCGAACATCGATGCCTTATCGATTTCCTCGCGCAGCGCAACGTTCTCGTCCTGGAGCCGCTGCTCCGCCTGCTTGCGCTCTTCGATATCGGTCGCTGCGGCATACCAACGGGTGACGCGTCCCTGTTCATCTCGTAGCGGGCTCCAGCGGAAGAGAAACCAGCGATACTGCCCGTCTTTTCTCAGAAACCGTGCTTCGTATTCGTGCGGGATGCCACTTGAGAATTTACTTTGCGTTTCGCTGGTCAAGCGTTCCCAATCATCTGGGTGATAATACTTGTGACGGTCGGTGCTGCGCCACTCCTCAAGGGTAAACCCGAAATAATCGAGCATGGTTTGATTGGCGTAAAGACGAGTGCGATCGCTATCAGGCCCTAATACCGCGACGTACTGCGGCGCGAAATCCAGGATCTGTCGAAGCTCCATTTCACTCTGCCGGATCTGCTCTTCCGCGCGCTTTGCCGCGGTGACGTCTGTCACCGCACCCACATATTCGAGGTTGCCCGAGGAAGTCTCCAATGCGCGAGCTAAAACCTGGACGTACTTGACCGAACCGTCCGGCATCAGCAAACGGTGCTCCAAATCGAGATTTGCCCTTGCTTCGGACGCGCGGTCGATAGTCTGCTGCGCGATATCGCTGTCGTCAGGATGAATTCGCTGGAGAACTAACTCCGACCTGGGCTCAATCGCTCGAGCATACTCAAAGATCTTGTAGGTTTCCTCCGACCAGAATATTTCTCCACTCGAAACGTTCCAGCCGAAACTGCCGGTGTGGCTCAATTTCTGCGCTTCCGACAAGTAAGCTTCACTCCTCCGCAGCTTCTCTTCTCCCCTCCTCCGCTCGTCAATGTCCGTAAGCAAGTTATACCAACGGACGATGCGACCTTTAGGGTCACGCAGAGATAGGCCACGTGAGTGAAACCAACGGTACGCACCGTCAGCGCGGCGCAGACGATGGTCAACATCATACGGATCCCCCGATTCGACCGAGTGCCTCCAGGCGGCGACCGCCTGAGGGAGGTCATCAGGGTGGACGGCGTCGCTGGTACTCCAACCTTTCAATTCTTCAAGAGTTTTGCCGAAGTATTCCAGAACTTGGTTGTTGACGAATTCGACCTCACCCTCCGGCGTCATTATTGCAACCAGGCCGGCGATGCCATCGACGATCAGGCGAAGAGTCTTTTCGCTCTCACGGAGGGAAGCTTCATTGCGGTGCAGGTCCGTGTAGAGCTTGGCGTTCTCGAGAGAGATAGCGGCTTGCGAAGCCAACAACTCCAGCACAGCGACCCGGTCCGACGTGAAGGCGCGCGGAGTCAAATTGTTCTCTAGATAAAGAGCGCCGATAAGCTTGGCTTGATTGAGGATAGGCAGGCAAAGGACGGATCGGGCATGCTTCCGCCGCACATACCGGTCGTCCGAGTACAGGGTCCCGACCGAGGCATCATCAAGCACCACGCGCCCTCGCGTCCGGATCACGTAATGAAATACCGACAGGGGGAGAGCAGATGGCGTGATGTCCTCTTCTCGAACAGTGACCTCGGCCCTAGTGTGTCCCGTGGCCGCCTCTGCCGCGATACGCGGCTCATCACCGCTGAGAAGAATGAGAAGACCTCGCTCGGCGCCTGCATGCTCGACCACGATTCGCATGAGTTTCTCAATCAGCTCGGGCAGGACAATCTCACTTGAAAGGGCCTGTGAGGCTTTGACGATAGTCTCGACGTCCAACTGCTTTACCGACGTCCCGATTGTGGTGATAGGTGTAGGAACCCGCTCCTCGTGCAGTTGCGGATAGAGATCGTCGAGTTGCTTCACCTTGCCGAGCGCGCCCCAGCGGTCATAGCAGTTCCGCGCATTCCGTAGATAGGCATGGGTGATCGTCTCCAAGCCGCGCGCCGAGTAGAACCGCGCGGCCACTTCATAGGCGAGGCCCTCATTCTGGACGAAGCCCTGTTCGCGCGCCAACACGATGGCCTGCTCGTAATGGCGCATGGCCTCGAGATCTCGGCCTTCGAGGCGAGCGATCTCGGCCAATACCAGCGCGTGTTTATCAGCGAAAGTCGGTGGATAGTTTTCGGCCCATTCGCGCAGTCGTTCCCGGTGCAAGGTCAGGAGTTCCCGCCACCCTTGCTGCTGGTCGGCCGACGCGTTCTCATAGCATGCCGCCACCGTCAGCGCGGCATAGTAGAAGTAGTCTAGCTGCTGCATCTGAGCGACTGAGGTCCAAAGCAGCACCTTCACCTTGCCGGCTGCCGCGAGAGCCTCGGCGTAGTCGCCCGACAGGAACCGCGCCTTCAGTTTGAGCATCCAGTACCAGAAGATCATCAGGGCCATTCGATTCCCGGTCAGCTGCGCCTCGAACGTCGCCTCGTCGAACTGCGCGTCGCTGAAAGTGGAAAAGGTCGTGGTCCGGCCCTGCATGTTCGCGATGAAAAGTTGCTGGCTCCGGATGATATCTGCTACGTCTCCGTACTTGGCCCCTCGGGTAAACTCCAGCGCCATCTCCGACTCGCGCCACACCGCGTCCAGCGGATCGTTCCGCAGGAGAAGGCCTGCAATACATGGCGTCATAGCGTAGCAAGCGTAAGTCAGATCACCCGTCTCAATCGCCGTTCGAAAGGTCGCCCGCATGAAGTCGATAGCGCTCGAGATTGGTTGCGTCCAAGGGATTACGGTTCCCATTGTGTGGTAAGTCTTCGCCTGATAGGCGATGAAGCCGTGCTTTTCGACAACGTCGCATGCGAGTTTGGCGAAACGATAACCATCGGTGTAACGATGAAAGACCGGGCCGAGGAAGCTCCCGAAATAGCCAAAGGCTAGCGCGGAAGCGCCGCTCGTGCCGTGTTGCATGCCGACCTTCACCATGCAGCACGCCAGGAAGCAACACAAACGGAAGTCGGTTAAGTAGGCGGGCGGGCTAACGACCGAGAGTACTTGCATGGCCGCCTGCATCTCCGGATCGGTCATCAGGGGCAGATCGATCAGGCTCTCAATCGGCCGCATATCGAGCGTCTGCCAGACCGTGTCGTATTCGGTCTGGACCTGCTCCTGGGTCGGGTGCGCTGGCAGGTCAATGCCGAACAGGCGCAAGCAGGCGAGGGCACTGGCCACAGCCTCGTGGTTTTCGGACTTCATGATATGGAGCTGGATCTTCAGGTGGTAGACCGCCGCTTGGTCGACTTTCGACGCCCCGCGTTGCAATAACTCCGCAATCAGTTGCTCGGCTCTGTCGAAGTTACCGATAAGAAATTCGCCCTGTGCGCGTTCGAGCCACAGGCTGAAAGTCAACTCGTACTGGCCGCCCCAATCCCTTTCGTCCAACAGCGCCATGCCGTCCGAAAAATACGCGAGTGCCGACTCATAGGCCGCCGATGCCTTGGCTTTTCGCCCGGCGCGCAGATTGAGTGTCGCCACCTGTGATTTCTCGTCCCGATCGATTAGCAGTGCTGCACCTCGATTAAGTTGGTTCGCGACATCGAACAGATGCTCGGCGGGTTGATCCGCCACCATGCTGGCTAGCAGCACGCGGCCGATGCGCAGGTGGGTTTCCGCACGGTGCTCCTCGGGAATCAGCGAATAAGCCGCCTGCTGGATCCGGTCGTGCAGAAACTTGTAGGTGCTCTCCTGCCGGAAGATGAGCCCGGCGCGGACGGCCTCCCGGAGATCACCGCGTATCGCCTCCTCCGTTTCCCTGTGAACCAGGGCGAGGGTGGCGACATCGGAGACATTACCCAGACAGGCGAGCTGTTTCAGGGTTTCCTGCGTTTGCTTGGACAACCGCCTCAGCTTCCCGGCCATGAGATCCACCACGTTGTCGGTGTAGCTCTTTGAGCGGATGCGATCCATGTCCCACTGCCAATCCCGCGCACCTGAATCGAACGAGAGCAGTCCTTCTTCGGCCAGAGCCGTGAGGAACTGAATCACGAAGAACGGATTTCCGCCGGTTTTTTCGTGCACAAGCTGAGCCAGGGGCCGTGCACGCTCTGGCTCGGAATGCGTGGTATCGGCTATGAGCGCAGCGACATCGTCGAGCTGTAGAGGCGCCAGCACAATCTCATGCACACGAGCATCAGTCTTGCGGAGTGCATCGAGCGTCCGCATGAGCGGGTGGGCAGGACCGACTTCGTTGTCCCGGTAAGCTCCGACCAACAGCAGATGCCGTACCTCCCGATGCGTGACCAGATGCTCAATCAGGTCCAACGTTGCTGCATCTAGCCATTGCAAGTCATCGAGAAACAGCGCAAGGGGGTGCTCCGGCCCTGCGAACGCGCAGAGGAAGCGGCGGAATACCATCTCGAAACGGTTCATGGCATCTCGCGGAGGTAGTTCTGGAACCGATGTCTGTTTCCCTATGATGAACTCCACCTCAGGAATGAGGCTGACCATCAGCTCCCCATTCGATCCCACCGCCTCAAGAAGGGTGTGTCGCCACTGTTCCACTTCCGCTTCGCTCTTGACCAGAATCTGACGGACTAGACTCCGGAAGGCCTGTGCCAGGGTCGCGTACGGAATATCGCGGTTGTACTGGTCGAACTTGCCCGCTGCGAAAAACCCGCGCGGCGGGACAAGCGCCTTGTGCAGCTCGTTTACGACTGAGGACTTGCCGACCCCGGAATAACCCGATACGAGCACGAGCTCAGGCGTACCCTGAGCCATGACCCGCTCGAAGGCGGCAAGCAGAGCGTCGATCTCGCGCTCCCGCCCGTAGAGCTTCTCGGGGATCAGCAAACGGTCTGATGAGTCGTCCGTGCCCAGCGAGAATGGCTCAATGCGACGATGCGACTGCCATTCCTCCAAGCACCGTCGAAGATCAGTTTCTAGCCCGGAAGCGGTCTGGTAGCGCTCCTCGGCGTTCTTGGCGAGGAGCTTCATAGTGATAGCACACAGCGGCTCCGGGACTGTGGCGCGCTCACCTGGCGGGGCCGGCTGGCATGCAATTTGGCAGTGGACCAACTCCTGGGCGTCGGCAGCGGCAAACGGCAGCGCCCCCGTCAGCATCTGGTACAAGGTGACGCCCAAAGAGTAGAGATCACTGCGGGCGTCGATTGAGCGGTTCATGCGGCCAGTCTGTTCGGGCGCCATGTAGGCCAGCGTGCCGGCAATAATCTCAGGTGGTACGGGCGACTGGTGCTCGCGCGGCAGTTGGGAAGCAATCCCGAAGCCCGTGAGCCAGACGTTGCCTGCTTCGTCGACGAGCACATTCGCAGGCTTGATGTCCTTATGTATGAGACCGTGTTGATGGACTTGGGCGACTGCTTTCGTCAAGCCAATAGCCACGCGCAGGAAGCGAGTCAGGTCGAGCGCTTGCCCGTGGTCCCGCTCAAGAATCCCATCCAACGGTTCACCGCCAGGGTCATTCAGTAAGAGGATTGTCCGTCCTTCGTGACGAGTAAGCGCCAGAGGCTTCGCCGCCCACGCGGGATCGAGTTCGGCTGCGAGCGAGTATTCGTGCTCGAGCCGCCGGAGACTCTGAGGTGACGGGTGTTCTGCGGAAGGTGCGATCGCCAGGACTGGCGATGGGTTGCCGTGCTGTCGGCCACGGTAAAGTGTGAAGTCCGCGCGTTCCCGGAGTGGCTCCAACATGTAGCCACAAGGCCCCGAGATGGACGACATTCTCGTCGCCACGGTTGCACGACCTCAGAGTGTTGATTCTGACGAGAGGCTGGGAGAACGTCAACAACAGATGCCAGTTCCGAACCAACGCGGGCGCGGCGGACGCCGGCGGGGTCATCAAAGCGGTTGGAGATCGCCTTCTCTCTTACAGTTCGCAGATGGGGAGGGACCTGTCTCCCAGGCTCGTCCCAGGTTTGGGCTTCTGCCGTTTTGCAGCAGAGTCTATTTCTGGTTCATTCATGGTCCAATAATTGTTACTTGGGGTTCCAAAGCGCGGTTTCGGTAGCCATCCGTGCCGCGTGGTTTCAAGCAGTTACCAGAACACTCCGCTGTCGAAGGATTGGCATTTTCCATCATTTTCCAATTACAGGTTGGCTTGCCGTGTATAAGTGCCGCCGTTCCAGCGATTTAGGATTTGCTAGAGGAAGCTTGGGAAGATTGCAATCTAAAGTCATTGCTTCTGTGCGTGGACCTCAGCCATTTGACGGCAGCCGTCATTTCTTGGTCTTTTTATGGTCTGATAATTGTTTCTCTGGTTCTAAATCGTGACTTTGGTAGCCATCCGTGCGCGTAGTTTCAAGCAGTTACCAAAAGACAGTGCACCGTCACGACAGAAGCCGCGAAAGCGGTGAGCCACGGCCAAGGTCTCAGGCGGCCTTCCATTTGAACCAAAGTGGGAGCGTACGTACGGTCAATGCCGGGCCCCCGGCACCTTATCTCTCTGGTTACGCTTATCATATAAGTATACAGAACCGCGAAAGCCCCTGGCCCTCCGCGCAGCGTCTCTTCCACGACGCGGAGCGCATAGACCTCACAGCTCACCTACACGCACCCGGAAGGGGGACGTGAGGTTGCAGTTCTGGTTCCATCGATAAGCCTAGCGCACAATCGCT
>Ga0209648_10000575_pt1 | contig 28331 bp, 25 predicted proteins | sample GraSoi2013_115cm_FD_185830 | JGI IMG/M metagenome (GOLD analysis project Ga0209648, IMG submission 185830) | Grasslands soil microbial communities from the Angelo Coastal Reserve, California, USA - Sample 9_17_2013_115cm (SPAdes) (version 2) | ecosystem: Environmental > Terrestrial > Soil >...
GCCAGCTTGGGACGTTGCTGATCGATTTGCTGGCGCTGGTCCCGCGACAGCCCGAGAGCATCCAGACGCCTATCGAGAGAATGGCTGAAGGTGTTGTACAGGATCAGTCCAAAGATGGCGACCGCCAGCAAGCCCGCGACTCGCGAAACCGCATTGTTGATTCCGGAGGCTTCGCCGGCGTGACTCCGCGGCACCGCGGTCATCACCGCGGTGGTGAGGGGAGCAACGCTGACGGCCATTCCCAGACCAAGAACGATGACGGCAGGAAAAAACGTTGTCCAGTAGTTCCCGCCGACGCCAGCTCTCAGGAAGAGCCCAAAGCCTGCCGCGGCAATCAGCGGCCCAATCGTGAGCGGCCCTCTGGCTCCGAAGCGGGCGATCAACCCGCCTGACCAGCGAGAAAGCACAAACATCAGAAGGATGAACGGTAACAGGGCGGCGCCGGCCCGCGTGGGCGAGTAGTGCTGCACCTGGATCAAATCAAGCGGGAAGAAAAACAAAATGCCGCCAAGCGCGGCGTAGAGGAAGAATGTGAGCAGGTTGGCAGCCGTGAACGTTCGCGAGCGAAAGAGCGCCATCGACACCATAGGAGCCGTCGAACGCGCCTCCACCACCAAAAACCCACTCAGAGCGCCCAGACCCAACAGAGCGGCGAGCTTCACGCCCAGCCCGCCACGTGGCGCTTCGATCAGCGCAAAGGTAATCGCTCCTAATCCCAAGGTGGCCAGCGCCGCGCCGGGCCAATCCAGCTTCCCCTGTGACTCTGGATTGCGGCTTTCCGGGACACGCCACAGCGTGATGCAGACCACGGCAACCGCGATTGGAAGATTGATGAAAAAAACCCAGCGCCACGAAGCATGCTCCACGATCCAGCCGCCAAGCACCGGGCCGAGTGCAGCAGTAATGGACGTGAAGCCGGACCAGGTTCCGATCGCGCGGCCGCGTTCGCTCTCCGGGAACGATGCGCTAAGCAATGCCAGGCTGCCAGGCACAAGCAATGCGGCGCCGGCTCCCTGTACCCCGCGCGCGATGATCAGTGAGGAAATCGATGGCGCGAATCCGCATGCGGCCGATCCAAGAGCGAACACCACGACACCGAGAATGAAAATCTTGGCGCGTCCATAGAGGTCCCCGAGAGAACCTCCTAACAGAAGCAGAGAAGAGAGCAAGAGAGCATAGGATTCGACGACCCACTGAACATCGCTGACCGTAGCATGCAGCGCCGATTGCACCGCCGGAAGCGCAACATTGACTACGGTCCCATCAATGAAGGCCATGCTCGAGGCCAGGATGGTTGCGGCTAGAATCCACGAACCTTGGGCAGCGCAGCGCGGGTCAATAATAAGTCCGGCCCGAATCTCGCCTTCATCGCACGGAGGCCTGACTGTGATCATGATGAATCAACGGGACTGCTGCTTGCTTCCCGCGTCCTTCGCGGTTCCTTGCGCTTGAGCTCCCGCCACGGGAAGTAAGACTTGGAAGCGCGTGTCACCCGGCTTGGAAGCGACGTGGATGCTGCCACGGTGCTTCTTCACGATCCGCTGAACCGTGTCCAAGCCGAGACCGGTCCCTTCCCCCACGCCCTTGGTGGTGAAGAAAGGCTCAAAGATGTGAGGCTCAATGTCCGGTGAAATTCCGGGGCCGTTGTCACTTATCTCGACCACCACGCAATTGTCGTCGCGGAAGGTTCGAATGCGGAGTTCTCCTTTGCCGTGCATCGCGTCAATCGCGTTGTCGATGATATTGGTCCATACCTGGTTCAATTCGCTGCCGAAAGAATCCACCATCAGCGGAATCGGCTGGTAGTCGCGCTCGACAGTTACTCCGTGCTTGAGTTTGTGGTTCAGAATGGTGAGCGTCGTTTCCACGCTCTTGGCAATATCAACGTTCTGTACCGGAGCTTGGTCCATGAACGTGTATTCCTTGATAGCCCGAACCAGGTCAGAGATCCGTGCCGTACTGTTCTCGATCTCATTCAGCAGGCCCGCGACCTCGAGCGAAGCTGAAATGCGGAGCAGCGCTGCTCGAGCCGTGTCCGCGCCCAGGGAAGCAAACAGTGGTTCGAGCACATCCGGCTTAGCGCCTTTGCGTGCAAGAGCCGCCGCCAATTGCCACAAGTCGTTCTGACCATGGCTGCGGAGCATCGTTTCCAGTCGGTCCTCCAAAGCGCTCATAGTCAGGGTGTCAGGCGGAGGCGCATCGCTGCTGATGAGCGAATTCTCCAGTTTTAGGATTTCAGCTTTCTGCGCTAAAGTGAGATCTTTGGTTCCCAACTCGTGGCTTGCATCCTTGATTTGTTGGAGCAAGGTTCGCAACTGGCTGGTTGCACGCCTGGCGGCCGACGCGGGATTGTTCAGTTCATGTGCCAGCCCAGCGGAAAGCTTCCCCAAGGCTGCTAAACGGTCTCGCTGTTGTTCGATCCTGGTGACCTCGCGGATCCTGTCCGACATCAGTCCCACCAGGCGCTTCGCCAGCTCCGGCATCTTCTGCACCAGCTCGGGAAACTGCGCAGCCGGGAATCGCAAGATACGGCTGTTGGTGATTGACCGCCCAGTTACCGGAACCTGCTTCATCCGGGAAAAAGGCAGCACCCCGGTTACGTCACCAGCTTTGGTTGTAAGCGAGATGGTTTCGCCACCAATTTCACCCCGCACCTGCAGGTGGCCTTCCAGGATCACGAACATCGCATCCGCAGGGTCGCCCTGGCGCATATAGACTTCGTCCGGCTTATAGAAGTGCTCTTGAGACTGGCTGATGAACCAGGCCATCTGGTCGTCGGGCAGATCTGCGAAGACTGGAATGTTGCGTAATTCCGACGCTGTGACCATGTTGGTCCTTTATACCTTGCTCAGGTATTGATGAATAAACTGCACAGCCACCGAACCCTCGCCCACACCCGAAGCCACGCGCTTCACCGAACCATGACGCACGTCGCCCACGGCAAAGAGTCCGGGAACGTTGGTTTCGAGAAGAAAAGGATCCCGCTCCAGCGTCCACCCTTTGGGCCGCGCTCCGCTCCACAACAGATCAGGACCAGTCAGGATGAAACCACGATCGTCGCGTTCCACCACACCCGCTAGCCAATCGGTACGCGGCAAAGCGCCGATGAAGATAAACATGGCTGTGGCCGGCACGCGCTCGACTTTGTTTGTATCGGAGCAGAGCACGGAAATCTCTGCCAGATGCGTGTCACCATGCGCCTCGGCGACACTGGCGCGAGTCCACAGTTGGATGTTAGGCGTATGGTTGATCTGATCGATCAAGTATTGCGACATGGTACTGGCCAGGGACTCGCCGCGCACCAGAATGACCACGCGTTCGGCGTATCGGGCAAAATTCATGGCTGCTTGGCCGGCTGAGTTCGCTCCCCCAATCACGTAGACGATCTCGCCTTTGCAAGAAAGCGCCTCGGTCGCTCCTCCGCCATAATAGACGCCGGCGCCCTGGAGCCGGTCGATTCCCGGAGCGTCCAGCCGTCGCCACTGCACCCCGCTGGCGATCATCAGCGCGTGGCAGGAAATCTCGTTGCCGTCCGCCAGCTTGATAATGCGATAGGAAGCCTCGGTGCGAATGCCAACAGCTTCCTGCGGGGAGAGAATCTCCACGCCAAAACGTTTCGCTTGCACCACCGCGCGCCGGGCAAGATCGCCGCCGCTGAGTCCTGTCGGAAATCCGAGATAGTTCTCAATGCGCGAGCTCATTCCTGCCTGCCCTCCTGGCGCCTCCTTTTCGATGATCACGGTGTGCAGTCCTTCCGACGCGCCGTAAACCGCAGCGGCCAGGCCGGCCGGTCCTCCACCGACGATCGCCAGATCGTAGAAAGATGTTTCTGCACGGGTGCGCAATCCGACTTTTTGCGCGACGTCTGCCGGAACACTCTCCAGAAGCTTCGTGCCGTCGGGGAAAAGAACAACCGGCAGATTGGCGGCCTCAGGACCCAAAGCCTCAAGCAGTCGCTTGGTCTCAGGATCGTTAGCCGAGAGTTCAACGTCAATCCACTGGTAAGGCACATGGTTGCGCGCGAGAAAATCGCGCAACTCATACGACCGGGGAGACCAACGCGTACCCAGCACGCGAATTCCTTCGAAGAGCGGTCGGTAAGACGCTTGCCAGTCGTCGAGCAAGTCATCCAGCTGAGGGTACAGATGTTGTTCAGGCGGGTCCCAAGGTTTCAAGAAAAAGTAATTGATGTTGACTTCATTGATGGCGCTGATGGCGGCATTGGTATCGGCATACGCGGTCAGCAGAGCGCGTTTGGCATCTGGAAAAAGCTCTTTGGCTTCCTGGAGAAAACCCACGCCGTCCATCTTCGGCATGCGTTGGTCGGCCAGCAGGAGAGCAACGTTATCATTGCGCACCTTCAACTCTCGAAGAAGATCGAGCGCACCTTGAGGGGAATCGCTTGCCAGGATACGGTATTCGGCGCCGTAGTGCGAGCGCAGGTCGCGCTCGATGGCTCGCAAAACGTCCGAATCGTCATCTACGCTGAGTAAGATCGGTTTCGCCATGGTCCGAATAACCTAAGATTAACATTTAGCGGATGAAGTAGTCCGGTTAGATGCCGAGGATCAGATTTGGTCGCATGCAACCCGCGTTTTCTACATGCGCCGTCAAAACCATACCACTACTGAGAACACTGATCGAAAAAGAGTCAGAACTGGCACTCAAATCAGTGTCATCAGTCCCGCTTGGCGGGATCAGTGGTAGGAAGTTGGCTCATGCGCCGTCCAGCCCGAATCAAGCCCACGCCGAGACTCAAAACTGCACCCGCGAGAAACAGTGCGCCGATGTAGGCGAGATTCATCAAGCCATTCGGCTCCTTCGCCGTCGGAGAAGCGACCGACAAAAAGAACGCGAAAGGAATGAGAATGGCGGCAATCGGTGCGCCGGCTCGGGCCAGCCACTTCCAAAAAGGCGAAAGCACGGCCTCGTCCACATAGCGCAACATGACCAGCGACAACACCAGATAGACGCCGGCGTGAGCATGACCGGCGCGCCAAAGGTCGTGTCGCAGCGGATTGTCCACATACCCCGGCGCGCTTTTCGTCAGAAAACTGAGAAGAGTAAGACCTCCAGACATCACGCTGGGAAGAATAACGAGAAGGATTCCAGCAAACATTCGCGATTCACGTGACATGATTTGCTCCTTAGCGATAAAACCATATCACTGATTACACTGAAAACACTGATCGAAGAAGGGTCAGAACTTGGACTCAAATCAGTTTCATCAGTCCCGCTTGGCGGGATCAGTGGTAGGAAGTTGGCTCGGTTGGCTCGGGGTAGCCCGGGCGCCCTGCTGGAAACGACGGACAGCGGCTAGAATCTCGCGCCCATAGGATTCGGTTTTGCGCTCTCCAAAGCCATGAATCTGACGGACAGCGGCCAGCGACTCGGGCATCACGCGGCATACTTCGTCCAGTGAAGTATCGTGCATCACGGCAAAAGCAGGAATGCCTTGCTTCTTCGCTACATCACGCCGCCACATGCGGAGATATTCGCGCAATTCGCTGTTGCCTTCGGAAACAGCTAGGTTTGTCGCCCTCGAACGTGATCTTCGCAGACTACCAGCGACTGGCGACGGACGATCTTGACTTAGCGGTCGCAAGACCTCAGGCTTCGGGGCAAGCCAATCAGGCGCAGAGGCGCACACGTCACAAGCTCCACACGAGATCCATTTGGGAGTTTCGCCAAAATGCAAGCAAATCTGGCGGTGACGGCAAATCCGCGACTGAGTGTAGCGGCATATCTCATGGTAGCGCTGCCAGGCTCGCTGCTTCTCCGCGGGATCTTCGGTCTGGTCGATGAAGTATGCCAGCAGTCCCACATCGCGTTTCTGCCATAGCAAGGCGCAATCGGAGGGCTCGCCGTCGCGACCCGCACGGCCGGCCTCCTGGTAGTACTGCTCCAGCGACTTTGGTAGCGATAGATGGATCACCGCCTTGACCGAAGCTTTGTTGATTCCAAGTCCAAAGGCAAGCGTGCCGACAAGCACGCGAACTTCGTCCGACATCCAGCACTCCTGGTTTCGCTTGCGCACATCACTTTCCATCTGCCCGTGATAGGGGATTGCTGGAATTCCCTTCTCTTCCAGCAAAGCCACCGTCTGCTCCACCTTATTAATGGTGGGCGCATAGACGATCACATTGCTGCCCGAATAACTGTGCAGCGCGTTGATCAGAAGAGACGATTGGCTTCGCGCATCGGTCTGTTGAACCACGTACCGCAGATTCGTACGGTGAAAGCTGGCAATGTACTTGTGGGGATCACGCAGTCGCAGCAAGTCGATGATGTCATGACGAACCCGGCGCGTGGCGCTGGCGGTGAAGGCAGCGATGGGAAGATCGGGAAAATGACCGCGCAACGAGCTCAGATGCCGGTAGTCAGGACGGAACTCGTGTCCCCATTCTGAAATACAGTGCGCCTCATCAATTGCGAACAGCGAAACCGGAACCCGCTTGAGCCACGGGATGGTGTCCGGCCGCGCCAGCCGCTCCGGTGAAAGATACAGCAGGCGGAACCGACCTTCGGCTGCCTGGCGTGCGATTTTGAATTGCTCGTTGCCCGGCAACGAGCTATTCAACAGGCCCGCGGAAATTCCCATCTGCCCGAGTTGTGTCACCTGGTCGTGCATCAGAGCGATCAGGGGCGAAACTACGATCACAGTCCTTCCCGGTTGCAAGGCAGCCGGCAACTGATAGCACAGTGACTTCCCGCCGCCTGTGGGCATGACCACACAGGTGTCATGGTCTCCAAGCAAGCTGGTGACAATTCTCTCCTGAAGCGGCCGGAACGAGTCGTATCCCCAGTAGCGGCGCAAAGCCGCCAGCATTTCCTCTTGCAAAGACATTTCGCGAGTATAACGCGAAGCGGGAAGCTCTTCACAAGCGAGTGTCACTGCTGGCCGTAGGAGAACTCAAGGACCGTTTCGCTCGGTCCGCCTGCAACAGGTGACGCCGTTCGTGACTGCAGATGATCTCGAATCCTGTGCCCACGGTGAAGCGAATGCCAGGAATAAACGGATTTTTGAACCGGATACGGTTTACATCGTAAGCGCCGGCGCGACGAACAAGTTCGCGGGCCGCCTGGTTGCTCGACAGGAAGCGATCGAGAACCGAGAGTTCAACTCGCGATCCAGGCGCAATCTTCTTTGGCGCCGAGGCGCGCTTGGTCTGGGGTGAAGGCTCGATATAGCTGCGAATAAACCAGCGGGCCAACCATCCCGGCATGATCTCCTGAACGGAAGCGATGGGTTTGCCTGGGAGCGCAGCCGAGATCGCCGGCAGGTAGGCCTCATTAGTCATGCAGAGATGTTCGAGGCATTGCCCAACACTCCACGAAGCGCCCGCGGATTGCCAATTGAGTTGATCAACCGTGAGAGGACTGACTAGTTCCTTGGCAGATTGATCAGCGGCGTAGAGCTCACTGATCAGTCGAGTTGACCAGGCAGGCAGAGCAAGAGTCGTTTGGGTACTCATGTGCGAAGTATACGATCCGCTCGCGCAACGGCTCAAGCATCCGCTACCTGTTTGATGTGTTACAATTATGGCGTATGAGTCATACACTTACGATTCGTCTTACAGACGAGCTTCTCGATTGGCTCAAAGAGACGTCACGCCGCACGGGTATCCCCGTCGGACGCCTCATTCGTGAGCAACTGGAAACCGCCAAGACCAAGGGAGGGAAACAGCGTTTCCTTCGCCATGCGGGAGCGATCACTGGCGGCCCCCCAAATGTTTCTTCGCGCAAGGGATTTTCCCGGTCATGAAAGGCATTGCGGACACCGGCTTCATCGTGGCATTCGCCAGGCGGAACGACCAGCACCATGTTTGGGCTGTCGATGTCGCAAAGCGAATCACCGAACCCTTGTTGACGTGCGAAGCTGTTTTGGCCGAGGCTGCCTTTCAACTTGGATCCAGTTCGTACGTTCTAGCATTGCTGCAGGATGAGATGCTGCGCTTGGCCTTCGACTGCAAACGCAACATCGCGCCGCTGGCAGAACTCGCCCGTCGATATGGTGACCGCAGCCCAGATCTGGCCGATCTTTGTTTGATACGAATGAGCGAACTTTATCCGCAGCACGTTGTTATCACAGTTGACAGTGATTTCCGCCTCTATCGCCGGAACCGGCGGGAGGTGATTCCGATCCAGGTGCCACCACGGCTACTCTGAGGCAGTCAGGCCTCGGCCGTTCCATTTAACCTAGAATCATCAGTCGACCGGATTCCAGCAGACTGAATCGATGGTGGGCCCTCAGCCACGAATCTGCGCGAATGGACACGAATCCGTTTCTCTTCCTTTCGGATTCGCGTGTTTTGGCGTGAATTCGGCTGACGAACGGAAGCTCGAACAGGTGCGGCATCGCCCCTTGCCGGCAGTTTGCGGCTTGGGAAAGAGTATCCTACGGTGTTGCGCCAGGTCGTACGGCGTTGACTTTTTCTGACTGAGAATACCGAAGCGATCGGACTTTCAAATGGCAACACTATCGTTCCAAGGTTCAGTCACCGCCCTGACCCTCTACGACGTAAGCGATGAAATCAACCTCGCGGCTCTGGCGCCCCTGATTGGCGGCCGCCACTTAAAGCCCGCTTTCAAACCCTCTACGCTACCCATTGCTCGCTTCGAGCAGCCTCCCGTAATCGAGTCCCATGGAGTTGTGACACTCCAAACGGGTGAGCGCTTTGAATGTACGATACTGTACTACGATTACGGGGTGGTGAGTGTGTTGCTGCAGCGCCCCTTTTCTGGAACCTGGTCTGAACTGCAACAACTTTCCGTGCGCTGGATGTCGAGCTCCCTGTTTGAAGAGCTGGCTTCCGGTCTGGTGCGTCAGCGACTGGCAAGCCTTCATTCTGCTTTGCGAAACCCTTACGTACACTGGGTAGCAGAGGACTACTACGTTTTTCATCTGCTTCCTTCCCCGGATGTCAACGCCACGCGATTGATCGCGGATTACGGTGGCGAGATCAGCCAAGTCGTCAGCGGAGAAGCCGAGCCGTTATCTGCGGCCGAAACCAAAGACGTGCTTGAGGCTCGCATGTCGTACTACGCCAACGATCTGACTGTGGTTGGCTGGAACGCGGCCTTTGTCTACGATACCGAGAATGGCGCCGTCGCCACGACTCACTTATTGGAGTACGCGAACTCTCAGCTCCTGCAGTTCCGCCACTACGACGATCTGCTTACGCGTGAGCTGAATGATGTCTACGCTTTTATCGAAACCCGTCGCGGGCGACTGGCGCGCTGGCGCATGCTTCCAGCCGCCAACCGGCTTCAGACAGTCGTTCTTGAGGTTACCCAGCTTACCGAACACACAAACAACGCCCTGAAGTTTGTCGGTGATATGTTCTCCGCCCGCTTTTACAAGCTTTGCGCTTCGCGAATTGGCGTGACCGAGTACCAGGAGCTGGTACGAGAAAAACTGCGCACCGCGGCCGATCTGTACGGCTTCATGACCGAGCAATTTCACCAGTCGCGCGGCTTTCTGCTCGAAGCTGCCGTAGTAATTATCTTGCTCATCGAACTGTCATTTCTGTTTCGAGGAAAATAGTTGGCGCGGTCTCGACACGTGTTTGAAAAAAAACGATTCGTAACAAATGACTTCAGAGAGCAAGAAAACCCATACTGGGGATTTACGCGAATGCACGCGGATCAAGTCAGTAGGTTTATATCAGGGCACGACTGAACAGCTTAGCGGAAAAGTTTTTGTAAGCAGAACACACGTAACCGGGCTTAGCCTGTCCTCGAGGCGAGCTTGCGAAGCCGAAGGAACTTTAGCGTTTAGCCGGCGTATTAGCCGGAGCGATCCCGCTGAGCGGGAGAGCGATGGCTGCGAAGTCGTGCCGAATTAGCAAACAACAATTTGGGCTTTAGCCCCTGAAGCAGGTCGCGGTTTTACAGGTTGCGGAAAAAGTCTCCAACGACCGATAACTGTCAGGGCATGGCCCAGCCCATGCCTTTAGGCATGGGTGAGCGAAGCGAAACCGTGCCGTCCAGTGTCTTGTATGGATCGGGTTTTAGAGGGCGTGTGAGAACTAGAAATCGTCATCCCGAAGGGCGTAAGCGAGCCCGCGCGGTCTTCAGCGGGCGAGTAGCCCTGAGGGACCTCGTGGTTTGCCAGGGTTTGATTCGATTCCACCACCAACGCAAGGTCCCTCACCCCTACTCGGCAGGCCTCGCTAACGGGGTTCGGGATGACGCCTTTTGGATGTGTCAGGCAGTTCTCACACACACGGGCTTTAGCCCCAGGCACGTGCGAGAATCTCCTTAGCTTATAGGGGCGCAATAGCTAGGGGCGCAAATCCCGAACGAGGACAGGTGTGGTCCTGGGAGCAAATCGTACATAACATGTTGATTATAAATGACATATCACAATATAATCGCAAAACGGCGTCTTACTGGGGCCTTTTTAGCTATGGATTGCTAAATTGGGGCAATTTTTCGCGTAAGATCCATGTTTGGAACCTTTTTATCAGTATTGGGATGAATTTCTTCCGTTTCAGACAGGAATTTTAAAAAACATTTGGGATGAATTTTTGTCATAATGTATTATTTGGGACGTAATTACTGACCGCGGAGCGATTTTATGGCTGACGAACGGAACTGGAAGCCCCCAACCCCGATCGGCCTCACCGCCATCATTGACGAACTGGGCCTCAAGATTCCTTATCCTGTGGTCCGCTCGGAGATTCTAGCCGGCAATCGCAAAACCACGATTACGAGCACACAAGTCTTGGAGCAGTATCCCCGCGTCTATGAGCCGCCCAAGGGGGTTATCGGGCAGCTCCGGTTCGCCCTCCGCTACGAGCCCCTGGATGTGCGGGTCTATAAAGCCGCGTTCATGCGAATTGAGAGAGCCGACCTTGAGGTCTGGATCGGGAGTGAACCCAACGGGATCTTTGCCCGGCGTGCGTGGTACCTTTACGAGCTGCTAACGGGAAAGATTCTCAACGTTCCCGATCTCGAATCCGGCAGATACATCGATCTCCTTGATGACGATCTCCACATCGTCGGAGTTCCCACCCGGGTGAGAAGGCAGCGCGTTTTCGACAACCTTTTAGGCAACAAAGACTATTGCCCCCTCATTCGCCGGACAGAAAAACTCAAGATCGATTTCAATAAGGACCTGGCTGAACAGGCAAAGACGCTGGTCTCTGGAGTAGACCCGGGCGTGCTGAAGCGGGCCGTGCATTATCTGTTCACCAAAGAGACGAAATCGTCGTTCGCGATCGAAGGCGAGGCGCCGAGCAAGGACCGTACAGAACGCTTTGTTGCCGCGCTCATGCGGGCCGAAGAATTCGACCCTTTTCGGAAGGGATCGCTCATTGAACTGCAGAATGCCATCGTCGATCCCCGGTACGCGCAGAGCGACTGGCGCGATGTCCAGGTATTCATCGGTTCCGTCTCGCCCGATTACTCCCAGGAGGTTCACTTCGTCTGCCCAAAACCTGAAGACGTTGGCTCGCTGATGGGCGGTTGGATGAGCATGATGATTAAGCTGCTGGACCCCGAGAGTACAGTTCATCCAGTGTGTGCCGCTGCCGCCGCAGCTTTCGGGTTCGTGTTTGTGCACCCCTTCCTGGATGGGAATGGACGCATCCATCGTTTCCTGGTACATAACGTGCTCGTCCGAAGAAACTTCACCCCGGAAGGTGTTCTTTTCCCCGTGTCCGCGGCGATGCTCCGGGACCCGAGCGCTTATGATCGCGCCCTGGAGAACTTCTCCGGCGCCATTCAACCGTTCGTCCAATACGCGGTGAACGCCGAGGAGCAAATGGTGGTGTCGAACGAAACTGGGGACCTTTACCGTTACTTTGACGCCACCACCCAGACCGAGTATCTGTTTGATTGCATTGAAGACGCAATCCGCCGCGATTTAAGGGCCGAATTGGATTTCCTGAAATTCCGCGATGCGGCTGTGAAAGCGGTGATGGAAATCGTGGACATGCCGAACCAGCGAGCCGCGTTGCTGGTCCGCATGATTCATCAGAATAACGGAAAACTTCAGGAAGAGAAGCGGCAACTATTTGCGGAGCTGACCGATGAGGAGATCGGGAAGATTGTGTCCGCCGTCCAAAGCCTCAACGATGCCATCGCCGCAGAGCGCCAGGCCAAAAACCTCACCACTGATTACACTGATGAGCACTGATCATTTCTGAAATCCCGAAGCGGAGCGAGGGAACCCTATTCAAAATCGGGAGATCGGATCATCGGGAGATCGGGTGATCGGAAACCCGAACATTCGTTCTGGTCGCAGTGCGCGCCAGGGTAGACCAACAAACGATGGAAGACGTTTGACAAACACGGATCGCCCGATGATCCGATCTACAGATCTCCCGATCTTTCTGGCGATGGCGATCCCTCGCTCCGCTCGGGATTTCAGAAATGATCAGTGTCATCAGCGTCATCAGTGGTAGGATTTGCGTGAGCCGAAGGCGAAGGATCTCCCGCAACGAACTGGAGGGAAGTTGGCGCGTCCTAGAGGACGATTTCAGAACTCTGTCGCTTTGCCATCATGGGGCAATCAGTGATGCAACGAGGTGTGCTTCAGTGGAGCTGCAGCACTCGTACAAAACAATCTAACGCAGCCAATTCTCGTAACTAAGACCATCGACCCGAGCAAACTCGCGCTCGTTGTCGGTCACAAGAACACCACCGGGAGCAATCGCGTGGGCCGCAATGAGCAGATCGTTGGCGCCGATTAGTTTATCGCTTTGTTCCAGACGAGCTCGAAGCAAGCCGTAAGTACGATCGGCTGGGGCGTCGAAAGGCAACACTTCGAGGGCGCTGAGAACAGCTTCGAGCTGCGCGGCAAGTCGCGGCGATCCTTTCTTTGCGCTGCCATAACGCAATTCCGCGGCAACAATGATGCTGGTACAGACCTCGGCTTCCCCAACCTTTCGGATCTGCTGCGCTATTGGTCCGTGAGGATTGCGCACGAGGTCGGAGACGATGTTGGTATCGAGCAGATAGCGCACTAGAGATCGACCGGGTCACTAGCCAGTTCAACAATGGACGGAAATTTTTCTTGGATGGGAGTCAGCTTATCGAGTACGGCAAGAAGAGACCTTGGCGGAGCAGGCTCGATGATCAGCCTGTCGCCTTCCCTTCGCGTGATGGCATCATTTCCGGGTAGCTCAAACTCGCGAGGAATGCGCACTGCTTGATTCCTGCCGTTCCTGAACAGCTTCACATGTTGCTCTCGAATTAGAGATCGACGCTTGGATGGCATATGCTTGAGCATGTGCCGCCGCGATGTAACTGTCAATCAGATATCAGTTCCCCGAGAGTAAATTCAGCCCCTCTGCCGGCCCTGTTAAGCGTTCGACGGCCTCCTCCAGCTCTCTCACGGCTTTCGGGCATACTTGCAGCGGATACCGTCCTTACAAAGTCTTCGGCACGGACGTTTTATTCGTATCGCAGGCAGACGATGGGATCCAGGTTAGCGGCCAGATTCGCTGGATAGTAGCCAAACAAAACCCCTACGCCCACCGAGATCGCGAAACCGATCGTCACCCAAAGGTAAGACAGCGTCGCCGGAACCGAAGGCACCAGACTGCGCACGAGAGTAGAGACTCCAGCCCCGATCAAAATGCCGATGGTGCCGCCGAGCAGGGTCAAGGCCACGGCTTCTAGCAGGAATTGCAGGCGGACGTCGGCCCGGCGTGCGCCAATGGCTTTGCGTACGCCAATTTCCTGGGTACGTTCGGTCACAGAAATCAGCATGATATTCATTACACCGATACCACCCACCACCAGACCCACGGAGCTGATCACCGCCGTAAGGATCACCAACGCACCGGTGAGCTGGTTCCACAGATTGCTCAGGAAGTCCGGCGAGCTCAGCTCAAAATCGTTTTCCTTGCCCGCGGGCACACGGCGCAGCCGGCGCATCGCCTGAATAACCTCGTCTTGAGCTTTCTCCACGCTGACGTTCTCCGGAACTGTGAACACCATGATCAGCTCTTTGTTTTCCGGATACCGCTTCTTGAACTCACTCAGCGGAATGATGGCAAACACGTCAACTCCCGGGCCGATGAATAAGCCCTGGTCGTGTTCGAAGACGCCGATCACCTCGTAGGTGCTGCCGTTGATGCGCGCCGTTTTGCCGACGGCGTCAGTGTAAGGGAAGAGCGATTCGGCGATGGATGCTCCCAGCACCACGACGGGACGCGCGTGTTCCTGATCGTAGGGGCTGATGAAGCGGCCGCGCTCGATGCTGAACAACGGAATCGCGTCCGTGTACTGGGGCTCGGCGCCGCGCACGATGGCCTTCTCAACGCTGCGATCACCGCTGGTGATCAGGTTGGTATCTCCGAAAAAGAAGCCGCGCGTGCCCACCGTGGTCACCACATGCACATCGGGAGCGGCCTCGCGGATGCGCTCAGCGTAGTTGTACTCGAAGTACTTGCGAGTGCGAATCCGCTCCGGCCAGTGGGCCGGATCGCCTCCCGGCGGAAATCGCGAGATGAAATAGGTCCGCGACCCGAGAGATTCCACTTTGTCCCGCACAAACTTGTTCAGGCCGCCAATGATCGCCGCCATCGAAATCACCGAGGACACTCCGATGACGATGCCGATGACCGTGAGCGCGGAGCGGACTTTGTTGGAGCCCAGCGTTTCCAGCGCTGAAAGGAAATTTTCGCGGGTCTGGGAAGCGGTCATGATGGCCATTACTCAGACCTCATCGCGATCACCGGATCCAGCCGTGACGCGCGTAATGCCGGATAGATTCCAAAAAACAGTCCCACCCCGGAGCTCATCACCACTCCTAACACGGCCACTCGCGCTTGGACAGCGGCCGGAAAGGGGGTAAATCTCCGTAACGTCAGCGCAATCAAGAAGCCGAGTGCGATGCCAATCAAGCCTCCGGCAACACATTGCATAACGCTTTCCGCTATGAACTGCCGCAGGATATCGATCTTGGTTGCGCCTACTGCGCGCCGTACGCCGATCTCCCGCCGTCGCGCGGTTACACTCACCAACATCACGTTCATGATCACGATGCCGCCGACCACCACCGAAATCACGCTCACCATAATGAACACGGCAAAAAATGCCGAGCTGATGCTGCGCCACAAGGCCATGTAACTCTCTTTGGTGCCGATGAAGAAATCGTTCTCCATCTTGCCGGCAAGATGCCGCCGCGCTCGCAGGATCAGCTGCGCTTGGTCCTGGGCCTCCTCGAACTTGCCGGCGCTTGTTTTGACGTTGATGACTAGGCTGGTATGCGCGCCCTGGATCCGCAGGAAGACCGGTAGCGGGACCATCACGAAATTGTCCTGGTCCTGGCCCAGCACGCTGCCGATCTTCTCCATGGTGCCGATTACCGTAAGTTCATCATTGCCGACGCGAATGGTCTTGCCGATGGGATCGACTCCGGGAAACAACTGCTGCACTAACGTATCGCCGATCAGACAAACGTCGGCTCGGTGTTCCGCTTCCGACGGCGTGAAGTAGCGGCCGAGCGCGACGGCACGCGTGTCAATGTCCGCCATGCTTGGCGTTTGACCGGAGAAGTTCACATCCTGGACCTCTTTGTCGCCATATCGTGCGCGCACCGTCGTGCTGGAAGTGGCGCCGACCTCTTCGCAAGCAGGACACTTGTCGGCCACGGCCAGCATGTCCTCAAGATCGATCTTCTTGTACTTCAGGGCCTTGATGATGATGTTGAAGTCGGCCACGGCAAACGGAGTGCGCGCGATCTGGAAGACGTTGGTACCAAGGTTGGCGATCTTCTGCTCGACATAAACGTTCGCGCCCTGAACAATGGTCATGACCGTGATGAGGGTGGCCACACCCATGGTCAGCCCCAACATGGTGAGCGAGGCGCGCAGTTTATGCGCGCGCAGCGCACTGAAGCACTGGGCAAGATTGTCGCGAACCGCGAGCATACGCGAGGAAGATCTCTCGGTTTTAAGATTATCAAATTTCCCGGTGAGTCAGGCCCGGGAGGATTGACAGGCGGTTTCATGGTATAGAAGTGGCGGCTATGCGATCGACGACAGGTGCTTCAACCGTGGTCATTCCTGCTTAATCACGCCACCGTTGGCGTAATGCAAACCATCACACCTGCACCGTCTGATATTCCTCGTAGGTGCCTTTGAAGTCCTCGATCTTGCCGTCTTCAAAGCGCCAGATCCGCGTGGCAACTTCGTCGATCAAGTCGTGGTCGTGAGTCACCAGCAGCACCGTCCCCTGGTAACGCTGCAACGCTATGTTCAGAGCGTTGATCGATTCCAGATCCAGGTGGTTGGTGGGTTCGTCCAGCACCAGCACGTTCGGCTTCTGCAGCATGAGTTTGCAGAACAAGATGCGCGCCGCCTCGCCGCCGGAGAGAACATCGGTCTTCTTCATGGCCTCGTCACGGGCAAAGAGCATCTGCCCCAGGAGGCCGCGAATCTCCTCGTTGGAGACCGATGGGTCCCACTGGAACAGCCATTCGAAGATCGTCTTCCGTTTTTCGATCAAAGCGCGGTGGTCCTGGGGGAAATACCCGACTGCGGCTTCATGCCCCCAGATTACGTCTCCGCCGTCAATCAGCGGACCCTGATAGCCGCTGGTCTTGCGCAGCTCGGTTTCCGGTGTGGTGGGAGAGTTGGCCAGTAGCGCGTTGAGCAGCGTAGTCTTACCGGCGCCGTTGCGGCCCATCAGGGCGATCTTTTCGCCGCGCATCACGCTGGCGGTGAACCCGCTCACGATTTCCTTCTCGCCATACGACTTGGTTACGCTTTCCAGCTCCAGAATGTGTTTTCCGGATGGCCGCTTCTGCTCAAACTTCAGGAACGGCCGCTGGATATTGGATTTAGCCAGCTCCGTTACCTGCAGCCTCTCTACTTCCTTGCGCCGCGATTGTACCTGGCTCGAACGCGTACCCGCGGCAAAGCGGGCAATGAACTCGTTCAGCTGAGCAATTTTCTTTTCCCGTTGCGCATTCTGGCCCTCGATCTGCGAGCGCACCTGGGTCTTGGCCATGACCATGTCGTCATAGCCGCCGGTGTAGGTGATGATGGTTTCGTAATCGATATCGGCGATGTGGGTACAGATGCTGTTCAGAAAATGACGGTCGTGGGAGATAGTGATCAACACGCCGTCATAGCGGTTGAGAAAATCCTGCAACCAGTGGATGGAATCGAGATCGAGGTGGTTCGTGGGTTCGTCCAGCAGCAGCGCCTGCGGATGCCCGAACAGCGCCTGCGCCAGCAGCACGCGGACTTTCTGCCCGCCCTGCAGCTCGCTCATCTTGCGTTCGTGCAGCTCGTCGGCGATGTCCAGCCCTTGTAAGAGAATGGCGGCGTCGCTCTCCGCGCTGTAGCCGTCTTCTTCGCCGACGATCGCTTCCAACTCGCCCAGCCTCATGCCGTCTTCGTTGGTCATCTCCGGCTTGTCGTAAATCTTGTTGCGCTCTTCCAGCGCCGCCCACAGCCTGCGGTTGCCCATGATCACCGCGTCGATCACGCGGTAAGCGTCAAAGGCAAACTGGTCCTGGCTCAGCACGCCGAGCTTCCGCGGCCGTACCACGTTTCCCTTCTGCGGCTCGAGCTCGCCCGAAAGCAGATTCATGAATGTAGTTTTGCCGGCGCCGTTGGGGCCGGTCAGGCCATAGCGCTTTCCCGGCGTAAACGCCGTGGACACTTCCTCAAACAAAACTTTGGCGCCGTAGCGCATGGAGACGTTACTGACTGAAATCATCTTGTTTCTTTGGGTACTACGAGAGAGATTCCGGCTTCAAAGACGGGGATTCAGCGTTACTTCATGATAATAGCATAGGTGATGATAACTTCAGCAGCCGCGCACAAAACGTTCGCCAGAATGCGAAGATGAAAATGCTGCCTATTACAAGACCGGACTTACATATAAGGACACGGTGCATGCAGCAGTGAAGTTTTCCTCTGTTCCAAAAAATAAATTGCGCAGTTCAGGAGCCTGTCGGAGTGAAACTTTTTTCGCACGAACAATCAATAACTTACAAAGAACGCGATCTCCGCAAGTGATTGATTCTTCGTTGCAGAAATTCTATCTCCGACAGGCTCTCAGGCTGTCCCCTTTTGCCCTTTTGCCCAGACGGATTCGAACTTGAGCCGCTTGGTCAGCGCATCATCCATTCGTTTTTTCAAAAACGAGTAGGAATTCGTGGTCCATCGTTCTGACCCTGTCAGCGTTCCCGCTCCGTGCTTTCCTATTGATTAAGTAAGGAGTGTTTTTCTTTTCTATGCGTCGACGAGAGCTATCCAGCAGAACAAAACCGTAATGTTTCAGTTCGTCGCGGAGAAAAAAGTCAATGTATAACCGTCTTCTCCTTACGCAGCGCCTGGAAACCACAAAAATCGCTTTAGTACCAACATGAGACACAGCGGCAATTTCCTTACAGCAAACTGCGAGATCATCCAAAAACACGCTCATTCTGACCCACTCAGCACCAACCGCGCTTCCCTTCCAATACTTTTTAATTTCACGTCTTATCGGATGTTTTCCTTTGGCCCCTCCCAGGCAATCGGAATCTATCTGTTGGCCTGTCCTGAACGGCAGCTCGAGATTCTTCACGTGTCGCAGAACTCCCAGACACATCGACGAAATCCCGCCGTAACCCACGGTAGAGCGTGAATCTCCATAGGGAGGGGAGGTAAAAATGACATCGTACGAGTTAGGCAAACCCCAAGCGTTGAACACGGCGCGCATGGCCCTTGCATCGCCCTCCACGGTTGTTACATTCCGAAGAGAGACGTGCTGTTGCAACACCTTTTCCACTGCATCCAAGCGACGCTTGAAAACCTTCAGCGCCGAGGGTCTAAATGCGCGCCGATCCTGTGCGGACATGCGATGCAGCTTCCATTGCTTTTTTCGGCAGAAAGACACTTCTCGAACCGTTGCGCTCAAGATGCAGGCAAGCGCGATTCGGCTATTTCGATCAATTGAGAGCGAGTTAATCCAGGCCACGATTAAACCGAGTTCCCGTTCAGCAGATTTTGTAAACCATCTGACCTTCCTTAATGGCTGAAGGTCGAATGTAGCGCTACAGTGGCTACCGAGCAGGAACTTGGGTGCGGGCATGGATGGGAGCCAACTGACGCCCTTGGCCTGCGCGATCAATATGGCAAGGGGATTCACATCAATGCCAAAGCAGTTTCCTCCGACCATGGCAGCGGCATACAATGTTCGAGCAGTACCGCAGAATGGGTCCAAGACGCGAGCGCCCTGTTGAACGTATCTCGCTGCAGTTCGAAGAGCGAAATCATCCGCAATCATTGCAGGGTACGGATGAATTCTGTTTAGCTGCGTTCCTCTGTTGCATCCTTCGACTGTATCCATGTGACGATTTCCCCAGCGACCTCCTCAGGAGTCTTTGATGTGGTGTCGATTGTAATATCAGGTGTGCCCTTGTGGTTGCCATGCAAGGAGTACCGGAGCTTTTGGTCGGCATTGTCGCGAGACAACAGGCCGTGGCTACCTTCTCGATCGCCATACCTCCGCTGCCGTTCGTGATCCGCGCATATCAGCTCCACCAGGCGAATATTCTCAATATCGGAAAGCAGCGCATCCAGGAACGTTCCTTCAATCACCAACGGCTCAGGTCCGGACGCTGCGAAGTAGCGTGTGGTCTCGTCGATTTTGCGATGCTCATCTAATGTTAGAGCGCTGGGCTTCGTCTTCAGTTCAATGCTTCGTGCTCGTATCGCTTCTCCAGCACTTCGCAAGGCGCAGCCGAGCAGCCTGGCCAGAGTCCTTGCGCTTGTGCTCTTGCCGGTGCAACTGGCGCCGTACACAGCAACAACTAGCCTTTTCTGAGCACGCATATGTATTCAATGGGAGTGCTGCCTTTTCGGTCGGAAACCCTTCTGCGCGTAGGGACACGTTCTCTCGGTCCCCAAACAAGTTCCATTTGTCTCCTAAACGCACTGATAACATTCAGCGCCATGCCTGGATATTTCCGCGAGGACCCTATCACGATAGCGCAGAACCCTCCGCGCTTGAGAACACGAAGAATTTGGGAGACTGCTGCCTCGACATCTAACAAATACTTCTCGGCCTCTGCGAGATGATTCCTACGAAACCGGGCTCCTATCTCAGAAACGCGATCCACCGCAATGTCCCATCCGTGCCAGAGGTACGTTAAGCGGTTCGCGGTAGTGTAGTCAATCATCCCTAAGTAGGGTGGCGAGGTCACTACGAGATCGACAGAATTGGAGTCATAGCTGCACGTTCGAACATCCTCTCGTCGGACGTCGAAGCCTGCTTCATAAAGCGGAAGCCGCGAAGTTATCAGCTTTGCTCGATGGAGGCGTTTTTCGAAGTGCCCAACCGCATCATGCCATTGTGGCGGCTTAGGGCACACATTGTCAGCTATCCAGCCCCAGTGATGCCGACGTGCTTTGCCTGATTCTGTGCGGGATCGCAAGGTGGAAGCGCACGCAAAGAGAGTATCGGAAAAGAGCATTTCAAGAGTATTGCGAATTGTGCAATCCTTGCGCTCGACTATAAAGTTCCACAGACGTGAAAGCTGATCGAGGGTGTCGGGGTGGAACCACTGTTGCAAATGTGGAGCGTCTTTTTCACTGTAAGGGGTCGTATGGGAAGCCGCCAGCAGGGGCGGTAACTCCACGAAATGTAATTCTTCTCTTCCCGTCTTGTCGGTCAGGAGGCCCAGCTTAGCGCGAGAGATGAGATCACTCACCGGGCTGAAATCACTCATCCATGCAGTACGCCCCAGTATGACGGCTTCGACTCCCGTAGTGCAGCTTCCACAAAAAGGATCGAACACTACCTCGCTGTCGGCGGAAAGCAATTGGACGAGATAACTGGGAATCTGGGGTATGAAGTTCCCGGGGAACCAATGCAGCGAGTGCAGAGCGTTCGCCCATGTTCCCGCTCGTGGAAAATCCCAATCAACTCTGTCTAACGCCGAGACGATTCCTTTTCCGCTACTCTTTTTTGTAAGCGGCGTCATGCAAATAGTGAACTGGAGTGGTCGGCCGCGGCCATTAATTCCGCATTAAAGTGTCCGCGCGCTAGTTCGATAATCGTCCTGTTTTCCTTGGCGCTGAATGGCTTCTTGATCGGCGAGCCAACTCCGAAGAGCCATTGACATGGATTCTCTCCAAGTATCATTCTTCGTCCAGAACTCAGCAATAATTCAATTCTCCGCTTGCGCTTGTCCTTGATCCGGTAGGCAAAGCACGTACGCGACAATGCAGAAGATAAATCTGTAGCATATGAGTTCAGGGCGGCAAAGGAAGGTGGGCTACCTTCGAACCAGATCAAATCAGAGACATCCCAGAGATCAGCGATCAGCCAACGACGGATGGTGTTCGAAATCTCATCCTGTTCACTTTTTGAGAGGACTTCTAGCAATTGTCCATCTGTGAGGTTCCAACTCGTCTCTGTGATGCGGCCGGCTTTCAAAGCATGAACCATGCAGAAAAGCAACATCAGTTTGCCGCTAAAGTCCGGCACCGGAAGCATGAAGCGCGAGTAGACCTGCTCCCGGAGAACCAGCCATTCATTAATCCAATCGAGCACCCTGTCAGAAAAGACCGCGCCGGTCTCCCCAACATCTTCGAGACACTCTGCTATACGCAACGGCAGCTTCCGGTCAACAGACAAACCGATGTGAAAGGCCGCACGAGTAACGTTATCGAGATTATCGAGGTCAATTTCACCTGCGATGCCAGGTCCAAACCGACCTTTGCCTTGAATTCCGTCTACGATCCCTTCAATGATGGCACTCGCGTCCGCTCCGAAGAATTTTTCAGCCCAGTCACGGAGCCCGGATTGGAGGCCAAGATAAAGCTGAAGGTTCACGCCGCCGGGCTCTGCCCCTGAATGGCCTTCCCGCAGCAATGACCATTTGCTCTCGTGGTGATAGTCCGCCTGTGAGTAGAAAAGCGCTTCTTCCATCAGATGCCCAAACGGTGTTATGGCTGTGTCGTGGATCAGAGCCGCTGCTGCGAATGAAAGCCGGAGGTGAGGCTCAACGCGTTGGGAAAAGGATGTATTCGCAGCGAGGATTGCCGTCCCCAAGGCATGTTCGTATCTACTGATATTCGCAATGCCGGGCGAGGCCAACGAATCGATGTTCGACAATCGAATGTGCCGTAATCGCTGTACCAAGGGTCGAGTGGCCAGATTCGCGATCGCGGGTTCCAGCTGCGCTTCACCATACAGCGGATCGAAAAAAGGATCTTCAAACGGGCTAGCCACTTTTCACCTCAGTCGGCGCGAAAAATAAATCCGAATAGGTGCGCAGCAAATCCATTTCAGTTGAGCCTAGGGCGGGCTCCACGAATACGGTCAGCATGCCTCCCCACATCCTCTCCGAGCTCAGCACGTGGCGGGCAAAAATGCGGTATTGCTCTACCGATTCAAGGTCACCGAGGGCGTTAGCACCCTCATACAATAGTATCGCGGGCTTTCGTGGCTCTCGGTCTGCTGCCACCATTTCCTTGATTATGTTAAATGCCTTAGCGTTTGCAGTATGCACCCCCGCAAAGGAATCCTTCGCGGGGACATTCCGGACTCCATCTCGAGTAACCTCTAACGTTTTGACATCGTGGATAGAGTCAGTGAACCCAAAGTGAGGTGTATACGCGTCCACAACGACTATCCTGCGCGCAAATTGCGTCCAGTTGTTTCCGAATGCAGTTTTCAGGGCTCGGATTAATTCAAACGGATGGCGGATGCACGTTGTGTACTGCACAAACCATCCAGCATTGATCAATTCCAAACAGAGCTTAGCGATCTTGGGATCGGTTACCCGCAGGGATTCCTTACAGATCGCTATTGTGCGCAAATCAGCAGGCTTGTCCTGCTGCCCCGACAGGATGTTAGCAGCGTTAAGGGCCTGAACCACCTCCGCAGGGTCTACGTCTATTGGAGAATGCTCGTACGTGGGGCCTGAGTGGAGTTTGCGTCGTCTCCGTTTGTTCCATCGGACTAGCGACGTGCTTTTCCACCAGTTATCATCCCGAAAATTTACCTGTCGATTATAGAGCCGCAGGATGTTTACCGCGGTTGATGAGATCCCGGCCAACAGACATAACAACGCGATAGACGTAAGTACAGTCGAGGCAATCGCAACGGGGCGCGAGGCAAGAGCTGGCGCAGGGAGTGTTGCACCGCTGCCACTGGGTTGCACTACAGCTGGTCGTGATGTCGGCCCTGAGTTAGTAACGGCCGTTGGCTGAACGAGTACAGCTGCGAATGCGAAAAAGACCGAAAGAAAAAGGATCCCTACGGGCGGAAAGATAAAATTCGTAATGTAGGGAATTTTCCTCTCTCGTGCTAGCAGAACGTAAAAGGCGACTACGAAAGCCAACACCGCAAGCGCCGTGGTGATCAGGGTTACAGGGGACGGTAGCGTCATATATCCTCTCCGCCCGACATGATGACCCGCTCCAGAGGTGGCGCAGGAATCTGTTTTCTTTCCAGGGCTGCGCGGAGATTGTCAATCCACCTGTCCACAACCCTTTTCAACGCTGAGCCCGTGAGCCCAGGATCAATTTGCTGTCGGAGACACTTCAGCTCGAGAGATTCCGTCGAAAGCCCGCGCAATCGAAGCTCCGCTTCTGCTTTGTCGCGGTCCTGGATATCCAAAACAGGCAGGATGAGGCGCTTCCCATGTTGCGCCAGCAACCCTTCAAGACGCTGGATGGCGTAGGACGTTTGCTCAACCCATTTCTCTTGATAGGCGACGAAGCCGCACGCAATCGAGCCGCAGCGCATCTGGTCGGCAATGGCGGATGCAATCAGGAAATACCCGAAATGGCAACTAATGCAGCCTGATGGCTCTCCAACGCGCGCATCGGAAAAAGGCGCGGGCTCCCCGAGTAACATCCACTCCGACCCAGCGCGCAGGATTTTCTTAAGCTCTAAAACCCGCGAGCGGACCCGTTCGATCCCATCCATGTGCGCCGATGTCACCGTGATCAGCACAAGGCGCTTAAACTGCTCGGAGAGGCGAAGAGCAGCAACCGTGGAGTCTCTACCGCCTGAAAACAGTAAGACGCATTGATCAGGTGAAGTCATTAGAACGAGTGTCTCTTTGCGGGCTAATGCTAGCAGAAAGTGATCAATTTGGGAGAAAAGGGAGAAAAGGGGAAAGCCTGGGAGATCCATCCGATCACACGGATTCAAGTTATGAATAACGGTCAATGGGTGGAAGTGGATCAGCAGTAAGCAAGGCCCCCTAAAAATCAGTGCCCCACTCTCAGAAGACTGGCCCATCATTTTGGCCGTTTTTTGCTCATCACGGCCTCCGGACGGGTGGCCCGTGCTTTCAGCATCTTGTTCCTGTCCCTCACACGAATCGAGGGTGCCCCACTGTTTGCTTAGAGGCTTGCCGCTGGTTTTTGAGCTTCGGAGCAAACGGTGGGATTCGACGGACTGTCCCGCTCAGCCCGCCTTTCCGGCCTCGTCTTCGGCCCCGCGTGAGCCCGTTGACTCGCTGAGGCAGTCTCCATCGCACCGCTCATGTCGACTTCACCTGTTCTTTTAATCACCAATCTTCACCGGGCCCTCTTCTCGGAGGAATAGGTCACGACGCCGCGCTGTGCCTAGGAATTGCCGTCACTGATAACAACTGCAAGTGATGAAGCGGAGATGCGCAACCGTTTCGGCATGGCGCCCTGTTGTAACGCCGTGGACTGGGGGACACTTCATCGATCGAATACAAATGACAGGGACACGTCATCGAATCCCACCCTTCCTCCGAAGCTGAAAAACCAAGAGCCAGCTTCGGAGGAAGAGTGGGGCACCCTTGGGTGTCGTGAGGACAGGAGAGAAGAGCTGAAAGGCCGGGCCACCCGTCCATAAGTTTTGATAGTGCCAGCGCCGTGCCAGGCTACTTTGCCTCTTTGCCTTCATCGGTGTTGTTACGTGTTTGGCAGTATACGAATGTTTTGACTTGCGGAGAGTAGAAGAGGCAAAAGTTCGTCCAGTGCTCATGGGTAAAAACATCGGAGTAAGTAATCTTGCCATACAAAAAAATGCGCGTAGCCCCGTGGTCAATGTCATCAATGAGTGGTTGGGGAAGAGCCTGGATTCCTCTCGTAAAGTGATTTGCACCTCCAGGGAAAAGTGTGTTCTTAAAAACCTCTATTGGCGGCATAATTTTGAAGGAATCAAGTTGCATTTCAGAGTGGAGAAGAATCGCTTGGGCAAAGCCAAAAACGTGAAGTGCTGGAGTCTTCCCGGTATTGGAAAAATTGACGGCAATTTCGATGGGTTTATCGGGTTGAATTGGTGGATTCCTCAAATTGGCCACAGTAACTCCAACCCAAGCGCGCTGGTCAATTTTGAGAGTCTTCCCCGCAAGGTCAGCAGACCGCTTGGCCTCCCTGGCGAGATCATTGGTGGCCTTAATGAGATCGTCAGTCTTTTTGAGGGACTCACCCATTTTGTCAGCTTGAGCTTTGGCGGCATCCGCTTGCGCCTTAGCCTGAACAGCCAAGTCATGCGTATCCTTGCCACTCTCCCTCATCTCACGCCATTGGAGACCAATGAAGAGAAGGGTAAAGACAACAGCCACACCGGCGAGAATGTCGATGATCCCCTTCGCAGTGCCCCAACGATTGCCCGAATCGCTCATGAGAGGTTTGCAGCGTATTAAACCGGAAGCACATCTGGGAATCAAGCCCGCAGCCCGGAACGAGCCCTAGCGGAACACGCGCACACGCTAATAACAATTCGTATATGCCCAACTGCTCAGCCCTGGAACACGTGCCGGGATCGTCTGGGTGGTACAGCTTATCCGTTGGGGAGGCTCATAAGCGCGCTGAACCTGGGGCGCGGAACGGCTGTCAGCGGAGAATTGGAGCAAGGAATTGAGCGCTTGGGCCAACTGCTCTGCGCTTTGTTCTTTGCGTAGCTGCTCGTAAAACTGAACGTCCCGATTCAGGTGGGCAACATAGTCCCTGCGAAGCGCAGACAGTTTGCCCGCTAGGTCGGCAGTATCTCTGTTGTAACGGTCGGCCATCGCCCGAATCCTCTGGTCGAACTGGAGGGCCACTCGATGGTACCTCTCCCCTTGAACATGACTGCTCCAAGTGCTTGCTCTCGTGTGTCCGCTTTCCTCTTCCTAATGGGTCGTCCCATCAGAGGATGGTCGTGGCGTTGACTCTTTTTTGTTTATCGGTTATACCCTTAAAACGCTATCTCGGGGAGATAGCCTCCTCTAGGAGCCGGAATTGCGCTAAACTATTGAGATGCCCGGCGGACGCAAAACTCACGATTTCCCCCGAGGAACACCACTCCCGATTGTGTTGATTCACATCGCGGCTGTAATCGTGGGACTGTTATGGGTTGTATCCTTTTCGCAGGGCTGGATGTTCGCCGTTGCAGCCAGTGCGGCGTGGATTTGTGTCTTGCTGATTTCTCACAAGCTCATAAAGTTTTACGAGCGCCGGGGACTGGCGGTCCCGATACCAAGACCTAAGGTCAACCCTAGCAGGTTCCCTGCGGGGACTCCTGCTTCTCTGCTTGCCTTACGATACGCGTTTGCCATTGTTGTGCTTGTTATGCTCGGCTTCGGCCTTGCACCAATGCCATTGGCCAGAGCGAAATTTGGCATCGTTGGATGTGTGCCCGGATTATTCATATTGGGCATCCTCAACATTGCTCTTGTACTCCACTACGTCAAAACCGGCCGAGCATCTGAGCAGTAGTGCTGAGCCGCTCTGCCCCCAGTTGCGGCTCCCAAAGGGTAATTGTGCGGCTCCCAAAGGGTAATTGTTGAGAACAGGCGTTTACACTCACAACCGAGGACGCGTGGTGAGCGAGGCTGGAACGACGGTTACCGCCGATTGGGCTCGGCGTGATAGGTAGGGACCTGGAGGCCCTGGGACGGAGAACCGCCGACTTGCGGTTTGGGAAATCCACTTTACAACCGCGTCCCTACGCGAAAACAATCACTCACAAGCGGAAAAACCGTGTCTTAGTCGTCCCCATAGCAACCCCCAGCGGTGAACAGTTAAAGGGCTCTCTCCAACAAAGCAACGCGAAGAGCAAAGAGGAACACTCAGCGATACGTATCGGAATTGTTGAAGGAGCCGCTTATAGCGCGCCTCACCAGCGAAGCCCTAATTCGAGGGCGTCACGCTCACAGAGATATACACATGGCAAGTGCTGCAGTAATCCGGTAGCGAGTATCTCAGGCCAACTAGGGAGCGATGCATTGCAAATCCATTGATGACCTGCTTTAAGGACCTCGCCATGATCAGCATCCTTCCTGAATTCAAAATCCGCAAAGTGCGTTTCCAACTGGCCTAGTGATGTATCTGCCACGGGGCTTGAGCTCTGGTTGCGACCGACATTCATGCCACCTGCCGGGCGCGCCTCCTGCTTTTTATCGACGAATTTGGTGCTACCTGGGGCGGCATGCGCAGGACTTGCTAGGACGGCATTCATCTCCGTCTCAAAGTCGGCCAACACCTGATTCCCCAACAGCGACAGGCTCATAGCGACGAACTGGCACTCGAGTGGCGTGATCTCGATCTGATCGCCGATTTTCCACTCGCGCTCATATTCATCGAAAACTACTTCCACCTTGCCGAGCCCGGCAACTTGGTGCGGAAGGGTCACAATCTCCCGTCCGTCTGCAGTCGCTTTCAGCCGTAACCATGCTGTCTTCAGTGTGTCGCCATCCTTTACGCTGTCGAGTGGCGCGCCAGGGGCTTTGACGTCGATCATCTCGACTCTTCCCAACCGATGGGCAAGACAATTTCGGATCTTATAAATTCCCTCGAGCCATTTCATTCTAGCCCGCAGCTCCGGAGAGGGATGTTCTATCAGGAACTGACTAGACACTATGACCGGGCCATCCCGCATTTCTTTGTTTATCCTCCGCAGGATGTTCCACATGCGATCCGGAACCATTTTTCTGCCAGAGCTGCCGAGTTCTTCGAGGACCCGCCTTTGTAGCAAGAGCAGCCGAACATGTGTTTCGAATCGGCTGACCAACGATATGAAAGAAAAGCGCGAAAGAAGACCTTCAAAATCCCGCCTCACGGCTTTATCTTCCTCGACCCCTCCATATCTGGTGCCGGTGCTGAAGTCAGGTCTATCCGCGTTCAAGGGTGTTGAATGGCTCTTTCCAAGCACTGCTATTGTGGCGTCGTATCGAAGACCGCGGTGCAGTGAATCGATTACTTTTCGCGCATCTTCGGGATATTTTAAGTCACGAATCATTCTTATGGAACCTCCCAAAAGATCTAAACAAGTGCATTTAGAAAAGGGGACAGCCTGAACTGTGTGATTTTTCTGTGCAAACGTGCTATGGCGCTCGGAGACCTCAACCCGCCAATTTCCCTTTTTCCAAGAAATAAATTGCGCGGTTCAGGCTC
>Ga0209648_10000576_pt1 | contig 28298 bp, 15 predicted proteins | sample GraSoi2013_115cm_FD_185830 | JGI IMG/M metagenome (GOLD analysis project Ga0209648, IMG submission 185830) | Grasslands soil microbial communities from the Angelo Coastal Reserve, California, USA - Sample 9_17_2013_115cm (SPAdes) (version 2) | ecosystem: Environmental > Terrestrial > Soil >...
CGGTAACTCAACGCCAGCATCTCCGCGGCATCCACCAAACGTAGCGCACGGCCGCCCACTTGACTGAACACCTCCACGCGTCGCAACTCTTGGGTGCTCATGGCTGTCCTCTTCACGGCAACCTCCTACAGGAGGTTGCCGCCAGGGGACATTTTTAACGAGGACAGCAGGGGACACTATCATTGAGGTTCAACAGAGAAAGTTGAGGCAGGAACCGCTGCTCCTCCCCCACGCGAGCAAAAATTATTCGCCTTTTCTTCGCTTCTAATTTATGTTAAGTTTCAGACTGCCCTGTGGCGTATCTTCGAGGCGCACCCATGACCTTCACACTTCTAACAGGAATCATCGTCGCTTTTGCTGTTGGCTTCCTCACTGCCTGGCTCATCGTATCTTCTCATGCCAACCGGTTACGTTCTGAATCTGCTGGGATTGCGGCTCAGCTCTCCGAAACGCGCCAACAGCTCGCGACAAGCCGCACCGAAACGGAGGCTCTCCGAAAGAAGGTTCTGGAAGAAACGACGCTCCGCACGCGCGCAGAGGCCGACGTCCAGAACCAGCGTGCGAATCTCGATGAACAGAAACGTCTTCTCGGAGAGGCCGAGGCTAATCTTCGGCAGGCTTTTGACTCCCTTGCAGCTAAGGCCTTGCAGCAGAGTACCGATCAGTTTCTGCTGCTTGCTCAAGAGCGGCTCGCAAAACTCCAGCAGGAGAGTTCTGGTGACTTGTCACAAAGGCAGGAAGCCATCAAAGGTCTTGTGGAGCCTCTTCAGCAGCGTCTTTCTGACTTGCAAGCGCATCTTCGGCAGGTCGAATCGAACCGCGAGTCGTCCTACGGCGAGCTGCGCAATCAAGTCCAACAACTCGCTGCGACCAATCGTGACCTCCAGAGGGAAACAGGCACACTAGTGAGCACCCTGAAGCAACCGCAGGTCAAGGGCCGTTGGGGTGAATTGACCCTCCGCCGTGCCGTCGAGCTCGCCGGCATGTCTCCCCACTGTGATTTTGACGAGCAGGTTTCTGTGGGCACGGGGGAAGGTCGCCTCCGGCCTGACTTGATCGTGCGCCTTCCCGGCGGAGGGAATGTTGTCGTGGACGCGAAGGTGCCTCTGCACGGCTTTCTTCGCGTTGCTTCGGCCCAAAATGATGCGGAGCGTGAAGCGGGCCTTGCCGAGCATGCCCGGCTTGTTCGGGTGCACGTGAACCAACTCTCTTCCAAGGAATACTGGAAGCAATTTCAACCATGCCCTGAGTTTGTAGTACTTTTCGTGCCCGGCGAATCCTTTTACAGCGCTGCCCTTGAGCGGGACCCGGCGCTACTGGAGGACGCCATTACAAACCATGTTTTGCTGGCCAGTCCCGCCAATCTCATCGCCATTCTCCGTGCAGTGGCGTATGGCTGGCGGCAGGAACAGATTGCTGAGAATGCACAGCAGATTAGCGATCTTGGGAGCGAACTCTTCTTTCGGATCCTCAAGTTTCTCGAGCACATGGATGACGTCCGAGGCGGGATCGAGCGTACCAATAAAGCCTTCAACAGCGCGGTGGGTTCGCTGGAGGGTCGAGTTCTGCCCGCTGTTAGGAAGCTCAAGGAAAAGGGAGGCTATTGGGGGGAGTTTCCCGCCATTGAGCCGACTGAAACGGCCCTGCGTGCTCTCAATCCCGCTGTGAACGGGGCAGAGAAATAGCCGCGCCACTTATGCAAAAAAGGAACTTCTCCTCTACCAGTTCAGCTTGAGAGCGAACTGGAACTGGCGCGCGTCGAAAGAGGCGGTTGGCTGGCCTGCCGTGCAGGTCGAGCCAGCGAATGGGTTGCAGAGCTGGTTCACGGCGGAAATGTTTGTGCGGTTGAGGAGATTGAAAGCGTCTGCGATGACGTCGACCTTGAAGCGCTCGCCGAGGGGAATGCGCCGGGAGAGGCGCATATCCACCTGGAAAAAATTGGGCGATGTGAAGCGGTTGCGGCCGAGATTTCCGGTACAGCCCGCGGGCGGAGCAACGAGAGGAACCGTAAACGTGGTGCCATCGTTGTTAAGACAAACACTGGCGGGACCGAAGGTCACGCCGGGGATGAAGGGCGACGACGTGGCCCCTCCAACGGAAGGCCGAGCCTGTGACGCGCCCAAATCCAGCCGTGTATCCGTGCCGGTGATGACGTTGTAGGGCCGCCCGGAAGAGTACTCAATGATGGGGGAAAGAGTGAAATCGGCGATGAGATGCTTGAGGAAACCATCGCCGGATTTGGCCTCCGCCGCTTGAAAAACGGCGCTGCTCACCCAGCGGTGGCGCTGGTCGTTCACGGAATTGGAGCGCTCCAGGTTCGGGAAGCGGCTGTCCTGCGGCTCGAGAGGAGATTGCAGGTCGGTCGAGTCATCGATGGAGTGGGACCAGGTGTAGCTGGAGAGCAGCTCAAAGCCCTTGGAGAAACGCTTGGACAGATTGAAGGTCAAAGCGTTGTACCAGGAGTTGCCGTTGGAGAGCTGCGCGTCGACGCTGTTGAAGGGTACGGGGACGCCAGCGAAGCCCTTGGGGTAGCCAGCTACGCCGGCCAGTTGCTGTTGAATGGCATAGCCGCAGCTAAGAAGAGCCGCAGGCGTTGTCGCCGTGGCACACGCCGGCGACGACAAAGCCACAGCGGGTGCGAAAGAGGGGTTAGGTCCCGAAGGACGAAAGAAATTGAAGAAGGCCGGGGTGGCCACGAAGCCGACACTGGCCGGCGCAGGGCAGTTCGCCGCGGCAAAGCCCTGGCCAAGCGCGCCCGGCGCAATCAGGAAAACGCTGCCGGTGTTTGTATTGACGCATGAATTTGGCGCGCCACTCGGGACCACGACGGTAAGCGGGTTTCCGACGCTAAGCCCGGAGGCGGCGGCATTGAACGCGTTCTGCGCCAGTAGACGGGGATCGGTGGAGTTGACATCCTGCGGTCGGTTCAGGTGCACTCCGCGAGTCCGCTGAGCACCAAGACTGAATTTCCAGGAGCCGGCAATTTCCCGCTCGATAGTGAGATTTGCCTGGTTCGCGTAGCCGTACTTGAAATTCTTTGCCAGCGGAAGCGTGAATGGCAGGATGGGAAGCGGGAATCCCGCGGTCAGGTAATTTTGGTTGGCAAAGAGCGACCCTGCTGCAAGAGGATCGAAGCGCTGTTGACTGGGTAGGTAAAACATGTTCGGGGGCGCATTCAGGACGCCTTGGAAAATGGAAGAGCCGTTGAGATTGGCGGGAGAGTCCAGTCCGTTGCCGCAAGCGGGAGTGATAAGGCCGCAAGCTGAGGGCGTGCCGCCGGTAGAGAGCAATTGGACGGAGCGGCCACCGTCAGCAGTTGCAGCGTCGAAAGCAGTGGCCAGCAAGGGATGGTCGTAGAAAATCCCGAAGCCGCCGCGGATAACGGTCTTGCCGTCGCCGGCGGGATCCCAGGCCAATCCAACTCGGGGACCTACATCCTTGTAATTGCGCGGAATGCCTTCCACAACGCCGAGGGCCTGCTCCGCGGCGGCATTCACCGCGGTTGCTGGCGCGAAGAGGGGGCTGATTTCCACGTCATATCGAACACCGTAATTGATGGTGAGGTACTTGTTCAGAACCCAGTTGTCCTGCGCGAAGAAGCCCATGGGGATATTGTCGAAGGGATTGTTAGAATTTCCGATTCCCTGGATGTAGGAAGTCGGAATTCCCAGGCCATAGGATTGCAAGCCAGTCGTTCCTGGCAGAGAAACTTCACCCGGAGCGCAGGTCCCATCATGGCCGCCACCCGCACCATAACAATCATGGATTGCATCACCCGTGACTGTTGACGTTGCGAAGCCTCCGAAGTTCACGTCGCCGCCGAAATCGAGTTCAAAAATCTGCGCTTTCTTGGAGCGCAACTGTATGAGATTGAAGTCGGCGCCCGCCTTGAAAGTGTGATGGCCCCGAACGAGGGTCACGTTGTCGGTAAATTCAAACCGCCGCTCGATGCGATCCACAGTGGAGTAAGGCTCGCGTCCGAAGTAAGCATACCCAGGTATATTCACCGCGATATTGGAGCCACCAGGAAGCTGAGAAAAGCCGAAGTGCAGACCGCGGCGCGCCACTTGCATGCGGAATTCGTTGAATGTGGTCTTGTTGACGGTCGTAGCGTGCTGAAACGTAAAGCTGAGGTCGCGCGATTGATTCAAACCGGCGCGCGTACCGGCGTTCTGACCGAACACCTGATTCTGCGAAGTGGAGGGAAGGCCGGTCACCAGCGACGGAGAAACGCCCACGCGAAGGAACGAAGCGTTCCGATCATTCCAGCGCTGATCGATGCGGGCGGACCATAAGCTCGTCTTCTCCATGACCGGGTAGTTGCCGCGAACGTGACTGGCAGGGGAATCAAGAGCGGCAAAGGACGCAGGAAGAGGGGCGACATAGACGCCTGCCGCTGAACATGTTGCACCGTTGTTGACGGGCTGGTTGGCGGGACAAGCTACCGGTATTGGGAATTGAGGCCCGGGGCCCGGATTGAGGAAACCCCCGGTGGCTGCGTTGGCGACCGCGCCAAAATCAATTCCATTCAGTGCCACACTGGAGGCGGAGCCCATGAAAACTCCATATTGGACCGCAAGCGTCTGCAATTGTGAATTTCCAGAAGCTAAGAGCGCCTGGACCGTGTCCGCCTGGCCTCCTTTCCCCGCGTCCAATTGCACCGTAAGCGGGCCGCCGGGCGTCGGGAGAGTGACCGGCCTCATGCCGAAATTGTTGACGCCGATACTGGAGAATCCGGACTCCTCGCGCTGCGTGTATTCGTAGGAGAAAAAAGCAAAGGTCTTGTCTTTCTTGATCGGGCCGCCGAAGGTTAGGCCGCTCTGCGTGCGCGTGTAGGCTTGTTTGACGGGATTAAGATTACCGGTGAGAGGATCGACTTGACCAGAAAAGGGGTTGCGGGCCTGGAAAGCTTTGTTCCTGAGGAATCCAAAGGCATCGCCATGAAACTCATTGCCGCCGCCCTTGCTTACGATGTTGATGACACCGCCGCTGGCCCGGCCGTACTCGGCGTTGTAGTTGCTCAGAATGAGCTGAAACTCCTGTATGCCCTCTTGAGAGAGGGTGGAGCGAATGGCGTTGATGGAATTATCGACGGCATCCTCACCGTCAACGCTGACCATGGTTCCGCGGGCACGTGCGCCGCCGATGCTCAGTCCGCTGTTGGGAGCGGGACCGATGGTTTGAGAATTGTCGCGTGTGGTCTGTGAATTGAGGAGAGTGAAATTGATATAGCTGCGGCCGTTGATGGGGAGATTGGTAATTTGCCGAGAATCGATGGTCGAAGAAACATCACTCTTTTGGGTCTCGACAAGCGCGGCTTCCGAGCTAACGGTGACGGTCTGTAACTGGCCGCGCAATTGCACCTGAGCTTCCACTGTCGCGGCCTCGCCGACGGTGAGAACAAGGGAGGGATTCTCATAAACCGCGAAGTTGGCCCCGCCGTCGACGGTCATCTTGTATTGGCCAGGTGGAAGTCCCACGAAGATGTAACGGCCGTCATCTTCTGAAATAGTCGTCCGTTCGGAGGCGGTAGCCGCGTTGGTCACCGTGACTTTCGCGCCTTTTATACCGGCGTTGGAAGGGTCAAGGACCCTTCCCGCAAGGGAAGCTGTATTCACGCCTTGCGCGTGGGCCACCCCGCCGCCCAGCAGGAGGCACAACAGCGTTAGAATTGCAAACTGCCGCCACGCTGCCAATCTATACTGCAAATTCGAGCGCCTGCCGGTCGATTGAACCTGCGGCCGCGAAGCTGCCGACACACACACACCCAGATTGCGTTGCATGAGTCCTCCAGTTTTGGCACCCACTAATCTTCCGCTACCCCTAGCGGTGACGTGCACCCGCGCCGTTTCTCAAATCATACAGATGAAACAATTGAATACACGGCTTTTACTGCAATATAGCGCCGCTTTCAACTGAAAACTTCCAAGCCGTCCCCCAGAAACAAACTATGGGTGAAGCAGCAGTGCAATGGGCGCCCCCTTGATCCGAACTTCGATCCGAACTTCGCTGTCGGGAACCCTTGCGTGCCAGCGCAGAATCGAGGAAAGCGGGAAGAATGGCAAGAGACAAGGTACGAAACGGGGCCGAAGGCGACGAATGTCGCTTCTTGTCGCTATCCGCGCTCTGATATCTGAATTGGGATGGGGGAATTATAGCTCCAGAATGCGGGAATGGGACAAGGTTGAAGGGAGAACGCGCTTACAGCTGGAGGTGGCGCTGGACGAGTTTGCGGAGCTTTTCGCGGTCTTCATCGCGCATGTGTACGAATTCGATGCCGCTGCCGTCGGGGCCGATGTTGCGGACCACGGCGGTGAAAGTGATCTTGCGGAGACCGGCGCGGACCTCCAGCTTGATCGAATCGCCGACGGTGAGTGTTCGCGGGGACTCCAGATAAGCGCCGCCTAGGCTGATTGTTTTTACGCGCGTAAGGCCCGCGGGTGCGCCCTCGATCTGCGCGCGAAGCGGCGAGTCCAGCGGAACTCGAGTGTAGCGTCGCGGGATGACGTAGCCGGAGCTCGACTGCGCCGGCGCGCCAAAAGCGGCCGCTGCCTGCTTGAACGACGGGCGGTTCTCGATCAGCGCCAATGCATCTTCCGCTGCGGCGCGCAAGCCGGCAGGCTCGGCATAGGTGAGGCCTTCGCGGTTCTCAGAGAGCCTGCGAAGAAGCTCGGCGGCCTCAGGGGCGCGCATGCGGCCAAGTGCTTCAATGGCCTTGATGCGCACAAATTGGTCGCGCAAAACCTCATGTTCACCGGCGGCGATTTCCATGAGCTGCGGCACGGCGGTGGTTTCTTTAGCCAGCCCGATCTGGTCAATCATCATGGGAACGACCATGGGATGCGCGTCGGCGAGAACGGCGGAAAAAACGAAAGCGGTGCTCAGGGCCGTAGCGGAATTGTTGGGACGCGAAAGTTCGCTGACCGCCAAGTCCTGGAGGTTCCATTCCCAACTGGCCATGGCGCGCGCGAGGCCGCGCAACAACCGCTCGGGGTCCGCAGCAGCCAGAAGCTTGATTGCCGCGGTCACGCGCTGGCGGCGAGCTTCGTAGAGGCGCGTTTCGAGAAGATTCAGAACGGGCACACCGATGGTACGCAGAAGCCGCGCCATCGCAGGCACCATTTCCGCGCCGCGAGGCTCGGTGAGAAGCAAGGTCAAGCGATCGAGCAGCCGCTCAGGATCGCGTTGCAGCAGACGTGGCAGGACGGGATCCAGAGCACGGTTGGCCAGTGCGGCGTCCACCAGCAATAGCCAGCGGTCCTGCGCCACCAAGCGATTTGCAAGCGCCGCCATATGGCCGTGTTCCTTATCCTGAGGAGCGCGTTCCAAACCAGTCAGTATGTACTCGAAACCGGAATAGTCGGCGCGATTCACGGCAATCCGGCCCAGGGATTCGACGAAAGCCGCAAGCAAGGCCGCGGTTTCGGGAGCCTTCTCCACGTCCAGAGCTTTCATTGCGCCACGGCTCAGGTCTTCCGGCAATTGATTCGGCCAGAGGGACTCGAACAGCGAAGACAGTTCGTTGAGTCCAGCGGCGACGGAGCGTCTTGCCGACGGGTCAGCATGTTCGATGCGCCGCGCATAGTTCAGCACGATGTTGCGCGCCTCGCGACGAGGAGCGTCGGCGCCGGCATCAACGAGTTGTCCGAGCGTCTGGCGAAGAGCCGCAACCGGGACGCACCAAACATCCGGCCCGCGCAAAACAGCTGATTTCTCGCGGGGCGGAAGTTCCAGCCAGAATCGATCGATGAGCTGTTCGCGGTGAGTGTCCGTTGTCCAGGTGACCGCAAGCGAGGAGAGATGTTGCGAAGAATGCGGGCCCGAATAGGCGCCGGCATCGGCGATAACATCGCTCAAGCGGTAGAACGTAGGCCGTACGGACGAAGCGGTAAGCGATCCGCTGGAAAACTCGGCATTGAGAAATTCAAAAATGAGGTGTTCTGAAAGGCGCTGCAAATAGGGTTGCGGCCGCTCGCCTTCGCGAGGTCCATACTGGGAAACGGAACTGAGGAGCATGGTAACGCTGTCGCGGCTGGCTTCTTCCATCGCGCCGTGGATTGCTCGCGCGGCTTCTTCCGGAGAAAGACCACGGGCGGATTCGAGAGGCGGAGTCAGCCGGGCCAAAAGCCGCAGGCATGCTACAAGGTCGTCAAAATCCGGCGGCTGGATGGGAGCATCAGCCGTCTCACGCGGGGAATGTCCACCGTAGGCCACCAGCGCGGCGATGAGACTCGCCAACACAGTGTCCACCCTGCGCTCCGTTTGCGTATTAATGGAAATGCCTTCCACGCGGTTCTCCAGAAGTCGCGCCGGCCACCAGGCATTGCCTGCACTGTTCGCTGGGTCCTCTGATTTTAGCAAGGATGTCTTGACGAGTCGCGCGAGCGTGTCCAGTTCGCCTACATGGAATTTTTTCGAGAAGGCCAGCGCGTGAATTCCGGCGCGCTGCAGGTCAATCGCCAGCGCTTGCATTTCTCCACGCGCGTCCGGCAGGTGAGCGTCACCGATTCTCGGCGCCACCAAGCCACCTCGTTCCACGCGAATCTCCAGCCCGCCCAGAATTTCAGTAGTGCTACGGAGGGAATCGTAGGCGCTGTCCAGACTGTCGAGCCTGAGTGGGTGATCTTTTTCGTAAAGGCGTTCCGAGCGCAGCAGCAGATGAAGGTTTCGGAGTGCCCGATTTACTTCGATGGCTTTTTGGTCTGTCGCCCGTGCTGGGATGCGGGAGACTGCAGTCGCAAGCTGGCGCAAGTAAGTGCGTGGAGTGAGATCCGGGTTCGACTGCGACGCCGCTTCGCGCTCTGCCTTCTGGACAGGTTTTGTGGCCCTGAGGACCAAAGAAGTCTCCACTTCATCCTGCAGTTTATTCACCCCGCATCAGGTGACTAGGGAATCGGCCTCCGCCTGGGAGTAGTCCCGCAAGAGGGCAAGATGTCCCTAAAGACAGAAGCAAGCACGCCTCCGGCCCGAATTACGCATCTCTAAGCCCTTTATTTGCAACGAATAGAATCGAAAGTTCTAGAGCTCAGCTAAGGTCTACGTAACAAAAAGTTACGTTTCAGGGAGGGGATCGGAAGTCATCTCCAAAGCGCCGTTTGAACAAAATCGCGGCATTCCGGCAGGTAGCTTGGCTTATTTCTGGTGGAGCGCCTCTTCAATCGGGACGGTACCGCCCTCGCTGGCCTGAAACGTCCTTTTCGCCTGCTGATACCCATCCAGCCGCAGCGTGACAGTGTGCACCCCAGTAGGAATTTGCACGCGCGCCGGTGTGAACTGTCCCGTGGAAGTTCCGTCCAAAATGATCTCTGCGCCCTTCGGAACGGAATTTACCTGCGCCCAAGCGATGCGCGTTGCGGACTTTGCGCTCAACGGCACGTTGAGTTGCGTTTGAATATTGTCCTTGACTTGAATCGGGCCGGCGTAGGGCTGATATCCTTGGAGCCGCAAGACGAGATTGTATTGCCCGGCAGCGAGCGGAAGGGTCACTGGTGTCTGACCCGCCTGTTTCGCTCCGTTGATGAAGACATCGGCACCGGGCGGCTGGCTGCTGATGAAAATTCCTTTGGCGAGCGATTCAAGTTTGATTTTCTGATCTTGGGCGTCGCCGCTCTTAACTTGCAATGCGGTTTGAACGGATTGATAGCCGTCTTTCTGCACTTCGAGGCTGTAGCGTGAAGGAGACAAATTGTTGAAACTGCACGGTGTTTCGCACTTGTTCAAAATGTGGCCAGCGGGACCCCGCAACACCGCAGTCGCGCCGATCACGTCCGTAACGACATGAATCGCCCCGCGCCCCGCCGCTGGAACCGGGTGAGCGCCTTCGTCTGAGCTGCCCGTGGCTGTGGCTGGAACAGGCGTGTCGTCGTACTCGAGGTGGTCGATCACGCGAACGTCCGAAGGGGCGTTCCGCAATAATTTCAAGAGCGCGCCATGTTCGGCTGGACGGAGTTTTCCTGCGAGCGTCAGCGTGTTGCCGGCGGCCTGAACCTTTACATGGCCGTTCAATCCTTTTTCGGAAATAGCTTCTTCGATGCGGCCTTTGTATTCCGCGGCTTTGGGGCTAATTGAATATTCTACTTTCCGTGGAGCGGCCTTCTCCGCCACGACTTCCGCGGGCTTGGTTTCTGTCGGCTTTGGTTCCGAGGTTGTCCCAGCGGCTGGCTCTGTCCCAGCAGGATTTTCTGCTGGATTAGCCAGAGCGTTTTCCGATCCCGCCGGCACTGCAGCGGGCAGGCTGGCTCCCTTCTTTTGCTCATCATGAAGTTCGCGTGCGGCCTCGAAGACCGGTTTGATTTTGTTTGCTCCGTATACAATCACGCCAAGAAGCAGCAGCGCGGCGAAAATCGTGCCAACGACGCTTTTCTTTGGGGGTTCTGGAACGGGTGCGATGGTTCCCGTTCGCCGCACGACCGGAGTCTGCCCCGGAGAAGATGCCCGCGCGTTCAGAGAGCGTGCCGTTGTGATGATGGTTTGCTCTTCGCCAGCGAGGCCACGGTTCGCTGCATTTCCAGAAATCACCGTCGCAGTAGGCGAACCTCCACCCAGAGCCATGGTCGATTGGAGGTCGCCGCTGGCCGCCTTGATGGACCGGTAGTTCCGCAAGTCTTCCAGCATTTCGCGGCAACTCTCGTATCGCTGGTCGGGGTCTTTTTCCAGCGCCCTCATGATTACCGCGCTGATCCCCGCGTGAATGGAAGGATTAATCTGCCGCGGCGGAACGGGCAATTCGTTGACGATCTTGTAGATCACCGTGGTGATGTTCTGGCCCGGGAAAGGTTTTTCGCCAGTCACCATTTCATAGAGCATGACGCCTAGCGAAAAAATGTCGCTGCGGCCATCTACAGCGCGGCCCTTCACTTGTTCCGGCGACATATAGCTCGGGGTGCCCATCACGTGGGCGGTTTGCTGGAGGGTGCCGAACTGCAAAATCTTAGCCGTGCCGAAGTCCGTGACCTTGACGGTATCGTCGGCAGTGAGCATGAGGTTCGCGGGCTTGATGTCGCGGTGGATAACGTTGCGTTCATGCGCAAATTGCAACGCGCTGCAAGTCTGATCCATGATGCGCAGCGTGCGCGGCAGCGGAAAAGCGTGGCCGTCATCAAGCAGTGCTTGCAGGCTCTTTCCCTCCACCAGTTCCATGGTGATGTAATATAGGCCGTCTTCTTCGCCCGCGTCGAAAACCACCACGATGTTGGGATGCGTCAACAAACCTGCGGCGCGCGCTTCGGTTTGGAACCGCGTCAGGAGTTCGGGATGCGAGAGCCCTGTGCCTTCTTCGCTCAGCCGGATGGTTTTGACCGCAACGGTGCGACCGATCACCGGATCTACGGCTTTGTAGACAATGCCCATCGCGCCGCGGCCCAGTTCACCGACGATCTCGTATCTTCCGGCTTTTGTTACAGTTGGCATCGTTCGATCGATCTGTTGTCGCGTAAGACGGCGCTAGCTATTCAAACCCTAATGACGCGAATCGGGTTGCGGCTCAGGAAGGAAACGCATCTGGAAATCCCCCCAAGCCTTCTAGCGGCAAAATTCGTAATCTTTACGCGCGGAAATGCCTCCGCCGACACCCGGGCGCCCTATCCTGACAGTACCCATCGGATTTTCTCTTGGTCAACGCTACTGGGGTACTAGTGTTTCGCACTCGATACGGTAGGAGGCGTTTCTTGAAGTAAAGCTAGGGCAGGAAGTCCACGCTCTTCCAGAGTGCGGCGCAATCGTAGAAGACTCCGCCCTGCATAACTCGTTCTGTCTTGCGGATGTTAGAGATGTTCTCCAGGGGATTAGCACCCAAAACAACTAAATCGGCGCGTTTGCCGGGTTCGATGGTGCCGGCTTCCTTATCCACCCGCATGGCGCGTGCCGGCACGATTGTCGCGGCCTGCAGCGCTTCCATAGGCGTGAAACCAGCTTCGACGTAGAGTTCCATTTCGCGATGAACGCTGTGACCGGGCACTGTCTGATCGGTGCCGACTACAATGGGGATGCCCGCGCGATGCAGCGCTGCTATCGCTTTGAGAGAGACTGCAAACCGCGCTTCTCCCAGTTCCGCTCCCGCAGGGCCCGGGCCGACATTTCGAAGCTGAGTCGCGAGCGCTGGCGCTACCTTCGCAACGCCTGGCTCAAGACTTTCAAAAGGTCTCTTACCCGTCCGCATGAACATCTCAAAAACCGTCAGAGTCGGATCGATCACCGTGTTGTGAGCCTTTAGGAACTGGAGCGCTTTTCTGGACTGTTCGGAATCCGGGTCAAAGTCGCGCAGGGCCTTCAGTCTTTGCTGCGGGTCTGCCCCACGGCCAGGAATTCCAGGGTCCATCATCCCAACCACAAAAACGATGTGATTGATCTGGTCCATCCCGGCATTGACGCCGTCAAAGCCCGTCATTCCTTCGGGTATGTGGCCCGTGACGGTCATTCCAAGTTTATGCGCTTCTGCCGCCACCACTTCGAGATTCTCCTTTTTCACGGAGCTGTAGATTTTTATCTGAGCGAACCCGGCATCGTGGTATCGGTGAACCCATTCGCGAGCTTGTTCCGGTGTGTCGACCCTGGCCACGCCAAGAGCTATCGGGCCAGAGCCATCGACGATACCGGCAAGCAGCAATCGCGGCCCAACCCCGCGGCCTGAATTGATGGCATCGCGCACGGCGGTAATGAACTCAAATTCGTTGCCGCAGTCCCGCACCGTGGTGACGCCCGCGGCAAGATAGACCGGTCCCCATTCCACTTGTTCGAAATGCGCGTGCATGTCCCACAGGCCGGGAACGATCGTTTTGCCGCTGAGATCCACGAGCTGCGCATCTTTGGGTAGTTTCACTCTGCTGCGTGGCCCCGCAGAGACAATTCTTCCGCCCTGAATCACCACAGAGGAGTCGTTGAGCGCCGGAGCACCAGTGCCATCAACCAAAGTGCCGCCCACCAGCACCAGCGTTCCTTGCGAGTTATCGCGGCGAAAGTCTTTGGAGATCGCGGCCAGAGCCGCCATCTCATCTGCCGCGGCGCGCCGCACGAAGTTTCCCAGGTTTTCTTCGTATTCAGGCTTGATTCCCTCGAAGTGGTCGTACTCTCCATCCACGGTGATCAAGGCAACGAGTTGGTTTTGCGCATTCAGCCACAGCGTCTCGCGACCCCAGGCGAGGTCCGAGATACTCAATCTCTCCAGCGTCACCTTTGCGCCTTTCAGAGAAAAGTCATCCGACCCTCGGTCTTCAATCGTCAACACGCCCGCAGGAAACGTCTGCATCTTCTTCGGCCGTCCGGCGGCTTGCCACTTGCGAACCAGCATCATTTGCAGCGCCACGGGTGCGTAAGTGGAGATCCCAAAAAACTGGTCCGGCCGGTCGAAGGCGCCCCATTTATCATTGTCGCGGACGAGAATCCTGTTCTTTTCCACCAGAACTGAGTCGTCGATTGGCGTATTCCGCGCCATGTCGCCGTGAATTTCCATCGATCTTGGCGTGAAGTCTTTGCTAAAACGTGCAAACGCGTTTAGCGGCACATCCTGGCCGCGGTCATTGAAATGAAAAGAGACAGAGAGTTGCAATTCATCTCCATCCTTTTTCAATGCGTAACTCTCTTGCCCGATGGGTTGCTCGAACTTGTGCAGACGGAAGGTGCCTTCTTCTACTGTTTCATCGGCGCGCGCATGCGCGTGCAGAATAATCGAAAAACGCGCCGCAACCGCGGCGGCAAAAGCGAAAGAGAATAGGGCTACCGCTCCCAATGTAACTTTGCGTTTGACGCTCATATTCTTCGCCTCCGTGCCTACCTTGCTTACGAACGAGCAGAGAGTCAAGGATTTCTCCTCATGGTCTCTCCGGGAGACATCGTCCTCTCCGGCATGGGCACGTTGGTTTCGCGGATGGGGCGATCCATCTCGCCCGGACGCGCGGGTGCCTCCAGCCCGTCGGTCAGTAGGAAGCCTTGCAGCGCGATTCCGGTTGTCCAGATGCTCTCGAGTGCCGCGATATATTCAATCTGCAATTCATAGAGTTTTCTTTGCGAGTCCAGAACGCGCGGATAGGAAGCCAGCATCAGCCCATACTTGTCCACCATCAGGCCGTAGGCTTTTTTCGCGCGCGGCAGCATTTCATCTCGGTATTCCACGGCCATCAACCGCGCATTTGCGTATTGGTCCACGACCGAAGCGGCCCGTTCACGCAACGTCAGTGCAACACGCTTCTTCTCCTGCTCGGCGCGATCGATATCAGCCCGCGCCGCCGCCACATTCCCTTGGTTTCGATTGAAGAGTGGAATCTGCACTGCCACTTCCGCAATCCCTTCCCAACCTTTCGCGAAGGGAGCGCTCCCGAGCAGCTCATTGTTGTATTCCATACCGCCGCGAACCTCGACGTCAGGAATCGCCTCCCGCTTGGCACGTTGCATAACACTTTGCGCGCGCGTTTCCGCTGCCTCGGCAATTCGCACGGCAGGACTCTGTTTCGCGATCGATTCCACTGCTTCTTCTTCATTCAACTCAGGCCAGCCTTTTTCAAGATCCCCGGCCACCGCCGTCAAAGGCAAATCGGGTTGGCCGATCACCGCCGCAAGTGAACGCCATTCTTCGCGCAGCGTGTTCTCTTGCATCCGCGCGCTCATGCGCATCCTTTGCGCCTCCACTTCCGCTCCCAGCAGTTCCGTTTCATCCGCCTGGCCGGTATTCATCAGCCGCCGCTGAGTCTCAGCGCCATCTTTCGCGATCATGGCCATGTCGCGCCGGGCGTCTAGGAGCTCCTGCGCGGCAAGCACGCGCAGAAAGGCCATCTTCACGGCGCTTTGCACGCGCATTTTCTGTTCTTCGGCTTCGATCTCCGCGAGCTTTATGTCTTTTCCGAGAACCTCGCGGCTCAACCTAAGCTTTCCGCCCGTGACCAACGTCTGCTGCACGAAAAACCCTTGCTTCCCGCCGCCAACCGACCCGCCGCGAATTTCGTCTCCCGTATAAGCAACCGTTGGATTCGGATAAAGTCCCGATTGCTGTTGCCTTGCTTTGGCCGCGCGAATCTCCGCTTCTGCTTGCCGCAATGTGGGATTCGCTTCGCTAGCCATCTTCTGCATTTGCTCCAGCGTCACCACCGCGCCCTTCGCATTTTCCTGCGCTCGTCCCATCCGCGGATATTCCTGCTTCACCGCCGGAATTTCCATGTGCATATGCTGTTCCTGTTTTGGCATCTGCATTTCTTGCGCCCGCAAAGCCACAACTGGCGCCAGCACGCCTGCCATCAGCATCGTTCCCAATTCTCTTATGACTCGCATGGTACTTCCTCTTCTCTGCGATCTATGGGCGCTTCGCGATCTCTGCGCCAAATCTTTATCCTTCTTTTCACGATTCATGGTGATGCTCCATTTGCGCGCTGGGCATCTTCTTTCGCGCGCCGATGGCGTCATATTCCTTATCCGGCAGAACGCGCACCATCGTCATCATCCCCATCATCCCGGCGCTCCAATTTTTCGGCAGCCCAAACGTCTCCGGCTTTTCCACCACTTCATCCATCCCCATTTCCATGAACGCATCCTGCGGAAATCCCGGCACGCTTTCCGCATCTTTTGCGATCGGCGCATGATGCACGTGTTCAAACGGCACGCTTTTCGCCAGCGACTCCATCTGGCTCAGCGCTTTCATGTCCGTCTGATCCGCCGTCTCGATTTGCCGGTCGCTCAGCAAATCCATCATGCTGTTCATCATGTGATGCGGCAGGTGGCAGTGGATCATCCACGCGCCCGGGTATTTCGCCTCAAACTCCACCACGCGCGCCTGCGCCACGCCCACCAACACGGTGTTCATCGGGTACCACGTCGACTCCGGCGTGCGCCCGCCTTCCGTGCCGGTGACGACGAACTGATGCCCGTGCAGGTGTATCGGGTGATGATCCATTCCAAGATTGACGATGCGCAGGCGCACCCGGCTTCCCAGCCGCGCGAGCAGCGGCGTCGTCATCGGCGCGGAAACGCCGTTGAACGTCAGCCAGTTGAATTCCATCCCTGCGGTGTTCGGAACGGTGTTGCTGGGCAGCACCGCCCACTCCTGCAGGATCAAGCCATAGTCGTGATCGACGCGCGGCCTGCAATCCTTTTCCGGGTGCGCCACGAAAAGTCCGATCAGCCCCATCATCTCCTGCATCGCGCTGTGCGCATGGTAGAAGAACGTCCCTTCCTGGTGCACCGTGAATTCGTAAACATACTTTTCGCCCGGAGCTACGGGCTTCTGGCTGATGTACGGCACGCCGTCCTGCTCGATCGGAATTTCCAGGCCGTGCCAGTGCAGGGTGGTCGACTCCGGCAAACGATTTTCAAACACCACTCGCACGCGCTCGCCTTGTTGCACCTGAATCGTCGGCCCGGGGCAGCTTCCGTTGTAGCCCCACGCGTCGATGGTCTTGAACGGCGCGATTTTTTTCTTCACCGGCTCGGCCGCAAGGTGGAAGACTTTTACGCCCCCATCCATCTCGTGCGGCAGGTCCGCTAGGTCCGGCGTCGTCATCGGCAAGAGCGTGCCCGCCGCTCCCTTTCCGCGGTGCGTCTCTCGCGGACGCATGGCCATGGATTTTTCATCTTGTGCATGCAGACTTTTGCTCAGTCCCAAAAGTCCCGCTCCAAACACTGCCGCATCCTGAAAAAATCTTCTTCGTGTGCCGCTCATACTGCCTCCTGAATTGCCACTCGGTGAATAGCCCTACCGCGAGGAAATGAACTTGTCGCGCGGCTTCTTTCTGCGGACCGCGCGTTTGCAAGCCGCAGCCGCGGCTTTCCAGCGGGAAACTACCTTGGTGTTTTAACCTATTTGCGAGGCAAAATCAGATGCGGAGAACAACTGTAGAAGTAACGGAACAAAAATGCGGCGGTGATTCCACGTCTGCGCCGATGGTAGCGGAATTATGGGTACTTAAAGACGAAAGGCTTGGAGCAACAACGCCAATCCAGTCGGCGGGCGCGCTCGCGCGGTCCCTCTGGATCAACCCGCGCACGCTTCCGGCGCTCAGATTAGCCACCTGCAATTCCGGCGCGCCGCAACGATGAACAGCATGGAAATGAACCGCGCCGCCATTCGCCGCCCCATGGGAGTGGCAGTTCGATCCCATCTCAGTCGAGCTTGGAGTTTGCATGCAGGCCTGCGCAGCGCAAAGCGGACCACAGGCAGGAGCCACAACCAGCGCCACGATCGTCACTAGACTGGCGATCCTTGCCAGCCAAGCCGCGTTTCGCAATGGCGCGACGTCTCTCATCGGATGATTTCTACGCTACTCTGCCCGCGTGCTTGCGTCAACTTGGCTTTTGAGAAAGTCGTGATGGAGAAACAGAGGCGTCACCCACCGTAGCCGTGCGAGTCTTTCTCAATCACCACTTTGCCGGCGAAAGAGCGATACACGTAGATAACGTATCCCACCGCCAGAATGATTCCAATGATCCACCAGGCCAATCCGATTTTCAAACCGTAGTCCGCCGCTTTCGCACTCGTGACCGTGAGCGAGTACAGCGGATTCCGCGCAGGCAACACCATCGGATACACGCCGAACACGACGCTGGTCAACATGCCCGCCAGGTAAGCGCAGGACGTCAAAAACGCTTTGCGCTCGTCGCCTTTTCGCAATTCAAAGAGAACGCCCGCGATCCCCGCCACAGCCAGCAGCGGAAAAACAAATCCAATCGGCCACGTCATGAAATTTTTTTTGACTTGTGGTTGAATCCGGAATGTCAGCGCCATCACCAGTGCGGTCAGCGCCACGACGCCCCACCACGCGCGCCCCGCCAGCCTCCCGGCGCGCCCACTTACTGCTCCGCTGGTCTTCATCTGTACCCATAGGGCGCCATGCATCACGAGCGCGAGCAAGGCCAATACTCCCACCAGGATGGTGTACCAATCGAGGATGCCGGTATCGTCTCCGAGGCGGAAATTGGTCCACAGCGGCTCGAAGAAATAACCGCTCGCATCCAGCGGCACTCCGCGTACCACATTGCCGAGCGCCGCTCCGAAAAATACCGCGAGCAGCAAGCTCGATGCGCAAAACAGAAAATCCCACAGCGGATCCCAAACCGCGCTCTTGATGTGATTCCGGAATTCGATCGACGCTCCGCGGAGAATCAGAAGCCACAGAACAATCATCAGCGGCAAATAAAACCCGCTGAACGCACTTGCATACAGCGCCGGGAAAGCGAAGTACAAAGTTCCGGCCGCGGCAATCAGCCACACTTCGTTTCCGTCCCACACCGGGCCGATGCTCGCCAAGACTTGCCGACGCTCCTCATCCGTTTTTGCCACAAAAAGATGAATCGCCCCCGCCCCCAGATCGAAGCCATCCAGGAGCACGTACGTCGCGATCATGATTGCTACCAGCCAGAACCAGATCGTTCCCATCGCGCTCTCCTCAATCCGCCGCAAGGACGGCTGCATCTTCGCCGCGCGGAAGATTTCCCGGCTCCGGCCCGAGTTCGATCTCGCGATAAATCAGGAACAGCCACAGAATCGCCAGCACCGTATACATCCCCATGAATCCAATCAGCGTGAACCACGCATTGCCCGCCACCACGCGCGGAGAGACACCGGCTGCGGTGCGCATCAATCCGTAAATCAGCCACGGCTGCCGCCCGAGCTCAGCGGTCATCCATCCCGCGGTGTTGGCGATGTAAGGAAGCGGCACGCAGACCATCAACATCCATAGCATCCAACGGGAGTCATACAATTTTCCCCGCCACAGCAGCAGCGCTGCCAGAACCATCACCGCGATGAAGATTGTTCCAAGGCCGACCATCACGTGATAACTGTAGTAAAGCAGCGGAATCTGGTCCGGCCATTCCGCTTGCGGAAAATCGGACAAGCCCTTCACGTGCGCGCGCCATTGCCTATAAGTAAGGAAACTCAGCATCTCCGGAACTTCCAGCGGGTTGTCGAGTTTTCTTTTTTCCACGTCCGGCTGTCCCAGGATTGCCAGTGGCGCTCCTTCTTGCGATTCAAAGAGTCCTTCCATCGCCGCCAGCGTCGGTTGCTGATTGTCTGCAACCATCTTTCCCTGCATGTCGCCAGTAGGGAAGAGTTGCAAGATCGCCGCAACCGCTCCCACCAATACGCCCGCCCGCACAAAAGTACGGCCGTAGAACTCGTCGCGCTTCGTAAGCAAATAAAAAGCACCGACTCCCGCCATGACGAAGCATCCGGTTTGCACCGCGCCAACCATCGTGTGCGCGTACTGCCAAAGCGCCCATTTGTTCAGCAGCAGGTCCCAAAAGCTGGAAAGTTCGATCGCGCCGTTCGCGCCAATCCGGTAACCAATGGGATGTTGCATCCAGGCGTCCGTCGCAACGATGAAATAGCCGGAGAGCCACGAGCCTAGAAAAACGAGAAACGCCGCAACCCAGTGTCCGATTCGTCCGAGTTTTTTTTCACCAAACAAAAATAAGCCCAGGAAACTCGATTCGAGAAAAAACGAAAACACCCCTTCCATCGCCAGCGTCTGCCCGATTACTCCTCCCGCCGCCTTCGAGAACGCCGCCCAGTTCGTCCCGAACTGAAATTCCATCGGGATTCCCGTGACGACTCCCAGCGCAAAATTGATTCCGAAAATCCGCGCCCAGAATCGCGCTGCGCGATTGTAATGCTCGTCACCTGTGCGCAGCGCTTTGGTCTTCAGGTAGACGAGCAGCAGCGCCAGCCCCATCGTCAGCTGAGGGAAGATATAGTGAAAGGTGATGGTAAACGCGAAGTGCAGCCGGTGCACATCCAAAGCTTGTCCCATGAAATACCTCGTCGCGATACGCCTCAACAATCAGCCTGAACGACCTCGGCGACCTTGAAAGAGCGAGTCCAAGAAAGTTGTGGGACCATTCTCGCATTTCCGCGACTTCTTGCGTGTCATTTCGGATTTTGGTAGTGGATCAGTTTGCGGGAATCCGACTACTCGGGCACTTAAATTTCATCGAGTTCCTGGTACCCGTAAGTCCGGCCTACGTATATCATCGAATCGGAGACTCATTAAAGATGAGCGCGACCGAGGAAAATCAGCCACAAACAGAAGCCGGTGCTGTGAGACATCTACTTTGAGATGCCACGCGGATGCACAACGTCCGATTCGACGTGCCCCCGCCCGACCAGCAGCTTTTTGCCGTCGGGCGATCAGCCAAATCCTTTCCTTTCCGTCTCGCTCCTGCGAAAGGGCCGGCTTGCGCAGTCCGGAATCGGATTTTTCTTTCTTCTCTCTAGAACTGAAACTCCACAAACGCGTCAGACCCCACTGGCTGCCCGTTAAACGTGCTTGGAGCATATTCCCACTGCATCGCAGCAGCACGAACGGCACTCTCGACCATGGGATTCACTGCTTCCGGAAACGTAACTACACGCACGTGCCCGTGCGAATCAATCAATACGCGACAGACTACTTTGGCGTGCAATTCCTGTGCGCGAACTTCCGCCGGATAAGCTGGCTTAACCCGTTTAATCGGAACCGGGGGCACCATCTTATTTCCTGGATTCTTGTTCGCATAAGAAACAGGCTTAACACCTGCCAACGTGAAGATGTCAACGTTTTGCGGCGGTGCCAGCTCAAGCTGTTCGACGGTAATGTCCAGAATCTTAAAGCCGTTTTCTAGGACTGACAAACGCCGTGCTACCCTTCTTCCAGAGAAATCCTCGAATGCGTTATAAAGAGTGAGTTCGGACAGTTCGTGGTACCCTCGCAGCAATCCGTTGTCCGGGCCAAAATAGTACACGCGAGCAGTCGCCTCAGGCTTGCCGTCATCCCCGGTCTTCCCTCTCCACACTTGTACCAGCGCGGTTTCTCCCACTTGACCGTTCCCTACCTGCCAATTCGGCCCGCTGTCTGCTGGCACCTCGAAGCTGAGCGCGTCCATTGCCTCGTCGATTCTGCGCGCGGAATACGCTTGATCGATCTTTCGGTACCAAAGGTCTCCGTTTCGCGCTTCGGTCACCGTATGTCCGCGTAGGCTTGCTTCTCGCCTCCACTGTTTTGGTGAGACCCAGGTTTCCTCATAAGTTCCTTTTCCGGTGAGTTCCGCATTACCGGAGGCTTCAAAAGATGCTTTCAGATGAAACGCCTTTGCCCCTTCCATGCGCAGTCCACTCAATTGGTGAGCCTGTTCGAAATAGGTACTTGCCCCTGGCAAGCTGGGCGCTCCGGACTTGAGTTCTGTCTTGAAGTCGATATCAAGTGTAGTCTCCACTTGCACGGCGGCGCCATCAACCAGATAGGGCTTGAACTCCCAACCCTTTACTTGCTCCACGGTCCAATCCTTGAGTTCCTGATTGGAAGCCACATAAGAGCGAGCTTCGCGGACTCGGCCGTTGCGATCGGTCACAATCTTTACTTTCACGGTGCCGCTATCTGGCGGACCTGAGACCGCCGGCCATTTTAGTTCTGGGGCCTTGCTGACCTGTTTCTTATATTCGCCTCCATTTACCAGTACCGTCCGGATTCGGTCAGCAGGTGGCGTCACCTCTTTGATTGCAAAGAGTGTTTCATCCAGATACCGCTCCTCGCGCAATTCCTCGATTTCCGCGTTCACAGGGTTGTCCTTCGTCTTCCAAGCAATCAACTTGTGATGGAACGAACGGTAGTCGGTAAATACTCCGACGTCCCATCCGGGAAACCACAAGTAATTCAGCAACCCGGTTTTCGAATCCAGCGCTACTGCTGCTCTTACCCGCTCACCATGCGCATCATTGAAAAACTGGTCGGCAAAGCATTGCCCTGGTTTGCCGTCTGGCTCCTGGATTTCCGTGGAGAGCCTCTCAAACACCTCAAGGACGTTCGCAGGAATCGGATCAGTGAGCGATACAATTAGCTTTTCAACATCTGGAGGGAAGTAATCTCCGGTATTCTGTTCGAAGCGATGGTCGCCGTTTACGATTAGCGTTTGCGAAAACCCTTTGGACCGAATCGTGCGCCGCCACTTTGTGGGCGACGCCCAGTATTCCTCGGCTTCGGCGTTGTACTCCCAGTCCGCGTGCATCTTATCCCGCACATTTGCCCTCAGGTAAAAGGCCTCGCCTCCCGGTTCTGCCAACGTCGATCGCTTCACCAGTTCCCTTAGGACTTCCACTACTTGGACCCTTTTCGGTTGCTCCTGTGGCCCGGACGAACTGACACCGGTCAACAACAGAAGGACAACAACAGAAGCTCTTGCTGCTATATGGGTCATGCGTAACCTCTTCTGACTTCAGTGTCAGCGAATATAGCAGACGGTCATACGGTGACGCGACTTTTCGGGAGTTAGGCGGCCACTGCCTGATGAACGCGGTAATCGGGAACTGACCCAATATCCGGATTTTGAATCCTTGTGTCATGAGAATCGAATAGCAATGTTCTCTTCATCGCTCTTTTTCCAGCTCACTAAGCAATTAAGCCGAGTCGTAAGGCCTTTTGGGGACTCGCTCGCCCTGCGCCATTCTTTTTCATCCGCATTGCAAGCTGCCGAATCTGATGTACAGTTTTGGCGCGATCTTCCGGCGCAGGCCCTCATGAAATACGACGCCATCATCATCGGTTCCGGCCAGGCCGGCAATCCTCTTGCCTACCGCTTGGCGGATCTCGGCTGGTCTGTAGCGCTGATCGAGAGAAAGAATCTTGGCGGCACCTGCATCAACGTCGGCTGCACCCCTACCAAAACGATGGTTCACCGCGCGCAAGTCGCTCACTACGCGCGAAACGCCGCGCGCTGGGGCGTCAACGCATCGAACGTCAGCGTCGATCTCGCCAAAATCGTCGCTCAAAAAGATGAAGTCGTTCTGAGTTTCCGTGGCAATCAGCAGAGGCAAGTAGACAAACGCTCCAACCTTCGTCTCCATCGCGGCCACGCCCGTTTTGTTGGCCCGCATCAACTCCGGGTCGGCGAAAACCTGCTCGAAAGCGAGAAAATCTTCATCAACACTGGCGGACGCCCGAGCGCTCCGGAGATCCCTGGCCTCGATACCGTCTCCTATCTCACCAACGAATCCGCTATGCAGCTCACCACTCTTCCGGAACATCTCCTGATCCTCGGCGGCGGCTACATCGGCATGGAATTTGGGCAAATGTTTCGCCGCTACGGCAGCCGCGTCACCGTTTTTCACACTGGCAAACAAATTGTTTCGCGTGAAGATCCGGAGACTGCCGCCGAGCTCCAGAGGGCCCTCGAAACCGAAGGAATTCAATTCCTGCTCAACACCCGCACGACTCGCGTCGAGAACAAAGGCAGCGCTGTCACGCTGTCATTCGAATCGCCTGCAGGCTCATCGAGCGCCGCCGGCTCGCATCTGCTGGTCGCCACCGGCCGCCGGCCAAACACGGACGACCTCGGTCTCGACAAGGCCGGCGTCGAAACCGACCAGAGCGGCTACATCAAAGTGAACGGACGGCTCGAAACAAACGTTCCTGGAGTCTGGGCCCTCGGCGATTGCAAGGGCGGCCCGGCATTCACGCATATCTCCTACAACGATTTCCAGATTGTTTACGGCAATTTGGCGGAAGGGAAAAATCTCTCGATTGAAAATCGGCTCGTCCCGTCCTGCGTTTTCACCGATCCGCAGCTCGGGGGTGTCGGCCTGACCGAGAAGGAAGCTCGCGCGAAAGGTTTCAAATTAAAAATCGGCCGATGCCCGATGACCTATGTCGCGCGCGCAATCGAGCGAGGCGAAACCGCTGGCCTCATGAAAATTGTTGTTGATGCTTCGAACGACCGCGTCCTCGGCGCTTCCATCCTTGCCTCCGAGGGTGGCGAACTCGTGCAAATCCTCAGCGCTCTCATTCTCGCGAAGCAGCCCTATACGCTTTTGAAAGGCGCCATCTACATTCACCCCACTCTCGCCGAGGGTTTCTTCTCCCTCATGGAAGACGTCAAGCCGGTGGACTGAATCAGTTGATTGCGTGAAACATTCCTTCTCGACGCGACGTTGCGTTGCGCCGATGGTATTCTGCAAAGCACAGTTTTGGCGGCAAGCCCGCGGAGGCCACAACACAAGTTATGGAGAGTCTCAAGGATCAAATTGCTGTGGTGACCGGAGCCAGCAGCGGGATCGGCAAAGCGATTGCTCTCTCTTTGGCTAGCCAGGGAGCCGAAGTTTGCCTGGTGGCACGGCGCCGTGGGCTGCTCGAAGATGTTGCGAAGCAAGCGCACGCGCTAGGTTCGCGCGGCCACGCTTGCCCCGCGGACCTAACAAAAGATGACGACATCAGCGGTCTGGGCGCGCGTTTTCAGAAGGATTTTGGCCATGTGAATATTTTGGTGCTCTGTGGCGGCGCCATTTTCCACGGCCCGCTGGAGAAGGCTTCGCTCGCCGAGTTCGACTTGATGTACCGTTCGAACGTTCGCGGGCATTACCTCATGATCCAGACCATGCTGCCTCTATTGCGCAAGAGCAAAGGCCAAATCGTGTTCATCAATTCCTCTGCCGGACTCCGTTCCCCCGCCACCACCGGACAGTTTTCCGCCACTCAGCATGCGCTTCGATCCATCGCGGACAGCTTGCGCGAAGAAGTGAACGCCGACGGCATTCGCGTCCTGAGCGTTTTTCCGGGCCGCACCGCCACCCCGCGCATCGCCAAACTTTTCGAGAAGGAAGGCCGCGCCTACCAGCCGGGTCTGCTCATGCAACCGGAAGACGTCGCCGAAATGGTGACTCACTCGCTCCGTTTGCCGCACACTGCCGAAGTAACTGAGATCAGCATCCGCCCAATGCAGAAGTCCTACTAGCTTCTACTTTCCAATTTTCAACTTCCGACTTCTAGCCTCTAACTTCCAAACCCCAACCTCTAACCTCCAGAATTCTGGTGGGGCTGGGGAGATTCGAACTCCCGACAAACGGTTTAGGAAACCGTTGCTCTATCCATCTGAGCTACAGCCCCACGTCTCCATAGTAATACAGCTCCATTTTTAGTACTGCTCCATGGTAATACTTCTAGCGCGTTTCCGTCCTTTCTGCGTTCGTCACGGGACGGCCGACCCGCATCCGACACGTTACTCGCCGGCAAACGGAATTCTCGTTCCAAACAAAGCAAAATCGCCGCCGCATTCTCAGCCAGTCAATGCGCGGGCGATTCGGAATCCATAATCCGCGTATTGAAACTGCGGCGGAATGCTGGAACGCGCCGCCGTGCGCGTAACCTTAATATGATGACGCCATGAGCCTCCCCGTGAAGCTTTTCGGGTGCCGGTCACCGGACCCGGCGGATTTCTTTCCGGTGAATGCGCGTAGTAGCCGTCGTCGTACCAGTCGGCGCACCATTCGTGGACGTTGTCGCCCAAGTTGTAGAGCCCATAAGCATTCGGCGCATAAAGCCCCACCGGCTCTGGTCCCAGTTTCCAACGCTTCGCGTAATCCGGAACTGTTTCCGGAGGCGCATCGCCCCACGGATACAGCAAACCTTCGGCGCCGCCGCGCGCGGCGCGTTCCCACTCGGCTTCGCTAGGCAAACGGTACCGCTTGCCGGCCGCCCCGCTAAGCCAGTCACAGTAACTCGTGGCCTCATACCAAGATACGGCCACAACCGGCATCCGCGGGTCATTGAAATTGGCATCATTCCAATGCGGCGGCGGAGCGCCACGCGTCGCGGCAAGAAATCGCGCATACTCGGCGTTCGTCACCTGATGGGCCGACAGCTCAAACGCATCCACCCACACGCGGTGCACCAGCTTCTCATCATCGCGGCCGGTTGCGCAGCCCATCCCGAACCAACCCTCCGGGATGCGAACCATCTCCGGCTCGATCGCTCCCGTCTGTGCTCCACTCATTGACGTGGCCACCATATGCTCCGATCCAAGTCTCCCATGATTATAGTGACCGATCTGCAGCCGAGATGGGAATGGGATAGCCGACAGGCCCCCCCGGGTGGTTTTTGGCAAAGAGTGCGGAAACGATTGAAAAGGAAAGAGTTGCGATTTTGGTGAGTGCAAAAGAGTGCGCAAGAATATGAAAACAAAGATGATAGGACAAAAGCGAAGGTCTGATAGTCCAGACATGGCGGGATCTTCGATTGGCAGTTGAAAGTCGAAAGGGAAAGACGGGCGGGCGGAAAAGACGGATAGCGCAGGACTTACGGGCCCGGCGAGGCTGGGACGGAACGACCATATCCTATTATAGCATAGGATTAGTAAAAGTCAAGTACATTATATATTGGTACCGTAAAACATTAAATACTGGACCCGGACAGCATAAACAGATTGAGGCGGAGGGAGTTAGCGCGGGTTGGTGGGATGACAGGCTGTGGTCAAATCAAGTTCAACACCCGCACCCTTCACCAAAGCCGTGAAGGGATGCGGCACCCAAAAGCTTCCGAGCGGATCGAGGGTCAGCCACCCGCCGTCATCTTATAAGCGAGGCGTTGCTTGGCGGCTTACCCCGCAGTAATATTCCTTTGCAAGAAACGCCAAGGGGCGATGCTACGCATGAAAAGGTGCTCTCGAGCGCTGGCGGCACTTCTCGTAGTCTGGTTGGTGCCGATTCCTATCCGGGCGGCAGAGGGGCGGTCTCCTGGCGTACAACCAGTTATAACTGGCGCCAGCAATCCTCGCAGGATTGCCGCTGCCGGGGGTCTTTCCCAGTCGGAAACAGAAACCAGGGAAGTTATCCGCTTTTGGCTTACTCTGGAGAACCACTCGGGGGAGGCGATTCGCAACGTGCGCCTCCAGCAGCTCGATGTCCCTGGATTCGCAGTCGAACATCTCGCCTGGCATAACCAACAGGGCGCGCAGCACTGCGATCTACCGGAGAAGGGTCACCCGGCGATTGCCGGCACTGACATGACTTCTTGCGGTGTGCTGACCGCCGAGCTCGATCCGGAAGAAAGCCTCTCGTTGCAAGGTGACCTGAAGGCTCTAGGACCTCATGACCGCCAGAATCTCACGGCACTCGTTGAATGGAAGAATCTCAATAACCGAGTTTCCCAATCGACCGTCTCTCTGGGTGACGCTGTTATCCGCAGCGCGTGTGAAAAGTTTTGGTCCCGGGCCTACGAAGCCCTGAAGGATTTTGCTCTACCGATAGTTTTGGCGCTGCTGGCGTTCGGCCTGGGCTGAGTACTGGTATGGAGAACAGGAAAAGTTGCTAGTGGACGATGATATCCTCAAAACCCTCAGAGGCTTAGCGGTAACAATTCAAGACGCAACGAAAAGACAACGGTTTACAAGCGAGTTGGAGAGATACCTGGGAGGCGAGTAAATCTACAAAATATGCGGTAGCATCGGTGTGGCCATCATTGCTCTTTCCACCTGCCTCGTTTGTAGCACACTGGCTTAGGCTTGTCAATCGCCCGCTCGGTAGTTAGTTCCCGAACTAGTGGCCAGAAGTTGGAAATTAGAATGAGATTGCGGCCGAAGGGGTAAGCGCGGAGCACCTGAAGGATAGTTGCCGGTCGGGGACAAATTCAAAACCCGCACGCTGAGAACCGCAGGGTTGCGGCACCCAAGGTCTTTTTCAACGGGTTAAGGGTGTTCCACCCGCCGTCACGTTCAGCGCCCGTAAGACAGGGCGCGGCTGCCCGCCAATGCTTTCATGAGCGAACTTTCAAAAAACGTCGATAGGCTATTCCAGTGGCTAGTGAGCATCGGACTTCCACCGTCATCAGGCGACGTGCGCATCGTCGAAATCAGAAACGGCATCGCGAAGGCCGATGATCGCGGCCGGTTTCATGTCTGGCAGGAAGAACTTCGCAAACCATCGGACTATGAGGGCAGATTTGAGGAGTTGCTGCAAATGGGTTTTTCGTGGCTCAACTTGTCCTGCGCTGGTGTCTACCGCGGCTCCTTGATTGTTAGTGTCGAAGTCCCGGCCAAGCCTGCCCTATCGAAAGCTCTCCATCCTGAGCTCAACACGCCCGTGAACCTTTCGGGTCCAAGTAATTATTCGCTTGACCACGGATGGAGCGTTGACGGGGTCCTCGTTATTGAAAGTGAATCCAAGCCATCCTAATGGAAAGCCCGCAAGGCCATTCGATGCAATAAGGGTGCCCCACCCGCCCGTGAGGGGATGCGGCACCCAAGAGCTTCCGAGCGGATCGAGGGTCAGCCACCCGACCTACGCGGAGGCTGGCCCATCCGAGCGACTGAGGGATTGCCACCCTACTGGGTATTTTGCGCGTATTAATTTGTGGAAATTCTGTAGCAGTAAGTTGTCAGGAATCGCTTCAATTTCGTCACGGGTCCACTCGCTGAGACCATCTTCAGTCGCGGTATTTGTTGCTCCACCGAAAAATGTCAGCGCCGATGCAAAAATCCCCATAGTGCCGGTTGAATTTTCCCCACCCTTTAACGTGGTAAACCGGAGACCACTCCATACGGAGGAGGTTCCGAAACTTGTTAAGGGGGCGCGACGTGCAAGA
>Ga0209648_10000577_pt1 | contig 28268 bp, 30 predicted proteins | sample GraSoi2013_115cm_FD_185830 | JGI IMG/M metagenome (GOLD analysis project Ga0209648, IMG submission 185830) | Grasslands soil microbial communities from the Angelo Coastal Reserve, California, USA - Sample 9_17_2013_115cm (SPAdes) (version 2) | ecosystem: Environmental > Terrestrial > Soil >...
ACCCAAGCGCGCATGCGGGGCCGCCGGTTACGGCATGAAGGCCGCGGACACCATCTGCTCGGCGCCGGTCGTCGGGATCGCCACGGGCGCGCCGCCCGCCCCGACCGGCTGGACGTACACTTTGAACACGTTCTTCTGCACCGCGACGACGAGGCCCAGGAGGTCGCCCGCGAGCGCGACGGCGAAATCCGTGGCGACGAGGTCGGTCCCGCTCAGGGGCGTGACCCTGCCGCTGGCGAGCTCCGCCTTCACCACCTGCGTGGTGGTGCGGCCCCCCTGCTTCTGCTCGAGCAGGTAGACAAGCGAGCCGTCCCGCAGGAAGTGGGGCGCGCGCTCCTTGGTCTCCGGCCCCCTCGTGAAGATCCGCTGGTTGCTGCCGTCCTTCGCCATCAGCCAGATGTGGGTGTTGCCGTCGCGGTTCGAGACGAAGGCGATGGTCTCGCCGTCGGGGGACATGCTGGGCTGCGAGTTGTCGGCCGGCTCCAGGGTGAGCTGCGCCGCATCGGAGCTGGTGATCGGCTGGACGAAGATCTGCCGGTGCCCGGTGCGGTTCGAGTGGAACACGACGGCCTGCCCGTCCGCGGTGAACGACGCGTCATCGTCCAAGCCCGGCGAGTTGGTGAGGCGTCCCACGTTCGTCCCATCGGCGTCCATGAGGTAGATCTCGGGTTGCCCATCGCGGGTCGACGTGAACGCGATGCGCGAACCGTCGGGCGAAAAGGCGGGTGCCGTAGCGGTCGCCGTATCCTCCATGATCTTGCGCAGCTGCGCCACGTTGGCGCGTTCCGCGGCAAACAACTGGAAGCGGCCGGTGCGCGAGCTCGCCACCACGATCTCGCCCTGCACGAACACCTCGGCGGCCGCACGGCGCCCACCGGGCGCGGTCGCGGTGATGCGCGCATGACCGTAGCCCGCCGCCGCCACCGTCCCGTCTTCGGTCACGCTCGCGACCGGCGGGTTGTCGGACGCCCACGTGACGGCGGAGGCCGGGCCGATCAGCACGCCGGTCTCGTCGGCGAAGTTCGCCTTCAGGGCGACGCGGCGGCCGAGCGGGAGCCCCACGCGGGACGCGGAGAGCTTGAGGCCGGCGGCGATCACCCGGACCTGCCACGCGACCGTCAACCCGGGCCCGGGCCCCTTCACGGTCAGCGTCATCTTGCCGGCCTTCTTGCCGGTCAGGACCCCGCTCGCCAGATCGAAATTCGCGAGCGCGGTGTCGCTTACGCTCCAGCGGAGCGGGGCTTCGGGCACGATGGTCTTATCGGCCGCGAGAGCTTGCACCAGGAACTTCACGGTCCCCTGGATCGGCAAGGGGACCTCCGCCTTGGAGGTCGGGAGCACGGCGAGCGCGTCCACCGTCCGGTGCACTACGATCTCGATCGTCTTGCTCTGCAAGAGCCCCGACACGAGGAGGGTGCTGCGTCCCGGGGCCGCCGCCGTGACGACCCCCGTGAGGCTCACGCGGGCGACGTTGGGATCGGCCGTCGACCACTGCAGGGCGAGCGGGCTGACCAGCCGGCCGCCCTGGGCCGGCACGATCACGTGCAGCGTATCGACGTCCCCGGTCGAGAGGATCACGGGGACCGGCTCGAGGACGGCGATCTCGCTCGGCTGCACGACGATGGGCGCCGTCGCCGTGAGGCCGCCGGAGCTCGTGACCTGCACCGTCCCTTGCCCTTGGGCGAGGGCGATGACCACGCCGTTCTGGTCGACGCTCGCAATGTCGGGGCGGAGCGACCGCCACGTCACGGCCACCGGCGCCGCGGGGGTGCCGTCCTCCTTCAAGGCACGGGGCGACACCCGCGTGTTCTCGGAGGGAAGCAGATAGACCGTGGGCGGCTCGATCCGCAGCACCGCCGCGGGCCCGGTGCCCGCGGGCTGGCCCTGGAGCGCGTCCGCCGGCGGCACCGCGCCGGGCTGGTCCGCGGCGGGGCGGGCCGGGGCCGAAGGCTGCCCCGCGGTAGCAGCGCCCGCGCTGCCGGCGGGAGCACCCACGACCTGGACCGCCGCCTGCCCTTTGCGGCTGCCCACCCGAGCCTCGATGATCGCGACCCCACCGGCCACGGCCGTGACCGTGCCGTTGTTGTCGACCTTCGCTACCGCCACGTTGTTCGATGACCAGATGATGCGCACCGTGGGAATCACGTTACCGACGCGATCGAATGCCGTAGCGAGGAGCCCGCTTTTCTCGCCCACCTTGAGCGTGATGGAGGGTGGGGCCACCTGCACTTCGACGACGTTCTGGGCGAACGCCACCCCGGGAGTCGAGAGCGCGGCCATCAGGAAGACGCTGCGAACCGTCATAGCGGCGCGAACGTAAGCGCGCGTAAGTGCCGTTGTCAAGCTAACTTGTCACGATGGGCCGGGAACGAGTGCCGGGCCGGGGCAAGCGCGCGGACGTACTTGCGTGGCCGCATTCCGTGGGTAAGCTATTAGGCCACGCCCACGGACAACCAGCGGAGGAGAGATCGTCCGATGCTTGAGTCAACCGATTTTTCGGAGAGCAGCTGGACCGGCTCCGGGATGATGGAGCCGATCTATCCGCCGGCACCTCTGACGCCGCCCGCTCCGGCGCCGATGATGGATGCGCCGGGCACGAAGCGCTCGAAGCCAGCCGCCAAGCGGAAGGCCACGCGACCGAAGGCGAAGAAAAAGGCCACGAAGAAGCGGCCGAAGGCAAAGGCCAAGCGGAGAAGCAAGGCGAAGCGCCGGAAACCGGCGAAACGGCGGCGCCGCTAGAACACCTCAACCACACACCGCGGGAGCGTCTGTCGGATGGCGCGAGCCATCTCGTCCAGACGCTCCCGCGATACTTTTTGGAGCGCGGGATCAGCGGGCGAGCGCGCGAGCGAGTAGAGTGCACCGCGTCCGGCTCGGCTCGCGCCAGCAGCCCGAGCCACGCCGCCTCGCTCTCCGGGCTCGCCCCGTCCCAGTCCTCGCCCCGCGTCACCATCGCCTGGATCGTGTACGGCTTGAGCGCCCGGTAGGACGCCACGAGCCGGTTCACGTCGTAGCGGACCCCGTTCACCCGCTCCATCGGCCCGAGGTCGAGCTTCATGATGCGAGCGTCGAGCGCCCCGAGCGCGGCGCGAACGGCCGGTTGCCCGGCCGCCAGTCCGTTCGACAGCGCACCGACCCGGGCGCCGGGCGCGAGCGCTGCGCGCACCGCGAGCACCCGCTCCACGACCACCGAGAAGCGCGGGTGCAGCGTCGGTTCGCCGTTGCCGGAGAACGTGATCCAATCGGGAACCGCCGGGAGGCGGGCGAGCGCGCGGCGCAGCGCGTGCGCCACCTCATCCGGGGACGGCCAGCGCGAGCCGGGGACTCGCGGCGTGTTGTAGCCGCACTCGCAGTAGGGGCAGTCGAAGGTGCAGAGCTTCGAGCCCGCCGGGAGCAGGTTGAGCCCCAGACTGACGCCCAGCCGGCGCGAGCGGACCGGTCCGTTGACGATCGATTCCCACAGAGACCCACCGTCGGCGCGCGGTCGGCTCGCGCCCCCGAGCCGTACCGGGGTTGCGTCGGGCATGACGGAAAGTACGTTGTGGCGTCCCCGAACCTGAAGAGGCGCGTGGTGCGTGCGACATGGTACGTGGTCGCGGTGGGGTGGGCCGTGGGATGCGCGGGCCGCGGGGCGCGCGTGGCTGAGCAACCCACACCGGAGAATCCGGACAGCACGATCCGGGCAATGCTCGCGCGCAGTGCCGCCGACTGGAACCGCGGCGACCTCGCGGGCTTCATGAGCGATTACGCGAAAGACTCGCTCACGGGCTACGTCTCGGGCGGGCACGTGGTGTACGGCTGGCAGCGGCTGTTCGACCGCTACCGGACGACGTACTTCGCGCCCGGCACGTCGCGCGACTCCCTCGCGTTCGAGGAGGTGCGCGTGCGCCCACTCGCCCCGGGGGTCGCCCTCTGCACCGCCCGCTTCAAACTGGTGCGCCACGATGCGGTCACGGCCAGTGGGCCGTTCACGCTCGTGCTCGTTGCCCGGGGCGACCGCTGGCACATCGTCCACGATCACACCTCGAGCGACCCGAGGCCGTGACCCGCCCGGCGTCGGGCTACGCCCTGCTCACGTGCGCCCTGCTCCTCACCACCTGTAAGCCGGGAGGCGACGGCCTGATCGCCCTCGAAGGCGCGACGCTGATCGACGGCTCGGGCCGCGCACCCGTGAAGGACGCCGTGGTCCTGATCCGGAACGGGCACATCGAGGCCGTGGCACGCGTGAACGAGATCCCCGTGCCGCGCGGCGCGCTGGTCGTCAGCCTCATCGGGAAGACGATCATCCCCGGGCTCATCGACGCCCATGCGCATGTCGAGCGGTGGGCCGTGGAGCGCTACCTCGCGTGGGGCGTCACCACGGTGCGCGACCTCGGTGCCGCGACGACCGACTCGTCCATCGCGCTCAAGAACGACCTCGACCTGGGTTCGGTGCGGGGCCCGCGCATGTTCACGTCCGGGGCGATGATCGATGGCGTGCCTGCCACCTACCGCACCGCGACCGCCGTGCGCACGCGGGAGCAGGTCCGCAAGGCCGTCGACCAGCGCGCGGTCGCGGGCACCGACCTGGTCAAGATCTACACCAAGTTTTCGGCCGACCTGCTGCCGCCGCTCCTGGACGAGGCGTCCACGCTCCGGCTGCCGATCGCTGCCCACCTCGGCAAGATCGACGCCCTCACCGCCGCCCGCGCGGGCGTCGCGTCGCTCGAACACATGGCCGGGGTGGTCCAGGCCACGAGCCGCAGCCCCGGCCCGTATTTCCGGGCGCACGACGATTTCCTGCGCGGCTGGACGCTCGAAGAGGCGGGATGGGCGCTCCTCGACTCGGCGTCGCTCGCGCGGGTGGCGCGCACGCTCGCGGCCGCACATGTCGCGATCGTCCCCACGCTGGTGCTGCACGAGATGCTGTCCCGGCTCGACAATCCGACGCTCTTGTCGCGCCCCGGGATGGAGGACGTGCCTGCCAGCGCGGCCAGTGTGCGCGACGTCCCCGGGCTGTTGCGGCGCAGCGGGTGGCGCGCGGCCGACTTCCAGGCGTTTCGCCGCTCGCGTGCCCGCCAAAACCAGTTCGTCCGCGAGTTCAAGCGGGCGGGTGGGCTGGTCGCCGCAGGCTCGGACGCGGCCAATCAGCTGCTCGTCCCTGGGCTCTCCCTGCACGAGGAGCTCGGCCTGCTCGTCGCCGCCGGCTTGACGCCGATCGAGGCGATCACCGCGGCGACCCGCAAGAGCGCGGAGCTGTTGCGCGCCGATTCGCTGGGCGAGCTGACGAGCGGCAAGGTCGCCGACCTCGTTGTCCTCGACGCCAACCCTGCCACCGACATCGGAGCGAGCAAGCGCATCGCCTGGGTGATGGTGCGGGGCCAGATCCTCCACCCGGACTCGCTGAGGCGAACATGGGGAAAGTAAGCCGGACACTGGTGGCCCTCTGGACGTGCGCCGCGTGCGGGCCGGGGCCGGCGGGACGCGACCCCGGGGCGTACGACCTGGTCCTCACGAACGGGTGGATCGTCGACGGGAGCGGGAATCCCCGCTATCGCGGCGACGTCGCCATCCGCGGTGATCGCATCGCCGCCGTGGGCTTCCGCGCCGCCGCGCAAGCGCGCGAGACGGTGGACGTGCGCGGGTTCGTGGTCGCGCCCGGATTCATCGACATGATGGGGCAGTCCGAGATCAACGCGCTCATCGATCCTCGCGTGCTCAGCAAGATCACGCAGGGCGTGACGACCGAGGTGACTGGCGAGGGCAACTCCGTCGCCCCGCTCACTGCGGCGCTCGCGGCCGAGGACTCCGACGCCATGAAGAAGTGGCACTACCGGGAAGACTGGCGCGACCTGGACGGCTACTTCGCCGCGCTCGCCGAGCACGGCTCGACCGTCAACATCGCGACCTTCGTGGGCGCGACCCAGGTCCGCCTCGCCGTGGTGGGCAAGGAGAATCGCGACCCTACGCCCGCCGAGCTCGCGCACATGAGCGCCATCGTCGACACGCTGATGGAGCAGGGCGCGTTGGGGGTCTGGACGGCGCTCGAGTATGCCCCAGCGAGCTACTCCAAGACTCCCGAGATCATCGCGCTCGCCAAGGCGGCGCGCCGCCACGGCGGCATCTACGCCTCGCACATGAGGAACGAAGGCGCTCAGATCGACCAGGCGCTCGACGAGCTGTTCCGGATCGCGCGCGAGGCCGACATCCCGGCGGAAATCTCGCACTTGAAGGTCGCGGGACGGCGCAGCTTCGGCCGCATGCCCCATGTGCTCGCCCGCATCGACTCCGCCCGGGCCGCCGGCCTGGACGTTACGGCGGACCAGTATCCGTACACCGCCGGCGCGACGGCGCTCGACGCCTGCATTCCGCCCTGGGCAGAGAGCGGCGGCTGGGACTCGCTGCTCGCCCGGCTGCGCGATCCCCGGACCCGGGCGGCGCTGCACGCCGAGATGCTGCACCCCCAGGACGGGGTCGAGGGGTTCTACAACGAGGCCGGCGGTGCACCGGGTGTGCTCGTCACGGGGGTGTTTCAGGACTCGCTGCGCTACCTGCAGGGCAAGCGCATCAGCGAGATCGCCGCGCGGCGCCAGCGCGATCCCATCGAAACGATCTTCGACATCGTGCTCGCCGAGGGCGGTCACCGCACCGACGCGGTCTACTTCGTGATGAACGAGCCCGACGTGCAGGACGCCTTGAAGACCTGGTGGGTCGCCGTGAACAGCGATTTCGGCGGCGTGGCGCCGGACGGACCGTTTGGCACGCAATCGGCCCACCCCCGGACCTACGGCAGCTTCGCCCGGATCCTGGGCCGCTACGCTCGGGACCAGCATCTCTTCCCGCTCGAGTTCGCGGTGCGCAAGATGACCTCCCTCGCCGCCCAACGGGTCGGGCTACACGACCGGGGACGCCTCGAGCCCGGGCTCGTCGCGGACATCACGGTGTTCGACCCGGCCACGGTGGTGGACAGGGCGACGTTCGAGCAGCCGCACCAGCCGTCCGCCGGATTCGTCTACGTGTTTGTGGGCGGACAGAAGGTGCTCGACCATGGCACGCTCACCGCCGCGCGCCCCGGGCGGGGCCTGCACGGGCCGGGCTACGTCCTTCCGGAGCTGCGCGGCCGGCCGTGACGCCGACGCGGCTCGTGCTCGCCTGGCTCGTCACCGCCGTGTGGTTCCTGCTCGCGAGCGCGGGGAGCGGGCGACTGGTTGCCCGCCTCGCGCGGCCAGGGGAGGGACCCGGGACCGGAGGCACGCCGCCACCCGTCGGGCTCGCCTGGCGCCTCGTCGAAGCAGCGGTGCTCACGCTGTTCGCCTCGCTCTGGTTCGACTCGCTTGGCAGGGGCGGTTGGTGGCTCCTGTTCTTCTTGGTCGGCGTGCTCGTCGCGATGCCGCAGTGGCTCCGCCGGGTGGCAGAGCAGGCGCTCCCGCGCCGCGCCGCCGTGGCCGGCGCGTGCGCCGATCTCGCACGCTACGTCGTCGCCGGCGGCATCCTCGCCTGGAGACTGCGTTAGAGTATCTTCGGAAGGCCTATGTCCGGCGCACTCATGACCGCCATCCGCCTGACGCGCTACTCGCACGGCGCGGGCTGAGCCTGCAAACTCGGCGCTGCCGAGTTGGCGCAGGTCTTGCGCCACGTGCCGATCGTAACGGATCCGCGGATCCTCGTCGATGCCTCGAGCCGCGACGATGCCGCCGTGTTTCAGCTGACGGCGGATCGGGCGATCGTGGCGACGGTGGACTTCTTCACGCCCGTGGTGGACGATCCCTATGACTTCGGGCGCATCGCCGCGGCCAACGCGTTCTCGGATGTGTACGCGATGGGGGCGACGCCGCTGCTCGCGTTGAATGTCGTGGGGTGGCCACGCGAAACGCTGCCGTTCGAGCTGCTGGGCGAGGTGCTGCGGGGCGGCGCGGAGGTCGCGCACGCCGCCGGGGCGTTCGTGTTGGGCGGCCACTCGGTCGACGACCCCGAGCCGAAGTACGGCATGGTGGCGATCGGGGAGGTGCACCCCGATCGCATCGTGACGAACGCGGGGGCCCAGCCCGGCGACGCGCTGGTGCTCACGAAGCCGCTCGGGACCGGCGTGCTGACGACCGCGCTCAAGCGCGATCTCCTCAGCGCGGCCGAGCTGGCGCCGGCCGTGGCGGCGATGACGACGCTCAACGCGGGCGCGGCCCGCGCCATGCTCGCCGTCGGCGTGCACGCCGCGACCGACGTGACCGGGTTCGGCCTGCTCGGCCACCTGCACACCCTGCTCGCCGCGAGCGGCCGGGCGGCGGAGCTGCACGCGGCCGCCGTGCCGCTCTTGCCGGGCGCGCGCGCGGCCACCGAGGGCGGCGCGATCCCCGGCGGCACGAAGCGGAACGTGGCGGACGTGGCGGAGGCGGTCCAGTTCGCCGCCAGCGTGGACGCGCCGACGCGCCTCCTGCTCGCGGACGCGCAGACGTCGGGCGGGCTCGTGATCGCCGTGGCGCCGGAGCGGCTCGACGCGCTCGTCGCGGCGCTGGTGCGGGAGCGGGCACTCGCGGCAGCCGTGATCGGCCGCGTGGTCGCCGGCCCACCCGGTCGGATCACCGTGGTCTGACGCCACCGCCATGGCCACGATCCCCGTTTACACACGCCTCACGCCGGACGCCCTGGACGCGCTCGAGCGCGCCGTGCGGGAGCGGCGGCGAGTGGCGCTGCGACGGCGCGGCACGGAGTATGTAGTCGTGGCGGAGCGGCTCGAGACGCAGGAGCGCGACGAGGCCCTCCAGGCGCGGCTGCCGATGACGGGGGAGCTGCTGGCGTTTCCATTGCACGATCTCGAGTCGTTCGCGGTGTTGCCGTAGCCGTGTTCACGCGCCTGTTGGTCGGACTGGACGGCAGCCCGCGGGCCGATTCGGCCTTCGAGCAGGCGGTGCTGCTCGGTCAGCGGTTCGGCAGCACGCTGATCGTGGCCTACGTGCACGAGCCCGGCGGCCGTGGGGCCGACGGGGCGGCGATGCTCGACCGGGCGCGCGAGCGCGTGCTGGCGGCGGGCCTGCACGTCGAGACCAAGGCGATCGAGGGCCACCCGGACGTGGCGCTCGCCGAGCTCGCCAAGACCGCCGACGCCGTCCTGGTGGGGCGCCGCGGCGTGACCACCAAGGGCGAAGCGCTCGGTCCCACCGTGACCTCCCTGATCCGCATCGCCGAGCGGTGCGTCATCGTGTGCGGCGGCCTTCCCTCGCCGATGCGCGCGATCGCGGTCGCGTTCGACGGGCGCGACACGAGTCGCCGCGCCCTCGAGCGCGCCATGCAGTTCGCGAGCGTCGTCGACAGCACGGTGCATATCATCCACGCGAACGCCGACCGCGAGGCCGGTCTCAAGGTCGTCGGCGTGGCCGAGGCGGCGCTGTCGATGCAGCGCGTGGCGTTCGTCACGCACGTCGAGCCCGGGCAGCCGGGCGAGGTGGTGGCGCGCGTGATCAAGCGAATCCACGGCGACGCCCTGTTCGCCGGGGCCCACATGCGCCACGTCAACGGGCGACCCAGCGCCGTGGTCGTGTCCCACGCGGAGGAGATCCTGCGGCACACAGACATCCCCGTCGTCATTCAGCCCTGAGATGCCTGGCGCGCCCGCGACGCGCGTGCTGGTGCACGCCGATGAGAGCTGCCTCGGCAACGGCACGGAGCCGCCCAACCCGGGGGGCAACGCCGCCCTCGTCGAGGCCCCGGCCGGGGACAGCGTGGCGCGCTGGGACATCTACGAGTGCTCGCCCGACACGACGAATCAGAGGATGGCACTCGCCGGGGCGATCGCGACGCTCGAGTGGTTGCACCGCCAGTGGAAGCAGGCGCGCGTCGTCTATGTGTCGGATTCCGAGTACCTGATCAAGGGCATGACGGCATGGGTGCCGGGGTGGATCGCGCGCGGCTGGCGCCGCAAGGGCGGGGCGATCGAGAATCTGCCGCTCTGGCAAAAACTCGTGCAGGCGGCGGCCGGCCACGAAATCGCGTGGCGCTGGGTGCGTGGGCATGCCGGCCACGCCAAGAACGAATACGCCAATGCGCTCGCGCAGCGCGCCGCGGAGCGTCAGGAGCGCTCCAACGGATTGGTGGCGTCGGGATTCGACACCTGGCTCGCCCAGCAGCGGGCGCGGGGGCACTACGCCGACTACGACCCCGACGAGGAGCTGCATGAGCGTTCCTAAGGATGGCGTCACCGCCAACACGCATCCCCTGAACCTGCTCCCTCCTGGCGCGGCGCCACCGCCCGTCGAACGGATTCCGCTGTACGAGGTGTACATGCGCATGGCCGAAGAACTCGCCAAGCGCTCCACCTGCAGCCGGCTGCAGGTGGGCACGGTGGTGACGGACCAGTTGCTCGAGAACGTGCTGGCGATCGGCTACAACGGGAACGCGCGCGGCCTGCCGAACCGCTGCGACTCCACCGTCCCGGGAAGCTGCGGCTGCATCCACTCCGAGATGAACGCGCTCGTCAAGGCGCCCGGCAGCGCGCGCGACAAGGTGGTCTTCGTCAGCGCCTCGCCCTGCGTCATGTGCGCCAAACTCATCATCAACTCGGGTGTGACGCACGTCTTCTACCGCAAGGCCTACCGCGACCCGTCGGGTATCGAGGTGCTCACGCAGGGCGGGGTCACGCCCGTCCCGTACGATCGGTGGGTGCGCGAGTGGCGCTGAGGCCGCTTCCCCCGCGCGCGCGCCGACGCCGCCGCTCATCCTGAGAGGGCTCCATGCGCCGCTCCATCTGGCTCGCCGCCGCGCTGTTCGTCGCCATCGCCGCCACCTGCTCGCTGCCCGCGCAGTCGCTCCTGTACCGCTCGGCCAACCTCGGGGGCACCTGGGTGGTCGACCCCGGGGTCGTGCAGTTCAACTTCGTGCATCGCTTCTACATCGTCCCGGGACCGGGGCACGTCGTCGTCAACGACCCCACCTTCACGCTCGCCACCGGCGTCGGCTCCAAGGTCGCGCTCGGCGGGCAATTCGCTACGCACTCGTTCTTGATCCAAACGGGCGCGGGCTCCCAGTCAAGCAACGAGACGCAAGTGTTCGCCCGCTGGCGGGCGTGGGGCGGGCCCGAAGGCAGCGAGGGCCTGCACGTCTCCCTGACCCCCGCCTACAACCTGCTCGCGAAGAGCGCGGACGGCGAACTGGGGGCTGATTGGACGAGCGGCCCCGTGACGCTGGAGGGCGCCGCTCGCGTCGCCGCGAAGCCCCTGGGCCAGTCCGGCGCGCGGGCCGCGTTCGGCGGGGGCGCCGTGGTCCGGGTCAACCGCTACGTAGCCTTCAGCACCGACGTGGGCTCGTTCGTAAGCCCGACGGTGCGCGCGGCGTGGAGTGCCGCGCTCAACCTCCTGATCCCGGGATCGCCCCACACGTTCAGTCTCGAAGTGAGTAACGCCATGACGAGTACGATCCAAGGCAATTCCATCGGCCAGTCCCAGCGTCTCTACGGCTTCGAGTTCACGATCCCGATCCACCTGAAGCGGTTCGCTCCGTGGCTCCATGGGTCACCCAAGCCGGCGGCCCTCGGCCCGTCCGCGGCCGTGGCGGCCGAGGTACGGATGGCCGCCTACCGTTTCCAGGCCCCGTCCCTCACGATCGCGGCCGGCCAGGCGGTCCGCTGGACGAACGACGATCCGGTCGAGCACTCGGTCACGTTTGACGGGACCGAGCCAGGGTCCCCGCTGATTCTGGCGACCGGGACGTACGTCCATCGCTTCGACGCGCCGGGCACGTACTCGTATCACTGCACGCCCCATCCCTTCATGAAGGGCGTGATCGTCGTGAAGTAGGGACCCGCGAAAGGTGGCCGCCGGTGGCTGACGATCTGGATCGGTTGTTCGAGCGCCTGGTGAGCGTCCTCGCCGACGACACGCCGGGGCGGCTGGCCGTGCCGTTCCCGGCCGCGGAAGTGTACGAGCGGCTCGTGCCGTACCGTTCGAACCGCTCGATCTTGAAGGTCGCCACGCACCAAGACTACGAGATGGCGGTGCTGCGACTCCTCGGCGGGGAGCGCGGCTACGCCTCGCTCGCGCCGCCAGAAGTCCAGGAGGCCCTAGCGCGGGAAGCGCGGGAGACGAACCCCGACACCGGCCTCTTCCGACAATTCCCTGACGCGATGCTCAGTCTCAACCGCCTCGCGGCCGAGCGGTCCCTGCGGGGCGACCGTGTCTACGCCACACCCCCCCCACCCCCACTCGCTCCGGCCGCGGCAGCCGAGCTGGAGGAGCAGGACGAGGAGGAAGAGGAAGAGGAAGGGGACGATATCGGGCGGCGGGGGGCACCGCTGACGGGAGCGGCGTTCGAGCTCGCCGAGCAGACCGAGACGCCGCGCCAGTGTCCGTACTGCGGCGAAACCCTGGCCGCGAACCGCAAGGTCAACTTCTGCCCGCAATGCGGGCAACCGCCCTCGGGGGAACTGCGCTGTCCCGCGTGCGGCAGCGAGGTGGATGTCGGCTGGCGCTACTGCATGAGCTGCGGTCGTGCCACGGGCTTTGAGTGAAGCGGTATCACATCGCAGTGCTCGCCGGGGACGGCATCGGCCCCGAGGTGATCATCGCGGCCCGCGATCCGCTCGAACGGGCGGCGGCGCGCCACGGCTTCGGGCTCGCGTGGGAGGCGCTGCCCTTCGGGGCCGACCATTACCTCAAGACCAAGGAGACGCTCCCCGAGGCCGCGTTTCGCCATCTGCGCGACGACGTCGACGCGATCTTCCTCGGCGCGATGGGCGACCCGAGGGTCCCCGGGAACGAGCACGCCCGCGACATCCTGCTCGGGCTCCGCGTCCGCCTGGACCTCTATATCAACTTCCGGCCGGTCACGTTGCTCCACCCCGATCTCACACCGCTGCGCGCGGCCGGCACCATCGATTTCGTGATCTTCCGCGAGAACACCGAAGGGGTGTACCTCGGCCGCGGCCGCATCGCGGATGGCGAGTACGTGGCGGAGGAGGTGAACACGGCTCAGGGCGTTGAGCGCATCATCCGCGCGGCGTTCGAGTGGGCGCAGGCGCACGGCAAGACCCGGGTCACGATGAGCGACAAGGCGAACGCCGTGCCGGCGCACCGGGTCTGGCAGGAGACGTTCCGGCGCGTGGCGGGCGAGTTCGCCGGGATCGCGGCGGAGCACCGCTACGTGGACGCCCTGGCGCTGGAGCTGGTGCGCGAGCCTCAGCGCTTTCAGGTGATCGTCACCAACAATCTGTACGGCGACATCCTGTCCGACTTGGGCGCGGGACTCGTGGGAGGACTGGGACTCGCGGCGAGCGCTAATCTCCGTCCTGGGCGCGCCGGGCTGTTCGAGCCGGTGCACGGCTCGGCGCCCCCGCTCGCCGGCAAGGGAGTCGCGAACCCCATGGCCGCCGTGCTCACCGGCGGGCTGATGTTCGAGCAGCTCGGCCACCCGGAGGCTGCGCGCGAGCTCGTGCGCGCGGTGCGAGACACGCTCGCCGCGGGCGTGCGGAGTCCCGACCTGGGGGGCACGGCCAGTACGCAGGAGGTCGCGCGCGCCGTGGCGGAGCGCGTCTCGCGATGACGGCACCGCGCGAGCTGGCCCGCGTCCTCACGCTCCCCGACCTCGTCCTCATCGTCGTCGGGACGACGATCGGATCGGGCATCTTCCTCGTGCCCGGCGCGGTGTTACGGCGCTCGGGCGGAGACTTGGGCGTGGCGCTCGTCGTCTGGGTCGTGGGCAGCGTGCTGGCCTTGCTCGGGGCCCTCACCTTCGGGGAGCTCGGCGCCATGCTGCCCGACGCGGGGGGCACCTATGTGTACGTGCGCGAAGCGTTCGGCCCACTGCCCGCCTTCCTGCTCGGCTGGACGCTGTTCCTCGCCATCAATACCGGCTCGAGCGCGACGCTCGCCGTGGCCTTCGCGAACTATCTGGGCGAGCTCGTTCCGCTCGGCCCGGCCACCCGCAAGCTCGCCGGCGTCGCGATGATCGCGCTCGTGGCCGTGGTGAACATCCGGGGGGTGCGGCACGCGGCCGCCGTCCAGAACTGGAGTACGGCGTCGAAGGTCAGCGCGATCCTCGCGCTCGCGGCTGCCGGCTTCCTGTGGGGCGACGGGTTCCGGCGCCCTGATGTCCGCTGGTTCACGACGCCTCTGACGCTGGCGTCGCTGTCCGCGGCCGGGGTGGCGTTGCTCGGCGTGTTGTGGGCCTACGAGGGGTGGCAGAACGTGACCAACTCCGCGGGCGAGGCCCGAGAGCCGCAGCACACGTTCGCGCGCGGCATTGGGCTCGGCACGGCGGCGCTCGTCGCGATCTACCTCACGGCGAACGGCGGCTACATCGCGGCGCTCGGCCCGGCGGGTGTCGCCGCATCGGACCGCGTCGCCGCCGACGCGATGCGGACCCTGTTCGGGGCCGCGCCCGCGAAGCTCGTGACGCTCGTGATTCTCGTCTCGATCTTCAGCGCCGCCAACGGGCTCGCGCTCACGGGCCCGCGGATGTACTTCGCGATGGCGCGCGACCGGGTGTTCTTCCGCTCGCTCGGTGAGGTGCATCCCCGCTTCGGCACCCCGGCGCTCGCGGTGGCCGCGAGCGCCGGGTGGGCCGTCGTGCTCGCGGTCACCGGCGGCTTCGAGCAGCTCTTCACCTACGTCGTATTCGCGAGCTGGATCTTCGCGGCCCTCGCGGCGGCGAGTGTCTTCGCGTTACGTCGCCGTCGCCCGGCGGTGGCGCGACCGTTCCGGGTACCCGGCTATCCACTGACCCCGGCGCTGTTCATCGCCGCGGCGGTTGCGATCATCGTGAACACGGCCCTCGCTCGCCCGGTCCAGGCACTCGTTGGGCTGGGCATCGTGGCGACGGGCATCCCGGCCTTTCTCGTGTGGCGCTGGCGCGCAGCCGCCGACGCGCGCGACCGGCCGACGTCCCCCGGAGCGGCGGACGGACCCTAGCGCGAGCGCGGTCGACCGGAGCCTCATCCACCGCCCCGCGCCTTCAGCTCCCGGAGCTCCTGCGCCGCGGCCGCTCCCGGCGGCGTCCCCCGGTAGCGATCCGCGCAGCGCGCCAGCTCCACCGTGAGCCGATCGCGCCGGCCCAGCTTGCGATACAGGTCGATCAGCCCAGCCGTCGCAGCGAACTCCGCGCGCGGGTCGCGGGCCCGGTTCCGCACCGCGAGATACTCGGCCTCGGCGCCAGCCGTGTCGCCGAGCTGGCGTTCGAGCAGGTCGGCGAGGCGGAGCCGGGCCGCCATGTCATCGGGGGCGATGCGGAGGTGATCTCGGAAGTAGTCTGCCGCCTCGGCGTAGTGGCCTTGCGCGATCAGCAGATCTTGGTTGGGGTAGCTCGGCGGGGGCGGGATGTCGCCCGCCGCGAGGAGGGCGCGCCCGAGGGTCACCGCTGCGTGGCGGAGACTGAGATTGATCAGCCAGACGCCCGTCAGCGCGATCGGCAGGTTCAGGAGCAGCAGGACGACAAACACCAGTCCCGAGATGACGCCCCGCGCGAGCAGGGAGAACCACGCCGCCGTCAAGAGGATGCAACACGCCGGCACGAAGTAGATGGCGATGCGGAACGCGTCGACCCCGTCGGAGGGCTCGGGGCCCTTCACCATTGCCGCGTGTCACAGGCTGCGAGTCGGCGCACCGTTCCCTCCGCGCTCGAGCGGACCTCGATGGGGGCCGCCCGTCGGCGCGATGATGCCGCTTCGGGGCGACGCGGTCAACCGGGGCGCGCCGCTGCAGATGGGACGGCGCGCCGCCCGCGCCGCCCGCGCCGCCCTACCGTCTCACTGCCATCTCCCCGATATTCCCGTCGTCTCACGCGGAGCCTCCTCCCATGAAAACCCAGGGTTCACATACAGACGTCGTCTTTCTGTCGGGCGTGCGCACCGGCTTCGGCTCCTTCGGGGGCACGTTGAAGGACCTCTCGGCGATCGAGCTGGGCGCCGTGGCGGCCAAGCAGGCCCTCGAGCGTTCCGGCGTGCCGGGGAGCGAGATCGGTCACACGGTCTTCGGCAACGCGCTCCAGACTTCCGCGGACGCGATTTACTGCGCCCGCCATGTGGGGCTCAAGGCGGGTCTCCCGATCGAGGTACCGGCGGTCACCGTGAACCGGTTGTGCGGCTCGGGATTCGAGGCGATCACGCAAGGGGCCCAGCTCATCCTCCTCGGGGAGGCGCAGGCCGTGCTCGCCGGCGGCACCGAGTCCATGAGTCAGGCGCCGCACGTCGTGCGCGGAGCGCGCTGGGGCCTGCGGCTCGGGCCGGCGCCGCTCGAAGACCTCCTGTGGGAGGCGCTCAAAGACCCGCAGTGCGGCTTGTCGATGGCGGAGACCGCGGAGAACCTGGCGGACCAGTACCGGCTAACCCGCCAGGCCGTGGACGAGGTGGCGCTCGCGTCGCAGCAGCGCGCCAAACGGGCATGGGACGCGTGCGTCTACCAAGACGAGGTGGTCCCGGTCACGCTCAAGGGCAAGCGCGGAGAGTCGATCGAGTATCGTGCCGACGAGCACATGCGGCCGAACACGACGCTCGAGGCGCTGCTCGCGCTCAAACCATACTTCAAGAAGGATGGGCTCGTGACGGCCGGCAACGCCTCCGGGATCGTGGACGGCGCGGCGGCCACGGTGATCGCGAGCGACGCCTACGCGGCCGCCCACGGCGTGCGGCCGCTCGGTCGGCTGGTGGCGTGGGCGGTGGCGGGGGTCGAGCCCCGCGTGATGGGGATCGGCCCGGTGCCCGCGGCCCGCAAGGCGCTCCAAAAGGCGGGGCTCACGCTCGAGCAGATGGATCTGGTCGAGGTGAACGAGGCGTTCGCCCCGCAGTACCTCGCGGTGGAGCAGGAGCTGGGGCTCGATCGCGCGAGAACCAACGTGGACGGCGGGGCCATCGCGATCGGCCACCCCCTCGCCGCCACCGGCACGCGCATCACCATCCATTTGTTGCACGCGCTCCGCCGCGCCAAGCGGCGCTTCGGCCTCGGCTCGGCCTGCATCGGCGGCGGCCAAGGGGCCGCGGTGATCGTGGAAGCGTTCCCCGCCTAGAGAGGATCTCGCATGGACACGGTAATCACGGCCCTCCTCGGCGTCCTCGCGCTCTATCTGTTCGGCGGGCTCAAGGTCCTGCGCGAATACGAGCGGGCCGTGTACTTCTTTCTCGGGCGGTCGTGGGGCGCCAAGGGGCCGGGGCTCATCTACGTACCGCCGCTGTTCGCCAAGACGCAGACCGTCTCGCTCCGCGTCGTCGCCCTCGACGTCCCGCCGCAAGACGTGATCACGCGCGACAACATTTCGATCAAGGTGAACGCGGTGCTGTACATGCGGGTGAAAGATCCCGTGAAGGCGGTGATCGGGGTCGAGAACTATCTCTACGCCACGAGTCAGCTGGCGCAGACCACGCTCCGCTCCGTGCTCGGCGAGACGGAGCTCGATGAGCTCCTGATGAACCGCGAGAAGATCAACAACATCCTGAGGAACATCATCGACAAGCGGAGCGAGGACTGGGGCATCGAGATGTCGGCGGTGGAAGTGAAGGACGTGGACCTGCCACCCGAAATGAAGCGGGCGATGGCGCGCCAGGCCGAGGCGGAGCGCGAACGGCGCGCGAAGGTCATCAACGCGGAGGGGGAGTTGCAGGCATCCGAGAAGCTCGCGCAAGCGGCCCACATCATCGGGACCGAGCCTGCCGCGATTCAGCTGCGCTATCTCCAGACCGTCACCGAGATCGCCTCGGAGAACAACTCGACGACGATCTTCCCGCTGCCGCTCGACCTGTTCAAGGGGATCCTCGGCGCCCTCACCCCGCAGGCCCCCGCACCGCCGCGCCAGCTCGCGGCACAGGCGTCGGGCGAGACGCTGCCCGCGGCGGCGAGCAAGGACAAGACGAGCGTCTAGATGGCGGGCGAGCTGATTCGCCGCGAGGCACTCGAACGCATCATCCAACGCGCCGCGGAACTGCAGGCGGGAGAGCGCGACATTGGCGAGGGGCTGACCGAGCCCGACCTGCTCGCGCTGGGGCAGGAAGTGGGGATTCCGCCTCGCTATCTGCGCCAGGCGCTGCTCGAGGAGCGGACCCGCAGCGGCGTGGCCCCCGAGCGCGGCGTCGTGGCCTGGCTCGCCGGGCCCGTGGCGCTGACCGCCGATCGCGTCGTGCCGGGCGACCCGGCGACCGTGGAGCGCGTGCTCACGGGCTGGATGGAGCGCGAAGAATCGTTGCAAGTGAAGCGCCGCCACGCCGATCGCACGAGTTGGGAGCCGCGTGTCGGGGCCGTCGCCTCGATTCAGCGCGCCCTGGGCGTCCGGGGCAAGAGCTTCGCCCTCGCGCACACCACGGAGGTCGCGGCCCAGGTGGTGCCGCTCGAGCCCGGGTTCTGTCACGTGCGCCTCACGGCCAATGTGCGGGCCCAGCGCACCCGGCGGTTATGGGGCGCGGCCACCGTGGTCGGCCTCGGCGCGGCGCTCGCCGCCGTGGCGTCGGCCCTGGGCGTGCTCGGATCCTGGATGCTCCTGCCGCCGCTCGTCTTAGGGGCGGGGGCGCTCACTGCGGCGCGCCGCCACCGCCCCGACAACGAGCGCATCGTCGTGGGACTCGAGCAGGTGCTCGACCGGCTGGAGCGCGGCGAGATCCGGCCGGACCACGCGCTCCGGGGCACGCCGGCGAACGCCTTCGTGCGCCTCGCCGACGAGATCCGCAAGACCTTCGAGCTCATCTGAGCGAGCCATGACCGAGATCAAACGGGTTGGGGTGCTGGGGAGCGGCCTCATGGGAAGCGGCATCGCGCAGGTGGCCGCCGGCGCGGGCTACGACACCGTGGTGCGCGACGTCTCGCCGCAGATCTGGGACCGCGCGCGCGGCGCCATCGAAAAGTCGCTCGCCAAGTTCGTGGAAAAGGGCAAGCTCGGCGCGGCCGACCGAGACGCGACGCTCAAACGGCTGCGCTTCACCACGACCACCGCGGAGCTCGCGACCTGCGACATCGTGGTGGAGGCGGTCACGGAGGATCTGGAGCTCAAGAACACGCTGTTTCGAGAACTGGACGGCCTGTGCGGTCCCGCCACGATCTTCGCCTCCAACACCTCGAGTCTCACCATCGCCGCCATGGCGGCCGCCACGAAGCGGGGCGACCGCTTCGTCGGGCTGCACTTCTTCAATCCCGTGCCGCTGATGCCGCTGGTCGAGGTGGTCCGCACCGTGACGACGTCGGAAGAGACCTTCCGCCGCGCCCTCGCATTCGCCACGTCGCTCGGCAAGAAGCCGGTGGCGGCGAAGGACACGTCCGGGTTCATCGTGAACCTGCTGCTCGTTCCCTACCTGCTCGACGCGGTCCGGGCGGTAGAGCGCGGCGTGGGCAGCGTGCCGGACATCGACCAGGCGATGCAGCTCGGGTGCGGCTATCCGATGGGGCCCCTGACCCTGCTCGATTTCGTCGGCATCGACACGACCTACAAGATCGCCGAGATCATGTTCACGGAATACCGCGAGCAGCGCTACGCGCCCCCGCCGCTGCTGCGGCGCATGGTGCTCGCCGGCCTGAACGGCCGCAAGAGCGGCAAGGGGTTCTACGACTACGCGGTCGACCCGCCCCGGGTCGTCGATCTCGGCGTCTGACACGTCGCCCCGTCATATCCCCCAGCTGGAGGACCCGCCTACATGTTCGGTTACGACTGGCCCCGCTTTCACGCGGCGGTGAACGATCTGCCCGCGGCCCTGCTCTTCGTGACGGTGCTGTTCGATCTGGGCGCGTGGCTCACGAAGCGCGAGTCGCTCAAGGCGGCAGCGCTGTGGACGCTGTGGGCGGGCGTGATCGGCGGCTGGATTGCCGTGGTCGCCGGCCTCAAGGCCGAAGACGTGATCGAGCACGGCGCAGCGATCCACGAGCTGCTGGAGACGCACGAGACGCTCGCCCTCACCACGATGGGCATCTTCACCGTGGTGCTCGCGTGGACGCTGTACCGCCGCGCGCGGTTCACGCCGATCGAAGCGACCAGCCTGCGCGTCCTCAGCATCGCCGGCCTCGTGACCGTTATCTGGACCGGCGTGATCGGCGGGAAGCTGGTGTTCGAGCATGCGGCGGGCGTGCCCGCGGCCACGATGCAAGCGGAGATGGAGAACCGGGAAGCCGGGCACACGCACCATGGCGACGCGGACGCCGACGAGCATGCGCACTCGGGCGCCGACTCCACCCACCGTCATGCGCCTGCTACGCCGCCGCATGCCCCCTGATTGGGAGCGCGAGGGGGCGAGGAGTAGCGCGGTGCGGCGGTGGGCGCGGCGGCGGGTGGTGACGGCCGTGACGGTCGGCCTCGCCGGGCTCGCTGCCGCCTGCACTCCGGTCACCACGCGACCGGACTTCCGGCCCGACCCCCGCGCCCCGGTCATCATCCTCGACGCGCGGCCTGAGCGCGTGACCCTCGAGCTCGAGACGCTCGTGCCCGCCGAGAGTTTGGCGCTGGCGCACCTCAACGCGCGCGATGGCTACGTCGAGACGACCTGGTACGATCCGACTCGACACCAGTCCTACGGCGACGAGCGCGCGATCGCCGATCTCTCAGCCGCCGTCAAGATCCGCTGCTGGGCCGATCCGTGGGTTCCCGGTCAGACGCGGCTCACCGTCGAACCGGTGTACCGACCGCGCTCCGATCCCTCGCGCGCCGAACGCGACCTGGAGTTCATCGTGCCCGAGGCGCACCCCGGGCATCGGATCGCGACGCGGTTGATCGAGAAGCTGAAGGAGAAGTTCGGCACGCCCAAATCGGCGCTCTAGCACCCGCTAGGCTCGCACCCAGCCCCGCAGCCACCGCTCCATCACGTCCAGATCGAGCGCGGCGTCGCGGCAGGGTCCATTCGGCAGCCGCATCGTCAGTCCGAGGACCGGGAGTTTGCCCGCGACGTCGCGCAGCCCCGTGAGCATGTCCCGTTCGCACGCCACGGCGACGACCGCCCGAGGCCGCCGCTCGCGGATCACGCGGCGCGCGAGCTGGCCGCGGGTGGCGACGAACACCGGCACCTCGTAGCGCCCGGCGATCGTCAGCACGCCGTCCAGGGCCTGCTTGGAGAGGCAGCGTGGGATCAGGACCAGCAACTCGCCCTTCCCGACGGTGCGGCGGCGGCGCTCGGCCAGGCGGTTATACACGTCGATCGCGGCGTGCTCGACCCAATCCCGCTGGCCAAACGCGCGGGACACGTAGGACGTGAGATTCATGAGACGCAGGTACGGCCCCCGCTCCAGCGCGTGCTCGGGCAGGAGCAGCAGCGGTCCATAAAAGGAAAGGAGCAGCACGCCGAACCACAGCCATGTGGTGGCCGCCGCCACGCCCAAGGCGAGCTCGAGCACCCGAGGGAGCGGCGCCCACACGGCCGCGAGACGGGGGGCAAAGAGGAAGATCACGGCGGCGCCCACCACCATGGCGACGACGACCGTGAGCGCGGCAAATCGGAAGAACAAGCCCGGGCGCGCGGAGAAGTCGCCGTTCCCGGGCAGGGGCTGGCCGTTCCACTCGTCCCACTCGTGCCCGAGACGGCGGTCGGTCTCGATGTGGATGAGCTGGGCGCGCGGCGCGTCGGCGGTGGCCATAGGGGCAAGCATCACCACCGCCGCTGGCGGTGTCAAGCGACACGGTGGATGGTAACTTGACGGCGGTGCCGGCCCCCCCTCCTCCCGCCCCCGTCTGCGGTCTCCAGACCGACGCCCGGGTCCGTGCCGCGTATGCCGAAGGCGCGGGCATTTATCGGATCGTACCGAGCGCCGTCGCCGTGCCGCGCGGCGTGGCGGAGCTCGAGCAGCTGGTGCGCTGGGCTGCCGGCACGGGCACGCCGCTCGTGCCGCGCGGCGCCGGCAGCGGGATGGCCGGCGGGAATGTCGGGCGAGGCGTCGTGGCGGACTTGAGCCAGGGCTTCCCCGGGATCGCGCCCGACTGGCCGCGCCGTACCGTGTGGGTGGGCGCCTCCGTCACCTGGGCGGCGGTGTGTCAAGCCGCCCGGCCGTTCGGCCTGCGCCTCCCCCCCGATCCTTCCTCCGGAGCGTTCGCGACATCCGGCGGCATGGTAGCGACCAATGCGGCGGGCCCGCGCTCGGTGAGCGCGGGCAGCGTGCGGCCCTGGGTCGAAGCGCTCGAGATCATCGAGGCCGAGGGGACGACGCGGCGCGTGCGCCGGGGAGGGGGACCGGGGGAGCGGTTCGCCCTGGCGCCGGGCCAGGCGGAGCTCGTTCGGGCCCGCTTCCCGAGGACCCGCAAAAACGCCGCGGGCTATGCGCTGGATCGCTACGCCGAATCGGGAGACGAGCTCGATCTCCTGATCGGCGCCGAAGGGACCCTCGCCCTCGTCACGGCCGTCGAGTGGCGGCTCGAGCCGATCCCCCCCGACGTCGCGGGAGTCGCGCTCGGGTTCTCTACGGTGGCACAGCTGGCCGCGGCGGTGCCTTACCTCGTGGCCCTGAACCCGTCCGCGGTCGAGCTGCTCGATCGGACGCTGCTCGACCTGGTGCGCGGCGCTGGTGGCGACCTCCCTGAGGGTCTCGAGGGCCTGCTGCTCGTGGAATTCGAACGCGAGACCGCGCCGGCCGCGCGTGCCGTCGCGACCGACGCGGTCCGGGGTCTCCAGACCAGCACCGCGCATGTGGCGATGGCCGTCGACCGCGGGGGGCTGGACGCCCTCTGGGCGGTACGGCGCCTGGCGAGTCCTGCCTTGGCTCGGCTCTCCGACACGCGCCGCTCGCTCCAGGTGATCGAGGACGGGTGCGTCCCGCTCGAGCGGTTGGGCGACTACATCACTGGGATCCGGAGGGCGGCGGAGCGGCGGCGCGTGCCGGTCGCCATGTTCGGCCACGCCGGCGACGGGCACGTGCACGTCAACGCGCTCCCCGACGTGACCAGTCGCGGGTGGAGCGACGCGCTGGCGGGGCTATACGCCGATGCCGCCGAGCTGCTGCTCCGGCTCGGTGGGACGCCGAGCGGCGAACACGGCGCGGGCCGACTGCGTGCCGGGTTGTTGGAGCGGTTCTACGGACCGGAAGTGATCGCCTTGTTCCAGGCGGTCAAGCGCGCCTACGATCCGCGCTCGATCCTCAATCCCGGTGTTATAATCCCCTCGGCCGATTGGGCACCCTTCGCCGACTTGAAGGTGGGACCGGCGGCGGCGCCGATTCCCGCCGACATCGCGCGGCGCCTGCGCGACACCGAGCGGACCGCGGCGTGGGGCACGAGCAAGCTCGACCTGGCGATACCGGACACCTGACCCTGATGGAGATCTTCCGCGCCCCACGCGTCACGCTCATCGCCCGCCCGGAGTTCGTCGAGCCCGCCCACTTGCCGGTGCAGTGGCACGGCGACGCCTCTCCCGGCGAGCGGCTCGCCGAGTTCGCCGGGCGCGTCTGCTACATGAGCCAGCACAACCCGGCGAGTCGCACGACGGCCGAATACCTGGAGAACATCAAGAAGCAAGGGCACGGCTCCGTCCTCGAACACGCGGTGTACGTGCTCCTCATCGAGGGCATCTCGCGCTCCTGCTCGCACGAGCTCGTGCGGCACCGAGCCGGGTTCGGTTACTCGCAGCTGTCGCAGCGCTATGTCGACGAATCACACGCCGCGTTCGTCCTGCCGCCCGCGATGGCGGACGACCCGGCGCTCGAAGCGGCATGGGAGAGCGAGGTCGCCGACGCGCAAGCCGCGTACGTGCGCGCGGTCGAAGCGCTGATCGAGCGCTACCAGTGGGTGAGCGACAAGGTGCACCGCCGCAAGCTGGCGCGCGAGGCGGCGCGGAGCGTGCTCCCGAACGCCACCGAGGTGAAGATCGTCGTCTCGGGAAACGCACGCGCCTGGCGTACGATGCTCGAGCTGCGCTGCGGCGAAGGTGCGGAGCTCGAGATCCGGCGCATGGCGATCGCGTGTCTGCGCGTTCTCGCGCGCGAAGCACCCGCGCTGTTCTCCGACTTCGAGATCTATGTTGCGGACGATCGACAGGAGGCGGCGCGCGTCGCGTACCACAAAGTTTGACGCGAGTCGCGCGTCAGAAAAAACCAACGTTGCCTATTGCGCATCGCTCCAGCTTTTCTTATTCTCTTACTCAACAACACGTTTCCGATTTACAGACCGCACTACCCGCGGTCCTTTTTTTGTAGGAGGTTACCCGAGACCACATGCGAATCGGTCTCGCGTACAACGAAAAACCGGCTCAGGCGTCCACCGAAGACCCCGCGAACACCAACGACGCGTTCGCCGAGTGGGACGACCCATCCACCATCGCCGCGGTGGCGCAGGCGCTCGGTGCATTTGGCACCGTCATCCGCCTCGAGGCCGACCAGTTCTTCCCGCAAAAGCTGGCGCTCGACCGTCCCGATCTCGTGTTCAACTTGGCCGAGGGGCTGCACGGCCAGAGTCGCGAAGCGCTCGTCCCGGCGATTTGCGAGTACCTGAGCATCCCCTACACGGGCTCCGACCCGCTCACGCTCGCGCTCTCGCTCCATAAGGGCCGCGCCAAGGAGACGCTCGCCTACCGCGGCGTGCCGACGGCCCCATTCGCCTGCATCGAGACGTTGCGCGACCTGGAGCGTGTGGCGCTCCCGTTCCCGGTGTTCGTGAAGCCCGTCGCCGAGGGATCCGGTAAGGGGGTGTTCACGAGCAACGTGTGCCACGGCCCGCGCGAGCTGCGCAAGCGCGCCCGGTTCCTGCTCGAGCACTACGCGGAGCCGGTGTTGGTCGAGACGTACCTCCCGGGGCCCGAGTTCACGGTGGCAATCCTGGGCAACGGCGCCCAAGCGTACTGCCTGCCCGTCGTCGGGTTCGATTTCTCGACGCTCCCCAAGGGGGCGCCTCCGGTATACGGGTACGAAGCCAAGTGGGTCTGGGACCGCCCCGAGGCCCCGCTCGCGATCTTTCGGTGCCCGGCGGACGTGACGCCGGAGCTGAATCGCGAGATCGAGCGCACCGCGCTCGACGCCTATCACGCCCTCGGCTGCCGCGACTGGTGCCGCGTGGATGTCCGCGTCGACCGCTTCGGCGTGCCAAACATCCTCGAGCTCAACCCGCTTCCCGGCGTCATCCCCGACCCGGCGATGAATTCCTGCTTCCCGAAGGCCGCCCGCGCCGCCGGGTTCAGCTACGACGAGCTGATCCAGGAAGTGGTGCGCCTCGCCTGGCGGCGCCTCACTGGGCGCGAGATCAGCGGCGCGGCAGGCCGGCGCGCCGCTCCGCGCCCGCAGCCGGCGACGGTCACGGCGTGAGGGTTGCCATCCTCTACGACCCGGGCGCCGACGACTGGACGCCTGCCGAAATCCGCGGCGTGATGAAGGCCGTGGACGAGATCGGTGCGATCTTCGCCGCCATGGGCGTGGGCCACGCCGTCCGCAAGGTGCCGGTCCGCCACGACATGCGCTGGTTCCAAGTCGCCCGCCGCGCCGATCTGGTGTTCAATCTGTGCGAAGGGGTGCATGGCAAGGGCGAGTGGGAAGAACACGTCGCGGGGACCCTCGAGTTCGCCGGGATCCCAATGACGGGTGCGAGCCTCTGGACCATCGCCGCCTGCCGCCGCAAGGCCATCGCCAACGCCCTCCTCGCGCAGGCGGGTCTGCTGATTCCCCGCTGGACCATCGCCCAGGGGAAGATCGAGGACGACTTCCCGCTACCCGCCATCGTCAAGCCCGCCGCCGAGGACGCGAGCGCTGGGCTCGACCGCGGGTCGGTCGTGGCCGACCGGAAGGCCCTGCGCGCCCGCGTGGCCGCGATGACGGAGCAGTTCGACGAGGTCCTGGTCCAAGAGTACATCGCGGGTCGCGAATTCAACGTCGGGTTCGTCGGCACGCGGGTGTTACCGATCGCCGAGATCGACTTCAGTGGCATGCCGGAGGGGGCGTGGCCGATCCTCACTTATGCGGGGAAGTGGGAGACCGGCTCACCCGACGATCTGGGCAGCGTGCCCGTCTGCCCGGCGAGCATCCCCCAGAAGCTCGCCGACAAGCTCGTGCGGGTGGCCGAGACCGCCTGGCGGGTGATGCAAGGCAAGGGGTACGGCCGGGTGGATCTGCGCGTCGACGAGCAGGGCCGCGTGTGGCTCCTCGAAGTGAACCCCAATCCCGATCTCAACGACGACGCCGGCCTGTCCCGTATGGCGCGCACGGCCGGTTGGGACTACGCCGAGCTGGTGCGCCGCATCGCAGAGGTCGCCCTGCGCGAGGCGCAGGGCGCCAAGGCTGCGCGTGAGCTCCTCGCTCCGTCCCGTCGGCCGCGCGCAGCGCGCACGGCTTGAGCAGCTCACGGCGGCCACCGGCCTGTTCCGGCCGGCTGAGGTCGCCATCGCGGCGGAGCTGCTCGACGACAGCTTGGCGGGCGACGATGACTATCGGCTCCTGGGCGCGTACGGCGCCGACGAGCTCGTCGGCTACGCGTGCTGGGGGCCGACACCGGGCACCGAGGGCACCTATGACCTCTACTGGATCGTGGTCGACCCGGCACGCCAGGGCCAAGGCGTCGGGACCGAGTTGTTGAACGCGGTCGAGCAACAGCTCGCGCGCGAGCACGCACGCCTGCTCGTCGTCGAGACGTCGTCCCGCGCGGACTACGCGGCCACGCGCGCGTTCTACGAGCGACGCGGCTACGCACGAGCGGCGACGATCCCGGGCTATTACGCCCCGGGCGACGACTTGGTGATCTATCTCAAGGACCTGACGCATGGAGTCCTGGCAGCAACTACTGCGTAAGCGGAGCATCGCTTCACTCGAAGCGCTCGTCGCCAAGTTCGGCGCCGAGCACTTCCCGGACTTGGCGCGCCTCCGGCAGGCGGCGGAGAACTTCGAGTTCCGCATTTCCCCCGCCATGGTGGACCTCATCCAAACGCCGGGCGACCCGATCTGGCGTCAGTACGTGCCCGACCTCCAGGAGCTCGAGGTACACGACGGGTTGGTGGACTCGCTCGCCGAGGATGCCCACTCCCCCGTGCCGAACATCACCCATCGCTATCCCGACCGCGCGTTGTTCCTCGTGTCGCCGGTGTGCGCCTCGTATTGCCGGTTTTGCACGCGGCGGCGCAAGGTGGGTGATCCCGAGAAGATCCCCATGGCGGACTTCGAGTCGGCGTTCCGCTACCTCGGGCAGCACACCGAGATCCGCGACGTCATCATGTCGGGTGGGGATCCGCTACTCCTCTCCGATCGCCGCATCGACGAGCTCTGCAGGCGGCTGCGGGCGATCCCGCACCTCGAAGTCATCCGCATCGGGAGCCGCGTGCCCTGTCATCTGCCCGAGCGGATCACCGCGGAACTGTGCGCGATCTTGAAGCGGTACCACCCGCTCTACATCAACACCCACTTCAACCACCCCGACGAGCTGACGCCGGCCGCCGTCCAGGCCCTCGGGCGACTCGCCGACGCCGGCGTGCCGCTCGGCTGCCAGACGGTGCTCTTGAAGGGCGTGAACGACGATCCCGCCATCATGAAGCAGCTGATGCAGAAGCTGCTCGCCGCGCGCGTGCGGCCCTACTACATCTACATGTGCGATCAAGTGGCGGGTGCGGAACACTTCCGGACCACGGTCGAGAAGGGGCTCGAGATCATCCGGGCGCTGCGCGGCTGGACGTCGGGGCTCGCGGTGCCGCACTTCGTGATCGATGCGCCCGGTGGCGGCGGCAAGATCCCGCTTTTGCCCGAGTACGTAGAGTCGATCACGGACGACGCGGTGGTCCTGCGGAATTATGCCGGCCAGCGCTACGTGTACCGCCAGCCCCGGCTGCCCGAGCCCATTCTCGTCGGCTAACAAGGGCGAACGCGCGCGGAGCGAGGCCGGCGTGCAGGTCACGCACCTCGGCCTCACGCATTGTGGCTTCGACGCCACAAACCATCCGGCCGGCAAGCGCAAGTGATCAATTGCGACCCCTCTCACGCACGCCCCCCCTCACCCGCGCGGCGCCCGCACGACATTATTGCGTGGTCCTCGTCGGTGAGCGCCCCATGGCCCGGTTCTCATCCTTCCCGATCACGACACTCACGTTGCTCGCGGTCCCTCTCACGCTCGTCACCGCGCCGACCAGCCAAGCGCAGCAACGGACGGTCGCAGAGCGCTACGAGCCCGTGTTCGACGGATTCCGCCACATGGTACCGCAGGGTGATCGGGTCGCGACCGTGCGGAACCTGACGCTGCGGCGCGACGTCGTCGAGTTCGCGCTCGAGGAGGGCAAGCTCTACGCCGTGACGCCCGTAGCTGGGCACACGATCGGCACGGTCTTCGTGGGACACGGCTCCGTCTCGTTCGCGCCCCCGATCGCGATTGAACGCAGGGAGGTACAGCGCGTGCTCGGCGACTCCGTCCTGCACTTCCGGATCACGGCCGCGGCGTTCGTGTTCACGGACTCCACCTGGGCCGAGCTC
>Ga0209648_10000578_pt1 | contig 28257 bp, 31 predicted proteins | sample GraSoi2013_115cm_FD_185830 | JGI IMG/M metagenome (GOLD analysis project Ga0209648, IMG submission 185830) | Grasslands soil microbial communities from the Angelo Coastal Reserve, California, USA - Sample 9_17_2013_115cm (SPAdes) (version 2) | ecosystem: Environmental > Terrestrial > Soil >...
GGGCGCTGGCCGGTCTGCGGCGAGAAGGCATAGCGGGCGCCAACGTCACGATTCCCCACAAGCAGGCTGTCATGCAGTTCATGGATGTGCTCGACGCGGAGGCGGTGAAGGCGCGCGCGGTCAACACGATCGTCTACGACGATGAGCGGCTCGTCGGATCGAACACGGACATCGCCGCGATTCGAGCAGCCATCTCGAGCGTCGGGCTCGCACCCAGGGGCGCGAATGTCGTGATTTTCGGAGCGGGTGGATCGGCTCGAGCGGCGTCAGTGGCGCTCGAAGGGGCGCACGTGACTTTCGTCTCGCGGCATCCGGACGAGACCGATCTTCCGGGCAGAGTCATCGCTTGGGACGACGCTTCCCTCCACGGCCTGGTCAGGGCGGCCGACCTGCTCCTCAACGCGACGCCCCTCGGCCGGCGGGAGGAGATGCCGATCCGGCCCGCGGCCCTGCCCCGCGGCGGCGCCGTTATCGACCTCGTCTACGTCTCCGGCGGAACGCCGCTGGTGCGCAAGGCCCGGTCACTCGGATTGCGCACCGCCGACGGCTGGGAGATCCTGCTCGCGCAGGGCGCCCGTTCGTTCGAAGCGTGGACCGGCCAGGCCGCGCCCGTGAGCGCGATGCGCGAGACTCTGCAGCCGTGAACGCGGTCCTCTTGCTGCCGGTCGGCTGGGCGGTGGTCGGAGCGGCGGCCGGCTGGCTCATGCGCTGGGGCTCCGTGCGCCTGGCGCGCCTCGAAGGCCTGGAGCCCGGCAGCAAGCGGTGGCAGGTCCTCGGTCCGCCGATCGTGTCCGCGATCTTGTTCGGCGTCTTCGCTACGGAACCGATGTCAGTTCAGCAGCTGGGCCTGCGGAGCGTGTTCGTGCTGGTGCTCGTGCAGGTGATCTTCTTCGACTTCGAGCATCGGCTCATCCTCGACCGCGTCATGTTCCCGGCGATGGCGCTGGCCCTGATCGTCAGCCTCTTCGCTCACCCCTGGTGGGCCGGCATCGCGACCGGGCTCGCGGCCGGGCTCCTCTTCCTGGTCCTCGCGCTCGTCGGCTCGGCGATCTTCAAGGCGGAGGCGCTCGGGTTCGGAGACGTCAAGCTCGCGACGTTCCTGGGCCTGCTCCTGGGTCCGCTACCCACGATCACGGCCCTCTTCTACGGGGTGTTCCTTGCCGGGGTGGTCTCGATCGGCTTCATCCTCTGGCACCGGTCGCTCAAAGGGACTATCGCCTACGGTCCATACCTTGCCGCGGGGGCGCTGATCGTCCTCTTCCAGTTGGGTAGAGGACAATAGGCGGCCATGAGCAACCTACTGCCCGGCGAGAACCTGATCCTCAAGGACCACCCGCACTGGGTAGTCCTCATCAAGTCGGTCTGGCTACCCATCGTTGCGGTGATCCTCGTCGTGATCGCCGACTTCACGATCCTCGAGCAGAACTACAACACCTGGAACCTGCCCCTCCACTTCCGCACCTACTTCACCCTGGCAGTGCTGGCCCTCGCTTTGCTCTGGTTGATCGTCGTGTGGATCCGCTGGCAGTCGACCACCTACACGCTGACGGACCAGCGCATCAAGATCGAGACCGGCGTCTTCGGGCGCCAGGAGAAGGTGATCCCGATCGACAGGGTGCAGGACTGCACCACCAGGATGTCGGTCCTGGGACGGATGCTGGGATACGGCCGCGTCGAAGTGGATGCGGCCGGCGCCCAGGGCGCCGAGATCCTCAACCATCTCCCGAACCCGGGCACCTTCCGCGACCAGGTGTTCATGCAGTCGGAGAAGCGTCGCGGCGGTGGCGCGTCCGCAGCACCGTCTTCGATGCCGGCCAACCCGAGCGGCGTCTAATTCTCCGCCCGCTGGCGCTCGTCGGCTTCATGGGTTCCGGCAAGACCCTGGTCGGGGCCTTCGTCGCCGACCGGACGAAAGCGAACTTCCACGACCTGGACCTGATGGTCGAGCTGGAGGCGGGGATGACGATCCCCGAGATTTTCGCGACGTCGGGTGAGGCTGTGTTTCGCGAGCTCGAGAAGCGCGTCCTGCCTCGTGCCCTGCAGCCCGGCGCCGTCGTGGCGCTTGGCGGCGGTGCGCTGATCGACGACGGCAGCTGGCGCCTCGTGGAGCGCGAGACGTACACCGTCTACCTCGAGGTCCCGTTCGAAACCCTGTGGGAACGCATCCAGGCCCGGCCTGGGAGGCCCCTGGCTTCAGGGCGCTCACGCGAAGAGGTCCTCTCGCTGTTCGAGCAGCGCCGGCCGCGCTACGAGCAGGCCGCGCACCGTGTGGACGGGGATCGGGCGCCGAAGGTGGTCGCGGACGAGGTGATCAAGCTTTGGTCCGCCTGATCCTCGACTCCTCCACCGGGAGCTACCCGGTGGTGATCGGCAGCAACATCCACCGCGAGCTGCGGGGAGTCGTCGCACGGATGGATCCCACCGGTGTGGCGATCGTCACCGACTCCAACGTCAGGCCGTGGGCGGTGAAGGTGTCGAAGTCGATCAAACGCGCGGGCTTGAAGACGGCCATCCATGTGATCCCGGTCGGCGAGCGGTCCAAGTCGATGACGCAGCTCCAGGACGTGCTCGCCTTCCTCGAGCGCCAGCGCATCGATCGGGGCGGATGCGTGATCGCTGTGGGTGGCGGCACCGTGGGAGACCTCGCGGGCTTCGCGGCCGCCGTCTGGCAGCGCGGCGTGCGTCTGGTCGGCGTTCCGACCACTCTGCTCGCGATGGTCGATTCGAGCATTGGGGGGAAGACGGGAGTCAACGGGACGCGATCCAAGAACGCCATCGGCGCCTTCTGGCAGCCATCCGCCGTGATCGCCGACCTCGCGTGCATCGAAACCCTCCCGGCGGTCAGCTATCGGGACGCGTTCGCGGAGGTTGTAAAGTACGCCGTTGCCATGGACCACGGCCTTTTCGACCTCCTGAAAAAGGAGCGCCCGCGCCTGCTCGCGGGCGACCGCGCGATGCTCGAGAGCGTGGTCTTTCGCTGCGTCACGGCCAAGGCGCTGGTCGTGGCCAAGGACGAGCGCGAGAGGGGCCCGCGGGCGATCCTCAACTACGGGCACACCGCCGGCCACGCGCTCGAAGCCGCGAGCGGATTTCGCATCTCGCACGGCCGCTCGGTCGCGTTCGGAATGCGTGTCGCCGCCCAGATCGCGCTGTCGATGGAGCTGTGCAGCAAGCGGTTGGTCGAGTCCCAGGATGAGATGCTCGCGGCGTACGGCTTGCCGAGCAAGGCTCCTCGCGTGGAACCCGCCCGCGTGCTGTCCGCCATCCCACGGGACAAGAAGGCCCGGCGGGGCAAGGTCGCGTGGGTCCTGCCGCGCCGCCTCGGTCATGCCGAGGTCGGTCACGCGGTGCCGTCCCCGCTGGTCCGGCGCGCCGTGACCCGGGCGCTCGCATGAAGCGGATCGTGATCGTCAACGGGCCGAACCTGAACCTGCTCGGCAAGCGCGAGCCGCATATCTACGGCACCCGAACTCTGGCCGACCTCCTCAAAACGGTCCGCGCCAAGGCACGCGAGCTGGGTGTGACCGTGAGCGTTTTTCAGAGCAACGATGAGGGCGCGATCATCGACTTCTTGCACAAGGAGGCCCCGGGCGCGCTTGGGATCGTGATCAACCCGGCCGCGCTGTCGCACTACTCGCTCGCGCTCTACGATTGCCTGCAGGCGCTCGAGGTGCCGACGGTCGAGGTCCACATCTCGAACATCCACGCGCGCGAAGAGTTCCGGTCGAAGAGCGTGACGGCGCGCGCAGCCCGAGGTGTGATCACCGGGCTGGGTTTCAAGGGCTACGAGCTGGCGATGGAGTATCTGGTTTCACTGTGATTTCTACGAGCGACTTTCGGAACGGGACGATGTTCGAGATGGACGGCCAGCTGCTGCAGGTCGTCACCGTCGAGCACATCAAGCTTGCGCGCGCCGGAGCTGTGATCAAGGCCAAGCTGCGCAACCTGCTGACGGGCGCCATCTTCGAGCAGAGCTTCCGCAGCGCCGACAAGTACAAGACGGTGCGGATCGACAAGAAGGAGGCCCAGTACCTCTACGCGGACGGTTCGCATCATTACTTCATGGACCCGAAGACCTACGACCAGGTGCCGATCGACGAGTCCCTCCTGGAATCGGTGCTGCCCCTCTTGAAGGAGGGCAGCGTGGCGTACCTGCTCAGGTACCAGGACAAGCTGATCGGCGTGGAGCTGCCCATCAACGTGGAGCTCAAGGTGGTCTCGACGGACCCGGGATTCAAGGGCGACACCGTCTCAGGGGGCACCAAGCCGGCGAAGCTGGAAACGGGCGCCACGATCCAGGTTCCGCTCTTCATCCAGCCGGGGGACGTGATCCGCGTGGACACGCGTACCCAGAGCTATATGGAGCGGGCCTAAGCCCCTAGGGGATAATGGCCTTCGTATGGGTCAAAACGGTTCCCTGGGCGCGGTCCGCGTGGCCAACGAGGTGATCGCCAGCATCGCCGCGCTTGCCGCGTGCGAGGTCGAGGGCGTCGAAGGCATGGACGAGGCGGCGGCCAGGCATTTCGGCGACTGGGTGCGGCGCCAGTCCGCCCACCGAGGAGTGCGCGTGCACATCGAGGCCGATCGCTCGATCCACCTCGAGGTTTTCATCACCGTGGCGTCTGAGGCGAAGCTCGCCGAGGTGGCCGGCTCAGTCCAGGCGAACGTCGTAGAGGCGACGGAGCGAATGCTCGGCCTGGAAGTGGGAGAGGTCAACGTCTTCGTTTCCAGCGTCGCCTTCGCCAGCTAACCGCTCGGTGGGCAAAAGACACCAGGCCAGGGAGCTGGCGCTCAAGACGCTGTTCCAGCTCGAGGCGGCCGACGACGACACGGAAGAAGTCTTGCGCTATCACGCGTTCGAGGGCGCGGCCACTCCCGACGTCGCGACGTTCGCCCTGCAGCTAGTCCAGGGCGTGATCGCCAACCGCGAGAGGCTGGATTCGATCCTCAGCGAAGCTTCCGACCACTGGAAGCTGGGCCAGATGGCAAAGGTGGACCGCATCATCCTGCGCATCGCGGTTTACGAGATCGCCATCGACCGGCATGTACCGACGAAGGCGGCCATCAACGAATCGATCGAGCTGGCCAAGACCTTCTCCGGAGAAGAAGCCGGGCGGTTCGTGAACGGAATCCTCGGCCGGGTCGTGGCGACCACCGCGCCCGGCGCGGTGACCGCGCCAGAGGCGAATTGAACCCGGCCGGCACACAGCCTCCGGTCGAAACGCCGCGCTTCGAAGAGCTGCTTGCAACCCTCGAGAAGACGATCGCAGAGCTCGCGAGCGGTACCGCGCCACTCGAGGAGCTCGTAGCGGCCCACCAGCGCGCGGTCCGGATCCTCGCGGAAGCCCAGTCGCGCCTCGACGAGCTGAAGGCCCGCGCCGATTTGATCGGCCGCTCCTTATCGTGAAAACCCCACGAAATCAGAGCCTGCGGCGTGATTTCGCGGGGGCCCCTAGTCTGAGCGCGTGAAATTCCTGCTCGCCCCGCTGGTTGCGTGGGCGATCGCCCAGGCGGCCAAGGTCATCCTCACCTCCGTGCGCCAGCGAAGGCTCAACCTGCGCGTCCTCGCCGAGACCGGCGGCATGCCGAGCAGCCACGCCGCGATCGTGATGGGAATGACCACGGCCGTCGGTAAATATGCCGGGGTCTCTTCCGCCGCATTCGCGATCGCCCTTATCTTCTCGTTCGTGGTCATGTATGACGCCGCGGGACTGCGGCGCGCAGCCGGCCGGCAGGCCGCCATCCTGAACCGCCTGGTTGAGGACCTCGTGCACATGCGGGGCATGCAGGAGCAGAGGCTTCGGGAGCTGCTCGGCCACACCCCGATCGAGGTTGTGGTCGGCGCCCTTCTTGGGATTGGCGTGGGGCTGCTTCTTCCCGCGCGATGACATTGGCTGCGAGATCGCTGAAGGTAACGCAACGCCTAGATGTGCTTCTGACACGGCGCGGGCTCATCGAGTCGCGGCAGCGCGCCCACGCGCTGATCCTGGCGGGCAAGGTGCAGGTATCAGGCGCTACCGAGCGCCGTCCTGATCGCGCAGTTCGCGAGGACGAGGTAATCACCGTCGACGAGAGCCCGGGCTACGCGAGCCGCGGTGCATTGAAGCTCGGACCGGCGCTCGACAGGTTCGGTGTGGATCCTTCCGGTCGTGTCTGCGCCGACATCGGCGCGTCGACTGGAGGGTTCACGGACGTGCTCCTGCGCCGCGGGGCTGTGAAGGTTTTCGCCATCGATGTGGGACGCGGCCTGATCCACTGGCGCCTGCGCCAGGATCCCCGCGTGGTGGTGATCGAGCGGGTGAACGCGCGCGACCTCGAATCCCTCCCGGAGCCTGTCAGCCTCGTCGTCGCCGACCTGTCCTTCATCAGCCTCGAGAAGGTGCTGCCGGCCGTGCGCCAGGCCGCGCCGGACGCGGAGGTGGTGGCGCTGTTCAAGCCCCAGTTCGAGGTCGGCAAGTCCGAGGTGGGGAAGGGAGGGATCGTGCGCGACCCACTCGTCGTCGAGAGTGCGCTCCAGAGATTCAGGACCTGGTGCGGTGGCCACGGCTACCAGGTGGCCGGCGAAGCGGCGTCCCAGCTGACCGGGGCGGAAGGCAACCAGGAGTACTTCTTCCACCTGTCGCCGAAGTGAATTCAGCAGCTCCGAACCTGAACTCGCCCGCGCGCATCGTCTGCATTCTTCGGGGACCGGGCGCCGAGCAATCGGTCGTAGACCGCGCCATCGCCGTTTTGAAGGGTCGAGGCGTCGAGGTTGTTGAAACCGATCGCGACGCGCCGGCGACCAGGACCGATGACGGCCTCAAGGCATGCGGGCTCGTCGTCACCCTGGGCGGCGACGGGACATTCCTCGCAGGCGCGCGTTTCGCTGCTCCAAAGGGCATTCCCTTGCTCGGGGTGAACCTCGGCCGGCTTGGATTCCTGACGGAGGTCGAGGCGGAGCACCTCGAGGAGGGCCTGAAGCGGTTCCTCGACGGCGACTACCGGATCGAAGAGCGGACGATCCTCCAGGTGGCCCTCAGCCGCGGGACGCGCACCGTGGCCCGCGCGATCGGCCTCAACGAGGTGGTCGTGGACCATTCAGGCGAGGCGCGCATGCTGAGGGTCGAGATCGATGTCGGCGGGCAAGCGGTCGGGGTGATCGACGCCGACGGGGTGATGGTGGCAACCGCGACCGGCTCCACTGCGTATGCGCTGGCGAGCGGCGGTCCGATCCTCGAGCCGACCCTTCGCGACCTCGTGCTCGTGCCGATGAACCCGTTCGCGCTGACCGTGCGTCCGATCGTGTTTCCGCCAGGACAGGACATCAGGCTGTCGGTGCTTCGCGGCCCGGCCGAGATGCGCATCGACGGGCGCCGGGGCCGTGCGGTGGCGACGGGGGACTCGGTCCGGTGCAGCTCGCATGCGCGGCGGCTCAAGGTGGTTCGCTTCAGCCCGCCCGAAGAGTTCTACCGCCGGCTCGGGGAAAAGCTCGGCTGGGGCCGCCCGCTGGTCCCCAAGAAATAGATAAGCGGATGCAGTAGTGCTCAAGGAACTCAGGGTTCGCGACCTGGCCCTGGTCGCGGAGTGCCGGGTGCGTTTCGGGCCAGGCCTCAATCTCCTCACAGGCGAGACGGGCAGCGGCAAGTCGCTGATCGTCGACGCGCTCAGCCTGACCCTGGGTGCTCGCGGCGGCGCCGACCAGGTTCGGCATGGAGCGGACAGGGCAACGGTCGAGGGAGCGTTCGAGTCGGACGGGGTCACGTTGATCCTGCAGCGCGAACTTGGCAAGCGCAGCGCGGCGCGCATCGACGGGCGGAGCGCGCCCGCCGAAGCGCTGCGGGAGCGCGGCCGCAATCTCGTGGCGCTGCACGGACAGCACGAACACCACGCGCTGCTGGACAGCGAGACGCAGACAGAGCTGCTCGACGGGTACGCGGCGGCGACGGAGAAGCGCGCCGCCGTCGCCGTCGCATATGCGGTGTGGGTCGAGGCCGGGGTCAAGGTACGCGACCTCGAACAGCTTCGGTCCCGCGGCCGGCGTGAGCAGGAGTACATGAGATGGCAGCTCGAGGAGCTGCGCGCGGCGGACCCTCACCCGGGGGAAGACGAGCAGCTCTCGGCGGAGCGCGCGGCCGCACGGCACGCCGCCCGGCTCGCCGAGCTCGGGCAGCAGGCGATCGACGCGCTGCGCGAGGACGGAGTCGCACGCGCCGCCGCGGCCATTCGCTCCGCCGCCGAGCTTGACCCGCGGCTGGCCGACCAGGCGTCACGCCTCGAGGCTCTTGCGGAGGAGTCGTCGGACGCGGCCGCCGAGATGCGGCGCTATGGCGAGGTGCTCGATACGGACCCTGCGCGGCTCGAGACCATCGAGGCGCGGCTGGCTGTCCTGGACGGGATCAAGCGCAAATACGGCGGCACGCTCGAGTCGGCCGTCGAGGAGCTGCGACGCCTGGAGGTGCAGATCGGAGCGACCCAGGACCTCGAAGGAGCCCTGGCTTCAGCCCAGGCGGAACGCGATGCGTCGCGCGCGACGCTGGAAGCCCGCGCGGCCGCGCTGACCGAGGCGCGAAAAGGCGCCGCCCGTCGAATGCAGAAAGCGGTATCGCATGAGCTGGAGGGTTTGCGCCTCGAGGGCGCCCGCTTTGAGATCGACCTGCGCGCCTCGCCCGAGATCGGGCCGACCGGCGCCGAGGGCGCGGAGATGATGTTCTCTGCCAACCCCGGCGAACCGCTGCAGCCGCTTGCCCGTGTCGCCTCGGGCGGCGAGCTCGCACGCGTGATGCTCGCCATCAAGACTGTCGGAGCGGACGCGGACCGGCTTCCGACCCTGGTTTTCGATGAGGTCGACGCAGGGATAGGAGGTGAGGCCGCGGTCCAGGTCGGCCTTCGCCTCAAGGCGCTCGGGGCGCGGCACCAGGTGCTGGTGGTCACGCACCTCGCGCAGATCGCGGCCTTCGCCGATCATCACCTGCTGGTGGAAAAGTCTCCGGGCCCGGATGGCCGCAACGTCGTGTCGGTGCGGGAACTGACGTCGGACGACGAACGCGCGCGCGAGCTGGCGCGGATGATGAGCGGCGGGGTCACACCGAAGGCCGTGGCACGCGCGCACGAGCTCCTCGAAGAGGCGAGGGGAATATGAGAAGGAACCTCCGGTTCCTTCTCATCGACAGGCTGGCTGCGCCAGCGTGTCTGCTCATCTTCCCGCGGATTGGATTTCCGGAATGTCTCTCGCCGCCACGCGGAGTGGCTTTAAGTACGCTGGGGACGGCCGGAGTAAATCCGGCCTGGACGCAAGGTCTGGCGTAAGGTGCCCAAGCTGTTCAGCGGACCTGAGGATCGCCGCATCAAGCGGGCGCTCTGCATCGTCGCGCATCCCGACGACATCGAGTTCTACTGCGCGGGCGTCATGTTGTTGATGGCGCGTCATGGAGCGACTGTCGACTTCGTGCTTGCGACCTCAGGTGACAAGGGCGCGCGCGACGCGAGCAAGTCGCGCGCGAAAGTTGCGCGAATCCGCGAGCGTGAGCAGGAGCTGGCGGCAGACGTGCTCGGCGTCAAGCGGGTCGCGTTTCTCCGGCACCCGGACGCCGAGCTCGTCGAAAGCCTCGAATTGCGTGAGGAGTTCGTGCGCGAGATCCGCACCACGAAGCCCGACGTGATCCTGACGTTCGACCCCAATGTTCCGTATCGCTTTCATCCCGATCATCGGGTCGTCGGGCGCGTCGCGCTCGATGCGGCCTGGCCGAGCGCCCGCGATCCGCTCACGTTTCCGAAGGCCGGGCCGCCACACGAGACCGCGGAGGCATGGTGCTTCGGCGGGCTGCAGCCCACGCTGGAGATAGATGTCGAGGAAGTCATCGGCAAGAAGATCGAAGCAAGGCTTGCTCACGCGAGCCAGACCACAAGCCCCGCCTCGCTCATGCGGCGCTGGCGCGCCATCGCGCGGGTGGAAAAGTTCCACCAGGTGAATCTCCGATAAATATGAGAAGGAACCTGACGGTTCCTTCTGCGCGCAGGCGCGACCAGGATGGGACTTACTGATTGCATCGCCCGGTCGGCTTCGCCGACGGGGCTGCTCATCTTCCCGCGGATGAGATTTACCGAATGTTTCTCCTCGCCACGCAGGAGACACCGTGCGGGTTGGGGACGGCCGGAGTAAATCCGGCCTGGCCGCCTCGAATGCCTAGTTCGTCCGGAGCCCTATCCTTACGGTTCGTGGAGCAGCCTTTTGCTGGCCCGCGCCTTGCTGTAAGCACGCAGGTGTTCGAAGGACCTCTGGAGCTTCTCCTGGCGCTGGTGGAGCGCGAGGAGCTCGACATCTTCCAGGTCTCGCTGGCGAAAGTGACGGACGCCTACCTCGTCGAGGTTGCCGCGCGCGAGGTGGCCGACCCTCAGGAGATGGCCGAGTTCCTGTGGATGGCGGCGCGCCTCCTGCTCATCAAGTCCATCCGCCTGCTGCCGGGCGAGCCGCCCACCGAGGAGGAGACCGACCTGCTGGGCTGGGAAGAGGAGGTGCGCCGGCGCCTGGAGGAATACCGCGTCTACAAGGAGATGGCCGGCGAGCTGATGGAGCGTGCGCAGAAGGACTCCTTCTCTTTCCCGCCTCCCGCGCGTCCGGTGGAGGCCGGTGGACAGGAGGAGCCACTCGAAGTCGGGCTGCTGATCGTCGCTTTCAACAGCGTGCTCGCGCGCATACCTCCGCGTCCGCTGGTCGTCACCGGCCGCACGTGGACGCTGCAGGAGAAGCTCGATCTCATCACCGATCGCCTGCGCCGCGGACCGATCGAGCTCGTGGAGCTAATCCTGGAATCCGAGGATCGCCTGGAAGCGGTTGTGACCTTCGTCGCGGTCCTGGAGCTCCTGCGCCGATCGCTCGTCGTGGTGCGCCAGAAGGAGCGTTTCGGTGCGATCCATGTCGAGGCGAGAGAGCAGCCGGCCGGTGAGTGAGATCTCGGCCGCTCTAGAAGCCATCCTCTTCAGCTCGAACCGGCCCCTCAAGCTTCGTGAGCTGCAGCAGGCGACGGATTCCGACCGCACCGCGGTGGAGCAGGCGCTCGACGAGCTGCGTGGAGCGCTGGAGGGACGCGGTGTGATGGTGATGCGACATCACGACGAGATTCATCTCGCGACCCGCCCGGAGTTTGCGGGGGCCGTCCGGCGCGCCCTACGCCCGGAGGTTTCGGGCAAGCTCTCGCCCGCGGCCTACGAGACGCTCGCCATCGTGGCGTTTCAACAACCGGTTCCGCGCTCGCGGATCGAAGAGGTGCGCGGCGTGAACTGCGACAGCGTCCTCACCAACCTGGAGCTGCGCGACCTGATCGTCGAGGTCGGCCGCGGCTCGGGACCCGGCCTGCCAAAGCTCTACGGCACCACGATGAGATTCCTCCAGGTGATGGGGCTCGAGTCGCTGGACCACCTGCCCAAGCCAAGGCTCAACCCTGACGAGCGCGATAAATCAACGAGCGGGCGATCGCTATCCAAGAACGCCTGAATCGCTTTCTCGCCCGATCCGGCGTGGCCAGCCGCCGTGCCGCGGACGAGCTGATCGCGGCGGGAGGTGTTCGGGTCAACGGCAAAACCCCGCCGCCTGAGGGAGTGCTGATCGACCCGGACAACGACCGCATCACCGTGCACGGCAAGGCCGTGAAACCTGTGACCCGGCACCGGTACATCGTCTTGAACAAGCCGCTGGGCGTGATCACGACCGCGAGGGATGAGGCGTCGCGCACCACCGTGCTCGACGTGGTCGGCGACGAAGGCAAGAGCGGCCACCGGCTGTTCCCGGTGGGTCGCCTCGACGCCGACACGTCGGGGCTCTTGCTTCTGACCGACGACGGGGACCTCGCCTACCGCCTGACCCACCCGGCCTACAAGGTGAGCAAGGAGTACATCGCACTTGTGGCGGGCAGCCCCAGCTCTTCCGACATCGAGAGTTTGCGGACGGGCGTCGAGCTGGACGATGGGATGACCGCGCCGGCGGAGGTCGACGTGCTGCGGATCACGCCGGGCAGCCGCGATTCCGGAGTCGCTGAAATCCGGATCGTGATTCGCGAAGGCCGGCACCGGCAGGTCCGCCGCATGCTGCATTTCATCGGCCACAAGGTCCAATCGCTCAACCGAGTCGGTTTCGGGCCGCTGAAGCTCGGACGCCTGAAGGCCGGCGGATGGCGAGTGCTCGGAGACGCGGAGATCTCGGCTCTGCAGCGGGCCGTGGAGCAGAAGAGAGCCAGGTGATAGTCGCCATCGATGGTGGGGTCGCGTCTGGTAAGTCCGCCGTCGGTAGGCGTGTGGCGGAAGCGCTCGGCCTGCCATTTGTCGACAGCGGCCTCATGTATCGCGCCATCACCCGGATCGCGGCCGAACGCGCCATCGACCCGCACGATGCCGAGACGATATCGACGTTGGCCGAATCGACCGCCGTGAAGATCGACGGCGAGCGTGTGTGGGCGAATGGCGTCGAGCTCACCGAGGGGATCTACGACGCCGATCACGCCGACGCGCTGCCGCTCGTCTCCGCCATACCGGGAGTGCGCAGCGCGCTGGTGGCACAGCAACGCAGGTTGGGGGAGGGCGGGGTCGTCATGGCGGGGCGCGACATCGGAACCGTGGTCTTTCCAGATGCCGCCTCTAAATTCTTCCTGGTCGCGAGCCTCGACGAGAAGGTGCGACGCCGGGCGGCGCAGTACGAGCGCAGAGGCGAACGCGTCGACGAGGAGGCCATGCGCAAGGAGGTCGAAGAACGCGATCGCGTCGACACGCAGCGCGCGATCGCTCCGCTGCGTCCCGCAGCCGACGCAATCGTGATCGACACCGATCATCTCGACGTGGACCAGGTGGTCGACAAGATCCTGAAGCGCATCGCCGAGCGGGCGAAATGATTTATGCGTTCCTGCGTGGGCTCATGCGGACGATGGTCAACGTCTACCTTGTGGGCCTTTTCGAGATCGCTGGAATCGAAAACGTTCCCCGCACCGGGCCGCTGCTCATCTGCCCCAACCATTCGGGGACGCTGGATCCACCGATGGTGCCTGCCTTTCTACCGCGCGGGGACACGTGGAGCATGGCCAAGTCGGAGTATTTTCGCGGTCGGTTCCATCGCTTCATCTTCACCGCCTATCACGCATTTCCGGTCGTGCGGCACACAGCCGACCGCGCGGCGGTGCGGTGGTCGCTCGACCTGCTCAAGGACGGTCATGTGCTGGTCATCTATCCGGAAGGGACACGAGTCGAGTCCGGCGTGCTCGCCAAGCCGGAGCCGGGTGCGGGGTTCCTGGCTCAGAAGTCGGGAGCTCCAGTTCTGCCGGTCGCGCTCACCGGGACCCGCGAGTGCCTGCCGAAAGGCGCCCACTGGCCGCGCCGCGTCCGAGTAACGCTCACGTTCGGCAAGCCGTTCGTTGTGCTGCAAAAGCGGGCGGACGGCACGCGCGTCTCGCACGAGGAAGCTTCCGACGCGATCATGCTGGCGATCGCAGAGTTGCTGCCCCCAGAGCAACGAGGGGTCTACAGCGACCTGGAACCCCTACGACGGCGCCTGGCGGGAGTGACAATTCCGCACGCTTGGCGCCAACGGAGCGCATGAATCGCGAATATTCCGCACGCTTGGCGCCAACCGTGCGGACTAGCCGATGGCCGGTCGCGCCCAGTCGTCTTCGGTCAGGCTGCCCAGCGCTGGGTTGAAGCAGGCGTCGAACGCCTCCTTCAGGGTTTGAGGCGTCAGCCGCGGCGGTTCCTGCCGGTAGTTCGCGAGGTCCACGAGGCGCGCGATGAGGGCGCGAGGGTGAGATCCCCGGAGCGGTTTCTTTCCGTACAGGTTGTTGAGCAGGTAGCCGATCGCCTTCTCGTCGAACGCCACTCCCTGGCGGTCGCACTCGTAGCGCAGGATGCGGCCGAACGCCTCGGGCGACGGGTTGCCTACGCCGATCTTGTAGGCCATGCGGCGCAGGAAAGCTTCGTCGACGAGCTCGGTGGGTGACAGGTTGGTCGAGAAGACGACCTGGCACAGGAAGGGCAGCTCGATCTTGCGGCCCGATGCCGACAGGTCAAGGTAGTCGACCTTCTTCTCCATCGGCACGATGAACCGGTTCAGGAGCCGCATCGGCGGCACCTCCTGCCGGCCGAAGTCGTCGATCACGAACACCCCGGCGTTGGCCTTCCACTGCAGCGGAGCTTCGTAGTAGCGGTTGGACGGGTCATACGTGAGGTCGAGCTGCTGCAGCTTGAGCTCGCCGCCGGCCACGACCACGGGGCGCTCGACTTTGACCAGCCGGCGGTCGATGGGCTGCTCGCCCTCTGCCACCTTGTGGTAGACGGGGTCGATCACGCGGACGATCTCATCGCCGATGGCGACCGCATGGGGGATCTCGATGGGCGCGCCCATCAGGAGGGCCATCCGCTCGGTGATGGTGCTCTTGCCGTTGCCGGGGGCGCCGAAGATGAACAGCGACGCGCGGGACACCATGGCGCCGCCGATCTGGTCGATCACGTGCTGCTCGAGCTCGAGGGTGCCCAGGGCCTTCTTGAGCGCTGAGTCCGTGACGTTGGCTTTACCGGTCACCTGGGAGCGAACCAGGCCGAGGTAGTCGTCGAAGTTGATCGGGCACGGTCCGAGGTATCGCGTCTGCACCGAGGACATCTCGGCCGCGCGCTGCCGTCCGGCACTCGACACGACGTAGTTCATGCGGACGGGGATCGGCCGGCCCTCGACGCCGGGGTCGTTCGAGAACCCCATGGTGTCCATCAGCTGGGACTTCTGGAACTCTTCGATGATGGGCTGCAGCGTTTCGAAAGGAAGGCCGAGACGGGTCTCGATGGCCGCTCCGCTCAGCTGATCGGCGAAGGCGATGGTGCGCAGGAGCAGGCTGGCGACGAGGTCACGGCGTACGTGAAGATCCTCCAGCCGCTTGGGTGCCTCGATCGCCCCGGTTAGCATCGGGCGCAAATATAGCAACCGCCGCACCGCTTAACACCCGGTCGAACACCTATACGTACAATCCCGAGGCGGTGCTCGAATACGCAGCCCTCGATCTCGAGACGACCGGGCTCGACCCGGCTCGAGATCGGGTGATCGAGGTGGGCGCGGTCGCTTTCACCCCGGAACGAGTCACGACGACGCTCGAGCGCCTGGTGGATCCAGGTCGCGCGGTTCCGGAAACCGTGCTAAAGCTGACCGGGATCAGGCAGGAGGAATTGCGAGGCGCGGCGAGCCCCGACTTCGCGTTGCGCGAGCTGGCCGACTTCCTGCGCGGCCGCCAGCCGGTCGGCCACGGAGCGCGGCTCGACGTCGATTTCCTGTCGGCGGCCGGGCTTTGGGACCCGTCCATCGAAATCCTCGACACCCTTGACGTCGCGCGCATCCTTCTGCCTGGGGCGGCCAGCCACAGTCTGCCGCTGCTCGCGACCGAGATGGGCTTCAACCAGCCGCGGCCCCACCGCGCGCTCGACGACGCCGACGCGACCCGCCAGCTCCTGCTCAGGCTGCGGGAAGAGGCAGCCCTGCTCGACGAGCCGCTGAAGGAATCGATGCTGGCCCTGGTCGCACCGTACGAGTGGTCGATCGCGCGCTTTTTCGCCGACGCGTTGACCGCGCCGAACCCCGACCCCGACTCCGCATCGGATGAGGTGGTCGACGCGATGCGCGGCAGGTCGGCCGAGGCGCCGCCGGACGACCCGGCGCTGATGGCGGCGCTGCTCGGCCCCGAAGGGCCACTCGCCGACCTGCTCCCCGGTTATGAGCACCGCGAGCCTCAGGTCCAGATGCTCCTGGCCGTTGCCCAGATCCAGGCCCGCGGCGGCACGCTGGTAGTCGAGGCCGGGACCGGGACGGGCAAGAGCCTCGCGTACCTTGTGCCGTCGATCGCACGCGCCGTGCGGCATGGCGAGCGGGTTGTCGTCTCGACCAACACGCACACGCTCCAGGAGCAGCTGATGACGAAGGACCTTCCAGGGCTGCGCGAGTGGCTCCCGTGGGACTTCAAGGCCTGCCTGCTCAAGGGCCGGTCCAACTACGTGTCCCTGCGCCGCTGGCGGCGCTTCCTCGCGGAGCCGTGCAGAGATCCCGATGAGCTGAAGTTCAAGCTCAAGGTGCTGTACTGGCTGCACTCGACCTCCAGCGGTGACCGCTCGGAGCTGCGCCTGCATGGCCGTGAGGAGGTGCTCTGGGCGCACATCGCGTCGGACCCGCTCGACTGTGTCGGAATTCACTGCACCAAAGAGGATTGCTACGTCCATCGCGCGCGCGCTGAAGCAGAGGCATCAAACCTCGTCGTGATCAATCACGCCCTCTTGCTCGCCGATGCCGAAGTGGGTGGCGGGCTGCTTCCCGAGTTCGACCACCTCGTTGTAGACGAAGCCCACCATCTCGAGGACGCCGCGACTCGGGGCCTGCGCCAGGAAGTGGACGGACCAGGATTGCTGGCGCTCCTGGACAGGCTGGCCAGTGGTGAAGCGGGCGAGAAGTCCCTAGGCCTTCTCTCCGAGCTCCGCAAGCAGCCGCACCTCGGTGCGTCCGGTGACGAGTTCGCCAGGGCGATTCCGATGAGCCTGGTCGGCGGCGAACGGGTCCGCATCCTCTTCGACCTCGCCACCCGATGGGTCGGCGCGAAGCTCTCGGAGAGTGAGCGCCGCGACGACTCGGTTCGCCTTACGCCGGCACTTCGCGAAGACGATGAGTGGCCTTCGATGAGCGTCGCCGCCGAAAACGCAGTCACTGCGCTCACGGCCCTGGACTCGGGCCTGCGGCAGGCCGTGGCCGGGGTGCGCGACTGGCTCGGCGGCACCGAGCCCGACCAGGGCATCCGGGAGCTCGAGATCATCCGCGGCCGCCTCGATGCCGCGGCGCATGTGATCGACGAGGCCATGAGGGCTCCCGATCCCAATCGCGTGTACTGGTTCACGCTCGTCGCGCGCACGGAGAACCTCGTCCTTCGCGCGGCGCCCATCAACGTCGGTTCGCTCCTGCGTGAGCGCGTGTACGCCGACCGGCGATCCACCGTCTTCACGTCCGCGACCCTTGCGGTGGGTGGCACGTTCGACTACTTCCGGTCGAGGGTCGGCCTTGGCCCCGGGATCGAAGAGCTCATCCTGCCATCGCCTTTCGACTTCCTCCACCAGGCGCTGGTCTGCCTGCCGGCGGACTTTCCCGAGCCGGAGCACGAATGGTTCGACCAGCAGGTCGAGGAGGTGATCGCCTCTGTGGCCCGCCGCGTCGGCGGCCGCACCCTCGTGCTCTTCACGTCGCATCGCCAGCTGCGAGATGTTCATACGGCGCTGAAGCATCGCGTCGACCTCGACGAGGTGTTGATCCTCGGACAGGGAATCGACGGCCAGCGGCGCCAGGTCTTGAAGTCTTTCGAAGAAGCGGAGCGCCCGCTCCTGCTCGGGACCGCGAGCTTCTGGGAAGGCATCGATGTGCCCGGGGAAAGACTGAGCTGCGTGATCATGGTCCGCCTTCCATTCCCCGTGCCGTCAGAACCGGTCTACGCGGCGCGCGCGGAGCAGGTTCGCGACGGCTTCGCACAGCTGGCGCTTCCGCAGGCGGCGCTGAGGTTGAAGCAAGGCTTTGGCCGGTTGATCAGGCGCTCGACGGACCGCGGCGCCGTGGTGATCCTCGACAACCGGATCCTCGGCCGCGATTACGGGAAGGCTTTCCTGGACGTCCTGCCGCCGGCCTCACGGTTCGTCGGACCGGCGGCCGAGATCGCGGACAGGGTCGGCGATTGGTTAGACCAGGCTTGAGCCGGTTGTTCGTCGTGGCGACTCCCATCGGCAATCTCGAAGACGTCAGCGCACGGTCCGTACGAATTCTCGGCGAGGTCGGCGCGATCGCCGCGGAGGACACCCGCGTGACCGCAAGGCTGCTCGCCCGCCACGGAATCCGCAAGCCATTCATCAGTTATCGCGCCCCGGTGGAGCGGCGCGGGCTTCCGCGCGTCATGGCAGAGCTCGACCGGCACGACGTCGCCCTCGTGAGCGACGCCGGAACGCCCACGCTTTCGGATCCTGGGCAGGCGCTGGTCACCGCCGCGTGGGCGGCGGGCCACACCGTGGTTCCGATCCCCGGGCCCAGCTCGGTCACCGCCGCACTTTCCGCCGCCGGGTACGGCGGTCCGGGCTTCACGTTCCTGGGCTACCTGCCGCGCAAGCCCGGCGACCTTCGCCGCTTGCTTGCAACCCTTGTCGAAGATCCGCGCCCCTCGGTCGCATTCGACTCGCCGTACCGCATCAGGAAATCACTCGCTGTCGTGGCCGAGGTCATGCCCGAACGGCACCTCACCCTCGCACGCGAGCTGACCAAGGTTCACGAGCAGCTGCTGCGCGGCAATGCGTCCGAGGTGCTGGCCGCTTTGTCCGACCCGGCGCGCGGCGAGATTACCCTTGTGATCAGTGGCAGATAAAAAGCGAACAGTCCTGGTCGCGCCCGCCTGGCCTTACGCCAACGGGCCTCGCCACATCGGGCATGTCGCCGGCTTCGCCGTGCCCGCCGACGTGCTCGCGCGGTTCGAGCGGCTGCGGGGTTCTCGCGTGCTGATGGCGAGCGGGACCGACGAGCACGGAACGCCGATCACCTATGAGGCGGACAAGCAGGGCGTTCCGCCGCGCGAGTTTGCCGACCGCAACAACGCGCTGATCGTCGAGGACCTGCGCCGGCTTGGCATGACATACGACGTGTTCACGCGGACCACGACGGCCAACCATTACCGGGTCACGCAGAAGCTGTTCCTGACCCTCTACGAAAAGGGCTACCTGGTCAAGGAGAAGCAGATGGGTGCGTTCGACCCAGCCTCCGGCCGCACGCTCCCTGACCGCTACATCGAAGGCACGTGCCCGATCTGCGGTTACGGCGAGGCGCGGGGCGACCAGTGCGACAACTGCGGCAACCAGCTCGACCCGATCGACCTGATCAAGCCTCACCAGCGCGGCAGCGACGCGCCTGTGGAGTTTCGCGAGACCGAGCACTTCTTCTTCGACCTGCCGGCCTTCGGCGAGCAGCTCGAGGACTGGATAGAGCAGCACGACAACTGGCGCCCCAACGTGCGCAAGTACTCGCTCGAGTACGTGCGAAACCTGAAGCGGCGCGCCATCACGCGCGACCTGGACTGGGGCGTTCCGGTACCGCTCCCCGGTTGGGAGGACAACCCGCACAAGAAGATCTATGTCTGGTTCGATGCGGTCATCGGCTACCTGTCCGCGTCGATCGAATGGGCTGTCGATCAAGGCGAGCCCGACGCGTGGAAAGACTGGTGGATGAACCCGGCTTCCTGGCACTACTACGTGATGGGCAAGGACAACATCACCTTCCACACCGTGATGTGGCCCGCGATTCTCATGGGCGTGAGCGACGAAAAGCAGCGGTACGAGCTGCCCGACGACATTGTGGCCAGCGAGCACCTCCACATGGAGGGCAAGAAGCTATCGACGAGTCGCGGCCAGGTCATTTACGTGAAGGACGTGCTGGACCGGTACGACCCGGACGCGCTGCGGTACTACCTGATGATCGCCGGGCCGGAGAACCAGGACACCGATTTCACGTGGACGGAGTTCGTGCGGCGCAACAACGACGAGCTGGTGGCCACGTGGGGCAACCTCGTGCACCGCACGCTCGTCAATGCGCAGCGGAACTTCGGAGCTGTGCCGGACCCGGGAAAGCTGACCGACGCGGACGCGACCCTGATCAAGGAGGTCGAGGAGGCGTTGGACGAGGTCGCCTTGCAGCTCGGCCAGGCGCGTTTTCAGATGGCGCTGAAGACCACGCTGGCCAAGGCCGCGAAGGTCAACGTGTACCTCGGCACCGAGCAGCCCTGGCACACGATCAAGACCGATCGAGAGCGGGCCGGCACCGTGCTCTACGTCGCACTCCGCTGCGTCGACAACCTGAAGACGATGTTCACCCCGTTCCTGCCCTTCTCCTCGCAGAAGCTGCACCACATGCTCGGTTACGACGACGTGATCGCGGAGCAGCCCGAGGTGCGCGAGGTCGTCGAGGACGGGGCCTCGCATTCGGTGCTGACCGGCGACTACTCGAGCGAAGACCGGTGGAAGCCATCCACTCTCCCGGCCGGCCGGAAGCTTTCGGTGCCTGAAGCGCTCTTCAAGCGCCTCGACCCGGTCGTCGAAGAGGAGCAGCCGGCATCTTGAGACACGACCGGAAACCCTCGACGAGAGATTCGGCGATCCAGGTGGCCCAGATCCGGGTGAAGCGGCGAGCAGCGGAGCGAGCGCATCGTCCATGCGTGAGCGAGCAGCGCAGGCGCTGAACCCGGAGATGGGCCGCATGGGCGCCGAAGATCCGTCGACGGCCTTTCCGGTCGTGTCTCTGGTAGACACTCATTTGCACCTCGAGGAGCTGGGCGAGCCGAACGACGTCGTCGAGCGCGCGGTCACCGCGGGTGTGACACGGATGATCGCGATGGGGACCGACCTGCCGCGAAGCCGGGGCGCGGTCTCGCTGGCCAACCGCTTCCAGGAGGTGTGGGCCGGCGTCGGTCACTACCCGCTCGAGGAATCCGCGCCCGACATCTACGCGCTCAGGGAGCTGGCCGCGGACCAGATGGTGGTTGCCATAGGCGAGGTCGGCCTCGACTTCGAGCATGTCGGCGGTCCGGACCACGGAACACAGAGGGACCGGCTCGATGAGATGTTCACCCTCGCCCTGGAGCTCGATCTCCCCGTATCGATCCACAACCGCGGCGCCGACGCCGAAATCGCCGACGCGATCGCCAGGCATCGAGGGCTGCGGGGCGCCATGCACTACTTCGCGCTCGAGTGGGAGTGGGCGGAGCGCTACCTGGACCTTGGTTTCTACCTGTCCTTCGCCGGGCTGATCACACGGCCCAGCCGCACCGGGCTGCGCGACGTTGTCACGCGTTGCCCCGCCGACCGATTGCTTCTCGAGACTGACTCGCCTTACGGCAATGCTCAAAAGCGAATGGGCGTGCCGAATCGCCCCGAATACCTGCTCGACACGGCCGAGGTCGTCGCCGAGCTGCGCGCCGTGAGCCTGGCCGATCTCGCGGAACAAGAAAAGGCAAACGCGTACTCACTGTTTCCCAAGATGAAGTGATCGACCCGGCCGACGCCCACCAGCTCGACCAGCTGCTGCGCCGGCACCGGATCGACCTCAAGCACTCGCTCGGGCAGAACTTCCTGACCGACCCGGCGTTGCGGGACGAGGTGGCCGAGCAGGCCGGGCTCTCACCTGAGGACGAGGTGCTCGAGGTGGGCGCGGGCGTCGGGACCCTGACCGTCGCTCTCGCTCCTCGGTGCCGTCGCGTGGTGGCGGTCGAGCTCGATGGAAGGCTCATCCCGGCGCTGCGCGAAACGTTGTCCGGTGTCGAGAACGTGGAGGTGGTGCGGACCGACATCCTGCGCTTCAACGTCCGCTCGGCCTTTCCGGACGGAAAAGAAATCGTGGCGGGCAACATCCCGTACAACCTCACGGGCGCGTTGATTCGCAAGCTGCTGGACGATCCTCCCCGGCCGCGAAGGCTTTCGCTGGTCGTGCAGAAGGAGGTGGCGGAGCGCTGGACGGCCTCGGGCGGCGCGAGCCTTGCCACGGTCGCGGTGCAGGTGTACGCCGAAGCCCTGCTCCTGGTCTCCATCCCCGCGTCCGCCTTCACCCCAGCGCCGCGCGTGGATTCCGCGCTCGTGCGCCTCGACGTGCGCGAACGGCCGGCGGTTGACGTGGATGACCTCAAGGTGTTCTTCCGTTTCGTCGAGGCGGTTTTCCAGGGACGCCGGAAGCAGCTCGGCGGAACGCTGGGCCGGATCAGCGGCATCGGCAGCACGGCGGCCGGGGCGCGCCTTCGCGCGGCGGGGATCGATCCCGAGCGACGCCCGCAGACACTTGGGCTGGGGGAGTGGGAAGCGCTTTATAAGGAGTTTCAGACGCCCGGAGGCTAATCTCTAGCGCCGGTGGAGCAGCCAATCCGGTTTCCGGTCGAGGGCACGGGCGGTTTCCGATCGGTCCTGCGGCACACTGCTTTCAGGAACATCTGGTTCGCCCAGCTCGCCGCGCAGCTCGCGGACAAGTTTCTTCTGTTCTCGCTGATCATCCTCGCGTACCACATCTCCGGCGGCAGCACGCCGGTGGCGATCACGCTCCTCACGTACACGGTGCCGGCCGTGCTGTTCGCTCCCCCGGCCGGCGTGATCGCAGATCGTATGGACCGGAAGCAGATCATGATGTGGGCCAACTTCGGCCGCGCCGGCGTGGTGGCGCTCATCCCGCTGGCCGCCCTCGTGCCTGGTCTGAGCACCGACTTCGCCCACCTGCTGCTCATCACCCTGGTCTTCTCCGCGGTGGGGCAGCTCTTCGGGCCCGCCGAAGCCGCGGTCATCCCGACCATCCTTCCGCGCTCGGCCCTGATCACCGCCAACTCAATGGCGCTTTTGACCATGGTCCTGACCCTCGTAGTGGGTGGAGCCCTCGCGCCGGTGATCTCGAGGATCGACCTCTATGCGCCCTACTGGTGTGCTGTCGTGCTGCTGCTCATCGGCGGGACGTTGATCTTCGCGTCGGACATCCCACACCTTCAGCCGACGACGGAGCCGCCCGTGGCGGACAGCCGCAACCGGTTCCACATCATGGTCGTCGACATCAAGGAGGGAATCGACGCGCTGCGGGCATCGCGCGGACTGATGCTCGCGTTCGGACAGGTGAGTATCGCGGTGCTGGTGCTGTTCATGCTCTTCGCGCTGGCGCCCGCCTATGTGAGCAAGGTGCTGCTCATCAACGCCCAGGACACCTACGTGATCCTGGCGCCTGCGACTGGGGGAGCGATTCTGAGCGCGCTGCTGCTCGGCCAGTTCCTGCGCAACCTGGACCGCGCACGCGTGCTGGCCGGTTCGCTGGTCGCCAACGGGATAACGCTGCTCGCGCTCGCCGCCGTGCCGGAAGCGATGGCCCAGTTTCCAGCGCTGCACGTGCACAACCGCATCACGTCGGCGGCTTTCAGCTTCCTGCTCGGCGTGGAATTCGGCGCGATCATGATCCCGGCGGTCACGTACCTGATGGAGTCGACGAGCGACGAGATCCGCGGCCGCATCTTCTCCCTGCTCTACATGGTCATCAACGGGGTCACCGCGGTGCCTGTGCTGATCGCCGCCGGACTGTCCGACACCATCGGGACCGCGCACGTGATCGGCGGCCTTGGGGCGCTGCTGGCCGCGGGCGGCGTTGCAATCATCGTGGGCGCTCGACGCGGCGGGCAGCCAAGATCAGCACCGCCACAAGAAGCACCACCAGGGCCAGACCACCCAGTCCAATATCCCGAATGATCGCCTCCAGCAGCGGCAGGTTGCTTCCGAGGAGGTAGCCGGCGACGCCGACTGCAGTGGCCCACGCGAGACCTCCCAGCGCGCTGAACAGCTGGAAGCGCCAGAAGGGCATGCGGGCCATGCCCGCGAGCATCGATCCCCACGTGCGAAGACCCAGCACAAAGCGTGCGGCCAGGACGGCCTTGTCGCCGTGGCGCGCGAAGAACAGCTCGGAGCGCGCGATGTGCTCGGGCCGGATTCTGAAGATGCTCCCGAAGCGCTCGACGAATGGCCGGCCGCCCTTGAAGCCGAGCAGGTACCCGATGTCACCGCCTGCCGTCGCGCCCAAAAAGCCGAACAGGACCACGAGGACGATCGAGTGGTGTCGAGCCGCCGCCCAGGCGGCTGCGGCCAGCAGAAGGACCTCACCGGGAAAAGGAATCCCCGCGCTCTCAATCAGGATGCCAAGCCCCGCGGCGGGATAACCAAGCGCATCGACGATGGCGGCCGGGTTCATGAATGTCTCCCCTCCCCCGTGGGGGCGATCAATTGGTCCCATCCTTATCGCCGCTTTGCGCGCAGGGTGGCGCGTAGCGCCGGGTGAGGGGAGATTCGAGCCCGATCAAAGCGTCCATATACTGGACGACCCCGATGAGCGACTACGGTGAGCACGAGGCGACCGACGATCCGCTGCAGGTCCTGCGGCACTCGAGCGCGCACCTGCTCGCCGCCGCCGTGTTGGAGCTGTACCCGGACGCGAAGTACGGCATCGGACCCGCTGTGCAGGATGGTTTCTATTACGACTTCCAGTTCAGCAAGCCGATCTCCGAGTCGGACCTGGGCGCGATCGAGTCGCGCATGCGCCGCATCGTCAACGAGGACAGGCCTTTTGTCCACGAAACGCTGACGCGGGCAGAGGCGATCGACGAGTTTCGCAAACGAGGCCAGGACTACAAGCTGGAGCTCATTGCGGACAAGGTCGAGGGCGACGAGGTCAGCGTCTACCGAACAGGCGATTTCCTGGACCTGTGCCGCGGACCCCACGTGCGCTCGACCCGCGACCTGAAAGCGTTCAAGCTCCTGCGCGTCGCGGGCGCCTACTGGCGCGGCGACGAGAAGAGGCCGCAGCTCACCCGCATCTATGGCACCGCCTGGCAGACGCCAAAAGAGCTCGAGGACTATATGAAATTCCTCGAGGAGGCCGAGAAGCGCGACCACAAGAAGATCGGCAAGGACATGAAGCTGTTCATGGTCGACGAGCGCGTTGGTCCGGGTCTTCCGCTGTGGTTGCCCGATGGCGCAACGATCCGCCGCGAGCTCGAGCGGTTCATCGTCGACGAGGAGCTGGCTCGAGGCTACCTGCACGTGCGCACGCCGGACGTCGCACGCCTCGAGCTGTTCGAGCAGAGCGGCCACGCGCAGCTCTACAAGGAGTACATGTACCCGCCGATGAAGTTCGAGGACGGTGAGGAGCTCGAGCTGCGCCCCGTCAACTGCCCTCACCACATCGTCATCTACCAGTCGGACCTGCGGAGCTACCGCGACCTTCCCATGAGGATCGCGGAGATAGGGAACAACTGGCGTTACGAACGTTCGGGCACGCTGGTCGGCATGAACCGCGTGCGCTCGTTCGCGCTCAACGATGCGCACATCTTCTGCACCCCCGATCAGCTGATGGGGGAGGTCAAAGGAGCGATCGAGCTGGCGTTGTACTTCTCGAAGGTCCTGGGCATCGACGATTTTTCGTACCAGGTCTCCACACGCGACAACGTAAAAGAGAAGTGGTTGGGAACCGAAGAGCAATGGCAGCGAGCCCAAGCAGAGCTGATCGAAGCGCTCGAGTCGATGGGCCAGAAGTACAGGATCGGAGTGGGGGAGGCGGCGTTTTACGGGCCAAAGATCGATTTCCAGGTCAAAGACGCCCATCGCCGCGAATTCACGAACTCCACGGTGCAGGTCGACTTCCAGCTGCCTCAGCGATTCGACCTCGAGTACGTGGCCGAGGACGGCTCGCGCCAGCGACCGATCATGGTGCACAGGGGCGCCGCGGGCGCGATGGAGCGATTGTTCAGCTATCTGATCGAGCGCTACGCAGGTGCGTTTCCAACCTGGCTGCACCCGGTACAGGTGATCGTGATCCCGATCACCGACGCGCAGCTCGATTACGCCAAGCGGGTGGCGGATCGCCTGAGATCGCTGCGCCTCAGGGCCGAGGTCGACACCCGCCCCGAGCGGATGCAGCGCAAGATCCGCGACGCCAACGCTCGCAAGGTCCCTTACATGGCGATCGTCGGCGGGCGCGAGGCGGAGACGGAGCACATCAACATCCGCGACCGCTCGGGCGGCCAGGTCGACTCGTCGCTGGAAGCGTTCGCGAGCATGGTCGCCACAGAGGTCGCCGAGCGACGCCGCTGATAGGGGGATGTCTCGTCAGGGGCTGTAGAGCTGGATCGTGATCTCCGTAAACCCGTCTTTCGCGACGACCTGGACAGTTCCGTTCGTCTTCGCCCGATTGACGTTGGTGAAGGCGATCTGCCCGACGTCGCGGTTGCTCGAGGTGACCTGCCACCCGCCGGCGCCGAGCCGGCTCTCGTAGAAGTCAAGGACGGTGGTGGTGCTGTCGTTGGAGCGGAACACCATGTTGCATGAGCTGCCGGGAGTGACTCCGTTCAGCGCGTAGCTGTAGGCGCCGGGGCCGGTGCCCGGGTAGGCCGGGAAGTCGGAGGGCAGGCAGTTGAAGCCGGTCTGCTGATAGTGGTGGTAGAGGGCGGCCCCGCCGATGGCTGCCGCGGCGATCACCACCACCACGGTGAGCGCGCAGCCACCCAGACCCCACCAGAGGCAACCTCGGGACCGTCGCGCTTGCCCTGGCGCCCCCGGCGCAGCGGGCTGAACCGCGGGGGGCGGAGTGGGCGTGGGGGGCGGGGCCGGCGGGACCGGCGGCAGAACCGACACGGGCCCATTGTGAGGCCGGTGTTAAAGACCTCCCGGAATCCGGCCGGCGCAGTCGCCCAACGCGGCCACCGGGACGACCTGACCGGTGGCGATGTTTCCCACGCTGGGTTGGTGCTGGGCGTCACCCCCGGACAAAAGATGCGTGTTGTCGATCCATGCGCACGCGTTCAGGTTGACCGCGGCACTGGTCGGGAGCACCGAAGTCGTCGGCGCGCTGTTCGAGGGAACCGCGAGCAGCGTCCCGTCTGGTGAGAGGTAGACCGGCGTTGGTCCCGACACCGGGTACGAATGGACGGTGGCGCCCGTCCAGTCGAGCACGGTTGCCTGCGCGTACGCCGCGGTGTCTTCGCACACCGCCCCCGCCGTCGATGGAGGCCCGGCGATCACACAGGCGGCCCCCCCGACCGTGAACCGGCGCACGGCCGTTTTCGGGTCGACGACATGGAACTCCTGCGGGCCGCAGCACGTTGGTCCGCCGCCCTGCGTGCACGAGGGCACCTTCGCGAGGACCAGGCTCGTCGTGCCGTGCCAGCCGGTCGGCCACAGGATGTATGAGCCTGACTGCCTGAAGAGCAAGAGCTGTGAGCCACCGGGTTGCAGCTGGTACATGTAGAGGCTGGTGGTCGCCCCGCCGGCCGCGAAGTCGATCACCACCACAGCCATGAGCGCGTCGTCAGGGCTGACCGCGAACAGGCTGCGCCGCGCCGGCCCGATGGGGAGTGTGATGGCCTGGCCCGCGTCGCCATCAGGCGCCAGATAGCGGACAACGCCGAGCGCATCCATGAAGTAGACCCGGCCATTGCTGGTGCTCACGGGCGGAGGAACGACGCCGGCCGCTGTGCCGCCGCAACTGACCGTCCCCGGGGTGCTGGCCACCTGGCTTGCCACGACCCTGCCATCGATCCCGACCAGGCTGACCGTGTAATTGCTGCTGCTCAATGGGCTGACCAGCACGCCATATGACCCCGCAAGGGCCGCGGGAGATGGGCTCGCCGGCGCGCTGGGTGAGGGGGAGCTCGTTCGAGACGAGCTGGCAGCCGGCGAGGGCGGCTTCGCGGTGCCGGTCCCGGGCAGGCTGCAAGCTCCGAGCACCAACGGGAGAAGCGTCCCGAGTGCTGCCGCGCGCAGATACGTTTTCACGCCAATCAAAGGCAACGACACTTTGCGCTTCGGGTTACGTTTCCGGTACGATCCTGCACCTGAAGCAGGGCACCGACCCTCACCCCCAGGGCATCGCTCGAAGGGGTCGCGGTTGTGGCGGATGGCTTCAGGCCGTCCGTTTTTGTTTTATCTGGCCGAATTGGAGGAATAGCAGAACCCTGAATTTGCACGAGGTAGCGTCTCATCGCGTTTAAAGAGCTGAAGATCAACGATCAGATCCGCAGCTCGGAAGTGCGGCTGATCGATGACCAGAACAACCAGTTGGGAGTGCTCTCTCTCGACGCCGCTCTGCGCATCGCAAGCGAGAAGGGACTCGACCTCGTCGAAGTGGCGCCGCAAGCGAGCCCGCCGGTCTGCCGCTTGATCGACTACGGACGGTACAAGTTCGAGACGATCAAGAAGGAAAAGGACCAGCGCCGCAAGCAGAACGTCACGAAGCTGAAGGAGATGAAGCTCCGACCAAAGGTCGCCGAGCACGATTTCCAGACGAAGTTCAAAGGTTTGAAGCAGTTCCTCGAAGCAGGAGAGAAAGTTAAGGTGACGATCATGTTCAGGGGCCGCGAGATGGTCCACCAGGACATCGGGCGGCGAATTCTCGACCGGGTCGCGGACGACGCGAAGCAGTTCGCGGTCGTCGAGCGCGCCCCTTTGCTCGAGGGCAAGAACCTCTTCATGATCCTCGCGCCCAGCCGGCAGGCCGCCGCGCCCGCCGCGACCCCGGCCGCCGTCAAGGAGACTGCGGCCAGTGCCTAAGATCAAGACGCAGAAGGGCATCGCGAAGCGGATCCGCGTGACCGGCACGGGCAAGCTCATGCGCGCAAGCTCGCAGAAGAGCCACCTGCTCGAGCACAAGTCGCAGAAGCGCAAGCGCGGTTACGAGAACGAGCAGTCGGTGGCCAAGGCGGACCG
>Ga0209648_10000580_pt1 | contig 28197 bp, 23 predicted proteins | sample GraSoi2013_115cm_FD_185830 | JGI IMG/M metagenome (GOLD analysis project Ga0209648, IMG submission 185830) | Grasslands soil microbial communities from the Angelo Coastal Reserve, California, USA - Sample 9_17_2013_115cm (SPAdes) (version 2) | ecosystem: Environmental > Terrestrial > Soil >...
GCACCTTGCCGCCCGAGACCAAAACGTCGGCTCTGCCTTCGACCAACTGGTCGAGTTTCCTGTGATCGTAGAGAAAGCGAACGACGAGATAGTTTGTGACGAGCAGGGAAGTAGCGCCGATGATTCCGCCCAGGACACTGTTGTCTTCGCCGATGATGGCGTTCTGCACCGTATTCGAAAGAGTGAGCAGGACGACCAGGTCAAATGGATTGAGCTGAACGAGTTCACGCTTCCCGGAAAGCCGGAGGCTGACCACCAGGAAGGCATAAACGATGATCGGCCGAAGGATCTTTTCCGCCAGGGGAAGCCCCATAACGAACATGTCTTTCCAAGTATCGTGCATAGCTGGATCGCCTCCTCAGGATGTTTAAATAAGTAGTTCCAAGGATATTTGCCGTCGACGATTCGAACCGAGGGAGCGTAACACGCGGGGGAGTGTGAGAAAAAGGCGTCCGTCCTCGGCCGTACGCCCGTCCTCCCGAATAGTCATCATTTCGCGACATGCCTGTGTATATGAACTCTCCGCGTGGCTAAGATTTCGTAAAATTAAATACGGTCAGATAGTTCTCTAGCTTCGGGGTCAGTTTAGAACATTAGTTCCGAACGGAGGATGCAGGAGTCACCCTCGCGCGCTGCGCAGTTTTGCGCGCGCGGCTGTCGCGAGCAGCCACTACATGCCCCAACGTGCCACCTTCGCGCAAGGCCCCGTCATTGGCCCGGAGCAACTTTCCATGCTGTTGGACTCTGTCCAAGAGCTGATCACGATTCTCAGCCCTGACGGAATCATTCAATTTGCAAGCACAGGATTTACCCGCGTGCTTGGGCACCTCACCGAAGATCTTGTCGGAAAATCGCTACTTGACCTGGTTCACGTGAACGATGCCGAGGGAGCTCGCGAATGCCTTCTCGATCTGGCGGTCAGCCAGCACGGGAAGTTTGGCGGACGCTGCCGCCTCCAAAGCAAAGACGGGGCTTGGCGCTGGTTTGATGCCGCGGGCCGCGACTATACCAAGCTGCCTACGATGAACGGCATTGTCGTTAGCTTTCGGGATATCACTGATCTTCACCGGATGGAAGCGGAGCGCCAGGTCATCTCCGAGATCGTACATACCCTTAACCAAACTGCGAATCTGGATGAGCTGTTGCACGGCATCCATCAGGCGCTGAAAAAAGTTGTTTACGCGGAAAATTGCTTCGTGGCCCTCCATGAACAGGATGCGGACACATTTACCTTTCCATTTTTTGCCGACGAGGTGGACGCTGCACCTGCACCGCAAAAGGTGGGACGCAGCTGCACCGCGTTTGTTTTCCGCTCGGGATCTCCGATGCTGATTCCTCAGGATGAATTCGACCGGCTCGCGGCGGAAGGCGAAGTCGAGCTCGTTGGGTCGCCGTCGCCTTCGTGGCTCGGCGTTCCTCTGAGAACACCCACCGCAACCATCGGGGTCCTAGTCGTGCAGCATTACCAAAATGAAAACGCGTACGACATTCGCGATTTGGAGTTTCTGAGCTCCGTCGGCGGTCATATCGCTCTCGCAATCGAGCGGCGCCGTTCGGAAGATGCGCTTCGTAAGAACGAAGAGATGTTCCGGCTGCTCTTCAGCTACAACCCCCTTCCCACGTGGGTTCAGGACAATGAAACTCAGCGCTTTCTTGAAGTGAATGATGCGGCGGTCCGCCAGTACGGTTATTCGCAGGATGAATTCAAGAACATGACGGTGCTAGACATTCGCACCGAAGAAGAAAAAGTAAAGTATCTCGACCATTTCAAGAATTGGAACGGAGTCGGGCGCTATCAAGGCAATTGGAAACACCGGACAAAGGACGGCAAGAACATCGAAGTCGAAATCACCTCCCACCAATTAGAATACGCAGGAAGGCAAGTCCGTCTGGTGGTAGCCCAGGACTTGAGCGAACGCCATCATCTCGAACAGCAGCTGCGCCAGTCCCAAAAAATGGAAGCGGTTGGACGCCTGGCAGGCGGCGTAGCTCATGATTTCAACAATCTCTTGATGGTAATCAAAGGACACGCCGAACTTCTCCTCAATGTCCTCCCCCCTTCGGAACCTTCTTCGAGAAAAATTGAACAGATCGACCGCGCTGCAGATCGCGCTTCCGCTTTAACCCGCCAGCTTCTGGCATTCAGCCGCATGCAAGTCTTGCAGCCGCACGTCATGAATCTGAATGGGGTGGTAGAGGAAATGGGCAAGCTGCTGCCCAGGCTAATCGGCGAGGACATTGAGATCGTCATCCGCGGCTCCGAGGATCTGGGGGCGATCCGCGCGGACCCCAGCCAGATGGAACAAGTGATCATGAATCTGGCGGTCAACGCCCGGGATGCCATGCCGGGCGGAGGGCGGCTGCTCATTGAGACCTCGAATTCCGAACTTGACAGCACCTATAACGCTATACATCCCATCGTCCGGCAGGGGCAATACGTTCTCCTATCGGTCTCGGACACCGGCACAGGAATGAATGCGGAAACCCAGGCACACATTTTTGAGCCCTTCTTCACGACCAAGGCTCAAGGCAAGGGCACAGGGCTGGGCCTGGCCACGGTTTACGGCATCGTGAAGCAGAGTGGTGGATTTATCTGGGTTTACAGCGAATTGGGCAGGGGGACTTCCTTCAAGATTTATCTCCCGCGAGTCGACCAGCCCCTGGAGCGCGTTGGTGGAACACGAGCGGCGCCGGAGGTGCCGAGAGGAACGGAAACGATTCTGCTTGCCGAAGACGAGCAGGACGTGCGCGAAGTAGCGCGCGAGTTTCTGGAATCCGGCGGATATACCGTGATCGAAGCGCGCGACGGCGCCGAAGCGCTGAAAAGAGTAGAGCAGCACGAAGGCGCCATCGATTTGCTCGTCACAGACATGGTCATGCCAGGCATGACCGGCCAGGAGTTGACCGCGCGACTTCTGCATAGTCGCCCGGACATTCGCGTTCTATACATGTCCGGTTACAGCGAACGGGCCGCAGTGGGCTCTGCGCGGGGCGACTCCTCGCTGCGTTTGCTCGCGAAACCATTCAGCCGCTGGGCCCTTCTTCGCGCTGTTCATGAAATCTTGAAAGAAGCATGAATTTGCCGGCATTCCTTCGGGCAAATTAGATACCGTGCCGATCCCTAATGATTCTTCGGATGTCTCTTATGCCAGTCCGTATGCGCTTGGAACGTTCGCCCCGCCTGGATAACCGCAAAATCGTCACCCGCTCTGCCCACAAATTGCAGCCCGACCGGAAGATTCTTCTCCGTGAATCCGCAGGGAACGGACATTGCCGGAAGCCCGCAGATATTGCCGATGCCTCCGAGTGGATCGGGAAAAACCAGATCGGTCTCGAGGTTCAAGGTCAGTGGTGTCGCCGGAACAGGCTGGGCTGCCGTTGCGATCACATCAAATGTATCAAACAAGGAATCCATTTTTTTCTGAGCGATTTCTCTCACCTTAAGGGCCTGCAGATAGTCTGTGGCGGAATACTGCTCGTTCACATAGCCCGCGATTTGCCCCAACGGATCGGTCAATTCGCCCACTTGCCCGGAGCGAATCAGGGACCGGAAAGAAGCGGCACACTCCACGGCAACGATGATATTGCCTGCTTCCTCCCAAGGACCAAGAGGCAAGGCGGCATCCTTCACAGTTGAAAAGTATTTCTTGAGGATCCTGGTGGCGGCTTGGATGGGTTTCGCAACGCCTGGTTCAAGTGATTTCCAGGCATTGGTAAGCCAACCCACTTTGAGGGGCCGCGAATGCAATTCCATGGACGGTGAATAGGTGAAGGCGCCCTTGTCGATGGGCACGGTTCCACGATCCTTTGGGTCATGACCGGCGATCGCGGCAAAGATGCGGGCGCAGTCTTCTGCGCTCCGGGCCATCGGGCCGATCTTGTCCATCGAAGGGGCGAGCGCCATTGCGCCGTAACGGCTGACGCGGCCATAGGTGGGCCGCAGGCCGCTCACTCCGCAAAAGGCCGAGGGGCAGATGATGGAACCCCATGTCTCCGTGCCGATCGCAAACGCCGCCAGACCCGCAGCGACGATTGCCCCTGAGCCCGACGACGAACCGCAAGTCCAGCAGGTGGTGTCCCAGGGATTCTTAGCTTCGCCCTGCAAGGATGCGGAGGCGAAGCGGTAGCCCATTCCGCCGGCGAGTTCGATCATGGATGCTTTGCCGAGCATCACCGCGCCTACGCGGTTCAGATGCTCGATCACTGTCGCGTTGTAATCGAACACCTGGTTTGCATAGGGCTTCGCGCCCCAGGTGGTCGGAAGCCCTTTCACCGCCAACAGGTCTTTCGCGGCGTAAGGAATCCCGTGCAGGGGGCCGCGGTAGTGCCCGCGTTGGATCTCCTTTTCCGCTGCCTTGGCTTGTTGGAGGGCCGTCTCTGGTGTCAACCGGGCGTAGGCGTTAAAGCGAGGTCCGAGCTTTTGGCTGCGGTCGAGATAAGCCTGCGTCAGATCGACGGGCGAGAGCTTCTTCGATTCGATACGTTTCGCGAGCTCGTTTACAGAAAGGTAGAAAATCTCTTCGCCAGGCATGCGGGACGCTCCTCAGGAGTTCTTATGGGTACTTGCCGGCTTCGGCGTTGCGGGCATTGGCGAGGGTTTCCTCTCCCGCTCTATCAATGGTTTCAGGTAAAGCCCCGGCCCGTCTCCGTTATCCGTCGCAAACGCACGCAGACGATCTAATGGTGGCTGCGCTTCAGTGGCTAGCCGACGAATATCGGTTTTCTGAGCGTCAGAAAGCCGGCTGCCGTACTGGGCAAGGATAGACTGAATCCGTGATTCGACCTCGGCTTGGCTTTCCGGCGATAACTTTGGCGCTTTCGCGGGCAACTGCGCCGGCGGCGCCGCGGCGACAGACTCCGAAGTCAAAAGAGTTGACGGTGTCAGCGATGCAGCCGCGGAAGCAAAGGCTGCGCGCCGCGCAAATTCACGGCGAGAAATAGTGGAATCGCCCTTGTCGCCCATCGCGGGTCCCCCTTGATTCGCAATAGATGTGCAGACCTATGATGAAGTACGCAAAGTGAGGCTACTGAATCCGTCAGCGAGCGTCAACTGCCCGCGGGGCGGGCATAGATGGCGGGGAAGAAATAGCGGGCCAGCGCTCGTCCTGCTAGCTCACTTCAGTAAGTGTGCGAATCTGTGTTTCCAGAGCTTGGTTGTATTGCCGCTCGATCTGCAGTTCCGTTTGGAGCTTCTTGACGAGCAAGTCGAGGTGGGCAATCTCGACGCGAAGTTTCTGGACGTCGGCCGATGTCGGGGCAGGCCGAACCGGGGCAGCAGACGGGTGCTGAGGATCGTGTTGCGGCTGCAATGGTTGCCGCGGCGCAAAGGCCTCGGCAAGTGCTCGTGGCCAGGCAGATTCGGGTGTCGCAAGCGCTGGCGGCGGAGGCGCAGCCTGGCGGGGCGCTGCCGGAACGGGAGGCGGCGAGAAAAGATTGGTCAAAACATTAGAGGGCATCGGTCGTTCAGCCACTGGCGCGGGAGCTGCACTCTTTGGCCCCAGGAGGCTCTTCACCCTGCTAATCAATTCTTGCGGCTGGAAGGGTTTGCGAATCAGTTCATCAGCATTCACCGCAACCGCTTTGTCGGCCACGCTCTTGTTGACAACACCGGACATCAATACAACCGGTGTTTCACTGAAATCCGGATTCTGTTTGATCTGGCTGCAGACGGAGTAGCCATCCTGATCGGGCATGATCACGTCAGTGATCACCACGTCGGGGCGAGTTTGTTCGAACTGCGCCAACGCCGAGGCCGCGTCGGCACAGGTGATCACGTTTATATTCTCACGGCGAAAAGCGATCTTGATGACTTCGCGCATCGTGGCGCTATCGTCGATGAAATAAACGGTAGGAGTCCGCTTGGCCGGTGCTTGGCCCAGCGGTGGAATGGTCATCGCTTCGCTCATAGGGCTTCCTTGTCCGCCATGTCCCGCGTTCCTTCGTCGAATTCGCGCATGGCATCGAGCATGAGATCGGTGGCCGAGCGCAGCACGGTGCGCTGTGTCGAGGTGGTCCCGTAGGCAAATTTGTAGACGCCTTCGCTGCTATTTCCGCAGCTCTTCAAAATGTGAATGACGGCCTCATCGCCAAACAGAGTGCCGCATTCCGCATGCGTGATCGCTCCGGCGTCGTAGAAAAGCACGCCGTCCGTGTCGCCGGCGTTGATGTGTAACGCGCCCGTCTGGTGCGCGTGCCCCAGCATCTGCATGACGCCGGTCAGATCGTGATGCGTCAGGTTGCCGCTGAGGCTGGTGTCTGACTGGGCAAGCATCTGGGTGGGCTGAAACCCCTCCGCTCTGCTGACGAGGATCTGCTTCACGTGGGCGGCGATGACCGCGGGTTGCAGATTGCGGTCGATGTAATCGTCGCAGCCGGCCTGAAAGGAATCCATCAACGCGCGCTGGGTTCCATTGCCAAGCGCAATAATGGGCAGGCAAGTGTTTTTTGAGTCCGCGTGAATGATTTTTGCAATCTCCAGAGCGCCCATCTCTCGCATATTTGTCGCACAGAGAATGGCCGACGGCGCGTCGTATTCGAGCGTCGTGAGCGCGAAAGCCGCTTGCGTACTGGACACGACCTCAAAGCCTTCGCGTTTCAACGCATCGCCGAGGCGCTTCGCAAAATAGACGTTGCTGTCGATGAGAAGAATCTTGATGGGACGCCCGGAGGGGATCACAGCCGCGCCTCCACTCTTCGCGGCGCCGTGGGTCCCGCGAGCGCTTGCTCGGGGCCAGGCGTGAGCGCATCGATATTCAAGACTTCGATCACTTCACCGCCATGCGACAGCCACCCCGCGACGTGCGGCGCGTCGGATTCCACTGCGGGCATCATCTCTGCATTGATCAACTCGCATTCGCCCGTGACCGGCATGGCTACCCATTCTCTCTGTGTTCCGTAGTTGCGCACGGCGATCAGGTAAAAACGGCGCGAAGTCAGACGTTTCTCGAGCAACATTTCCGAAACGTCGCAGACCGGAACAATTCGGCCGCGCCGCAGGATCACTCCTTCCAGCCGGGGTGTTCGGTGCGGAAAGCGAAAAATTCTGCTCGGGGAAACAAGTTCGGCGATCTGGCCCGCCGAAACGGCAAATCGCCGTTCGCCCAGCCGCAGCAGGACGAACGATTGCAATTCGAGCTCGGCCGATACCGTCATGGCGCGGGGATTGCCCCCTCGAGAGCTTCACCATCGGGATTGCCCGTTTGCAAAAGAGCTGCATCGAGCAAAGCCAGTTCTTCGGATGACAAGAACCCTTCCGGTTGCACCACCGGTATCACTGTCTGGTCCAGTGCCGTCAGCCCGCGGTACCATTGCCGTTCTTCGTGACAGAAAGAAAGTGGAAGCGCCTGCAGCCGCGTCATGGACGTCATCTTCTCTATGCCATCGATCAAGAGCGCCGTTCGTGTTTTGCGCAGCACGAATAGCAGTGTTCCCTCCGCTGCATGCAATCCAAAATGCATGGCGCCGTTGACGATGAAAAGCGACCTGTCTCCACGCCGCAGGACGCGACGAACTTTTCGAAGCCCGGGCGCATTGATTTCGGTCGCAGCACCTGACATGCTATCGGCGCTGCGCACTTCCTGGACCGAAGCGGAAGAGATGGCGAACAGGTGTCCGCTGATCCGGAAGAGAATGATCTGTTCCGTCTTCGCTGAACTCGGCTTCACAGGGGCCGCCAGACGCATCAGCGAACCTCCGCGGGCGCCGTACGGCAGATTCCCAGGACGCGCTTTTCGATGGCGGCATAAATATCGTCGATTCCGAGCACCTGATCGACCACACCGGCTTTGATGGCTTCGGCGGGCATGCCGAAAATCACGGAAGTCGCTTCGTCCTGTGCCAGCACCAAGCCGCCCGCGGCCTTGATGGCCTTCACTCCATTGGCGCCATCGCTGCCCATTCCCGTAAGCACGCCAGCAATACTCAGTGGGCCGGCGAAGGCCGCAACGGATTCCATGGTGACGTCAATATTCGGCAGATAACCGCTGATGCGGCCGGTGGCGCCGTCAAGCTGGATTCGACCTGTTGGCGTGACGCGAAGGTGCTGACCGCCCGGACAGATATAGAGCGTGCCCGGCTGAAGGGATTCATTTGCTTCCGCTTCTTTCACGCGGATTTCGGTAAATTCCGCCAGTTGCGCGGCGTATTGCGTCGTGAATGTAGCCGGCATGTGCTGCACCAGAATGACCGCGGCAGGGAAGTCTGCCGTGAAACCGGGAGCGATGCGCATTACGGTAGCTGGCCCGCCTGTGGACGCGGCAAGTACGACTACGGGAAAACGCTGATCGAGTCCGGAAGTTGGCGCCGGGCGGGTGCTCAATGGCGAGGGTGGCGGAGTCTTGGAGCCTTTCGCATTCTGAATTGTAAAAGCCAGGCGTGAAGCCGTGCGCACAACACGTACCTTGGCCGCCATGCGCATCTTGCGCACGAGCTCCTCTTTCACGCTCTGCATATCGAGGTCGATAGCGCTTGATGGCTTGGCCACAAATTCAATTGCGCCCAGTTCCAGCGCCCGAAGAGTGCTGGCTGCTCCTTCGCGCGATTCAGAGCTGACGATGACGATCGGCCGCGGATTCGTGGTCATGATTTCCGCCGTGGCCTGCAGGCCGTCCACGTGCGGCATATTGATGTCCATACTGATGACATCAGGCTTTAGTGATTCCGCCATCGTCACGGCCTCGCGGCCGTCCTTGGCGCTGCCCACAACCTGGAGTTGTTCGTCAGCGTTGAAGATTCCTTCAAGGACCTTCCGCATGAATGCGGAATCCTCCACGACGAGCACGCGAAACTTTTTGTTGGCGATCGCCATTGTTCGTTTACGCTACCGGTGCGATGGGTCGCGGCGCCTCCGTTCCCATGAGTTGTTCGACCGCCGCGATCAGCTGATCCTCCTGCACCGGCTTGGTCAGGAATGCCGTTGCGCCTTCCTTCATCGCACGATCGCGATGTTTTGCACCCGCGCGGGACGTTACCACCATCACGGGAATTCGCCGCGTCGTGGGGCTCTGGCGCAGTAGCACCATCAATTCGTAGCCCGTCATGCGTGGCATTTCGAGGTCGGTAATGACCAGATGGCAGCCATGTTGCGTCACCAATTCGGCAGCTTCGAGTCCATCCGCCGCTAGTTTCACGCGATATCCGTTCTTCTCGAGCATCCGGCCGACGAATTTGCGCACGCTGATGGAATCGTCCGCCACCACGACGACGCGTTCTTGCTCGACGCGGTCGATGGCTTCGGAAGGAATGCTGCCGCGTGCGATCGCGGTGGAGCCCGGGGCAAAGATTCGTGCCGCGCTGGCGCCGGCCTGGATCGGCCGACGCTCGCTCGGTTCCGTCGCTACCACGCGGTTGAGATCAATCAGCAGGATGAGGCTGCCGTCGGGGGCGATCGTCGTTCCCGGAAAGAGTTTCACCCGGCGAAGGTATTCGCCCAGGTTCTTGATAACGATTTCGTCTTTGCCGAGAACCTCTTCCACGACCAGGCCGATCTTTCTGTTTCCAGCGTTTGCCACGACCATCCGGAAGTATCCATTGATCGGTTCGAGGGCCGGCAATCCCAGATAGGTATCCAAACGCACGACTTCGGTAACCACGTCGCGTACCTTGGTCAGCAGTTTTCCGCCGACATCGTCGATTTCATCGGCGCGCAAGCGGCGGATTTCCTCGACGACTGCCAACGGCAGCGCGAAATTCGTCGTGCCGCAGCGCACAAACAGGGCCGGGGAAATAATCAGGGTGAGAGGCACCTTGAGCGTAAACTTTGTGCCCTTGCCGCTCGTGCTCTGGATTTCGATTTCGCCGTTGAGCGCGGTCAGGTTTGCCCGCACCACATCCAGCCCGACTCCACGCCCGGCCAGTTCCGTTTTCACCGGAGCAGTTGAGAACCCCGGATGGAAAAGCATCTCCCGCAGATCGCGCTCGGTAAGGCGGTCGGCGGTCTCCTCGGAAACCAGCCCGCGTTCGATGGCGCTTTGCTTCACGCGCTCGTAATTGATTCCACTGCCGTCGTCTTCGACTTCGATATAAATGTGGTTGCCGCGGTGATAAGCGCGCAGCATGATATTCCCGGAAGTCGACTTGCCTGCGGCGGCGCGGTCAGCGCTTTGTTCGATGCCGTGCGCCACCGAGTTGCGGACCAGGTGAACGAGCGGATCGGAAATCTGCTGAATGATATTGTTGTCGAGCTCGGTTTCACTCCCGGAAAGGTCCAGCTCGACATGCTTACCAGTCGAGGTCGCCGCGTCGCGAACGGCTCTCGACAATCGCGAATACAGCGTGCCGATCGGAACCATTCGCGCGGCCGTAATCTCGTCCTGCAGATGATGCGCCAGCTTCGTGAATTCGTCGATATCCCCTTCAACGCGGCCGATAAATCCTTCCAGTTGCGAAAGCACCTCGTTGACGTCCGCTGAGATCTCCGCCATCGACCGCGACAGAATATTGAAATCGTCATAGCGGTCCATTTCCAGTTCACTGAATTCGGACCAGAACGACGTATCGCCCGCGGCCGCGCTCGCTAACATCTTTGGCGTTCGCTCGGGGTTCCATGGCCCCGGCGCGGTGCGGCTGTTACTGATGCGGTTAAATTCGTATTTTTCCTGGAATTCGCTAACTTTCCCTTGCAGCCGCTCCTTCGAAAAGCTCAGCGTGTCGACGAGTTTTTCGAGTTCTGCTACACGGCCGACCATGCGCGTTCGATTGATCACCAGCTCACCGACTGTATTCATCATGCGGTCAAGGCGGGCCAGTGCAATTCGAACGGACTTTACAGTTGGAGCGCCGCCTGCGGCTTGTTTTGCGGCCTTCTTCGCCGGAGCGGCGACTTGTGATGTGACTTCGATTTCCTTCGGATGCAGAGGTTCGGAGGCAGCGGCTGACTCGGCCGAGGCTTCCGCCTCTTCTGGTTCGAGCGGAGCAAACTCCGCGACGCGGCCCAGCAGGGAATCCACGCCCGTCCGCATGTCGACTTCATCGGCCCACTGCCGGTGAAGCGTCTTCTTCAAAACGTCTACGGACTCAAGACACAAATCCACCACGGCGGGTGACGGTTCAATCTCTCCATCGCGCAATCGTCCGATTAGATCCTCGACGCGGTGAGCAATCGCCCCCAATCTCCTGAGCCCGACTTGCGCCGCCGAACCTTTTACCGTGTGAATGGCGCGAAACAGCTTGTTGATCTCTTCCGGGTTGTTGTTGCCTTCTAGTGAAATAAGGCAATCGCTGACGACCTGGAGATGCTCCTCCGCTTCCGGCTGGAAGAACTCCAGGATCTCGTCAGGAACATTTTCGTCCAGCGGCAGCGCGTCGAAATAGGAACAGGTCGCCGCAGCGACCATGGGTTCTTGGAACTCCTCCGTGTCGTACCTCTCATGTGGTTCCGGCTGGGAAAGGTTCAGTGGCGGCGGCTCGGTGGGGAACGCAAAGCGATAACGCTCCTTGAAAATGGCAATATCATCGACATTTTCTTTGCCCGTGTCGCTGATTTCCAAGAGATCCGTTTCCAGCAGCGAAATCCCATCCGAAAGAAATTCCATCAGCGGTCCATGCAGATCGCTGCCAAGAGGCGCGTTCAGAGCGTATTGAAAGACGTGCGAGAGTTTGCCGGCAATCTCGGAGAATCGTGGAAACCCATAGCTCGCTGAAGTGCCGCTCAGCGTGTGGGCCGAGATGTACAGCCGCTCCAGATCTTCCCGGCGTGGTTCCGAGTCCTGAAGCACGCTCACGTATTCCCGCAGATACTGCAGGTGCTCCGAGGCTTCCTGGAGGAATATCTCGACGCCTTCGCGGTCCAGCGTACTCACGCTCGTCCCTCCGTCACGAGTTCCGGTTTCTGCAATTCATCCGCTGTCGGCTTCCGGTAGAGAATGCAATCATTCAGCACGATGGCCTGAAACTTCACCGGCATCTTGGAGATCGACTCCGAGTGCCCGAGGAACAGATAGCCACCCGGCTCCAGCGAGTCGTAGAACCGTTGCACCAGCGAGCGCCGGCGCTCTTCCGAGAAGTAGATCAGCACGTTCATACAAAAAATCATGTCCATGCGGCCGACGTACACCGCCGAAGCAAGGTTCATCTGCGCAAACGAAACCATCTTGCGCAGCCGCGGCTTTACCTGATGCCCGCCGCTGATCTCGCTAAAGTGGTTTACCAGTTGTTTCTCGCTCACGCTGGCAATGCTGCGGCCCTTGTAGATTCCTCGTTCGGCTTGCTTCAGGGCCTGCCTGCCGACATCGGTTGCAAGTATTTCCACGTTCCAGGCATCCGCGAACGACAGCGAATCTGCGATGGTGATGCCGATCGAATAGGGCTCTTCACCCGTTGAGCAACCGGCGCTCCAAATCCTTAGCGTGCGGGGATTCTTCCAGAATTTCTTCGTGTGCAGTTCCGGCAGCACGCGCTTCTCAAAGGCTTCATACACACCCGGATACCGGAAGAAGCTCGTCTCCTGTGTCAGCAGCCGCTCAAGCAGGCCCTCGTACTCCACGTTTGATTTGCGTATGGCGCGCAACAGTTCCGTGCCGCGCTCCATTCCTCTTGCGCGCAGGTGTTCTCGCACCCGCGTGGAGAAGAAGCGCTCGCGCGATTCATCGAAGCAAATTCCCGTTCGCTCTTCGATCAACATGCGAATTTCGCTCAGCTCGTGTTCGCTCAGTCCCTGCCCGTGTCCCTGGCGTTCGCTCATCGTGCTCCCGTTTTCTGGGCTTCGCCTTTACTTCCGCCCTGCGGCGAAGTCGAGCGTCGCTGCTTAACGAAGAGCGCCTGCCACGACAGGCCGTTCGGAGTCTTCGCGTCCCGCCGCCGCTTTAGATGAGGCGCGGAATTGCGCCAGTCCTTCGTTCAGCTGATCTGACAATTTGACCAGCTGGCTTACCGTTGCCACCGTCCCGCGCGTTCCCTGCGACGTCTGCCTTGTAATGCTCGAAATGATCTGCATCGCATGCGCAACTCCTTCGGTTCCGCGCACCTGCTGTTTCGATGCCAGGGAGATTTCCTGTACGAGCTCAGCCGATTGGCGCACCACAGTGGAGATGGCGTCCAGGGCGCGGCCTGCCTGATCGGCCAGTTGCGCGCCGCCTTCCACTTCCTTCGTGCCTTCCTCCATGACCACCACGGCTTCGTTTGTCTCCGCCTGAATCGCTTTGATCAGCGCAGCGATATCTTTCGTCGCGCTGCGGCTGTGCTCCGCAAGCTTGCGAACTTCGTCGGCGACCACCGCGAAACCCCGTCCGGCCTCGCCTGCGCGGGCCGCCTCGATAGCTGCGTTCAACGCCAGCAGGTTGGTCTGTTCCGTGATGTCGTTAATGACGTTGATGATTTCTGAAATTTCCAGTGAGCGGTCGCCGAGGGATTTGATTTTCTTGGCGGTCGCCTGCACCGATGCGCGGATGCGCTGCATGCCCTCGAGCGTGTCGCGCACGGCACGGTTGCCTTGTTCGGCGGCGTCCAGCGCGCGGCGTGCCGCTTCGGCGCTCGCTTCCGCATTATTTGATACTTGTTTCATGGAGACCGTCAGTTCTTCGACGGCGCTCGACGTGTTTGTAATTTCCTGGTCTTGCTGAGTGGCGCCCGCCTGCATTTCATCGGCGGCCACCAGAATGTTGTTGGAGCACGCGGTCACTTCCATGGCCGCTTTTCGGACGCGCTCGAGAACCTTGGTAAAGTTATCGAGCATGTAGTTGATCGAGTCTGTCACGTTTCCAAGCGCGTCGTTGGTCACCTTGCCGCGCTGCGACAAGTCACCACGTGCGACCTGGTTGATCACGCTCAGCAATTCGGTGATGCTGCGCTGCAGCGCGTCGGTGGCGTCCTGGTTGCTCGTTGCCTTGGACACCTTGGCTACCGCGCGATTCAGGTTTTCCGCAATGTAGCCCAGTTCGTCATTGGAATTGACCTCGGCGCGGGCCCGCGGATCGCCCGCCGCCAGCCGTTCGGAGAATTCCGCGAGCGCCTGCACCGGCCCCAGCAGCGCGCCGAACCGCCACGCGAGGATTACCGCGCTCGCCAGCGACAGTACGATCGCGAATAGCACCGTTCCCCCCGCGGCCGAGCCGAAGTCGAACAAAGACGCATCGCCGGCTTTCTTACCGGCGCTGAAGGCCAGTCCCAGAACGACGAAACCGATTACGCCGTTCAGCAGGACCAGTGTCCAGATTGTGGAACTCAATCGCGATTTCATGCCACCCTCCAAATCTCTTGCGCGGAGCCCTCGCCATCAACCGGCGTTGTCTCCACAAAACTTAAATGCTGGGCCCCGGAAAAACATCGAGCAGCCGGCGAAGATCGATCACCAACGCCAACCGGTCATCATGCCGCAACATTCCGATACAATGCGGCACGTTTTCCGGCGCTTGCTCGAGCAAATCTTCGGTGTTGACCGAATAGGTTCCGATGACTTCGTCGGCGGCGATGCCGATGCGAATGTCCTCGTGATGACTCTCGCTGCGCAGGGAAGCGACCACCACGTGTTTGGGCAGCAATCCTGGCCGGCGGCCTTCCGTAATCGCAATGTCGATCAAGGGCACGATGGCGCCGCGCAAATTGAAGATTCCAACCAGATAGGCCGGGCCAAGTGGAACTTTTGTCAGCAGCGGCCAATCCAGAACTTCCTCGACGTCCAAAACCGGAAGGCAGAATCGCTCACGTCCGCTGCGAAAGACGCAATACTGCGATTCCGGCGGCCGCTCTTCGATGGGTCCAAGGGCTTCCAGCAGATCGCCGGTATCCGCGTCAGCGGGAAGAGGCTCAAGATGAAAGTCTTCGCTCATTGCCTACTCTGTTGCTCCGAAACTCTCATGCAAACCGCCGCACTGCGCGAAGCAAATCTTCCCGAGTGAAGGGCTTCGTCACATATCCGTCCGCGCCCTGCTGCTGGCCCCAATACTTGTCGCTCGCCGTGTCCTTCGAGGTCACCAGGATCACCGGAATCGAGTTGAACTCGGTGTTTCCTTTCAAATCGCGGCAAACTTGAAATCCGTTTCGGTCCGGCATCACGACATCGAGCAGAATCACGCTGGGCTGCTCGTTCGCGATGATTTCCTCGACGCGCTTGGGGTCGTTCAACCCAATCGGCCAATATCCCTCTTTTTCCAGCAAGCTTTGCATTAGCTTGACCTCAGCGGGCGAGTCATCAACGATCAAGACTTTCTTGTGCACAACCGTGCTCTCCCCGTACTTGTCCATAGAGCAGAGGTGCACGTTAGCAGCCAGTTTTTTCGCTCCGCCGGCTCTTGTGTCGTTTTACGTTAAATACTTGCAAGTGAACAGGTTGCAGCGATTTCTGAGGGCCTCAACGGCGTCGCGAGGTTGGCGCTGCCGTCTCTTCTGTCTCAGCTTGAGATGCATTCTCAGCTTCCTGCATTTCGCTCGCAAGCGATGAGAAACGCTGCATCACTTCATTGATTCGCAGCGCCATGCTGTGCATGGTCTTGATCTGCGCCAGCGACTGGGCCGAGAGTTGACCGGGCTCCAGCAGCAGCAATTCGGCATTTCCCAGTACGGAAGTCAGCGCATTGTTCACGCTGTGCTTCATCTCCAGCATGTAGCGTCCGAGTGTGGCGTGGTTTTCATTTCTGGCGGCGTTCCGCTCCGCCTGTCGTGCGATTTGCAAAGCTTTCGCTCGGCGCAACGATTCGCCCGCGACCAGCAAAAGTGTTTGCGCCCAATCTTCGCGAAGCGGGATATGCACCAGCCTTGGATACTTGGTGCGCAATTGTCCGAAATCCTGGGAATCGGCCGGAACACAAAGAATCACCACCGTTGCTGGATCCAGTGTGCGCAGCACGCTGGCTATTTTCCCCTCGCGTACAGGGCCCACCACAACCAGGTCGTGAGCCGGAGCGTCTTGTTCACACCACGAATTGCTATTGAGGACGGTGATGTTCGGGGCCTGGCGTTCGGCCTGCCAGCAGGCGGTCAGCAGCCGGGCAAATTCTGTTTCATCGGTCAGGATAACTACGTTGGCGTGTCGCAATGGAAACCTGCTCCCAGATGTTTCTGCCCGGCTTCGCCGGACCAGTTCGCCATCGACTACAGTTTTTCTGCTTCGTCCAGCGCCGAGAGCAGTCGTTTCGTACTGATCCCGAGGTTCACCGCAGCTTCCGTATCCTTCGCTCGTTTGGCCACATCCACGCGCTCCTGCAATCGCGTGACTTCCACGCGCGCCATGTTCATCGCTCGGTCCAGCGACGTGGCATTCCCTGTCTCCTTAGCGGACTCCATTGCCGAGGTGACCAGAACCCGGGCAACAACGGCTCGACGCAAATCCTCCGCGGACGGCCCGTCTTTACTGACGAATGCTGTTACTTCCCAGGAGGACATCAGAATTCGCGCTCCGCCGAGCTTGACGGTGGTCATCGATCTCCCACGAGAAGGCGGCGTCGCAATTAGTTGCTCCCAGATATGCTCCATGCAATCTTCAAAATCCGGCAGCACAGCCTCATCCGCCGATGCGCTAGCGGGCATGGCGGAACGCTCCTTCGTTTTTGCTTTGGCACTGGAAGCGGTGTATTCCGGTACGGGCCTCTTCGGTGCCGGGCCAGGTTTTGCTGTTTGAGTGGCCGCCGGTTGAGGGGCGTTTTCGCTCGGCTTTCCGAGCGCCTTTTCGAGCGCTTGCTCCACGTCCGTTCGCAGACCGAGTAACTTGTCGAAAGCCTGGCTGACCGACCGTTCCGTGTATTCCTTCTGAAAAGGTTGTTTCCACTCGTCGGCAATCGCACAAATCTTCGTGAGTGGTTCAGCCCCCGAAAGCCCGAAATTGTGACAGTCGATGATGCGTGCACCGGCACCTTGCAGATGGCCGAGCCCGGCGCGGATGGCGATCAAGTCCGCGTGCATCAGCTCAATCAGCGTCCGGCGCAGCAGAAAATTAAACCGAGTGAAGGCCACCAGCGCTGCGGGATCATAGAACATTCCACCGGCAGTTTCCTTAACCTTGCGGCCCTGTTCGATGAAGTTCGTCTTCAGAATCTCTCGCAGGCTGCGGAAGCTCCGCAGCGCTTCGATCATTTCTTCCAGCGGGGCGCACCAGGAGAGCGGGGCCGGATCCACCTCACCGAGCACAGGCTGCATGACCTGCGCGACATCCGGAAGGTCGACCTGTTTGTGGTAGATTTTCGGCGGCACCTCCAGGGCAAAATACTGGGCGAGCATGAAGTCGATCTTGTCTCGGTCAACGTTACTCTTTTTGGCTTTGCGTAGGTGCCGGGCAATTAAGGCGCGAAGCCCGCTTTCGCTGTCATTCAGCGTGGTCATTTGCAGGAGATGACGGAGTTGATGTACCAGGACGCGCTGGTCCATCGAATCCAGCCATTCGTGCACCAGACTGAAGATCTCCAGAGTAGGTTTCTCCGGCAGGTTCCGCTTCGCCTGCGTAAAGGGGATTTCGATTTGCAACTGTTTCGCCAGCGCCAGGTAGATCGGGAACACCGCGCGAGCTTCTTTCCATTGCGCCTGCCGCGGGCCTTCCGATCGAGTTGGAGCGGGGATATTCAATGTCGATATCATCTTGTTCACGGCTGTGTCACCACCCAGTCGCAGGGGCCTTGCAAGAATTGGACGGCCACCGCTTTTCGCTCTTCGTGATACTGCACGCCGACTACGATTGCCTCCACCGGCCGTCCCTCTCCAGTTGTCGCGATCCGCACACGATCGTCGAACTCTAGCGGCAGATTCGATAAAAAAATGGCGTGCTCCGGTCCGCCAAATTCCACGATCGTGGCCTCGCGAAGACTGGTTGAGCCTCCGCGCAACACGGTCACTTGCACCGCAATTCGAACGGGTCCGGCTTGCGGAAAGAATCGCGCCAACTGCTCCGCGCAGTCATGGCCATTCGCGGTGAGTGCCAGGCCGCTGAATTTTCCCACGTCGCCTCTCGCGCTACCGGTCAGGATCACCCGCGTTCTCCTCGCGAGACACACTCCTCGCGGCAAGAGACGCAGACTTCCGATGACAGAGATGCACGCTGGACGCCAAAGGGCCGGGAAGGTAAGGCGATTGCAACTTGCAGAATTGGCGAGGCTTAGGTTTTTCTCTGAGCGTTTTACCGGCTCATCCGTCTCACCGTGAAACGCTTCCGTCTCACTGCGTGACGTATCCGGAGTTTTCAGAGTATTTTGCTTGAGACGTTTCCCTGTTACTGGGGCGCGAGCTGCGGGTCAGTTCCGCCACCTGTCGTACCTTCCTTTAATGCAATGTTGTATCGCTTCAGTTTTCGGTACAGCGTCGCGCGGCTGATTCCCAGCATCTTTCCGGCCAACGCTTTGTCGCCGTTCGCTTGTTCAAATACGCGCAGTATCGTCATGCGTTCCATCTCTGCCAAAGCCGTGGTGGACAAGTTCACGGCGTCCAGCGACGTGACGATCCCCGCCTCGGACTGGACGCTTCGAATGGCGGGTGGCAGATCGGCAACATCGATAATCTTTCCGTCGCCCAATGTCACGGCGCGCGCGATGCAGTTCTCCAGCTCGCGGACGTTTCCTGGCCAGTCATAGTGCAGCAGGCTCTTCATGGCCGCCGCCGTGACCTGGATCTGCGAGCCCTTGGCGTAGCGGTCCAGGAAATGATGCACTAGAACCGGAATGTCCGACCGACGATCGCGCAGGGGAGGGAGGTGCACGGTCACTACATTCAGTCGAAAATAGAGGTCTTTTCGAAAGGTTCCGGCGCGATAAGCGGCCTCCAGATCGCGATTCGTCGCCGCGATTACTCGAACATCGACGTTTACCTTCGCGTTGCTGCCCACCGGCCGCACCTCTTTCTCCTGCAATACACGGAGTAATTTCGCCTGCATTTCCAGCGGCAGCTCTCCGATTTCGTCCAGGAAGATCGCCCCGCCATCAGCGGTCTGGAACAAACCGGCCTTCGATCTCGTCGCCCCGGTGAAAGCCCCCTTTTCGTATCCGAAGAGCTCGCTCTCCATGAGCGTGGGCACCAGCGAACCGCAATCCACGGCTACGAATGGCGTTTTGGCCATGGACCCGCGGAAATGGATCGCGCGGGCGGCGAGTTCCTTGCCCGTGCCGCTCTCGCCGGAGATCAGCACCGGCGTCCGTGTGTCCTTCAGCCGGGAAATCATGCGCAGGACGTCCTGGATATTCGCGGAACTGCCAATGATGCCGTCGAGGTTCTCTTCCGTTGTAACGCGCTCGCGCAAAAACTCATTTTCCGTGACCAAACGCACCTTCTCGGCCATGCGCTGCAGCAGTAGTCGCATCTTCTCCACGCGAAACGGTTTTTCGATGTAGTCGTACGCCCCCAGTTTCATTGCATCCACGGCGGATTCGATCGAGCCGTGGCCGGTCATAATGGCCACTTCGCTGTGCGGGAGGAGCTGTTTCGTCTGCTTCAGCAACTCGACCCCGGACATATTCGGCAGTTTCAGGTCAGTGAGAAGCAGATCCGGAGTATCGGAATCCAGTCGCGCCAGCGCCGCCTCCGCGCTTTCCGCTTCAGCGCAGACATATCCCAGAGTGTTTCCAATCGTCATGCACAGCCGGCGGATGCTCTGTTCGTCATCCACCACCAGTAGTCGTGTTTTCATCTCGTCGCTCATGGTTTCCCGAATGTCTTCTCCACCATTGCTATTAGTTGCTGCACTCGAAAAGGCTTTTCGATGCTAGGTGTCCCGCTGTGCGCCAGGAATGCTTGCGTTTCGCTGTTCGCCGTGTCGCCGCTGATGAGAATGATGCGCGTCCGCAAGTCAGGGCGGTTCTTCTGAATCCACCCATGCACTTCCGCTCCGTTCACCGCTCCCGGCATTCGAATGTCGGAAATCACCCCCGCGTACCGGCCATTCGAAAGCCGCTGCAATCCTTCCGCGCCCGAAGCAGCATTCACCACCGCATAGCCCTTGCGCTCGAGCGCCGCTCGCAGGAAGGCTATCACCGAGGGCTCGTCCTCGATCAGCAGGATGGGACCTCCCGTCCACAACGCCTGTTGCTCGTTCATCGCCCCACTTCTCTCGCGGCGGCGGACAGCGCGGCTTCCGTCGCTACTGGAATCCGCACCACAAAAGTGCTCCCCGATCCCATCTCATTGTTCCAACATTGAATTTCCCCGCCATGCGCCCGCACGATCCCATAACAAATGCTCAGGCCGAGTCCCGTCCCTTTGCCGACCTGCTTGGTGGTATAAAAGGGGTCAAAAATGCGCTGCGGATCGGTTATCCCCGTTCCGTTGTCGATGATCGCCACTTCGATCATCTCTGCCTTCCGCCGCGTGTGAATCTTGATGCTGCCGCGCTGCCCCGCCTCCTGCACCGCGTCGTACGCATTGTTCAGGATATTCAGAAAAACTTGCTGCAACTGCTGGGAGTCGCCCAACGCCGCCAGCTTCTCTTCAAAATCTTCGATCACCTCCACGCCATGGCTGGCGAAATCATAACTCCGCAATTTGATTGTCTGTCTCAATACGCTGTTGACCTGCACGAGCTCTCGTTGCACCGGCCTCTGCCGCGCGAAACTCAGCAAATCCTGCACGATATCCTTTGTTCGCTGCGTCTCTTGCAGGATGATCTGTAAATCCTCCCGCGCTGACCCCGGCACCTCGGGATTCTCCAGCAGCAGATCCGTGAAACCGAGAATCGCCGCCAGCGGGTTATTGACTTCATGGGCGACACCGGAAACCAGCCGTCCAATCGTGGCCATTTTTTCGCTGTGGGCCAGCTTGGCTTGCAGCAGCGCCGCGTCCGTGATGTCCGTCATTACCACCACCACGCTGTTCACCGTTTTCTGCTCGTCCCTCATCGGGCTCAAGCTGATCGAGAAATGCCCCATCGATCCGTCGCTCCGCCGCACCCGCAGCTCCAGGTTCTCCACTTGATGCCCGTGCGCCGTCGTTTCCAGCGCCGCGTCGAAATCTTTCCTGTGGGATGCCTCCACCCATTCCACCAGGCGGTGTCCGATCAGTTCGCCTTCCTGGTACCCTGCCTCGTAGCAGCGCCGATTGGCATAGCTGATTAGCCCCGCCGTATCCAGCACCAGGATCATGCTCTGCGTCGTATTCAGAATCTTCTGATTGAAATCGCGCTCCCGCTGCAGTTGCGATTGAAACGTCTTCTGCTCGGTGACGTCCAGCATCAGCCCGCGAATCTGGGCGATGCGCCCGCGGGCATCGCGCACCGCGGTGATGTTTTGCAGGGTGTGCAGCAGCGTGCCATCTTTGCGCCTCAGGGTCTCTTCGTAATTGCGTAACACTCCTCTTTCCGTAAGGGCTCGCAGAAATCTTTCCCGCACTTCCGGCACTGGATACAAATGCGGGCTCACGTCCGCGCGCAGCAACTCCTCCCGCGATGCGTACCCCAGCATGCGCACCATCGCGTCATTCACATCCAGGAATCTCCCTTCAGGTGTTGCGAAAAACAATCCCTCCTGAATGCTGTCAAACAGCTCGCGATACCGCCGTTCCGCCTCTCGCCGGTCGGTAATATCCTTCAAAACATGGATAGTACGGGTATCGTCATCGGAGGCCCCCGGCGTTCGTGAAGTCGATACGAGAAATATCCTCTCCGCCGAAGCGGCCACGTACTCTTCCTTCGTTCGCTGCGTGTCGCGGCAGAATGGGCAGGGCAGATCGCTGCCCGTTTCCGCGATCTGCCTCAAGCTGCTCATGGCCTCGCCCACCAGCGCCACCGGCGGCACTCCCAGGTGCGAAGCGAGCGAGCGGTTCGTTCGAACGATATTCCACGCGCGGTCATGCACCACGATGTAATCGCTGATCGCGTCGATGTCTTCCACCCACTGCCGTTTCGAACGCTCCAGTTGCGAAAATCGTTGGAAATTCTCCAGTGAGAGCGCCGCATGACTCGCCAGCGCACGCAGCAATCGTTTCTCCTCCGCGCCCAGAGTCTTTCGGTTCCGGATCAGGCAGAGCGTTCCCAGCCTCTCATTGTCGCTCGCCGCGATCCGCACGAAGAAAACCACCCCCGGCTCTTCGAGAAACGGCAGGCCTGCGGCAATCTCCTTGGGTATCGCTCGGGTTTCCACATCGTTCTGGCTGTCCCGGGCGCAAGAAATGAGCCAGTCTGCTGCCCCTTCCGTTGTTGCTGAGCCCCCAGGCATGGCGTGAAGTTCCGTTTCGCGTGCTCGGTAAACGGCCACTCCTCCCCACATGGCATCCAACATTCGCGTCGCACGCAGCGCAAACTGTTCCAGAAAATCAGGAAGATGCCGAGACTGCGCCGCCTCAACCGCCAGTTCCATTAACTCTTCGGCGTGCCGCGACGTCGATAGGGGGAGTTCGACCCTTCCGCGCTGGGGCGTGAGGTGCGCCGACGGCCTTGTCTTTGTTCTGCGCATCAACGATAGGGAAGCGCCATGTGTCGCAAGTTGCGAGGCGCTGCTCCACCATAACCCTACCGGGGAGTCTCAATGTGAGTCAATTGGCGGGCAGCATCGTGTAGCGAAATCGCCTACACCGACGTCGTTTCCGATCGTCCTTTCGTCTCAGCCTGAGACCCCGGCTGAATGAGCCCAGGCCACCTGAGACATCTGGTGCTGCAAAGCACCATTGCCATCACCCTTTGAATCTTCTGTAACTTGCTGTACTCCCGCTACTTGTTGATGCACGACCGCATCCGCTTCGATAACTCGTACACTTTTACGCCATGGCATCCCACGTGCCTTCTCTTCCGTGGGTCAACTTCCCACCCTACGAGGAGTTGTGTCGATGAGAATCAGCCGGTGGACGAAGCGGGCTGTGGTTGCAACTGCGGCGCTCATTTTTTCGAGCGTCTCCGGTCTTGCCCAGTCCGGTACGACAGATGAATCCAAGCGCAAGATCAAAACCAAGACGGCACCAGTTTACCCGGAACTCGCCAGGAAGATGAACGTTTCCGGTAAGGTCAAAATCGAAGTCGTCATCGCCCCGGACGGACATGTAAAAAGCTCGCGGGTCGTCGGCGGTCACCCCTTGCTCGCTCAGGCTTGCCAGAGCTCCGTGATGGAATGGAAGTTCCTGCCGGGGCCCGAGGAGACCATGCAGCTTATTGAATTTGATTTCCACGGTAATTAGGGAAATCACTTGAGGAAAGGTTGTGCCGGCAGAAGCGGTCATTTCCACGTTGCCCTGCCGTGGTGAGCGGAGGCATTTCGCAATGACGATCGGAAAAAAGCTGTACGCGGGTTTTGGCCTGATCCTGGGCATCCTGTCGCTCTTGTTTGTTGTGAATATCGTCACGGGATGGAAGGAAAGTTCGGCCCGCAAGGATGCCCGCGCCGCTCTTGACAGTGTCACCACCGTCGAATCCGTGCGCAATCTGGTCATGTTGAATCGCCTCAACATGAATAATTTCCTTCTCAGCGGAGATCCCCGCGATGAAGAAAAAGTGAACAAGGGTTTGGCGGTCATCGTAGACCAGATTAAGCGCGGCGAATCGAATGCCTCCAGTGAAGCCGTGCGCACCGCTCTCATCCAGGTCGAGAGCACCGAAGCCAGTTGGGCTGACAATTTTGCCAAGCCTTTGATTGCTAAGCGCCATCAAGTCGATTCTGGTGACGCCACAGTCTCCGACCTTCAGATTTTCTACCTCCAGAAAGATCCTTCCTCTTGGCTCACCAAATCCTCGGTCATTCTCGATCAAAGCAATGCCGATATCCACAAGTTCCTTGACGACACCACAAAATCCGCGGACCGCATGAGCACCTTCAGCACCTGGATCACCTCCGGAGGAACTCTTCTGGCTCTCGTCGCTGGCGGCTTCATCGCACTCTATACCGCCAAATCCATCACGGATCCTTTGGCCCACCTCATCTCGGTCGCGCGCGAAATAGGAGACTCAGGCGACCTCGATCAGAGCATCGATATTCACCGCACCGACGAAATCGGTGCTCTGGCTACTACCTTCAACAACATGGTTGCCTATTTGAAGGAAATGGCCAGCGTTTCCATGTCCGTCGCCGAAGGCGACCTTTCCGTGGAAGTCCTGCCGCGTTCCAAGCGCGACACCCTTGGTAATGCCTTCCTTCGCATGTCCCACGGTTTGCAGGAACTCGTTCGCAGCACCCGCGATTCCGCCGGCCAGGTCTCGGCGGGCTCCAATCAAGTCGCGGGCGCCGCCGATGAGTCCGCCAAGGTCAGCGTCCAGGCCTCTTCCGCGATTGAAGAGGTCACCAGCACCATGCATGAGATGAGCGTCAACGTGCAAAACGTCGTGAAAAATACGCAAGTCCAGGCTTCCAGCGTCGCGGAAACTTCCGCTTCCATCGATCAGATGGTCACTTCCATTCAGCGCGTGGCTGATACCGCCAAGGTCTTGCTCGATATCGCCAACCGCTCGCGCGAAGAAGTCGTCACCGGCATTCAGACCATGGAAAAGGCCACCGATGGCCTCAACCGCACCAACAAAGCCATCCAATCTTCCGCCGAAATTATCAACATCCTCGGTCATCGAGCCGACGACATCGGAAAGATCATTGAAGTCATCGATGACTTGGCCGAACAGACCAATCTGCTCGCGCTCAACGCCGCTATCGAAGCGGCCCGCGCCGGTGAGCACGGTCTGGGATTCGCCGTTGTTGCCGATGAAGTTCGCAAGCTCGCGGAGAAGTCCACTCAATCCACCAAGGAAATCGCCGACCTGATTCAGAATATTCAGCGCGAAGCCCGCCAGGCAGTCGAAAACATGGAGCGCAGCACGCGCATCGTCGAAGAAGGTTTGACTCTCGGCAACGATCTCGGTGCTGCTCTGCACAAAATTTCCAACGTTGTCACCGAAGTCTACAAATTCTCTCAGGAAATCGGCGCTGCCACCAACGAACAATCCGTTGGTTCTTCGCAGATCGCCAAAGCCACCAGCCGCCTCACCGAAATCACCCAGGAAATCAATTCCGCCGTTGAAGAACAGGCTTCCGGCGCTCAGGCGGTGGTCCGCGCCATGGACAAGATGCGCGAACTGGTACAGCAATCCGCTTCCAGTTCCACCGAGCTTTCCGCCGCAGCCGAGCAGATGCTAAAGCTTTCACGCAACTTGCTCGATAGCATGGACCGCTTTGTCCTCGACCGCGCTACCCAGCAGCGCCCGCGTCGTGCAGATTCCTTTGGCAAGCGCCGTGGTTCGGACCCGGACCACTCGACGGAACTCGAATACGCCGATATGGCGCGTTCCTAGAGGGCTGGAGACCTCTCTATGGAAAAGGATCTCCAAGTCGTCGGCTTCCGCATCGGAAATGAAACGTATGGCGTTCATATCGCTGCCGTGCGCGAAATCGTCCGTGTCCCGGAGATTACCACCGTTCCCAGCGCTCCCGATCTGATCGAGGGCGTCATCAATCTGCGCGGGAAAATCATTCCGGTGATGGACCTTCGCAAGCGATTCGGCCAGACCGAAATTCATTCCGATAAGAAAAACCGCATTCTCGTCGTCGAGCTGGACAAGAAATTGATCGGCCTCATCGTAAACGCCGCTTCGGAGGTGCTCAAGATTCCGCCCTCCGAGATCGAGGCGCCGGGCAGTGTCTTCACGGAAGGCGAGTCCGGGTATGTCACCGGCGTCGGTAAACTGAAGGGACGTCTCATCATCCTTCTGGACATTTCGAAGCTGTTGCATCGCCCGGAGTTCAAACGACTCGAGGAGGCCGCGGAACCCGTCGCTACCGCAAGGTAATGCTTTTTCCAGCTTGCCGCTTCGGCAGCTGGACTGCGGCTCCGCCTCACCAATACACCATGGCAACGATTACTGCCCAGGTCCAACTTACCGATGCCGAGCTAAAACTCCTCCAGACGCTGGTCTATCAGGAGTGCGGCATGTTCTTCGATGAACGCCGCGCTCACTTCCTGAAAGATCGCCTGCAGCGCCGTCTGAAAGCCTGCCAGCTCGACTCTTTCTACGCCTATTACCGCCTGCTCACCAGCCGGGAAGGTCGCGCCGAACTGGCCCTCCTGCTCGAGAATCTAACCGTCAACGAAACAAGTTTCTTCCGTAATCGCCCGCAGCTCGATCTCCTTCAGAAATCCATTCTTGAGGAAATTCTGCGCCGCAAGCAGGAGCGCCGCGATTACACGCTCCGGGTTTGGAGTGCTGGTTGCTCCTCCGGCCAGGAGCCCTACACGGTCGCCATTCTGATCTGCGATGCTCTCGTTTATTATTACTTGCGGAATCCGCTTCCGTTCGAAATGCCTTCGCCGAAACCCCTCATTCCTCCTCCCTGGAGAGTGGAAATCGTTGCTTCTGACATTAGTTACGCCAGCCTGCGCGTCGGCCAGGAAGGTCTTTACTCCGAGCAGCACATGGAACCCGTGGATTACACCTGCCGCCTCCGCTATTTCGAAAAAGCTGGTGACAAGTACAAGGTCAAGCCGCAATTAAGGGAGCTTGTCCAGTTTGACTTTCACAACTTGAAGACGGAGTTCTTGCCACGCCGCAACGACATCATCCTCTGCCGCAACGTGATGATCTATTTCGACGAAGCCGAACAAAAGCGCTTGATTGAGAAGTTTTGGCACTGCTTGAATCCCGCCGGGTATCTCTTTGTGGGCCACGCGGAAAGCTTGTTCGGCCTGACCCAGAAGTTCCGCATGGTTCATGAGAACAACGGCACCGCTTACCAGCGCAATGAGGTCAATCCGTGAGTCGTCCTCCCGAGGATCGTGGCGGCGAGTTGCGCGCACTCTTCTTTGAGAGCGCGAACGAAATCCTCCAATCCCTCAACGAGGCGGGCCTCGAGCTCGAGTCGCGCCCCGCTGACGAGGACGTGATCCGTCGTGTGCGGCGCGCCGTGCATACCCTGAAAGGCGATTCCGCGGCCTGCGGATTTCACAAGCTGAGTGAACTCGCCCATGAACTCGAGGATGTGCTCACTCCGCGCATTGCTCAGGCGCGAGGCGCAGACCTCGCGGAGCTGGTCCTTACCGCCGCGGACAGCTTTGGCGCGATGCTCACCGCTTATCAGCGCAAAGCCGAACCGCCCGCCGTGGAAGAGCTCCACGTCATGATTCGAAGATTGCTAGACGAACCTGCTTTCCCGAAGAGCGGTGGGCCGGTGGCGCCCCAATCGCCCGCGCAATTTGCCTGGACGGAATACGAGCAGCTCATGATTTCCGAAGCCGTGCATCGCGGCGAGATCGTTTACAACGTCGCTCTTCATATCGATCCAAACAGTCTGATGCGCGCCGCCGCCTTCCAGCTCATTCGAAACGTTCTTCACGGCAGCGGCACCCTCATCGCCTTGCGTCCGGAAGACAATGTCGCCGCCGCAACTGTGGAAACTGTCGAAGCGGCTTTGGCCAGCTCCCAGCCGGAAGAAAGACTTCTCCAGCGCTGCCGCATTCCTACGATTGTTTCCGATGTGCATCTCGAACATGCTGTGCCCGCGGAAACTCCCGAACATGAGTTACTCGGCGATTTGCTGGAAGCCCAGGCGGCGAAAGTAGCCGCCGGTGCCCCCGAAAGGGGTGCCACGTCGAAGACCGCGATTTCCGGTTCCGCCGCTGCCACTGTCGCCGAAAGCTCGCTTCGCGTGGATGCCGCCCGGATCGATGCGGTCATGAATCTTGTCGGCGAACTGATCATCGGAAAGTCCATGCTCCATCGGAGCCTGGCCGAGTTTGACCAGAAGCACGCTCGCGATCCTTTGCGCGCCAAGCTTGCGGATGCCATGGCGTTTCAGGCCCGCATCCTGGATGAACTTCACAAGTGCGTCTTGAAAATTCGCATGGTGCCTGTCGAGCAGCTCTTCCGGCGTTTCCCGCGCGTCGTCCGCGACGTTGCCAAGCAGTGTGGCAAGGATGTGGCCCTGGAACTCTCGGGCCAGAACACCGATCTGGATAAAGGCATTCTTGACGCCCTCGCGGAACCGCTCATGCATCTCGTGCGCAACTCGGTCGACCATGGCATCGAACCAGCCGCAGAGCGCTTGACGGCCGGCAAGCCCGCGCGCGGTACCGTCTATCTCAAGGCCTTCCACCAGGGTGCGCAGGTGGTCATTGAAGTCCGTGACGACGGCGGTGGTATCGACCCTGCTCAATTACGGGAGCGCGCCGTTGAAAAAGGAGTCTTGAAACCCGAAGAGGCCAGGCGCCTGACCGACCAGGAATCCCTTAATCTTATTTTCGAATCGGGATTCAGCACCGCTTCCGCGGTGACCGAAGTATCTGGTCGCGGCATCGGCATGGATGTCGTTCGAACCGTCCTCGACCGCCTCAAGGGGACCGTTCACGTTTCTTCGCAGAGAGGCCGTGGCACCGCGATTCAGCTTCGTGCGCCGCTCA
>Ga0209648_10000581_pt1 | contig 28176 bp, 27 predicted proteins | sample GraSoi2013_115cm_FD_185830 | JGI IMG/M metagenome (GOLD analysis project Ga0209648, IMG submission 185830) | Grasslands soil microbial communities from the Angelo Coastal Reserve, California, USA - Sample 9_17_2013_115cm (SPAdes) (version 2) | ecosystem: Environmental > Terrestrial > Soil >...
GACTTCGCTCACCTTTGGCGTGGCCGGATCACCGGGGTCGCAACGACTCGGTTCCAGCAGCGTGCAGGTCGAGGCAAGGCGCCTGGACGGGCTGGAGATCGAGGGAGATTAGCCGGTCTTCGCTCGGACCGGCTCGGCCGCCCATCAGAAACAAGCGGGGCGTTGGCAGTCGATGCTGGGACAGCGGCCGCCCGCGACCGAGCGCGGCGGCCCAAATGCATCCGTAAACGCCCATTCCTTTCCGGGCCTGGTGGCCATTAGTTTCAATCTGCCGCGAGGCTTCAGATGGCAGATATTCAAAGGGAGGGCCTCAATTGGAGCCCGCAGTCGACGGGTTGATGCCTGTCGTCGCGGTCGCGTGGGACAACCACCAGGGTCGAACCCAGGCCCTCGCGACAGCCCTGGGCGGGCGTGCCTGGTACCTCCGCAGCCGGCCAGCCCAGAAAGCTCTGCTCCCGTTGCGCTACCTCGTCGATGGAGTCCGGATGTGGAGACTGCTTCTGCGTCGCCGGCCAGTGGTGCTCATCGTCATCACGCCCCCGATCGTCGCGCCCCTCGTCGCCTCGTGCTGGTGCCTGACTCACCGATGCACCCTGGTGGTGGACTGCCACACCGGAGCCTTCCATTCTTGGAAGTGGCGGTGGTCGGCCCGGCTGCTGCGACCAGTCTTGCGGCAGGCGGTAGTCGCTCTGGTTCACACGCAGGGAGACCAGGAGCTGGTCGAGGCCTGGGGCGCGCGAGCGCTCCTGCTTCCGGACGACCTGCCCCATGGGCGGGACGCTTCGCCTTTGCCGGGCGCGTCCGGACCGCGCGTGGTTGTAGGTGGAAGCCTTGACGGGAACGAACCGGTGTCAGCGGTCATCGAGGCCGCCCGGTTGATGCCCCAGGTCGAGGTGCGTCTCACCGGCGATGTGCATCGGGTGCCGCTTTCGGTCCGGCGCGCCGCGCCGTCAAACGTCGTCTTCACCGGCTGGCTCGACTACTCGAAGTTCCTTGGTGAGCTGCTTACGGCCAACGTCGTCGCGGTGTTCAGCACCGATCCTCACATCATGAACCGGGCTGCCTTCGAGGCCGTTGGGCTGGAACGGCCGCTCGTGCTGTCGGACCTGCCGGGCCTTCGCGTGCGATTCGGGCCCGCCGCGCTTTTCTCACCCAACGATCCGAGAGGGATGGCGGACGGGATGCTCGACGCTCTTGCTCGACAGGATGAGCTTGCGGCGAGGAGCAAAGAGCTCCAGGCTCACCTTCGTGCCCAGCACCAGCAAGCACTCACGCGATTGAGGACCCTGGTCAAGCTGCCGCAAGCAGGTTCTTCCCCAGGAGTCGGGGGGCCGCTGACACTCACGCCAGGAAGTGGGATTGATGACTGATACGGCAGAGTCTGTCCACCAGCGCGCCCAGCGAACGCGATTGGGCCGAGTCACATGGGCTCGCCTGCTGGTGGCGGAGAACGGCCTTCGCTGGACGGCTTATGCCGCATTGCTCGCCGGTCTCAAGCACGCGGGCCTTTTTGTGGAGAGGCGACTGGCTCGGCTAGAACAGCGCCACGGCTTGAACGCCCGCACCGGCCGAGCCGTCAATTACGAGTACTGGCAGAGGTGGGATTGGTCGCTCGCGGGCGAGGAGTGGACGCCTTCCGACGAATGGAAGCGTTCGCTGATCGAAGAGGTGATGTTGGCGAACCTCAAGCCGGCAACCACGATCATGGAGATCGGGCCTGGGGCCGGCCGATGGACTGAAGCGCTTCAGTCCATCGCGAGGCGCCTGATCCTTGTCGATCTCTCCGACCGCTGCATCGAGCTGTGCCGCCGGCGATTTGCTGAGGCCGGGAACATCGAATTCCATGTCAACGATGGAAAGAGCCTGGGGGCCATCGCCAGCGACAGCGTCGACGGGGTCTGGTCGTTTGATGTTTTCGTGCACATCGCCCCACCGGACGTGGACGCCTACGTTGCCGAGATAAGTCGAGTCCTGCGACCTGGAGGTCGTGCGGTCATTCACCATGCCAAGGCCGGTCGGGCACAGGGCGCCGCGGATGTCGGCCAGCGAAGCAACATGACGGCCGCCCAGTTCGCTGAGATGGTCGCAAAACGGGGCCTCACCTTGATTGACCAGTTCGACTCGTGGGGCCCAGAAGGTCGGTTCAAGGTGACGACCAGGTGGGACGTCATCAGCGTCCTCGACAAGCCTCTCTGACTCCAGGATCTCGATCGAATGAACGTCAAGACGCTCGGCCGCATCGTCCTGGAACCGAGGCGAATCCCTCGCGAGCTCCTGCTTCGCTGGCCGCGGGCCTCGTTTGAGAGCAAGCTCAAATGGGACGCCCTGGAGCGGCCCGGGTATGCCTACGGAACATTTCATGCCGCGCGACAGGCGCAAGCTCTAGGCCTGGGCGGGATCTCAGTGATCGAGATGGGGGTGGCCGGAGGGCGCGGACTGCTGGCTCTTGAGGGTCACGCGAGAGCTGTCGAGGAGCTGCTCGGCATCAAGATCGACGTCTTCGGATTTGACCTCGGTTCGGGCTTGCCGGAGCCCAGGGACTATCGAGATATGCCGTATGTGTGGCGGTCGGGCTACTTCGCCATGGACGGCAAAGCGCTCCGTGATCGGCTGCGAAGCGCGGAAATCGTTGTTGGCGACGTCTCCGTAACCGTCCCGGAATTCATGGCCCGGCCAGGTCTCCACCGCATCGGGTTTGTCGCCTTCGATCTCGATTACTACTCGTCGACCGCGGCCGCCCTGGAGCTCCTCTCGGCCGGCGACCACTCACTACTACCTCGGGTCTTTTGCCATTTTGACGACGTCGTCGGCGACGACCTGGAATTGCATTCCGAATACACCGGGGAGCTGCTGGCGATCGCCGAGTTCAACGCGAGCCACTCGGACCGAAAGCTGGCGCGGATCAACGGGCTGGTGTACAAGCGCGCCCTCGCCGCGGAGTGGAACGCTAAGCAATACGTTCTGCACTGCTTCTCACATCCCCTGTACGAGAGGCACATTGGTCGCGCGGCCTGGCAGGTTCCGATCGCGTGATCGCGCCGTCGACTCCGATGTAGGCGATACAGCCGCCGGCCAGGTCCTGGACCGCGGGCGCTGCCGCCCGCGCCCGCCACCACCTTGCCAGCTCGCGAGGCAGTGCGTGGTGGAAATCAGCCCGCGTCGCCATCGCCGAAAGGAAGTCGGAATACATGCGCCAGGTCTGAGGCGTGCGCAGGTAGTCCGGGTGAGCGTTCAAGAGCGCCATCCCACCGTGGGCGCGGATGAACTCCACTTTTTCCAGCCACAGTCGCGGCTGACTCTCGCCCAAGACCTCAGCCACGGTGTAGTCCTGCGCAAGCGTGTAAGGCAGCTCGATGAACTTTCCGAGCTGGAATGGCCAGATGCACATGGTTCCACCAGGGATCGGCTCGTACGGGTCGGTATCGAAGAACGAGCCGTCGTACTCGATGTCGAGCGTCTGCATCCATTCTGGATTTCTGAGTGTCAGGGGAGCCCGAAAACCGACCGCCCCGAACTCGCCGATGAACCGATTCATTCGTTCCGCTCGGCGAATGAATTGGCGGTGCGACCCGAAGTCCTTTCCGTCATGCCTGAGCCCGTGCAGGCCGATCTCGAACCCCCGGGCCCGTAGCTCCTCCATCAGTCCCCGGTCGACGCGATATCGCTCAGGCACGAAGTTGAAGGACGACCGGAAGCCGAAGCGGGCATCCAGGTCGGCGACGTTGAGCGCCGACGCCTGGCCTTCAGCGGTCTCGATGTCGTGGGTCAATACAAAGGCGTACCGCCGCCCGCCAGGCCAGAAGCCGATGAAGGGCACGCTCGAGCGGTGCAGGAGCTGGAGCAGGTGGCGGACGGCTCCAAACTGGAAGCGCACATACCTGCTCTCGATCGGCCAGGTCAAGTGCCGCGCCGAGGATCGCTGAGTTCCATATGCCCGCTTCACGTGGCGGGTCAGCGAGCGCGGCAAAAGCGGTTTGAGGGTGTAATAGGCACGCGTGGCGTGGCCCAATTCCCAGTGGCCGGGGCCGAACTGGCCTTCCCCGAGCGTCTGTGTGAGGATGGAGTCGATCCGCTCGCTCTGCGCGCGCGGTCCGGGGGGCAGGACCGCCGCCGATCTTCTTATGGCCTCGGCCCAGGTCTCCGCGGCGGGGGGAGGATCTACCAGCAAGCGCCAGAAGTGGCTGGGTGAGTTCTCCGCGTACAGCTCGTCGCTCACGCCGCGTACCTGTAGAGCAGCTCGCCCACCGCCCGACAGACCACCATGGGCGAGCGCCGGATGATGTGACGCAAGATTCCCGCGGTCCTCGCGCCGCCATGTGGCTCGCTGCCGGTCCCAATGTGCGAATACATGAGTGGCATTTCGCTCGAGCCCCAGGCGGCTTTGAACTCGCGCAGGCTCTGATGGCCCGCATCCGTCCGACCGAAGTCGTACGCCCGGTACCTGTTGACACAGCCCCACTCCATCGCGGTCCAGTGGATCAGAAAGTTGGCGCCCAGCCGCCAATACGCGCGGTCTGACGCCCCGTACTTGTAGATGAGATGGCGGTTCCAGGTCAGGAAGAGGGCTGTGGCGATCGGCGTCTGGCCGACTCTTGCCATGATCACGAAGCCGTCACCGGGTTCGATCACCTGCTCCCATATGCTCCGAATGAACCGCAGTGGCTGCACCGGAACTCCCTGGCGGCGGCGTGTCTGGCAATGGAGCCGGTAGAAGGTCGCCAAGTCGGCGACCGACCGGCTCAGGGTCACCTCGACTCCGAACTCCCGCGCTCGCCGGACGCGCTTCTGGATCCGGTTTCGGTGCAGGCGGCGAAACAGGACCTCAGGCTCGGGCTCGAGGTTGACCAGGTGCCTCGTGCCGATCTGGCGGGTGAGGGCCCGTGTGGCTGGGGGCAGCTCAGCCCGCACCTCGAGGGTTGGTAGATCGTCGCTCGCTTGCCACCGCACCAGAGCCTGTACGAAATCGGCCGCGCTCACCCCGTCATCGACGACGGGAGGGCAGTGATCCGTATACGGAAGTGAGACCAGGCGATTGCGGCCCAGGAGATCGCGAACCTTCATCACCGGCAACCCCGCCAGGACTCCACCATCCTGGCCACGCATCACCAGGACGAAACTGGGGAAGCCGTAGGTCCTTGAAACCGCGTTCGACCAGGCTGGAGTGTGGAAGGTGGTCGCATCCCGGCCGTTTTGGACGAGTCGAAGCCAGCCGGGCTCGTCCTGGCTGCAGACGATGAGCTGGGTGCCCTGCACGTCCTCGGTGCCAACCGAACCGGCGTCAATCTGTCGCACCGACCGGACCCTGCCCATCCAATCCACAACCTACGGCGGTACCGCCTATTGCGTGATGGCCGAAAGCGGAAGCATCCGGGCTGATGTCCCATGCTCAACGGGACCCCACTCGTGAGGTGTGCCAACCAACCCATTGCTGAGCCGCGACAGCGCTGGTCTGCTGCTCAGTAGAGGATTGTGATGCGAAAGGTCTCTCGAGTTATCGCGGCGCTGGCGCTTGTGATTGCAGCGTTGGGCGTCGGCGGGGCATCGCCGGTTCTGGGCGCCGCGGGCAACATGGTGGCCGACGTCAGCACCCCGGAGGGCGCCGTCCCGGAAATCGGCCTCAGCTTCGACGGGCAGTATCTCTACTACGCGGAGAGAAACGGTGCGGTGCTTCACCGGATCGACGTGCCGCCGCTGTGCGGCACTCCGTGCGTGACGAGCGTTGCGACTGGCCACATCGACATCGCGATCACCTCGCCACTGAATCCGCTCGGGATTGGCGGGATCAACGCGATGTCGTACGACAGTCGCCGCGGCACCTTCTGGGCCGTGGGCGGCGATGGCCTCACGATCTACCAGCTGAGCAAGACAGGCGTCGCCACAGGGGCATTCTCCATCGATCCCGTCCAGGGTCGACCCGGCGCCTGCAAGACGACCATCTGCTGGTCGTCGCTCGTGGACGGTCTTGCGTACGACGCCGCCGACGACACGCTGTGGTACAAGCCTGACGCTTCGAATCGGATTTACCACTATCTGTCGCACGGTGACCTGGTGGGAAGGGCGATTCTCGCGCCAACCCCGTACGTGGACACCGACGTGGCGCCCAACGACCTGGCCTCGCAGTGTGGGTTCAACTACCCGAGCTGGGTCGTGGTGGGCGGAGCAGACCTCTTCATCGGAGCCGACAAATGCCAGTACTACTTCGAATTCACCAAGGCCGGAACCATGGTCGGATGGGCTGCGTATAACAATCGCGGGACTCCCGATGGCGACGCGGAGTGCGACAGCCTGAGCTATACACCGGTGAGCGTCTTCTGGGCGCGCGATGTCAATGACGGCCACATCCGGGCCTTCGAACAACCCTCGCCAGTTGCATGCGTGTATGGCGGGGGATGAGCAGCAAGCTTCGAGCCGCGGTGCAGACTGCTCGAGGGCTCCCCGCAAGTAAGGGGCGATAGGACGCCCCCTACTGCTTGGGGGAAGCCAGGGATGTCAAAGTTGCGTCTTCAAGATTGCGGTTGCTTCCTTAATCCGGGCTGTACGAAACCTTGGAAACGGCTTGGAACTAATGGACAGAGGAGCCGGCCAGAGGCAGGTCGACCTCGAAGGTCACGCCGCCGCCACTGGTCTCCTTCACGTTCACCTTTCCGCCATGAGCGCTGACCACAGCGCTGACGATGGAGAGTCCGAGCCCCGCGCCGCCGCTGTCGCGGCTGCGGCTCGGGTCCGCGCGGTAGAACGGTTCGAAGATGCGGTCCATCTCCTTGGCCTGGAGCCCAGGCCCGTGGTCGACGACTGACATCCGTCCCGTCCCGTTCTGGGTCGATACGCCGATCTCCACCGCCGATTGCTGCGGCGTATGGACCAGCGCATTGCGGACGAGGTTGCCGACCACCTGGCGCAAGCGGAGGTCGTCGCCTTCGACCACGACCGGACCTGGCGCGGTCAGCGTGATCTGACGCTGAGGCGCCACTGCCCGCGCGTCGGCGGCCGCGTCCGCCGCGATCGCCTGCAGGTCGACGGGCTTCCTCTCGAGAGGCCGGCCCTGGTCGAGGCGTGCGATGAGGAGCATGTCGTCGACCAGGGTCGACATGCGCACCGATTCTTCCTCGATGCGCCGGCGCGCCAGCTCGGCGTCATTCGGCGACTCGTTGGCGCCGCGGCGGAGCATCTCGGAGTAGCCGCGGATCGAGGTGAGGGGTGTGCGCAGCTCGTGCGAAGCGTCGGCGATGAAACGTCGCAGCCGGTTGTTGGATTCGGTGCGTTCGGCGAACGCCGCCTCGATCTGGCTCAACATCCCGTTCAGGGCGAGGCCGAGCCGGCCGATCTCGGTCTTGGGCGTGGCGGGCTCGACGCGCCTGGTGAGGTCGCCCGCCGCGATGTCGGCCGCTACCCCTCCCATCTTCTGAAGCGGCTGCAGGCTGACCCGGATGATGATCAACGCGAGCAATGCGGTCGCAGCGAGCACGCTCACGCCGATGAGTGACTCGAGCAGGAGGAGCTGGCTCAGCGTCGCCAGGACGGGAGTCAACGGGATGGCGAAAACAACGAATCGGCCACCTGGCGCAGCCGGCGTGGCGAAGAAATTCTCCGGCCAATCGGTCACCCGATACTTCGACACCCCTCCCGTGCCTTCGACTGTAAATGGCGCAGCGGGAATGTCGGTGCCTGCGTTGGGGAGGGTTTTCGGAAGCACCGGCGCCGCATTCGACGCAGTCGCGCCGAATGCTTGCACGCCGCAAGCAGCAACGATCTTTCCATCGGTGTCGATCAATTCCGTGATCGTTCCGGGGTCAAAGGTGGTCCCCGTAGCCGGCCCGCGTCCATGGCAGCTCGGGTAGTTGGCGAGGGCTGTTCGAGCGGTTTCAACCGTGGAAAGCGACTTGAGCTGGTCATCGATTCGGCTCACGAGAGATGACTGAAGCGTCAGGTAGGTGGCGACGTCCGAAACCAGCAGGCCGACGGCGACGAGGGAAATGACTCCGATCAGCAGCCGCCCCCGCAGGGACAGGGTCATTTTCGCGGCGTTCTGAGGACGTATCCGACGCCGCGCACGGTCTGGATCAGGGGTGGCTCATAGCGATCGACCTTGCGGCGCAGATAGCTGACATATGTCTCCAGCACGCTGGCGTCTCCTCCGAAGTCGTAGTGCCAGACGTGGTCGAGGATCTGGCTGCGCGTGAGCACGCGGCCCGCGTTGATGAGCAGGTAGCGAAGCAGCCTGTACTCGGTGTTGGTCAGGTCCACGACGTGGCCGTGGCGGCGCACCTCGTGCGCCTCATCGTCGAGCTCGAGGTCGGCCAGCGAGAGCTTGCCGCTGTCGGCATCGCTGCCGTGCCGCCTCAGGACGACGCGGACCCGCGCCATGAGCTCTTCGATGCTGAAAGGCTTGGTCACGTAGTCGTCGCCGCCGATGGTCAGACCATGGACCTTGTCATCGGTCGCGTCCTTGGCGGTGAGGAAGATGATCGGGACCTTGGTCCCCGCATTGTTCAACCTGCGCAGCACCTCGATGCCATCGATGTCGGGCAGCATCACGTCGAGAATCACGAGCGCCGGGGAGAACTGAGTCACTGCTGTGAGCGCGCCGCGGCCGGTGGCGGCAGTTTTGACCGAGAACCCTTCGTAGCGCAGGGCCATTGCCACCAGCTCGGTGATGTTCGGCTCGTCGTCGACGACCAGGACCCGAGCGCCGTCCTTGTTCACGTCCCCATGCTGATCCAGCTTCCTGGGAGTTTGCTCAGAGACCGTTGGGAAACGGGTCCGAATCAGCCGAGCGCTCCGGCCATCCGGAGACCCGGTGGACGTTGCCCGCGAGATCGACGAGCCGGGCCGGCAGCCTTCTCGCCTCGAGCCAGGGGATCGCGCCGCGGCTCATGACGATGGCGGCGGTCGACGCAATGTTGGCGTCGACACAGGTGCCCGCCACGACGCTGGCGGTGCGCCAGCAGCTGTCGGCCGGCAGGCCGGTCGCCGGGTCGATGATGTGGTGGAGGACGACGCCGCCTCGAGTCCAGCGCCGTACGGTGGTGCTGGAGGTGGCGATCCCTCCCGACTCGATCCTGACGGCCTCCTCCGTGTCGTCGATCGGGGCGGCGCTGTCCTCGCTCGTCTGGATCGACCAGCCCTGGTCTGGCGCCTCGCCCGCGACCGCGATGTCACCACCCAGGCTCACCAGCACGCCGCCTCCATCGATTGCCTTGCTCGCCGCCGCCGCCGCCAGGTCCGATGTCAGCGCCTTGGCGGTGGCGCCGAGGTCGATCTCGACTCCACGAGGCAGGCGGACCGTGCGGGATCGAATGTCGAGGCGCACCGCCCGCCACCCCGGGACGCGCTCGGAATACAGGTGGATCTGTTCGCCATCGACGGGCACCAGGGCAAAGTCGGTGTCATAGCCCGCGAGCCGGATCGCCGACCCGATGGTCGGATCGACCGCGCCGCCGCTGAGCTCGGCCCCCCGCAGAGCGGCGGCGATCGCCTGGGTGAGCAGCGGGCTGACGGCGACATCGCGATCGGGCGAGGCGTTCAGGAGGCTGAGCTCGCTGTCCTCTCGAAAGCGGCTGGCCGCACGGTCCATCGCCGCGACGACCCCGTCCACCGCGGCTCTGGCCGCTCGAAGCGAGCCGGGCCTCGTTACGACGACGCGTAGAGTTCCACCGAGCGCCCGGCCGTCGGCGATCCCAAGCACTGTGCTGCTCATCTTTCCTTCTCCTTTGGGGCGCCCTGCGCGCGCCCGGCGCTCCTTGTCTCGGCCCGTCGCAGGGCGATCGCCAGCACCGGGCAGTCGTCGACCGCGCGCTGGGCCAGGCCCATCAGGTGGTCGGGAACCGGACCGGGGGTGATGATCGGGTAGCCCCAGGAGTCGAGCCGGATCATCTCCGGCAGGATTTCGGCGCACAGCCCGCGCCCATCGCACTTGATGCGATCGACCGAGAGCTCGAGCTGCCTGGTCACGCGGAGCGCCTCAAGTGGGCCGGGTGGTGGGCGAAATCGTCGCCGAATGTCTGCATCGCCGAATGTAGGAACATGACGGCGCCGTCGGGGTGTTTGCACGCGCCGCGACCATGCACCTCGCCGGACCAGCGCTGCAGCCGCTGCAGGTCGCCGGGATCGGTGCCCCGCTCGGCGATCCTGGTGCAGGCGTCGGCCAGAGCCCGCAGGCCGAAGAAGCACGGTCCACATTGGGCCGAGCTCTCGCTCGCGAGGTAGCGCATGATGCCGGCGACCTCGCAAACGGGGCACTGCCTGGCGGGCAACACGCCTATGACGCCGCATCCGAGCGACAGGCTGCCGGCCCGCAGGGCGATGGGGTCGATGGGCAGGGACCAGGCGTCGGCGGATTCGATCCACCGGCCGAAGTAGCCGCCGAGCAGGACGGCGCGAGCGGGTTCGGATGGTCCGCCCGCGAGCTGCACGGCTTCACCCAGAGGCGTGCCGATGTTGACCTCGAACACGCCGGGAGATCGCACGGCGCCGGCGACCGTGATCAGGACGGTGCCGGTGGCCGCGCCGGTGCGGGCTATCAGTGCGACGTGGGCGAGGGTCTCCACGTTCTGCACCAGCGTCGCCGCGCCTCCAACCCCACGCTCGCGAGGCGGAGGCGGGTTGGTGGTTGGCGTCGCGATCCCGGCGTCGACCAGGTGCACGGTGGCGCTGGAGTCGCCGGCGACGTAGCGGGCCGGAGCGGTGGCGATCCGGACCAGGCGGCGCTCGTGATCGGTGCGCTCGGCGACCGCTTCCGTCATCGACCGCAGCGCCGCGTGGTGCCCCTCGCCGATGTACAGGACCACCTGTTTCGCCCGCACCGTCGCGGCCGCCAGGAAAGCGCCGTCCAGGATGAGATGCGGGCGCGAGGTCATCAGGAGGCGGTCCTTCTTGCTGTGAGGCTCGCCTTCTGCTCCGTTGACGACGACCACCGCAGAACCCCGCGAAGCACCTGCCACCGCGCGCCACTTGAGGCCGACCGGGAAGCCCGCGCCTCCACGTCCCGTGAGCTCAGTGCGGACCAGCAGGTCGATCAAGGCGGGTCCGCCCTTCGGCGCCGGGCCAAGCCTCCTCACGTGCGCGGCAAATCGTTCAGGCCCCATCGAGGGGTTGGGTCCCGCCAGGAGCTGTGGCGCGCTCATTTCGGCTCCCGCCTGTCCACCGCGGCCTGGAAAGAGGACCGAGCGGTCGCGAGAGGATCGCGGTTGCCGGCAATGAATCGATAGCCGATCGCGGCCAGGACGGCCACGACGCAGATAGCCTGGAGCGTGAACAGCCAGGCCGACCAGGCGTCGGTCCCGGTGCCGGCGCCATGGACGACGGCGATCGGCCACGACGCGTACGCGAGCCAGTGCACGAGGCGCCAGGCGAACTGGCCGACGAAGCCGCGCACGAGGCTGGTCAGGACGATGGCGAGCAGCAGCTCGAAGGCGATGGTTCCGAGGCCGAGCCAGAAGGTCCGGTAGTAAGAGGAGAAGGGGACCACGGCAGTCAGCCATCCGAGATGAGTGAAGGGGTCGACGACGGCGGTGATGATGTGCAGCGCCAGGAACACGAGGGTCATGAGCGCGAGGTTCCGGTGAAGGCCTGCGGTGAGGAAGCGAGGCCAGCTGGTGCTCTGGACGCGGAGGACGGAAAGGATTCCCAGCACGACCACGGCGCTGAGCAGGACGAGGCTTACCGCGCCGGCGCCGCGGGTCGTGTACCAGAGAAGCGTGTTGCTCAAGAGCTCAGGATCCGCCCGAGACCGCCACTCCAGAGCTGGACGAGCCGGTGACCGGGGTGGTCGACGATTGGAGCCCGGACGAGGTGCTGGTCGAAGTGGATGAGGAGGAGGTTGACGTGGTCGAGGCGCTGGCGGTTGCGCTCGTGGTCTTGGTGCCCGGGATCGTGTAGGCGCTGACGGCCCCGAACAGGCCGACGCCGAGGACCGCGCTGACCGCGGCGCCGGTGGTCAACCGGTTGAGGAGGCGCATGGCCTCGTCACGGGCGCGCACCCGGTCCTGGGTCGCATCGTTGGTTTCCACGCTGGTAAGTGTTGCCCTCGCCTCTGAACGCTAAATGGGAGCTTCCTGTGAAACGCCTGTGGGCGTGAAACGGTAATGGTTCCCTTCAGAGCGTTGGACGCCCGGTGAGGCGCACTCAATAAACTTCCCAGCGTGCCGCCCCCGTAGCTCAGGGGATAGAGCAGGACGGTCCTAACGTCAAGGTCGGGGGTTCGATTCCCTCCGGGGGCACTTCCGTCGTGGGCACCACCGCTGGCTGCAGCTCAGGGGAACGTGCGCCTCGCCGCTGATGCCGGTTGGGGCGGCGGCAGAATCTTGATGTCGGTGCTCACGATGCGCACTGAGTAGATCGGTGGGTCGCCCACAACGAAGCAATCCAGCTCTGCCACGTCCCTGGTGTCCAGAGGGGGGAAGGCCTGGTCACAGGTCGCGGAAACGACGTCGGCCCTGCCGGCCGGCCGGTAGTTGAGGATCAGCTCGCCGACGCCACCACGCCCGGGACCGCCCTCGTTCTGGATCTGCGCGTGCATGGTGCACGACCCCTGAGGTTGCGCGGGCGGCGCCTGGTAACACGAGGCGCGCACCGCACCCGTGAGCCGGTAATGCGGCGGTGGCGGTTTGGGCGCTGACTGCGTGCAGGCGAAAGAGGCGATGCAGCAGCCGGCTATGAGCGGTATCACGAACGGACGGGACCACATGAGCGATCGCGTAGCGTAATCATCGCCATGCGCTGCTGGGCGTGCCTCTCGGGAGCCGCACTCGCAATGTGCGCACTGTCGCTGGGGCTGCTCTTCACCAGGCCGGCGCCTGAGAGCTACGACGCACAGATCATGTTCCAGGTAACCCAGAGCGTGGTCGATCACGGCAGCTTCACCGTGTATCACGACCCATTTAGCGTGAACATTCCCTACTCGGTCTTCGGCATCGGAATGTCGCTCCTGATGGCCCTCCCCTATTGGGTTGCTGAGCATCTGCACCAGGGTCCCGGCACATTTGTGATGGCCGTCAATGCCGCCGTCGTTGCCGCCATCGCTGCCGCCGTGTTCGCGCTGGGCCTGGCGACACGCGCCACCGCACGCCAGTCACTTGCCGCGGCGGCGCTCACAGTCTTTGGGACATTGCTCCTTCCATACGTTGCAACCGGCTTCTCCGAACCCTCCGTGGCCCTGGCGATCGCCCTCGGTTTGATAGGTGTGCAGACGAATCGACCAGTCGTGACCGGTGCCGCCGCCGGATTGGCGCTGCTAATGCGGGTCGACTCGGCCTTACTCGTGGTGCCAGTGCTCGGTGTGGCCGCCTGGGTCGCCGGCGCACGCTCGTGGCAGGCGGCGCTGCGCTTCTCGGTTGCGCTGATGCCGGCAGCCATCGTCACTGCGGCATACGACACGTTGCGCTTCGGTGCCCCGTGGCGCGCAGGGTACTTCTTCGCGACTTTTAATCACCCCCTTGTTGCCGGGCTGTACGGTCTCCTTCTCTCGCCGGCGGCCGGCCTGTTCATCTACGTGCCGATGCTGCCCATTGCACTGGTCGGTTTGTTCCTCGCGATGCGCCGGCTGCCATTGCTGGTTGCCACGGCTGCGGTGCTGCTAGCGGTGCGATTTCCCTTTTATGCGGTGTGGACCTCGTGGTCGGCGTACTGGGCCTGGGGACCGCGGTACCTGGTTCCCGCGATGCCGGTGCTCGCGGTCGGCCTGGTGGAGGTGTGCCGGCGTTGGTCTGGGCTTCATTTAGGGGTCAAGGCGGCTCTGGCTCTCGTGCTTGCGGTAAGCAGCCTGGTCCAGGTGGTGGGAGCGGCGGTCGGCTATGACCATGCCGTGATGTTCAGTGCGATGCTGCGCGCGCATCCCCCGGTTCTCGGGCCTGGTTTCGTAGTGGACGAATCCCTGCCGAGCACTCAGGCGGTCTTTGATCGGGTCCTCTTCGACTGGTCGCTGTGGCCGATTCCAGATGAGGCGCGCGACCTGGTGCAAGGGCGGTACCTCAGCAGCCACTGGCTGGCGCCCACGCCCAACTTGACGGGAGGCGCGCGACCTTGTGCAAGGGCGGTACCTCAGCAGCCACTGGCTGGCGCCCACGCCCAACTTGACGGTGATCGCCGCCCTGCTGATTTGTGGCGCGCTGGCCGGGGCTGTCGCGGTCGCTGCCGCGAGATGGTCTGATAGGCGGGCAAAGGCTGCGCCGGGGTAGACGCCACGCAGGTCGCCGGACAAGGCTCACCCGGTTACGAGCTCGCGGCCTCCCACGATGCGGAGCAGCAGATCGAGAAGGGTCGACCGCTCTTTCTCGGACAGCTGGGCGAACGAGGCGGCAAAAACGCCTTCCGCGATCGGGCGGCCCGCCCGAAGGATTTTCCGGCCGGCGGGAGTCAGACGGTGTTCGATCCGCCGGCCTCGGCCCGCGCGCCGGCTGATCAGCTCCTGGGCGGCGAGCCGGTTGGCGAGAGTTCCAAACGACTGATCGCTCTGAAACGTCTCGACCGCCAGCGTGTGGGCGGAAGCACCCGGGTTCCGGTCGATGGCCCGCAGCGCATCCCATTGGGCAAGCGTGGTGTGGACAGCGGCGAGACGCGTGTCGAGCGCTCGGTGGTGACGGTACTGGACCTGCTTGACAGCACGTCCCAGGGTCTCCAGGTTTGCAGGCATGACAGGAGCATACAACTGAGTAAGGTTGCATATATCAACATGTTGAGATAGAATCCGGACATGACAGCTCCATCGACCGATACCGTCGCGCTCGGCTCTGACCTCGAGATCACCGTCACCGAGTCGGGCGCGGGGAGGCCGGCCCTGATCCTCCACGGGGGCGGCGGTCCTTTCACCGTCGCCGGCATCGCCGGCCACCTGGCGGAAACGATGCACACGATCGTCCCGACCCACCCAGGCTGGAATGGGACGGACCGTCCCGAGTGGTTCACCGGTATCGATGATCTCGCCCTGACCTACCTCCAGTACCTAGAAGACAGGGACCTGCGCAACGTCCTCGTCATCGGCTCCTCGATGGGTGGCTGGATCGGCTCCGAAATGGCGGTGCGTGACGGCGCCGGCCGGATCACCGGTCTCATCCTGATCGACGCTGTCGGCATCAACGTCGACGCTCACCCCATCCGCGACTTCTTCGCCCTCGACGCAGGAGGCGTCGCGAAGTACGCCTGGCACGACTCCGATCGTTTCTACGTCGACCCCGCGACCGTGCCTGCCGAGCAGGCCGCTCGCACGAAAGGCAACATGGCGACGATGCGCGTCGTCGCCGGCGAGATGTACGACCCCAAGCTGATACGCCGACTTGCAAGGGTCCGGATCCCGACCCTCGTCATCTGGGGCGACAGCGACGGCATCGTGACGCCCGCCTACGGAGCCGCTTTCGCCGGCGCGTTCCAGAACGGCCGCCTGGAGGTGGTCAAGGACGCGGGACATCTACCTCAGATCGAACAGCCAGACGCCACCTTCGCCCTCATCGACCAGTTCGCGAAAGCCGAGCCCTGAGCCAAACCATTTCGCGCGTTTGGCGCCAAGCGATCGCATCAGCCGTTGGAAATTCCGCGCGTTTGGCGCCAACCGTGCGTCAAACCGCGGTGCGGTTATGACTTCAGCAGGTACGCCATCGGGTCGATCACCGAGTCGTTGACGCGCAGCTCGAAATGCACGTGGGGGCCCGTCGACCAGCCGGTCGAACCTTCGAGGCCGATCCGCTGCCCGCGCGCCACGGTCACGCCGACTGTGACGTCGGTCTCGAGCAGGTGGCCGTAGAGCGTCATGATCCCGCCGCCGTGGCCGATCACCACGTAGTTGCCGTAACCGATGCTCGAGTGGCCGACCGCGACGATGACGCCTGGAGCCGCCGCTGTCACGGTGGTGCCGAAAGGCGCCGCGATGTCGATCCCGGTGTGGAAGTGTGCGTACTGTCCCAGCGGAGGCTCGAGCAAAAGGTCGCTCGGTCCGAACGGCTGCGTGACGCGTCCTCCCGCCATCGGCCACGAGAGAACCAGGCCGCTGACCGTCGTCCCGGTGGGCAGCAGGTGTGTGATGAGCGCCTGGCCAACACCGACGTGAGCTTCGTCCCACGCCGCCTGGTTCGATTGCTGGAGCAAGTCCTGCTCCTGGGATTCGAGCAAAGCGGCGAGCGCGGCGGTCACATCGGGAGGCTGGTTCGTGAGGTCGTTGTCGGCGGCCTGGATCTGCGTGATGACGTCCGCCACCTGGCTGCTCAGGTCGGTCTGCGAAGCCAGCAGGTCGTTCAGCGTGCCCAGGGTCGTGTTGAGCCGGTCGAGCGTCGCGTTCTCGCGATCGAGGTCCGCCTGGCGCGCGGCGCGGTCCGTCTGCAGCTTCACAAGGTCGGCTTCGAGCCTGGATTGCAGGGCGTGGGCCCGCTGCCCGGCGATGACCGTGTCGGAAGTCGCCTGCAGCGCCTGGCTGAGATTCCCCGTGCGCGCGATCAGCATCCACAGCGAGTCAGGCTGGCGGTAGATCGCCCGTGCCATCGCAGACACCTGCTCCTTCTCGACATCGATCCTCGCCTGCGTGTCGGCGATCTGCGTATCGAGCTGGGCGATCTTGTCCTGCAGGTTCGAGATCAGCGTCTCCTCCCGGGTCACCTGGTCGTTCAGGATCGACACGCTGACCGACGTCTGGTTGAGGGCCGACATCAGCTTCTGTTGAGTCGTGAGCCCACCGGCCAGGTCACCCCCGAGGCGGGCGCGAAGGAGGTCGTACGCGGCCTGGTTCGGGTCGATCGCGACCGCTGGACAGGTGACGCGCGCCGACGACGCGGCAGAGGGCGACGGGCATGGCGAGGGGCTGGTGGCGCCGGCTCCGGCGACTTCGATCGCCATCACGACCAACGCGATCGCGACGGCGCCCAGCGCCTTTTTCACGCGTGCACTTTGCGAAAACCGAGCATCGCCGTAGCGGCGCCCAGGATGAGGCCCGCGGCCAGGACCGCGGCGAGGATGTACTGGACCGCGGTTGGACCTACCCCCGGCAGCAGCTGTGAGTACGTCGCCGACTCGAATCGCGTAGCCAGGAGCCACGCTCCCGCCACGGCCGAGGCGGCCAGCGCTCCGGCCAGCGCGCCGACCATCATCCCTTCCACCACAAAGGGACCGCGCAGCATCCAGCCCCGCGCACCAAGGAGGCGGATCACGCCGATCTCTTGACGCCGCGCTGTGGCGATGACCCGCATCGAGTTGGCCATCACCGCGTACGCGACCAGGCCGAACAAGAGCACCAGCCCCGCCCCGATTCCGCCGGCGACGAGGGCAAAGTGCTTGAGGCGCGAGTATGTATCGGGGTCGTACGACGTCGGGTACGAGGGATCGACCGCAGGATCATCCTTCACCGACGCTGCGACGGCCCCAACCTGGGTCACCATGCGGACCTGGACGTCAAGGCTCGCCGGAAAGGGATTGGTGGAGCTCAGGCTGGCCAGGTTGTCGAGCCCCGGCCGGTGGCTCGCTTCCGCCAGGGCTTGCTCCGCGGTCACCGAGGTGACGGACGAGACACGGGGGTCGGCGACCAGGCGCGCTTTGAGTGCCGCGACGGCGTCGGAGGTCGCGTCTGGCGCGAGGTAAACTCGGACCAGGGACGCCTGCGATGCCTGGGCTGCGGCCACTCCCTCGATCGCAATCCCGACCATGGCCAGCGTCCCGCAGAGCACGAGCAGGAGGGCCATCGTCCCGATCGCCGGCGCGGTGAGCCGCACGTCTCGGCTCCAGCTTCTGAGGCCGCTCAAGACCACCAGCCGGTAGCTGTTGGCAGCCATCGCGACCAGCCGGCGCCACAGGGGAAGGGGCTTGACCTTTGGTGTGTGCTTGCGCGGTCGCTGGTTGGTCGGAAGCAGCAGGCGCCAGAGTGGGGGAGCGGTCCCGGCGCCGTGGCCGTTGCCGTTGGCGTGGCCGCTGCCGTTGGCGTGGCCGTTGCCGTTGGCGTGGCCATTCCCGTTGGAGGCCGCCTTCGTCGATCCGTTCAGCAGGATCTGGCCGGTGGGAAGGCGGAGCACTCGACTCGATGGAAAGCTGTGCCGGTGGCCGGCGACGATCACGGCGGTCCCCGCCGCGGCGGCGTCTTCGAGCAAACGCATGACGATCTTGGCGTTGCCGTCGTCGATCGACGCCATCGGCTCGTCGGCCAGGATCACGCGCGGTCGCGCCGCCAGGGCGCGACCGACCGCAACGCGCTGGCGCTCGCCGGCCGAAAGCTGACGGGGATAGGCGTTGCGCTTGTGGGCCAGGCCCATCGACTCCAGGGTTTCGAGAGCGCGCCGCTTGATGGCCTTGAAGGGCAGCTGTGGGTCGGTCACCTGAAGGGCGAGCGTCAGGTTTTCGAGCGCGGTCAGGCGGGGAAGGAGGTGATGCTCCTGGAATACGAAGGCGACATCTCTACGGACCCGTCCGAGGCCCCGCCGCCACCACCGGTGCAGGCCGCGACCCTGTACCCAGACCTCGCCGCCGTTCGGCCGCAGCTGCCCGTGGACGAGCCTGAGAAGAGTTGTCTTGCCCGACCCGCTGGGCCCCACGATCTCGACCAGCTCGCCGGGCGCCACCGACAGGTTGATCTCTTTGAGCACGGCGGTCTTGCCGAAGGCCTTGTTGACGTGCGCCAGCTTGACCGCCGGCTGCACCGTCGCAGCGCCGTTGGTCACTGGGCGATGAATGGTCGCCCCGTTCGTTTTGGCGCGCAAACCGTTCGAGGCGGCTCCGTTGGAGGCGCCATTCTTGGCGCCGTTCACGGCTCCGTTGGTCGAGACGCTCGTACGCACCCGGGTACCTGGTCGGCTACCCACCCTTTCCATGTGCAGATTAGCCCAAGCCCGGCTCAGGAATCTCGGATAAACGGCTGGGACTGTTGGCCCGGTTACCTACTAAAAGTTGGCAGGTGCGACCCCGGCTTCAGAATTGGTGTTCCCGGCTACCAGAACTTGCCGCGGCCCAGGAGGATGTAGAGGATGGGGCCGATCCCCCAGAAAAAGGAGACGATGATCCAGAGCACCTTCCAGAGCCCGCTGAGGTCGTTGCGGTTGACGATGTTGACCACGCACAGGACGAAGGCGATCGGGTGCAGGAAGATCGCCAGAAGGATCTCGACGATGAGCTTGATCATTTACGACCTCCTGTCTTGACCAACGTTTTCATAGGGCTCGGGATTCGGGGCCAGCCGCCCGCCGGCGAAAACGTGCCGTCGGCGGCCTGCTCGTAAGTCGCCTTGAGCCGTCCCCGAGCGATGTGGGTGACGGCGTCGACGAAGCGGTCCAGCTCTTCGGTGGTGTTGTAGGGGGCGAGGCTCGCCCTGATCGCTCCGGGCAAAGCCTTGCGATGGCCCGAGGTGACCTCGCCTTCCACTGCCTCGACCGCCTGCCTGTCCATGCTGAGCAGGTGGAAGACGTACGGGTTGGCGCAAAAGCACCCGTTGCGCACTGCGATGCCCCACTCATGGCTCAGCGCGGCCGCGACCAGCCCGTGGTGGAGTCCTTCGACGACAAAGCTGGCCAGGCCCAGCCGCGGCTCCGCGGGTGAGGCCTCTGCTCCGCCGAGCACTCCGACTCCGGCGATCCGGCTGAGGCGGGTGTGCAGCGCCGAGCCCAGCTCGACCTCGTGACCCAGCATCTCATCGAAGCCGAGCTCGAGCAGGGTCTCGATCGCGACGCCGAGAGCGACCGCCCCGATCACGTTGGGTGAGCCGGCTTCCTCGCGGTCAGGCAGGTCGGCCCAGACCGTATCGTCCCAGGTCACGATGCTGATCGCCCCGCCGCCCATGATCTCGGGCGCGCCGGCAAAGAAGTCGCGAGGCGCGACCAGCACCCCCGCGCCGTAGGGCGCGTACATCTTGTGACCCGACAGCGAAACGAAGTCCAGGTGACCGGGGTCGTCCGCCGGACGGATGTCGATCCGGTGGTGAGGAGCAAGCTGCGCCGCGTCGACCGAGACGAGGGCGCCGTGACGGTGGGCCAGCTCCGCCACCTCGTGGATGGGCGACACGAACCCGGTGACGTTGGACGCACCGCAGACGGCGACGAGACCGATCCTTCCATCGCCCTGTGCCAGCGCGTGCTCGATGGCGTCGAGGTCGATATGACCGTCGGTGGACAGTCCGACCATCACGTGGCCGCTGCGATGGCGCCACGGAAGGAGGTCGGCGTGATGTTCCATCTCGGTCACCAGCACCTGCCGGCCATCGAGCCTGGCCTGTCCGGCAGCGATCCGGTTCAGCGCGTCCGTCGTGCCCTTGACGAAGATCACGACCTGGGACCGCTCGTCGACACCAAGGAACCGCGACACCAGCTCGCGCGCCTGCTCGTACGCCTCGGTCGCGAGCCGAGACTTGTAGCCGGTGCCACGGTGCACGCTCGAGTAGACGTCGGCGAAGCCGTTGACCGCGTCGCGGACCCGTTTCAGCGGCGGCGTGCTGGCCGCGTTGTCGAAGTTGACCCCCCTGACGGTTCCGCCTCCGGCGACCGGAACCGGCAGGTCAACCCCTGCGAAATGCTCCCGCCAGTGCCCGAAGTGTGGAGAGGTCAAGCGTCTTGCCTAGCCTAACTCCGGATCGCGCACATTACTCGGTTGTATCGCGTGTGGATGGGTCACACTAGCGGCAATGACCTTGCTCGTGTGGTTGATACGAGGTTGAAGGACCGGCGCAGGGTCGACCATGTCAAAGTGGCCGTGGCAAACGAAGACAGGAGCCTGGCTTCTCGCGAGCTCAGCTTCCTGGTCCGGCTTGCACAGGCCGCCGCGTCCACCCAACGTCCGGACGAGCTGCTCGACCTGATCATCCGGGAGACCACGTCCGCCCTGGGCACTGACGTGTGCTCGCTCTACCTCCTGACCGCTCGCGGACGCGAGCTTCGGCTGACCGCGACCAACGGGCTCAACGAGCGGATGATCGGCAAGGTTGTGATGCCGGTCGGCGACGGGATCACGGGTTGGGTCGCGGACAGCCGAAAGCCGGCGGTGGTGCCAGACGTCAGCAAGGAACCTCACTGGAAGTGGGTGCCAGGCCTCGACGAGGATCGCTTCCACTCGATGCTCTCGGTGCCGATCGAATCCGGGCCTCGCCTTGTGGGCGTTCTGAACGTGCAGAGCACCGAGAAGCGCGACTTCAACTCCTCGGACATCGATTTCCTGCGCGCCATTGCCGGTCAGGTCGCCGGCATCCTGGAGCGCAGCGAGCTGCAGCGGCGGACCGAGGTCCAGCTCGCCGAGATCCAGCTCTCACATGACATCCACGAACGCTTCACGAAGCTCTCGTTGGAGGGCGCGGGAATCGGCCCGATCCTCGAAGTGGTGGGCTCACTTGCCGGCGGCCACGCCGGGTTGTACTCCGGTGATGGCTATCGAATTAGGGGTGCCGGGGAGGCTTCCGACAGCATGCCCCCGCGGATCCACGTGCCGAGCCCGCTCGGCCAGGCCGGTGCGCGCGAGGTGCGGATCAACGTCGGCCGTCCGGCGCGGGCGCTCGACGTGGTGCCGGTGCGCGCGGGCTCCGAGGTGCTCGGCATGCTGGCTGTGAGCGTCGATGAGAAGACGGTCGATTCGGCAGGCCGCCGCAGGGCGCTGGAGCACGGATCGACGGTGCTCGCGCTCGAGCTGTCAAAGGACCGCGCCGCGGCCGAGGTCGAGCGCCGGCTGCGCGGAGACCTGGTCGAGGAGGTGCTCGCTGGAGCGCTCGAGCCAGACGAGGCGGAGAGGGTGGCGCGCCAGGCGGAACGGCTGGGTCACCGCCTCCCGCACAAAGCCTGGGTGATCGTGCTGGAGCCGGATGACGACGAGACCGAAGCTGCCCTGGGAGCGCGCGGTGAGCTCGACCGGCTGGACGCCGCCCTCAGCGGCTTGATCCGTTCGCGCATGCCGGGAACGCTCACGATCGTTCGCTCGGCGTCGGCCGTCTTCCTCGTCCCGGATGAGGTCGCCCCGGACCTGGCCACGGTGGAGAAGCTCGCCGGCCAGGTGCTGGCGGCGGCAGGCCCGGTCATGAAGCCGGGCACGGCGTCGGTCGGAATCGGCAACCTTGCCAACGGCGTGAGCGAGCTGGCTCGATCGCACGTCGAAGCCCGGCAGGCGCTGCGACTGACGCGCCGCGCCGGCGGTCGCGGGCGCGTGGCGTCGTATCGCTCGCTGGGGGCGTTCAGGTTGTTGCTCGAGGTCCAGAGCCCGGACGCGCTGCGCCGTTTCGTCAACGAGCTGCTCGGCTCGCTGCTCGAGTACGCGCAGTCGAGGGACACGCCGTTGCTCGAGACGCTCGAGGCGCTGGCGGCTGCCAGGTGGGTGCGGCGGGCCGCCGCCCGCCAGCTGGGGATCCACATCAACTCGATGTCCTATCGCGTCGAACGGATCCAGACCTTGACGGGCCTGCAGCTGGACGAGCCCGAGACACGGGTCGCGATCTCGATCGCCCTACGCGCCCGCACGATGCTGGGGATGTAGCTCCCGAGGGGGTTGGCAAACCCGCATCCCACCGTTTGATGCGGGATTCATTTCGATTTCAAACCCGCATTCGACGGTCCTATGCGAGTTACAACCAGGAGCCCCCTCGCGGGCGCACTCTAGATCCGGGATCACAAAAGCCAGCGTCGCCAGTAGGCCGGATTTACTCCGGCCGTCCCTCTCCCTGCCTGAATGTCACCAAATGTCGCGAGGAGAGACTTATTTGAAAATCCAAACCTGCAGGAAAAGGAGCTATGAGAGGAAACCTAGGTTTCCTCTCATATCAAAAAAGAGGCCCCGGGATTTCCCCGAGGCCTCTTTCATGGAGAGTGATCGTTTCTTTAGACGTCGCTGTAGAGCATGAACTCCCAGGGGTGCGGCCGGAGCGCCACCGCGTCGACCTCTTTCTTGCGCTTGTACTCGATCCACGTGTCGATCACGTCCTTCGTGAAGACCCCGCCTTCCAGCAGGAACGCGTGGTCCTTCTCCAGGGCGTCGAGGGACTCCGCCAGCGAGCCCGGCACCGACTTGATCTTTGCCTTCTCCTCGCCCTCGAGCTCGTAGATGTCCTTGTCGACCGGCTCCGGAGGAAGGATCTTGTGCTTGATGCCGTCGAGCCCTGCCATGAGGCAGGCGGAGAACGCCAGGTAGGGGTTGGCCGCAGGGTCCGGCGAGCGGAACTCGACCCGCTTCGACTTCGGGTCCGTCGAGTACATCGGTATGCGGACACACGCCGAGCGGTTGCGCTTGGAGTAGACGAGGTTGATCGGGGCCTCGTAACCGGGGACCAGGCGGCGGTATGAGTTCGTGGTGGGAGCGCAGATCGCCAGCAGGGCCGGCGCGTGCTTCAGCAGGCCGCCGATGTAGTGCACGGCCATCTCGCTCAATCCCGCGTAACCGTCGGTGTCGGCGAACAGGTTCGCGCCGTCCTTCCACAGGCTTTGGTGGACGTGCATGCCAGACCCGTTGTCCTGGAAGAGAGGCTTCGGCATGAACGTCGCAACGTAGCCATGCTGCGCGGCGACGTTCTTGATCACGTACTTGAAGACCATCATCTTGTCGCCCATCTTCGTGAGCGAGTCGAACCGCATGTCGATCTCGGCCTGGCCGGCGGTGCCGACCTCGTGGTGCTGGACCTCGACCCGCACGCCGGCCTCGATCAGCTTGAGCATGATCTCGGAGCGAAGGTCCTGGAACTTGTCTGTCGGCGGCACAGGGAAGTAGCCCTCTTTGTGCCGGGGCCGGAAGGCGAGGTTGGGCTCGGAGTTCTTGCCGGAGTTCCAGATGCCCTCTTCGGAGTCGATGTAGTAGTAGCCGCTGTGCGCGTTCTGGTCGAAGCGCAGCGAGTTGAAGAGGTAGAACTCCGCCTCCGGTCCCCAGTAGCTGACGTCGGCGATGCCCGACTTCTTCAGGTGCTCCTCGGCCTTCTTCGCGATGAAGCGAGCGTCGCGCGAGTAGGGCTGCCGGCTGATCGGGTCGACGACATCGCAGATGAGGAAAAGCGTCTTGTGCGTGAGGCACGGGTCGATGGTCGCCGAATCCGGGTCCGGCATCAGCAGCATGTCGCTCTCGTCGATCGCCTGGAATCCCCGAATGCTCGATCCGTCGAATCCGAGGCCGTTCGTGAAGCTGTCGACCTCCAGCTCGCCCACCGGCAGGCTGAAGTGCTGCCACGTCCCGGGCAGATCGATGAACCGGACGTCGACAACCTCGACGCCCTCAGCCTTTGCGCGCTCGATCACCTCGCGCGGACTGGTCTTGCTCCCGGACTTCGTCTGTATCGCCATGAACACCCTCCATGAACCCAGTGACCTGATTGACTTGACGGGCTCGGATGGATCGTAGGTGCGAGACGAGCCTTCGATCACGGTGCGCCCCGGACGAATTGGGAACCGCCGCTTATGTGCGGGTCACACGATGGAAGATATCCACAGGCCGGGTGGTTCGTGCGCTCAACACGAGATGGGGCATCGGTTTGGTGCGCCTCCGCCCTCAAATGAAAAAGCGGCCGGGGTACCTCCCCAGCCGCTTCCAGGCTGCCGAGAAGCGTCTAGCTTGTGGCTGCTTTCTGGGTCGCGTCGACCGAGGCCGCGGCGCCGGCGTTCTTCTCGATCCAGGCCTTGATCGGGGCCGCCCCGCCGGGGCGCGGCGCCGGCGTTCTTCTCGATCCAGGCCTTGATCGGGGCCGCCCCGCCGGGGTAGCCGACCAGGCGGTCGACCAGCTTCCCGCCCCGGAAGAGACCGAGGGTGGGGATGCCCATCACGCCGTATTTGATTGCGATGTCCTGGTTGACGTCCACGTCCAGCTTGCCGATCGTCACCTTGCCGGCGTACTCGCCTGCCAGCTGCTCCACCACCGGCGTCATCATCCGGCAGGGACCGCACCAGTCGGCGTAAAAGTCGACGACAACTGGTTCGCTTGCATTGAGCACGTCGGCCTCAAAAGTCGGGCCGTCGAAATGCTTCATGTTCTCCATACGTACTAGAAGGCCGGCGCTCCCACCGGTATTCCGTACCGGGTGGGAGGCCATAATCGGCTTATGGCGTCAGCCCTGGCGGAGCATCCCGAGCCGGCGCTCCAGCACGCTCTGAGGCAGTTCGGCGCCCGTCTTTTCGAGGCTGCCCCGGGCCTTGTCACCTGGATCATGCTGCTGGCGCCGGCCTGGATTCCGATCCTCTTCAAAACGCCCGGCGCGCTGCTGGTCGCATCCGCGGTCCTCGTGTTCGACGTGTACTGGCTGATCCGCGCGGTCACGGTGGTGACGGGGGTCTACAGCACGGTCTGGCGGATGCGCCGCGACATGGCCAAAGACTGGCTGGCGGCCTGCCGCGCCGACCAGGAGACGGGCGCCCACGACCCGCTCCAGTACTACCACCTGTGCGTCATCCCGACCTATACGGAGCCCTACCACGTGCTCGAGCGCACGGTCCAGGCAATCGTCGATTCGAACTATCCGCCGGAGCTGACCATGATCGGCATCATCACGCGGGAGACGGACAAGCCCGGCTGGGAGAACGTGGCTCGGCTGAAAGAGAAGTTCGGCAGCCGGTTGAAGGGCTTCTACCACATCAAGGATCCGCTGGAGCCCGGGATCGTGATCGGCAAGTCCGCCGCCATGAACTGGGGCGGGCGCTGGATGGTGCGTGTGCTGACTGAAGAGGGTTACCGGCTCGACCAGGTCCTGATCACCGACCTGGACTCGGACTACCGCGTCCACCCCCAGTACTTCGCCTGGATCAGCTGGCACCACGCCCGGACAGCGCTGCGCGACTATTCGATCTGGCAGCCGGTGCCGCTCTTCCACAACAACATCTGGCAGGTCCCGATGGCGGTGCGCATCATGTCCGCGAGCACGTCGCAGTGGCAGATGTTCCTGCATTCCCGGCCGCATCGCCTGGTCGCGTTCAGCAGCTACACGTGCAGCCTGGAGTTCGTGCATCGCGTCGGCTACTGGGACAAGGACGTGATTCCCGAGGACTCGCGCTTTTACTGGAAGGCGTTCTTCACGTTCGGTGAAAAGTTCTCGGTGAAGTCTGTGTATCTGCCGCTGTACGGCGACTCACCGAACTCCCGCGACTATGCGTCCACACACATGAGCCAGTACAACCAGATCAAACGTTGGGCGTGGGGCATCACCGACGTGCCTTACGTGCTGGCACGCCTCTTCAAGCACCCCGAGATCCCGCTGTGGTTGCGGATCCGGCGGTTCATGAACCTCTTCCTGAACCACCTCAACTGGATCTTTCTGCCAGTGCTGCTGATGTTCGGGGCGTCGGTCCCGATCTGGGTCAGCGTCGATTTCTCGCTGACGGACCTCGGCCAAACTCTCTGGTCTTACTCCGGCATCCTCTTGTCGACGACCCTCTCGACAGTCATCTTCTTCCTGTACTTCGAGATCTTGCTGCTGCCGCCCAAGCCGGCGGACTGGCCACTCTGGAAGAAGGCGGCGATCCACCTTCAGTACTTCATGTATCCGATCGTCGGCCTGGTCCTGAGCGTGCTTCCCGCGCTGGAGGCGCACACGCGCCTGCTGTTGGGCCGCTACCTCGAATACCGGGTCACCGAGAAGGTATAGATGGACGAGGCCGGCGCCAGGACGATCGCGACCACGATCGGCGCGCTGTATCGCGACCTTCACGACAAGCTGCGCGAGCAGGTCCGCGGCATGGACGCCGGGACGCTCAACTGGAAGCCGCTTCCACTGGCCAACTCGGTCGCCGTCCTGATCGTCCATGCGCTCGGCTCGGAGCGCGAGATGATCCGCGCCGTGCGGTCCCTGCCGACCGAGCGCGACCGCGATTCCGAGTTCAGGGCAGAGGCGGAGGCGGCTGGCCTCCTCGCCCTGCTCGACGAAGTCGATCGCGAGCTGGAGGAGCACCTTGGGGCGGTGACAGGGGCGGACCTGACCGAGCTGCGGCCGCGGGGAGACCGCCCGCCGCGACCCGGCCTGGAATGGCTGATCTCCAACTACGGACATGCGCGGGAGCACCTCGCGCAGGTCGAGCTGACGAAGCAGCTCTACGACAGCCGAACTTAGCGCCCAGCCGCTTCTGTGCGGCTGCAACAGATCGGTGGGCTGGTTACGAGTAGCGGGTAGGGAAGCACATGCCGTCCACCCGTTTTTGAGGTGATTGATGAGACGCATAGCGTTGTTGGCAATTTTCGGAAGTCTTGGCGTTCTCGCCCTCGTTATCAACACGGGGACGTCGCTCGCCACCGGGTCCGTCGGGTCCGGCGCCAACTACACATTTCGAGCCACGCTGCCCCCATTCCACTCAGACACGACGGACTACAAGCTCTTCCAGAAAAATCCAGAAGATGTTGTGATGCGCGAACTGACCATTGTGCCGGGGGGGCACACCGGCTGGCACTTCCACCCCGGGCCCACATACGTGCTCGTGGTGCAGGGAACGGACAGTCTGTATGAGGCCAACGACCCTACCTGTACAGCGACGACCTACGGGCCTGGCCAGGGATTCGTTGAGCCTGGGGACGATGTGCATATCAGCCGAAACGAGGGCACCACCAACCTCGTTCTGTACATCACGTTCCTCGACGTTCCCGTCGGCGGCGCGTTCCGGTTGGACGCCCCCCGTCCTGGCAACTGCCCGTTCTGATCGACAAGCTAGCGCGAAACGTTAGGAGAGGCGGGGTGACCGCAGAGCCGGCAACGGCGCCGATCATGTCTGTGATGATCGCGATCATTGCGGTCGCCCTGCTTCCAGCGCCGGGATCCCGTGCGCCTCAGATGACTAAGGCGCTGCAGTGACGCTGGCCGTTGAAACCGACCTGGTGGCTAGGGCGGCGGCCGGCGATCAGTCCGCCCTTGACGGGCTCCTGAGACCGATGCTGAAGCCGGCCTACAAGCTTGCCTACGTGATGCTGAGAGATCGTGAAGCGGCCGAAGACGCAGTCCAGAATGCCGCGCTCAAAAGCTGGCGCAAGCTCTCGAAGCTGCGTGCTGGGAGCGATCCCCGACCGTGGTTTCTCGGTTTCGTCGCCAACGAGTGCAGAAACATGCGCAGATCGCGCTGGCGCTCTGTGCTCAGGCTAGGCGCGCGAGACGACATCGTCGCGCCCAGCCCGACGTGGGCGAGCGACCTGGACCTGCAGCGCGCATTGGCTCGTCTGTCCCACCAGGACCGCCTGGTTGTCCTGCTCCACTTCTACTTTGGCATGCCGGTCGACGAGCTGGCGATCACCACGAGATCCGGCAGCGCGGCGACCAGAAGCCGGCTTTACCGAGCCGTCAAGCGCTTGAAGCGCCATCTTGA
>Ga0209648_10000582_pt1 | contig 28125 bp, 27 predicted proteins | sample GraSoi2013_115cm_FD_185830 | JGI IMG/M metagenome (GOLD analysis project Ga0209648, IMG submission 185830) | Grasslands soil microbial communities from the Angelo Coastal Reserve, California, USA - Sample 9_17_2013_115cm (SPAdes) (version 2) | ecosystem: Environmental > Terrestrial > Soil >...
GGCCAGTCGGGAAAGATGCAGCATGATGAGCGACGCCGCGCCGGCGAACTCGATAACGAAATCGCGATCGCTGACAGCGTCCAGGCTGTTTCCGGAAACGGCGTCAAAGCCGAGCGCGCGTGCGACCGCATCGCGATCGATAGGATACGAAGTTCCTGCCAGCGCCGCCGAGCCGAGCGGCAATACGTTGACCCGTTTGCGGACTTCGGCGAGTCGTTCTCGATCACGGGCCAGCATTTCGAAATAAGCCAGGCACCAGTGCGCAAACACGACCGGTTGCGCGCGCTGCAAGTGAGTGTAACCGGGAATGACCGACTCGCGGTGTGCTTCGGCGAGATCTAGGAGGGCTTCCTGCGCATCTCTAAGCGCCGATGTGATGCCATCTATTTCTTCTCTCAACCAAAGACGCAGGTCGGTGGCGACCTGATCGTTTCGGCTGCGGCCCGTGTGCAGCTTGCGTCCCGCATCGCCGATCATTTCAACCAGACGCAGCTCGACAAAGGAATGCACATCTTCGGCGGCAAGGTCGTCGAAATAGTTAGCTTGTGACCGGCCGAGGTCCATGATTTGGCTGAGCGCAGATTTGATCTTTTCTGACTCTGCGATTGTCAGGACACCAACGCCCGCGAGGCCATCGCAATGGGCGAGGCTGGCGCGCACGTCTACTTCGAACAGCCTGCGGTCAAAGGCGAGCGAGGAATTGAACTTTGCAAAGCCTCGATCAGTCTCGCCGGTAAACCGGCCGCCCCAAAGATTCTTGTTCGGTATATGGCTCATTCGATTATCAGGTTAGCAGTGCGCATTGTGCCGCACTTCGCCGGAATTACGGAACCGTCGACTTGACTTGAGTGCATAGCAAAGGCTAGTTTATGCAACTATGCGCTAAAAATGCAACTATTGTGCATTTACGCGCGTCTGATTGAGAGGTCCCGACAAACTTTAGTTTGTCGTGATGATCGGTAAGTATGCAATTTGGCGACACGTATGCTGAAACGGGAGCGGCAAAAAAGGATTCTCAATCTGATTCGCGCTAAGCGGATTGGCACCCAGGAGGGGCTGCGGTCACATCTCGAGCGCTCAGGGGTGCCGGCCACCCAGTCGAGCGTGTCGCGCGATTTGGAAGAGTTGGGAGTGATCAAGCATCACGGCTCCTATGCGCTGCCACACGCGAATGGGGACGCGTCCCGTGGACTGCTGAGCCTGGATGTGGCTGGCGATGTTTTGGTGATCGCGAAGTGTCTGCCCGGCCGAGCTTCGGCGGTGGCTGTCGAAATTGACGACGCCGCCATTCCGGAAATCGTCGGTACGCTGGCCGGCGAAGACACCATCTTCATCGCCGTGCACGATCAAAAGGCACAGCGCGCAGCGATTAAGACAATTTGGGAATTGTTTGGATGAAGACCTTTACCTTGGTGTTGACGTTTCAGTGACGCGGAAATGACCTATAACAAAATCAACAAGATCGTACTTGCTTACTCTGGCGGATTGGATACGTCGGTGATGCTGCGCTGGCTAAGAGAGAAGTACCAGTGCGAAGTCGTCTGCTACTGCGCCGACGTCGGTCAGGGCGCAGAGATGGATGGGCTGGACGAAAAAGCGAAAACGACCGGCGCTTCGAAGCTTTACATCGAAGACCTGCGCCAGGAGTTTGTGCGCGACTACGTTTGGACGGCGGTCAAGGCGAACGCCGTTTACGAAGGCGTCTATTTGATGGGTACATCTCTGGCTCGACCGGTAATTGCGAAACGGCAGATAGAAATCGCGCGGCAGGAGAATGCCGACGCCGTTGCGCATGGGGCGACCGGGAAAGGCAACGATCAGGTCCGCTTTGAGTTGACCTATTACGCTCTGCAACCAGACATCAAAGTGATCGCGCCGTGGCGTGAATGGGAATTCCGCGGCCGCACTGACTTGATTGCCTACGCCGAAGCTCACGGCATTCCCGTTAGTGCCACGATCGACAAGCCCTATTCAACCGATCGGAACCTGATGCACGTTTCGTACGAAGGCGGAATTCTGGAAGACCCCTGGGCGGAGCCGCCTGAGAGTATTTTCCAGATGACTCGCTCGCCTGAGAATGCGAAAGGCGAAGCTGAGTACCTCGAAATTGGTTTCGAATACGGCGAGCCAGTTTCCATCGACGGCGAGCGATTGGATCCCGTGGCGCTTTTGTCAAAGCTCAATAAAGTCGGTGGTGAACACGGAATCGGCCGCGTCGATTTGGTGGAAAATCGGTTCGTCGGCATGAAGTCACGCGGAGTTTATGAAACCCCGGGTGTCACGATCCTGCAGACCGCGCATCGGGCGTTGGAATCAATCACTCTGGATCGCGAGGTCATGCATCTTCGTGACTCGCTAAGCGTGAAGTTCGCGGAGAGCGTCTATTACGGTTTTTGGTTTGCCCCTGAATTCGATCTCATGCGCAAGATGATCGATGAGACTCAGCAGCCCGTGTCGGGCGATGTGCGTTTGAAGCTGTACCGCGGCAATATGATTGTAGTGGGTCGCCGCTCGCCAAACTCCCTTTACGACGAGCGGGTGGCGACGTTTGAAGCGGACACGGTTTACAACCAGCGCGATGCGGAAGGATTTATCAAACTAAATGCGCTGCGGTTGCGACTGCGAAGTAATCGATGATCTCTACCCTTTTTTGCGACTTTGCGTGAAACAGAACTAATAAGATCACGCCCGGGCGTTAAGGCGCAAGAAGAAGTCACCTGGGTACACTGAGAAATAAATACGAAGAGGCGAAGGAATGGAAGACACAGTAATCGTAGCAGACAAGATTGGATCGGCGACTTCACCGCTCGCTCTTTTGCGATGCTTGAATGTGATTCGCGAGAGCGCCGCGCCGCGAGCCGGCGACGTGGTGGTGGTCCGTGTGCTGACCGACAACGCGACCTATAACATGCTGGAACTGCCGACGGGCCGACTGGCAAAGGTAAATCCCGGCGATGTGCTTGTGGGCGTCCTCGGACGAAGGCGCGCGCTAAAAGGCTTCGTGGGCGATGTCCCAGTGACGATCGCCGCCGGCGACGAGCTTCATTTACTAAATCTGGGCGGAGTGATTGGAAGTTGCAGCGGTCACCACTCGAGCCTCAACGATGCGATCAAAGTCGAAGTCATTGGTCTCGCCTGTAACGATCGACGAGTGATCAGGAACATCGCCGATGTCGCGCTACCGCGCCGAGTTAGTCTCGGTGCGACCGCGCCTCTGATAGTGATTGCCGGCGCCTGCATGAACAGCGGCAAGACGTTCGCAGCCACCGAGATAATTCAGCTGGCAACGCGGGCGGGATTGCGGGTAGCGGCCGCGAAACTATCCGGCATTGCCTGTCTGCGTGACATGCTGAACATGGCAGATCACGGGGCGATCGCGACCGCAAGCTTTCTCGACTGTGGCTTGCCTTCGACTGTCGATGCGGGCGACCTGGCGCCGGTGGCGAAAGCAATCATCGCCCGCCTGAACGAAAGCGCGCCGGATTTGATTGTGATTGAACTTGGCGATGGCATTCTCGGCGGGTACTCAGTCGAATCGGTGTTCGAAGACTCTGAGTTTCGAAATGCCACGGCGGCGTTAATCTTCTGCGCTTCGGACTATGTCGGCGCGTGGGGTGGAATCGAGTTGTTCCGCCGTCGCGGAATCGCGGTGGATTTGATCGCGGGTTCGGTTACTGATTCGAAAATGGGCGAAGACTATATTCAGAACGAATTCGGCGTTCCTGCGGCCAACGCCAGACGCAACGGGGCGAAGTTGTTCGAGATTGTCCAAGGCAAAGTTTCGAGTTTCGAGTTTCAAGTTTCGAGTCAAAGCACGGGCTCCGGCACAAATGATTTTGCGGTTTCTCATAATACAGGAGACAAGGCGGCGTGAACTCGAAACTCGAAACTCGAAACTCGAAACTGCGAGTCGCAATCTTTGGTGGCTCGGGTTACGGCGGTTCGGAACTGCTCCGTATTCTGTTGTTGCATCCGGACGTGGAGATCAGCCTGGTCACCGCGAATGAGCATGCCGGCAAAGCGGTGGGTGAAGTGCACCGCAATCTCTTCGGGCTGACTGATCTGAAATTCAGCAAGGCGCCTGAAGATTTGAACAACCTGGCCGATCTCGACTGTATCTTCCTCGCTCTGCCGCATGGCCAGGCGATGGAAATAGCGCCCCAGCTTCCGGCGAGCGCCTGTGTTATCGATCTCTCTGGCGACTTTCGTTTGCGCGATCCGGCCAGTTTCGCGCAGCACTACGGGCGCGAGCACAGCGCCATGGACGCACAGACACAGTTTGTTTATGGCCTGACGGAAACGAATCGAGAAGTCATCAGGACAGCGCGCCGCGTGGCGAATCCCGGATGCTTTGCTACGGCTACCTTGCTCGGCCTGGCGCCGCTGGTCGCCAATAATGTTCTGAGTAACCGCATAATCGTCGATGCAAAGACCGGCTCGTCGGGATCCGGCGCCAAGCCGGCGACGAACACGCACCATCCCCAGCGAAGCAACTCGTTCTATGCCTACAAGCCGTTCACCCATCAACACGTGCCGGAGATTGAGCAGGAACTGACTGCTGTCGGCGAGTGGAACAATGAACTCGTTTTCATGACGCATTCGCTGCCGGTTGCTCGGGGCATCTTCGCCTCGATCTATACGGAGACGAAGGAAGAAATTAGCGCCGCCGATGCGCGCGCGATGTTCGCGGAGTTTTACCGCGATTCGTTCTTTGTGCGGCTGGTCGATGGCAGTCCGGACATCAACTGGGTAAAGAACACGAACTTTTGCGACATTGGGTTTGCCGCACGCGGACGGCAGATGGTCGTCTTTACGGCAATCGACAATCTGGTCAAAGGCGCCGCCGGCCAGGCGGTGCAGAACATGAACTTGATGTTCGGACTGGATGAGAAAACTGGATTGATGCTGACGGGGAGTAATCCATGAGCGCCGATCAATCATTCACCCCCGCGCCGATCAAGCCGGCGATCTCCTTGGCGGATCTTGATCGCATTGATATTCGCGTCGGCACCATTCTGTCGACAGAAGACGTAACCGGTTCGGATAAGCTACTCAAGCTGACTGTTGATTTTGGAGATCATCGTCGCAGCATTTTGGCGGGAATGAAGCAGGAACGCGAGAACCCGCGAGAAATCGAAGGGCGGCAGGCGTTGTTCGTGGTCAATCTGGACCCAAAGAAGATGTTGGGCGAGTTCTCAGAAGGAATGCTGCTCGACATCGGCTATGCCGATGGTGTTGTGCCGGCATTGGCGGTGCCTGAAACCAAAGTTCCTAATGGAACAAGAGCAGGATAGCTCAACGCATTGCTGAGAGCGCACCGCCCGTCCGCCCTGCGCGGCAGGCCCAAGTGTTTTTTTGGTTCTTAACCACTCTTGTTCGCGCTTGGCGCTCAGTGCGGATGGGACGTCCGCGCTCCCAGCTTTACGATGTGAACGAGAATTAAAAGCGTCGGTACATGAAATGAAAGCAGAGGCAGTCACAAATTTGGAAGAAGTAATTTCACTCGAAGAGCGATACCAGCTCGCTACTTACAAGAAGATGCCAATCGTGGCAGATCGCGGCGAGGGCGTTTGGATCTATGCGAGTAACGGCGAACGCTATCTCGATCTCTATGGTGGTCACGCGGTCGCCGCCACGGGACATTGTCATTCGCATGTCGTCAAGGCAATCAAGGAGCAGGCAGACAAACTACTCTTTTATTCCAACCTGGTTTATTCGGAAGCGCGGGCAGGCGCGGCTGAAAAATTGGTTTCAATCGCGCCCGAGGGTCTGACCAAAGCGTTCTTTTGTAACTCAGGAACGGAAGCAAACGAGAACGCGATGCGCATGGCGCGCATGACCACCGGGCGCAAAAACATCATCACGTTCAGTGGCGGATTTCATGGACGCACGGCCGATGCAATCAGCGCGACGTTCCTCGGCAAGTATCGCGAATTGGGCAAACCGAATGTGCCAGGCCACCTGCAAGCAGAGTTTGGCGACATCGATTCAGCGCGTGGTCTTGCCGACGATTCGGTTGCGGCGATCATGCTGGAACCGATTCAGTCGATGGCCGGCGTGCGCATGGCTGAGCCTTCCTTTTATCGGGCGATGCGCGAGCTATGCGACGAGCGTGGGATCATTCTGATTTACGACGAAGTGCAAACCGGAATTGGCCGCACGGGCGAATGGTTTTTCGCCGGCAGTGAAGCAGGTAATGGAGTTGTGCCCGACATCGTTACACTGGCGAAAGCGCTCGGCAGTGGCATTCCAGTGGGTGCCTGCCTGGTAACGGACAGGATCGCGGAGCATATCAAAGAGAATGATCTCGGTACGACGTTCGGGGGCGGCATGATTGCGATGGCCGCGGTCACGGCGACACTGGAGGCGATTGAAGAGGATGAAATGTTGGAAAACGTAAGCACAGTAGAAGCTTATTTGCGTGAGCGGCTGAAAGAGGTCGAGCAGGTTGTAAATGTTCGCGGTCGGGGATTCCTTTTGGGCCTTGAGTTCGCGGACGCGGCTAAACCGATTCATGAACATTTGCTGGACCGTCGAATCATAACCGGCACCTCGAGCGATGCGAAGGTGTTGCGCTTGTTGCCGCCGTTGTGTTTGGGAAAGGAAGAAGTTGATCTATTCATCAAAGAGGTAAGTAAATCTCTTTCCAGCGGTTGAAGGGTATCAGAGGGAGCGGGGGCCCCCTTCCTGACCCTGAGCCGCTTCACTTTGACTCATGTTTTATTGAATTGAAAGGCTTTCAAGAATTGTCGATAACGCTCAAGTCTGAGGGTCTCGAGGTCCGGAAGGGGGCTTGCCCCCGCATCTAACTTTGTACGGCTTCGATGAAGAATTTTCTAACCACAGCCGATTTTGAGCGCGCAGATCTTGATGAGTTAATTGACTCAGCCATGCAATTCAAGGATGGTGCGGGTCAATCGAAGCCGCTCGCCGGACGATCAGTAGCTCTGGTCTTTTTCAATCCCAGTCTGCGCACGCGAGCTTCGATGCAGGTTGGCGCTTATGAACTCGGCGGAAATGCGGTGGTGCTGGAGCCGGGCGGAACCAGTTGGACCCTCGAGCATCGTGAAGGCGCGGTGATGGACGCGGACAAGACGGAACACGTCGCGGAGTTTGTGCGGGTGCTGGGCCGTTACTGCGCTGCGATTGGCGTGCGGACGTTTGCGGCTCTGAAAAACTGGGAAGAAGAGCGCGCGGATCCGATTCTCAATGCGTTCGCCAGGTACTCTGAAGTTCCGATTATCAATCTCGAGTCGGCAATGCATCATCCTTGTCAGGCGATGGCCGACATGATGACCATTCGCGAGAAGCTCGGCGAAGGTCGGAAGAAGGTTCTTCTGACCTGGGCGTGGCATCCAAAGCCTTTGCCGATGGCGGTGCCGAACAGCTTCGCACTGGCCGCGGCCCAAATGGGGCACGATCTCGTGATCGCGCATCCGAGTGGATACGAACTTGATGATGAGTTGATGGACACGGTTAGACAAAAAGCGATCGCCGAAGGTGGCAGCGTTACAATCTCGCATGAGGTCGATAAATCGTTTGACGGCGCCGAAGTCGTCTATGCCAAGAGTTGGGGCAGCAAAACTCTTTATGGCGCGCCGGAAAAAGATATCGCCGAGCGCGAGCAATATCGTGGCAAGTGGAGGGTTGACGAGCAAAGGATGGTGCGAACGAACTCGGCAATCTTTATGCACTGTCTGCCCGTGCGGCGAAATGTAATTGTGACTGACGGAGTGATTGACTCGCCTTCATCGGTGGTCGTGGATGAGGCGGAGAACAGATTGCATGTGCAGAAGGCGATCCTGGCAAAGCTGCTTGGAAAGGAAGACTAGCCGCGGATGAACGGGGATAGACGCGGATTCGAGCAAAGAATTTCTGACTGTGTTTCCGATCTGATCCGCGGTATCCGCGTTAATCCGCGGCCAAGAAAACCATGACTCATACCACTGAAGTCGGCAATCAACTGCGTCTGGATCTCTTACGCGAAGCGCTGCCTTACATTCAGCGTTTCAAAGGCAAGACGTTTGTCGTGAAGCTCTCCGGCAAGGTCACAGAAGCTCACGAGGGGCTGATGTCTTTGGCTGAAGAACTGGCTCTAATGCATCAAGTCGGTATTCGCCTCTGCGTGGTGCATGGCGGCGGCAAGCAATTGAGCGACCTGGCCAAGCTAATGGGCGTCGAGCAAACAATCATCGAGGGCCGCCGGGTAACCGACGACGCCACGCTGGAAATGGCGAAGATGATTTTTGCGGGCAAGATCAATACCGACATCCTGGCGGCGCTCCGTCATCGAGGGGTCGAAGCGGTCGGATTGTCCGGAGTAGATGGCAACATCATTCATGCGGAACGTCGTCCACCAAGTGAAGTGGTCAATCGCGAAACCGGCGCCAGCGAGCAAGTGAATTTTGGCCACGTGGGCGACATCATTCAGATCGACTCGCGCCTGTTGACCGTTCTGCTGGATCAGGGTTATCTGCCGGTGATTTCTTCACTGGGCGCGGACGCCGAAGGAAAAGTCTTCAACATTAACGCCGACACGATCGCCGCCGAGATCGCAATCCAGCTGCAAGCCGAAAAGTTAGTCCTGCTAACGGATGTTGACGGCATTCACCTGCGCGCCGGCGATCCTCAATCGAGACTTTCGCGCCTGACCGCCGACGAAGCCGAAGCCCTGATCAAAGAGGGAACCGCCACCGGCGGAATGATTCCCAAACTACAAAACATCATCGAGCTCTTGCGGCGCGGGGTGAACAGCGCACACATCATCAACGGCACGTTGCGCAACGCTCTGCTCGCGGAAGTGTTCACCGATAAAGGCACGGGAACGATGATCGTGGCGTGAGGCTCAAACCTGGGAGTCATTCAACTCTCTCAAGCACCACCAGCTTCCCGCGAAAATCAAAGGTCAGAAGGAAGTCTTTGAAGAAGCCGTTCCCAATAATCAGTTGATACTTCTTCTTATCGTGTCCCGTGCCAGCAGGCCAAAAAGAAACGGGGACCGAGTCAGCGTACAGTCTCCCGATCCGAACTGACTTGAGAAAACCGCTTTTGCTTTTGAACTCGCCGTTATACCCGGCGGAAGTTTCGGGCTTTGCATTGCCGGCTTCTTCTTCCAGGCCGAGCATTGTTATCGCTTCCGGAGTCAGAGCAAATGTGACGCTCGATCCAGTGTCGAGGGTGGCTCGCATTTTTTCCCCATTGACGAAAACGGAGTCGATGAGCACATCATTCTCGTAACGAAAAGCGACTACCGTTCGCTCGACAGTATTCGGCATGTTCTGAATTCCAGGATAGGGAGTCTCGGCATAGAAACGTATCTTTGAAGCCGAATAGTCAATCTGAAAGATCCGGTCCCTGAAAAAGCTGTAACCAAGCACTCCGTGAATCTGCCTTTCAAGTTTGGCGGATAACTGTGTGAGGTCAATTGCCGCCGCTAATACTTCCTTCGCGGTAACATTTCCCAGCACGACGTCCGGAACTTTCGTCGGATAGACCAGGTTAGTTTCGGCGCCGCCGCCCGTCCCCGGATAGCCCTTTGAGCCCAGCTTCAGGCCGAGCTCCCGCGCGGTCGCCAGGTCAATCGCAGATGGATCGGTGTCCGTGTCGAAAAGCATGTTGAAGGGACCTTTGCCGGCGATCTTCACCTGCACCACGATCTGATTTCGGACGAATTCGAAGGGGACTTCCGCTGAGGGCGCCTGGTTCTGCGCATATCCACTCTGGAAACCGGCGAAGAGAAGCAACATGACGCCAAGTGTCAGCGCGAAATTGACTGTGGTTTTTCTAAACATATGGTGATTATTCGAGGCTGAGACGCAAATAATTTCGGGTTCCATTCCATTTCCGGTCTGCGAATGACCATATCGTACACGACTCGGCAGGAATGCAAGCCTTTCTTGTCTCCACCAATAGATATTTTGCGTTCAGTCCAGAGGAAACCGAGATCGTCGTGGGTTTTTCTGCTCGACTATTCCGTCGTGGCACGGTCATTGCCCATAGCTGCGGCGGAGGTCAGGTGATGAAAAAGTTATTCGCACTATTGTTAACCATCGCGATTCTGGCGGTGGCCGCGGCGCCAAGCTTCGCACAGGGCAGAAGTTGCCGCAGCCGCAACTACGATTCACGTAACTACGATTCAAGGTCCTACGATTCACGCTCTTATGATTCGCAAGGTTATTACGACAATTCGCGAGCCTACTATGACTATGGGCCGCAATACCGTGGTCGAAGCACCTGGAATCGACATCGAGACAAGCTGACCGTCGGAGCTGGAACCGTGGGCGGTGCGATTCTCGGCGGTTTGATTGGCGGTCGGCGAGGCGCAGCGATCGGTGCGCTGGCTGGAGCCGGGGGCTCAGCGCTCTACACTTACAAAATGCGACAGCGCGGATACCGTTACTGAGCGCGCGAACATCTTGGGTTCGGTTGTCATCAAAGACGACCGTGGGTTGAGGCCGGGTTGTGAAGGGGAGAGCGCGATCCGGCCTCGATTACTTTAAAAAATATTGGGTTCGGTCGTCTCTTGATGACCGTTGATTGAGGCCGGATTGCGAAGGGGAGAGCGCAGTCCGGCCTCAGATTTTCCGTCGAGTGTTACCGGAGAATTCAAAGTGAGACGGGCGTCCCGCTCTCTTGAGTCCACGCGCATGATGCGCGTGCCACGGTTACGGATAGATCAGATTGTAGAGTTTTTCAGCCCACCTCGTCCAAATTCTGCAGGATAACGTATTGCTCGATCGCCCCGTCGCGATTGCCCTGGGTCAGCAGGGTCTTGCCCAGATTGAAGTAGGCCTTTCCGAAATCCGGCTTTAGCCGAATGGCCTGACGAAAAGCTTCCACCGAATCATCGTGCCGGTTCATCGCTTCATAAGCTTCGCCCAGATTGTTCTGCGCATTCGCGTCGCCCGGTCTTAGGATGGCGAGTTGCTTAAAGGCCTCGACCGCTTCGGCGTATTTCCTGGTTTGCAGATAACGCAGACCAAGACGGTCATATGCGCGGGCATAGTCCGGCTTTAATCGCAGCGCGTGTTTGTACGCCTGAATCTCTTCCTCGAATTGCCCCCAATCACGATACGTCAACCCAAGCGCATAGTAAGCATCGGCCGCGTTGTAGGGATCCAGCTTGATTGACTGGCGATAAGCAGCTTCGGATTCGCGATATTGCTTCAGATAATAGTTGGCCAGCCCAATGTTGAAATACGACTCGGCCGACGGTCGAATGCCGACAGCCTTCTTCGAAGCTTCAATCGCTTCGGCGTGGCGGCCCAGCTTTTCGGTACAGAAACCGGTTTGCGCCCAAGCCTCGGCGTAAGTGCTGTCCGATTCCGTGGACCTTTGAAAGTAAGGCAGGGCGTTCTGGCAATCATCTTTAGAAAGAAAGCTGAGCCCGTCGCGAAAGAATTCGACGGCCTTTGCGCGTTTGTTGCGCCCACTTGTCGCGACCAGTTCACCCAGTGACATCTGTTGTCCGGCTTGCGTCTGTGCGGACCGATCCAGTTGCGCGATCCGATCCGAGGGGATGGCGAAGTTGACGCTCTGGCCGCCGGTAATCTGCAGGGTTGCCACGCCAATCACCTGACCCTGCATATTGACGACGGGACTACCGCTCGATCCGGGCGAAATCGGCGCAGTGATCTGAATGATACGGCCAAAGCCGGGGATGTCGCGTACCGCGGAACGATCCCATTGGTCACACTGCCTTCCAGTCCAAATGGATTTCCGATGACCACGACACTCTCGCCCTCCTGCGGCGAGGTGCGATCGAGGGAAAGTGGCCGGATCAGGCCCGGAGGGACCTCAGCTTTCAGCAAAGCGAGATCGCCTTCGGCATCCACGGCCAGAACACTCCTGACCTGAAAACTGTTGCCTGAATTCAAATGGATTTCCGCGCGATAGGCGCCTTCGATCACGTGGCGGTTCGTCACGACGCGATCCAGGCCGACGAAGAAGCCGCTGCCACGGGAGAGTTTTTCTCCGCGCGCGTCAAAGGTTTCAATGGCCACGGCTGAAGGTTTGATGCGACGTACGAGTTCGGGAAGCTGGTCCTGAGAGTTTATCGCTAGCGGCGCGAGTAAGAACACTACTGTGGCACACAGAAGAATAAGAGGAGCTCGGATTCTGGCAAGGCTCGCGCGACTAACTGCTTTCATTTCCTGCTCAGTATAGCGTGCGTTCACGCGTTTTGCGCGGTAGGAGCTCCAATAGTCCGCGAAGCGGACGGCAGAAGGTACAGAACCCGGAGCGGTAGCGACGGGATGCTAAGTACAACTTGCGAAGCAGGCGCAAATTTCAAACCCGCTCCTCGGAACTTGAGCGCCTGCATCCGGTCGCTACCGCTCCCGGTTCTGTAACTCCCTCGCTCCTATTCACTGCGGATGACTCTAACTTGCGCCCACCTGGCACTCAAGTGCTGGGCTATTTTCGTTCGTTCGCTTTGCGGACTCGGGTAGCTGATCACATCCCCGCCAGCGCGAGCTTCTGCACCCGCGAAACGATCTCGTCCAATTTCACATCTTCCGTTTGCTTCGTTTGGCGATCAAAGAGTTCCACCAGAGAGTCGGCGATCTTCCGTCCAATTGTGATGCGATAGGGAATGCCGATCAGATCCGCGTCCTTGAATTTCACGCCCGCGCGTTCGTCGCGGTCGTCAAGCAGAACCTCCAGGCCGGCGTGCTGCAGGTCTCGGTAGAGCGTTTCGCCTGCCTCGCGCAGCTTCGCATCTTTAATATTGGTTATAGTGACAATCGCGTCGAATGGCGCCAGCGTCCGCGGCCAGATAATTCCGTCCGCATCATAGTTCTGTTCGACGGCCGCCGTAATGATTCTCTCAACGCCAATACCATAGCTGCCCATGACGATCGGCACCTGTTTGCCATCCTGCGTAAGTACCGTCGCGCCCATTGATTCCGAATACTTCGTGCCGAGTTTGAAGATGTGACCGATCTCCATTGCCTTGTAAACCTCCAGCGTGCCGGTATCACAGCGCGGGCAGGATTCGCCGGAAGTTACCGTCCGCAGGTCAGCCCATTGATCGACTTGAATATCGCGTTCGATATCTACGCCGCGAAGGTGGTGGTCGTCTTTATTCGCGCCGGTCGTCATGTTGCGGCGGCCTTTCAGACCGAGGTCGGCTATGATTAATACGTCGGGCACGGCTTTCTTTGCACCTACGCCGCCCAGGCTCCCGGCACTTGCCCTGAGCAAATCGCGAATCTCTTCCGCGTGGGCGGGGCGCAACCCGGTAGCACCGAGAGCGTCTGTAAATTTCACTTCATGCAGTTGATGATCGCCCCGCAGCAAAGCCAACACCCGTCGCGATTCGCCATTGACGGTCGCGATATAGACAAGCGATTTGATTTGTCCTACCGCCGGCACCAGATACGGAGTTCTCGTTAGATCTTCAATCGTCCGCACACCGGGGGTGGGAAATTCTTCGGGCGCAGCGGGTCCCGCTTCGTCTTCGATGGTTGGCAGACGGGACGTGGCCTTTTCGAGATTGGCGGCATAACCACAGTTAGAACAACTCGCGATCAAGTCTTCGCCGGCGTCGGTCTTCGCTACAAATTCCCTTGACTCTGATCCGCCCATCGAACCGGATGAAGCTTCGACAATCGAAAACTGAATTCCACAGCGAGTGAAAATACGCTGGTAAGCTTCGCGCTGATCCGCAAACGATCGATCGAGCCCTTCGCGGTCTACATCGAAGCTGTACGCGTCCTTCATGATGAAGGTGCGCAGGCGCATCAGGCCTGATTTCGGACGCGCTTCATCGCGGAACTTTGTCTGGATCTGATACCAGACCTGCGGCAGTTGCTTGTACGATCTGATTTCGTTCCGAGCAATCGAGGTGAAGACTTCTTCGTGCGTCATGCCCAGACACATGTCCGCGCCTTTGCGATCCTTCAGGCGAAACATGTTGTCGCCCATCACATCCCAGCGGCCTGACTCCTTCCATATCTCTGCCGGGTGCAGTGCCGGCAGATAGAATTCCTGTCCGCCGATGCGATTCATTTCTTCGCGCAGAATCTGCATGACCTTGAGCGCGATGCGCTGTCCCAGCGGCAGGTAAGAATAGATACCGGCAGAAAGTTGGCGCACGATTCCCGCGCGCAACAGAAGTTTGTGCGAAATGACCTCGGCGTCAGCCGGGTCTTCGCGAAGTGTCGGAATGAAAAATTGTGACCAGCGCATGCTTAAGTTTCCACGTTCTGACTCTAATCTTAGCAAAGGGCCATTCTCGCCCAGCACGAGCGGGTAACGCAACGCTCCGTGCCCTCCGTGTCTCCGTGGTAGATCATATGGTGAAATTACAAATTACCACGGAGGCACGGAGAACACGGAGAGAACATCAGTTGCGACTGTCGAGTGCGTGAGGTAACATCGCTCCACAAAATCCAACAAGTGAACTTTACGAAAATGAAGATAGCCATCGCCAGCGATCACGCCGGCTACGAAGAGAAGGAGCGTCTGAAACCTCTGCTCAGCGAACTGGGAATTCAGTACCAGGATTTGGGCACGGTTTCAGAGGAACCGGTTGACTATCCCGATTACGCTCGTAAGGTTGGTGAAGAAGTGGCCAACGGTAACGCAGATCAAGGATTACTCGTCTGCGGTTCCGGCACGGGGATGGCCATCGCGGCCAATAAAGTTCGCGGTGTGCGCGCCGCGGTCGCGTGGAATGAAGAGATTGCGAGGCTCGCCCGCGAGCACAACGACGCCAACGTTTTGTCGTTAGGCGCCCGAGTCACGCCCGCGGAAGACCTTCCGAAAATCGTGCGCGCATGGTTCGCCGCGAAATTCGGCGGTGGCCAGCATCAGCGACGCATTGAAAAAATCCGCAAAAGTGAACAGGATGCGTTTTCGCATCATGTTATGAGGTAGCCACAGGATGCATTTTCCATTTCTCATTTGACATTTTTTATTGGCCACTAGGTGAATGAGGTTTAGAGTGCCGACTTCAGTCGGGTTTTCTTGATCGAAGACACCCAACAAAAATCTCAATGCCCGTCTTTAATGAAAAATGACAAATGAGAAATGACGAATGGAAAATGATCTTTATCTCTGTCGGCTACTGGAGTATTGAATGAACAAACTTCTTAACCTGTCACTAGCTGAAGTCGATCCGCTGATCGCCAACGCCATCGACCACGAGGTCGCGCGGCAAGCCAACGGCCTGGAACTGATCGCCAGCGAAAATTTTGTTAGCGAAGCCGTGCTCGAAGCCGCCGGCTCAGTCTTTACCAACAAGTACGCCGAAGGCTATCCCGGCAAGCGTTATTATGGCGGATGCGAGTGGACTGATGTCGTCGAGCAAGCCGCGATCGACCGTGCGAAAGAGTTATTCGGCGCGGACCACGCCAACGTGCAGCCGCACAGTGGAGCGCAGGCGAACATGACCGTCTATCTCGCGGCGATTCAATACGGCGATAAAATTCTGGGCATGAATCTTTCGCATGGCGGGCATCTGACGCACGGACATCCTTTGAACTTTTCGGGCTTGAGTTACAAAGTCGCCGACTATGGCGTCTCTCGCGAAACCGAAACGATTGACTATGACGAACTGCAGCGCATTGCTGAAGAACATCAGCCTAAGCTTCTGGTGTGTGGGGCGTCGGCTTATCCGCGCATCATCGATTTCAAACGCATCGGCGAGATTGCCAGGAGTGTCGGCGCGCGGATGTTTGCCGACATCGCGCATATCGCCGGGCCGATCGTTGCGGGCCTTCATCCTTCGCCGGTGCCGCATGCCGATTATGTGACCACGACGACGCATAAAACTTTGCGTGGTCCGCGCGGCGGTTTGATTCTTTGTAAAGCCGAACACGCGAAGGAAATCGATCGGCGTTTGTTTCCGGGCGTGCAGGGCGGGCCGCTGGTGCACGTCATTGCCGCCAAAGCAGTCGCGTTTGGCGAGGCCCTGCGTGATGACTTCAAAGAATATCAGCGTCAGATTTTGGCAAACGCGAAAGCGCTCTGTGCCGAACTGCAGGAGCAGGGCCTGCGCATCGTTTCCGGCGGGACCGATAATCACTTAATGCTCGTCGACGTTTGGATGGACGGGAAGGGAATTACTGGTAAGGTCGCCGAGAAAGCTCTCGAAGCCGCGAATATTACCGTCAACAAGAACACCATTCCTTTCGATCAGAACAAACCTTTTGTCGCTTCGGGGCTGCGCATCGGCACGCCGGCAGTGACCACGCGCGGCATGAAAGAGCCTGAGATGCGCGAGATCGGGCGCATGATCGCGGCCATCGTTAACGAACCTGAATCAGAAGAAGTGCGCAACGACGTGAAGCGAAGCATAGCCGAATTAACGGCGAAGTTTCCGTTGTATGCGAAGCGGTTGAAGCATCGTGCGACCCAGCGCCCAGCGTAGAATAGTATGGTCCGCAGATTACGCAGATTACATAGATAACAAAACAACGTCGATGCTGTATTCTAATCGGCGTAATCTGTGAAATCTGTGGATTGGTCTCCCGAGCGAATAAATGCAGAAAATCTTTGGCCCTGACGGCCTAATCAGCACCGCTCATCCCGAATACGAGCACCGGCCCGGCCAGATTCAGATGGCCGAGGCCGTGGTGCGCGCGTTTGAGCAGAAGCGGCACCTGATCGTCGAGGCGGGCACGGGCACCGGAAAGACGCTCGCGTATCTGGTGCCGGCGATCGCGGCCGCGTGTGGCAGCGGCGCGCGCATAGTCATCTCAACCGGCACAAAGAACCTGCAAGAGCAGCTGATGGACAAGGACATTCCGTTTCTTCAGGAGATCCTGCCGGCAAAGTTCCGCGCCGCCGTGATGAAGGGCAGAAACAATTACGCCTGTTTGCATCGCATCAAACGCGCTGAGAGCATGCCGGTCCTGGAAGGGCTCGATCAGATCGATCACTTTGATGAAGTCTTTCGTTGGGTGACTAAAACAGATACGGGCGATCGCGCCGAGCTTTCGAATCTTCCGGAGAACCTTCCTTTTTGGCGGCATATCGATGCCCGCTCTGATACTTGTCTGGGTCAGCAGTGCCCGGACTTTGAGCCCTGCTTCATCACGCGGATGCGCCAGCGCGCGATCGACGCCGATATCGTGGTGGTGAATCATCATCTCTTCTTTGCCGATTTAGCTTTACGCAACGGCGCGTATGGCGCGGTGCTGCCTGATTACGCAGCCGTGATTCTTGACGAAGCGCATCAGATTGAGGACGTGGCGTCGGAATATTTCGGCTCTCAGGTTTCGAACTATCAGATCGACGACCTGCTCAATGATCTCGGCGGATTGAAAATTGAAGACAACGAAACGAACCGGGAGCTGACCCGAATCAGCGCGCGCGTCCAACGATACGCCGATATGTTCTGGATTTCGTTTCGCGAGGGGCGCGGGTTAGAAGGAAGATTTGCGCTGGCGCCGCCGGGCATCAGCCCGACCGTTAGCGAGGGCTCAGAAGCGGACGAGACGTCCGCGCTCCCAGCAAATGCGTTGACCGATCCCTATCACGCGCTCGACAATGCGCTCAATCGTCTGGAAACCACCCTGGATGTTTTGAAAGATGCACCCGCCGACACCGAGAGCATTCTGCGGCGCACGCGACAACTGCGGTTTGATTTGAACTTCATTATCAAAGGTGCAGACAAGAAGTTCGTTTACTGGCTCGAGCGGCGCGGGCGCGGAACGTTCCTACGAGCCTCGCCAATAGATGTGTCCGGCTTGCTGCAAGACAAGCTCTTTGAAAAAGTACCCACCGTAATTCTGACTTCAGCAACGCTTTCCAGCGCCGGCAACTTCAACTTTATTCGCGAACGGCTGGGGCTCGACCAAGCGGAAGAGATGATCGCCGAATCGATTTTCGATTTTGCCAACCAGGCGGTGCTCTATTTGCCACGGTCGATGCCCGATCCGCGCTCGCCCGAATGGGCAAGCGCCGCGGCCCGTGAAGTCATCAAAATCGTCAACGCCACAGAAGGTCGCGCCTTTGTGCTTTCAACCAGTCTTTCAGGAATGAATGATTTGTTCGAGCGTGTTGCGCCCGAGCTTGATTATCCCTGCTTTGTGCAGGGCAGCGCATCGAAAGGCAGCTTGCTAAACAAATTTCGCAGCACGCCTAACGCGGTTCTGTTCGCCACGTCGAGTTTCTGGCAAGGCGTCGATGTTCGCGGCGAGCAACTTTCTTGCGTGATCATCGATAAGCTTCCGTTTGCGGTGCCCAGCGATCCAGTGGTGGCGGCGCGCCAGCGTTACATTGAAGATCAGGGCGGATCCAGCTTCTACGAATACAGCGTGCCGCAGGCCATCATAAGTCTGAAGCAGGGCCTGGGACGTTTGATTCGCAGCACGACGGATCGCGGCGTGTTAGCGGTTTTGGATCCTCGTCTGCGGACGAAGATGTATGGCCAGACATTCTTGCAGAGTCTGCCGCCGTGTCGCGTGACTTCGAGCATTGATGAGCTGGCGCGGGTTTTTGAATCAGGCTTTTCGGTCCAATCGACTGGGGCGTGATTACGAGAGTTCCTTAAAGGCAAAGGAACGCAGAGGTCTTCGCAAAGGTCGCAGAGGAAAACCTTTGCATTCCTCTGCGAGTACCTCAGCGCCCTCTGCGTTTAATGGACTTTATCGGCCACTCTCCAAAGGCAGGAATTCGCGATCGTGCTACCGACTTGCGACTTTGGATCTGGAACCTTAGACTTTCGATGTACCATGCGCGGACAATTTGAAGTAATGATCGAGCGCAACTTTTCCAGCGCGCATCAACTGCGCGGCTATAAAGGAAAGTGTGAGAACCTGCACGGCCACAACTACAAGATAGAAATCTATGCCCGCGGCCGCGAGCTGAACAATATCGGACTGCTGGTGGATTTTGTCGAACTAAAAGAGGCCGCCGATGATCTGGTGACTTATCTCGATCACAAGAACCTTAACGAGCTCGAGCCGTTTATCCAGGAACAAAACCCATCGGCCGAGAACGTAGCGCGATTTGTTCTGGAGCGCCTGGCGGCGAGGATTGATGATGACCGGGTGAAGATTTACAAAGTTCGGTGCTTTGAGACGCCAACCAGTGTCGCGACTTATCAGGTTGATTGAGAACACGAAACTGCGCACCCTGACGATTCGGGCCACGATACATCCTGCCCCAGCCGCGTAGTGGCGAAATGTTTATCGTATCGCTCCTAAAAATTATTCGTCGCTCCATCGGAGCGAAATGTTCTATTGCCCATAAATGGGCCCAATCTCTAGCGGAGGCCGAGGCTCTATAAATATTTCGTCCCTACGTGACGAAGAGCTGCGAGACTTGCAGGATCTTTCTTAGTCTTATCGTAGCCATGAGTGGCACCAAGCCTTGCCCTCTCTTACGGTCGGGCTTCTGACACATGTTAGCTCGCGGTTAACTCATCCAAATACTCTCTGAATAATCCCCGGTCGCGCTCTCTCATCTGGCTGATCCGCGCCCCAATCAAATACCCTTCATCACGCTTCTCATAGCGCACGGGCGTGGCTTGGATCTCAATCGACAGGCCGTTTGGCAGATCCAGCTCGATAGCCATTGAACCTTCGGCGCCGAGCAAATACTGCTCATCAATGTTCTGAGCGTACAGCATCACCGCCAATCCGGCCTCGCTAATATTCACCGTGTGTCCGGCAACGGCACGCAAGTGCTGCACGCCACCTTCACTGCTTTCCGCTTCGCGCAAGAGCACGCTGAATTCCAAGCGCGCTTCCAGGTTGGCATCAAGTCTCGGAGACTGACGACGGTCTTCGTAGTTCGAAGGCACAGTCGGGGAACCCCCTTTTTTGGTCTTCTTTTAGTTTTGACTGACCGTTTCGATCTTGTATTTCTTAATCTTACTGTAAAGGCGTGGCCGATAAATACCGAGCATGTTGGCGGCCTTCTGCTTGTTTCCGCCGGTACGTTGCAGAGTCCGCTCGATGACAAACTTCTCGATATCTTCGAGTGTCATATTGGGTGGGACATCCCAGGCCAGGGCGGGCGAGACGGCATTGGCGGGTCCGCCGTTGTCAAACGGCAGATCCACCGGTTCGAGGTGTTCCCCTTTGGCCAGCAGCACGGCGCGCTCGATCACGTTCTGCAACTCGCGCACGTTGCCGGGCCAGGGATGGGAAAACAACCTTTGATAAGCTGACTGTGAAACGCCGGCGATCGGCCGTTCGTATTTTTCGGCGTACAGCTTGAGGAAATGATCCGTGAGTAATTGAATATCTTCCATGCGTTCGCGCAAAGGCGGCACATGAATAGTTATCGTAGAAATGCGATAGAACAGGTCATCGCGCAGCAGGCCGTCGCGAATAGCATCGGCCGGCATGCGATTGGTTGAGGTGATCAAACGAAAATCTACGGGGTAACTTTTTTCCGAGCCGATCTTGCGGCAAGTTCTCTCTTGCAGCACCCGCAGGAGTTTAGGCTGCAATTCAACGGGCATTTCGGCGATTTCGTCCAGCATCAGCGAACCGGCGGCGGCGTGCTGTACCAGACCTTCCTTGTCTGCGTGCGCTCCTGTAAACGCGCCCTTGGTGTGGCCGAAGAGTTCCGATTCGATTAGTTCCTTGGGCAGGGCGGCGCAATTCACTTTGATAAAAGGTTTTTTCGCTCGTAGAGAATTGTAGTGAATAGCGTTGGCAATCAGTTCTTTGCCGGTCCCCGATTCACCGACGATCAGCACGTTCGCATCGGACTTGGCCACACTCTCGATCGTCTCATAGATGGTCTGCATCTGTTTCGACGAGCCGATAATGTTGAAGTACTCAGCGCGAGTGGATAGCTGACGGCGCATATTCGCCGTCTCGGCCATCAATTGGCGTCGTTCGAGAGCTCTCTCGACGAGCAGCAGCAGTTCTTCCGGATCGAGAGGCTTCTCGACGAAATAGAAAGCGCCGGCTTTTATTGCCTCGACCGCCGTCGGGACGCCTAAACCGTGCCCGGTGACTACGATTACTTCCGTCGCCGGCTTGGCGTCTTTCATATGGCGCAACAACGTGAGGCCGTCTATGTCCGGGAGTTGCAAATCGCAAATCGCCAGGTGATGCGCCCCGCCGTCAAAGAGATCGAGTGCCTCTGCACCGTTGGTTGCCGTATCCACGGCGTAACCCTCTTCGCTCAAATGCAGCCGCAATCCGTGAGTTGTATCGGAATCGTCGTCAACTACAAGGATGCGAATATCTTTTAATTTGCTCTTAGTCATCAGTCAAAAATATTAGTTCAGAGTTCAAGCTTCAACTTGTCTTTAGCTCAGATCACAGCCCGAAGGCCGCACTCTTTAACTTTATTCAGCCAGCGGCAACCAAATGCGAATCGCGCTTGCCTCATGCTCAATCCGGCCTTCATGGGCTTCGATGATTTTCGCAGCCAGGGCCATGTAAACTGTGGCCTGCTCGTGGACCGACGCAAACGTTTGGTGGCGAGTGACGGGTCCCACTCCACGCCATTCGACCAACACAGTTGATGAGCCAGGCGTGCCGGCCAGACCAACGTGCAGCGAAACCTGGTTCACGTCACGTTTTGGAACGCTGCCAATTGCCTCCTGAGTTATCGCTTCAAAAGCCTCCGACAAAGCTGTCGGATCAAACTGGCCATAGAACTGACCGTCTTCAATCTCGCAACGCAGATCCCTCGGCGCCAAATCTCCGGAATTTCGAGTCTCCGGTACGCGAGCAACACCTGCGATGATCTTTCGCAGATCGTATTTTTGCCGGTGCAACTCCAGCGGGCGCGAATAACGGACCAATGCCGTCATGTCCCTGGCCGCCCGATCCAGCCCGGCGATTAATTTTGCCAGCGTTTCGCGTTCTTCCAGCGCCTGATCGTCGCGTTCAAGGCGCTTGCGCAAAAACGTGGCGTACAATTTGAGTCCGTTAAGTTGGTTCTTGAGATCATGAACGACTTGCAGAGTCGCCCGGCCCAAATCTTCGAGCGGGTTCACGTCTTTTGCCTTGGCTACCGCAGGTTTCATGGTTTGACGAATCTTTGTACTTATAGAGGGAGAAGTGTACGAATTGGGCTCAATTAGGTCACCTTTTTGTGTCGCGTTTCGATGCGACATGATAGCAGACCCTGGCGAACGTATGCTACTAATGCGGCCGAAAAGTCGATTGTGCTAAGCAAAGCACCCATGTGCGCGATGATTGCAGCGAAGAGAGATCCGATGGCGAGACCCAAGAGACTTTTTTTGGTGGTAGAAGACTTTGAGGACAGTCGTTTCATGATGAGGCAGCTCCTCGAAATGGCGGGCTACAATGTGGTGGAAGCTACCGACGGCGAGGAAGCGATTGAGCTGGCCGTGGCTGAGCAGCCAGAGCTAATCCTCATGGATTTGAGTCTGCCAAAGCTGGACGGGCTGAGCGCGACCAGGAGAATTCGGCAGCATCGAGGCCTGAGAGAGGTTCCTATCGTAGCGGTTTCCGCACACGATTCGCCCGGGTCACGGAGCGAAGCCCTGGAGGCCGGCTGCGACGAATATGTCGCCAAGCCAATCGATTTTGACCAGCTAAGTTCGTTGCTCAATCGGCTGCTCACGGGAAGACATTACTAGTTCCCACCCTCAACTTGAATGGGTTCAGGCCTGTATTGTAATCGCCCGGATGTGTGCCTGATCACACGGCAAATCCGAACGACACCCACACCTCACCCTGGGTTAAGTGTGAACATTAACAATCGGCACATGAATTGATACTTAGGACGCCGACCTTGGATGAAAATAAGTTGGCGCGAGCCTTTGGGGAAACGCCGGAAGGATGGTGATGGGCGTGACTGAACCGGAAAGAAACGAGGTTATCGAAATTCCTCATCGCCGCGTGAGACTCGAGGATGGAATGCTGCACAGTGATCACGCCGCAACGGATTTTACCAGATCAATGACGCACGAATTACGCACACCGCTGAACGTGATCATCGGGTTGTGTCAACTGCTGGAGCGCGATCGCAATAGCCCGCTCTCACCGATGCAGCGCGACGCCGTGGATCGAATGGAAAGAAACGCGCGTGCTTTATTGCAAAGCGTGAATCACCTGCTCGGGTGTATGCGTAGCGGAACCTTTGAATAGGATCACATCGCGGCGCGTCATGAATTAAGGTCTGCGCATTCCTTTTGGAACTCATTCATTCGTCCCAGGAGCCATCATAGCCGACGTAATGAATCAGATCCGCGCCGCGCTCAACCTCGTCGAGCACTTCGGCCGAGTCCCATTGATCTTGCCAATTCGCTTTCACTGTTGCATCCCAGGCGGACTTAACTATCTTTGAGTTGCGAATCTGATTCCGCAGCACCCACTCGTCATCCGAATCTTCCCAGCCGAAATAATGGACGCGGAAACGGCCGGCCCAAGCGTCAATGATTCGCGCCTTGTACCAGGCGCCTTCTGATTTCACTTCGACTCGCCGGCTTATTTCCGGGTTGGACCTTTGTGGGGCGACAGCCATGACCGTATCTGGCAGAAACTTAGCAGTGGCGACGAACTCTGACTGTTGCTCTTCAGCAAATACCATGTCCGCGTTAACGTCCTCAGCCAGTTCCCCCAGCGTCACTTGCCCGTCTCCGTTTATATCCGCGAAGGCTTTGCCCCTGAGGCCGGCCAATAACATTTCCGTGAACGTCCAATTTTCCGTAGACAACTCGCTCGCGGAAGCAGACGTCAGCGACGCGTACGAGATCTGGCGGCGCATCCTCCACGCCTGCTCAGCCAGACTGCCGGAGTAGCACGAATCCGCTGTGAGAAAAGCTCGCGATCCTTTGAAATATTTTTCGATGTCTCTGACGATTGAATCGGTCGACCAACCCGGCACGTCATCGCTGGCGTCGTACGTCGCGAAATACGTCGTGCGCTCGTCGTCCGATTTATAACCGTGACCGCAGTAGTAGAAGAAAAGAAGGTCTCCTTCTCTGGCCTGCGACAGAAAGGCTGAAAACCTCGATTTAACCTGGCGAGTCGTAGCCTGCGCGTCCTGGAGGTAGACAAGCTGATCCGCGGGTACACCCTGCTGCCGGAAGAAATCAACCAACTGCGCATCCCGGCGATTTGTTTGCGGGAACGAACTGAAAACATCGGAGTGTTTCCATTTCAGCGTGCCGACGATGAAGACCCAGGTTCTTTGTGGCTGCCAATCGCGCTCTTGCGCGAAGACCGCCGGGCCGGCGAACAAACCAAAGATAAAAATAATCAGGAGAGTAAAAAGGAATGCTCTGAAATTCTTGTGTAACATTTTGTTCAGTCTGCCACTCTCTGAATTGTGATGCTCCCGGGGCTCTGAATTTCATCCCTGCTTCTCAAACATGAAAGAAACCAGTCTGGGCGGCTTGTTATGATCCTCTTCATGCCACCACTCGTTCATGCTCGTCAGCGAGAATCCTCCGCGCACAGCGGCGCCGGTGAAATCAGAGAGGTGATGCACAAATGCCTCGATTTCCGTCGTTTGCTGTTGGCGCTGGAAGTTGGCTTTGGTGCCCTGGTACTGCCGGAACGGGTGCAGCTCGGAAATGAAGAACCTTCCTCCGCGGCCGAGGACGCGATCCGCTTCGGCAAAGATGAAAGAAAGATCGCGTACATGTTCCAGCACCAGATTGCAGGCTATTAGATCCACCGCCCGCTCTTTGCAAGGCCACCTTTGCGTAAGATCGGCTACGACAAAACTTACATTACCGGCCCGCAGTTTTTGTCTCGCCTTCTCGATCATCGCTTCAGAAAAGTCAAAAGCGTAAACATACTCGCCGATCTCGGCCAGGAGAGCAGTGTTCTTGCCCGTTCCGCAGCCAATTTCTAAGACGGATTTGCAGCGGAGATTTGCCAGGATATTTCTGGTAATGGTCTGATCCAGGTCGCGGGTCAGGTTTCGATCGCGGTCATAGGTTGCTGACCAATGGTTGTAGGCTTCCTGAGCTTTCACGGGCGAATGCAGAGCTTTCGTTTCCAGACCGTCCCAGTCTACCCTGTGCGATCTGATCGTTTCCAGAGCCAGTCTCACGGTTGACCTACTGATTTGGCAGCTTAATCATTCTTCCCTCATCAAAGAAAAAAATATCGGTGTCGTGGGAACAGGTTTTGACGCGGAGTTCCAGAGAGTTTCTGGCCGATGAATTTCGGGACTGGTCCGCGACTTCGAAACACTCTGTGGATTCGATGCGCGAGAAACCGTTCTGATCAGTTCGCAGATGAATGATCAGGAATTCCGTATTACGAGTTATTTCCACCCCATCGGTGACCGATCGAAGATCCTGGAACGCGACTGTCTCTATCCGTTTGAAATACTTTTCGTGTTGGAAATATGCAAGCGCTTCCGGAAGACCATTGTGGAAAATCGGCGTGCCGCGCAAGTTGTCGGGCAGGTTGAGAATCATCAGGTGATCTCGCGTAGACGAATGAACCAGCTCATTCTGGATGCTTCGTGAGAGCTCGGCTGCCTGCCGCCATAATCTATTCGTCCGGTAAAGACTTACCGAATAAAAGCCCAGGATGCAGATCAAAATCAAAAGCCATAATCCTTTCCTGCGGATTAGTATCGCCGCCAGATAAGCGATTAGTAGACACGCAAAGACGGAAGGAAAGTAGAGGAACCTTTCGCCCCACGTTTCATACAAAGACAGTCTCAGGTTGATGACCGGCAGCAGTGAAACCAGGAATAAGCTTGCGAGAACGATCAAAAACCTGTTTCCCTCCCGGCGCTCTGCACGGCTGTACCACCGGCGCCGGAAGACAATTAAGGTTACGATCAGACCGGCGCAGGCCAGCGAGAACAGCATGAATACCCGGGACTGAAGTGGCTTAAAGAGGAAGCGAGAGAGTTGAAACGGCAACATCGGCAAGACCGATCTCACAGATGCCTCGAGCAAGCGATCTCGTAACCATCCGGGAGCGAAATTCAGATGCTGTTTGACCCCGTATCCTCCAATCAGAGAGCCCAGGAAACGAGATCGCACAGCGATGAAAACCAGGAGGATTGAAAAATAGATCGCGACGACCGAAACAAATCGCCAGAGACTCTTCGAATCCTTTCGCGCCTCAAACCGGGAAAGTCCCAGAATAATGACGAGGAAGGGCAGGCAGATCGCGGATTCCTTTGCCAACAGAGCCAGACTAAAAAACAAGAGTGAGCAAGCCAGTTGGGAAGCGCGCATGCAGCGAGCGTAACTAAGATAAGACAGCAGAGCAGCCAGACAGAAAAAGGTTGCAAGCACGTCGACTCGTCCAGAGATCCATGACACTGCTTCGGTGTGTGAAGGATGCAGCAGGAAAAGAGCACCAGCCGCTAATGAGATTCCTTGCCGGGTGACGGAAGGAAGCTTGAGATTCTCAAGCATCCGCAAAGACAAAGCGAAGACCGAGATTGAGTTCAACGAGTGAAATGCAATGTTGCTGAGATGAAAGCCGACCGGATTGAGTCCCCAGAGTTTGGTGTCAATCAGATAGCTAAGGATGAAAACGGGACGGAAGAAGCCGCCATGCTCTTTGCCCCAAACGACCGAAAGATCTCCGGCGAGGACTTTTCCAATCTGAGAAAAATCGTCTGAGATGAAATAGGAATTAAGGATGTTTGAGTAGGCGACGAAACCGGCCAGAATAAATAGACCCAGAACGACGAATTGGCGCGATGACCTCATCTTTAACTGGACTGAGTATCAGAGGGAACCAGCGGACCTCGATGCGGTCGCAGAGACTGTTGCGCCCAGAGCGTCGGCCAATTGTGCCAAATCCGATATTGGCACATCGCGCTAGTCCTTCAACTTCAACCGTCGGCTTAAAAGATAATCTATTGCGAAGCGATCGTCTCTGCGCGGCAGCAGCAAGACAAATAGCACCAGCGCCAGCCGGGGAATAACGTGAGTGTGAAATTCGTAAAGCGGCTCTTTCAGCAGATGTCCAAAGGTTACGATAGCCAGGACGAAACCCAGCGCTACCAACGCCTCACGAGTGCGCAGCCCCAGGATTACCAGCCCTCCGGCGATCAGCTCGATGAAAGGAATGACGACGCCAACGGCCCAGAGCGACCACACGGGTAAGAAGGTGTCGGCAAAGGGCAGGAAATATTTTCGCGCGTGCTCGAGCGGGCCCAACTGAAAAACTTTCCAAACACCGGCCATGAAAAAGATCAGCCCAACGACAAGTCGCGCGAAAAGCAAAGCCCAACTACGATCCAGATTGCGTTCCTCGTCAGGATTCATTTTGGAACTCGAGCTCAGACATTGGCCGCGAACAGCTTAATCGCAGCGGCGTCCTCTGACAATCTCACCATCTTCTCGAACTGGAAACCAAGTTTTTCCAGCAAACGAATCGAACTTTGGTTCTCGGGGTTGACCACCGCTACCACTCGGTTCAGTCCCAACTTCTCACGCGCAAAAGACAATACCCCGGACGCAGATTCCAGCGCATATCCCATTGACCAGAACTCGGGCAGTAAAGCATATCCGATATCGACGTCTTCCAGCACTTCACGCTTCAGCAAACCGCAAATGCCGATGTGTGTTCCCGCGTCTTTCGTCTCGACCATCCAAAGCCCAAAGCCGTGCGTTTCGTAACTCGCCACCGGTCCGTTCAGAATATACGCCCGTGCTTCTTCAATAGTGCGAACATTCCTGTCGCCAATATTCTGAATGAAGGAAGGCTCGTTCAGCAGCCTCAAAATAAAGCCGGCGTCATCGACAGACAGTCGACGCAGACACAATCTGTGCGTTTCCAGAACCATCAAGATCGTCGCTCAACTAAGTGACTTTCGCCACAACGTCGATTCCATCATTCAGGGGTGGCGTGTTTCATTTTACTTCGCTTCAATCCAAACCACTGAAAGCCTTTCGCTGGATGGCCGTTCATGGTCTGGATATTAATGTGGTCCAGCGCGAGTGGGTCAAAGTCCCGCGTGAGCGTCTCGATCCAACGGGGATCATGATGCCGAACAGTGACTCCTTCCGGCAGATCGAATACGCCGTATGTCCCATACTTTGGCTCGTCGCGAATATATCGCTCCCTGTTTCGCTCGTCGGTTTGGAGCCAGAGGTCGCTTATGTAGAAGAGGCCACCGAGCCGTAGGACACGCGCGACTTCTTCAACTATGTCCCGTTGTCCCTGATTTGTCGGCACGCAAGTAAGGACTGTGAACAGCAGGGTCGCGTCTACTGAAGCACCGGCCAGGGGAAGTTGTGGC
>Ga0209648_10000583_pt1 | contig 28121 bp, 21 predicted proteins | sample GraSoi2013_115cm_FD_185830 | JGI IMG/M metagenome (GOLD analysis project Ga0209648, IMG submission 185830) | Grasslands soil microbial communities from the Angelo Coastal Reserve, California, USA - Sample 9_17_2013_115cm (SPAdes) (version 2) | ecosystem: Environmental > Terrestrial > Soil >...
CATTCAAAAGAAAGGAGCTTACATAGCTTTCCGTAGACTTCGGGGAACACCGAGGAACAACGGAAAATCGAGGGTGGCTTGCCTCTGGATCAGCATATCGGGGTTCGAATCCCTGGGGGGCAGCCAATCCTTTGAATCACTTACAGAGATTTCCTTTTCTAACTCAGTTCCAGGTTGCGCGGGGGTTGCGTTTGGTTGCGGGCTTTTTTACGGCGTCAAGGCGGTCTACGTTGGCGATGTCTGCGCCTGGTACTAGATGCCCATAGCAATCCACGGTGATCTGAATGGAACTGTGGCCCATCTGGTCACGCACGTACACAAGCGAAGCGCCAGCCTGAATCAGTAGGCTCCCGAACGTGTGCCGGAGGTCGTGAAAGCGAAACCTTCGAAGGCCGGCGGCCGTAAGCGCTGGTTCCATGTACCGCCGGGCGATGTTGTCAGGTTTGATTACCGTTCCGGCCTGGCTGGGGAATACCAACTCGTCGGCTATGCTTTCCTTGCCGATCTGGAATGCTGCGAGTAGTCGGGCCTCGCGCAGCGCCAGCAGGACCGCCCGCAATTCTTTGGACAGGTCTACTCGCCGGGGTTTGCCATTCTTAGGGGTGATGAATTGGCCGTGACTCCAATTGCGTTGCACTAGGATGTAACGCGGGTCGTCCGCCGTGGCGCCGAAATTTATATCTCCCCACTGCAGGGCGAGCAGTTCCCCTTTTCGCAGTCCGGCGCGGAGCGCTGTTAGAAAAAGCGGGTGGTAGTCGGGGCAAACTTCGAGCGATGCCGCAAGGAATTTCTCAGCATCTTCCCGGGTCATTGACTCCGCTTTGTGCGCTGGCTTTTCGGTCTTTGTGAGTTTGCCCAGCCGGGCCGCTGGGTTGCGATCTATCACACCGTCTTCGATGCCCGCGTTAAAGATTACGCGCATTGCGCTGAGAATCAGTCTCACGGAGTTGCGCGCCAGCTTGCCCGAAGCCTTGCCCGCTAGAAATTCCTTTACTTGCTCACGGCGAATTGCGCCCAGATGAGAGGATCCAAAAACCGGGAAGACGTGCACGCGCAACAATCCCTCATAACTTCGGTAGCTGGAAGGCTTCAACCGTCTCATGGCCGACGCCAAGCGCCGCAAGTTTGATGTCGTGCTCTGCTGGAAGCTTGACCGCTTCGCCCGTTCGCTTCGCTTCCTTGTAAATTCCCTGGCTGAATTTGAATCGTTGGGCGTTGCCTTCGTCTCGCTCCGCGAAAACCTGGACCTAAGTACGCCCTCGGGTCGTTTGATGTTTCAACTAATCGCCGCTATGGGCGAGTTTGAACGCTCCCTAATCCGCGAGCGAGTGCAGGCCGGGCTCCGTCACGCAAAGGCCAAGGGCCAGCGCCTCGGTCGTCCGACTGTCGCGGTAGACATTGCCGAAGTACGCGAGCTACGCGCAGCCGGTGAAAGCTGGAGCGCCATCGCACAGCAACTCAAGGTGGGAGTGGGGACCATCTACCGGGCCATGCGTGACACCTCCCAGAACAGAAACAGGGCTCCGCAAGTTTAAGCAAAACTCTTCCTCACGGCACATTCACCAGATAGCCCGACAGCAGCATGGAAAAGGTAACGTTTCCGGCATTGGAGGTCGCATATCCCGTAAACGAGACACTGCTCCCAGCGTCAGCGTATAGTCGCACCTGATGCTCGGCGAGCGCAGTGCCGTTGGCGAGTTTAGGACCGGGAGCAAACAGCCAAGGCTGACCGAAGCCAGTGACTATGGGAATCAGTTGATAGACCAAGGTAGTGCTGGCACTTTCGACCGAACTGAATTGCAGGTACTCAATCACAAGTCTTTTACCCGCCGGGACGGCAAACGAAGCCGTGCAAAAGCCCGCGCCTGCTGCGGGCGAGGTACAGGTTAGCCCTTGAAGAAACGGCTGCCGCGCCGGGTTGTCGAGGTTTTTGATCAGGACACCGGTAGTGTTCGAAGGTCCGGCAGTTCCCACCGGGCTGGTCACCGCAACATTCGGAGTGCCGGTAATGGTCGCGTTGACGTTGGGCGTTCCCGTGATGGTGGCGTTGACCGAGGGCGTGCCACTGACGGTCACCGGCACCGTGCCGGTAACGTTGACCGTGGGCGTGTTCGTCACCGTGGTTGGAACCGGATTGTTGTTGGCATTCTGCACTGTCACGGTACGGAACTGGGCGAAGCTGAAGGTGGAGAGCAGAACCAAAACTGTAGCTGCACTAAGGCCAAGGCGTATTATCCGCATGGGTAGTTCTCCTTTTTCGATGGGGGTAACCCGAGACCGCATTGTAGGCTACAGGCGGTAAATTGGAACCATCTTTTCGCGCGTCCCGCGCCGTAGCCCTCGCAGTGAGCCATCCGGACACGATCTGAGCATTTGGCTTGAGCCGCTGCAGCAGCCCCTTATAACGCGCCCTGGGAGCGCAGATTCAGAAAAGCACGCAATTCTGAAACACCGTTTTCTCAGGGCGTTTTTCCTGCCTGTAAGTTGCTGATTCCGCTTATACGGAAACGGGAGCCCGCGGGCTTTCAGCAAACATATGTAAATCGAATCTGGCAAACTGCGGTTTGGGTCGCAGCAAAGAGGCATATTCAGTGCATGGAAATAGCGCTGAAAAAATCCCATTCAGAATTGCGTGGGTTTCTGAATATGGCCTTGAACCTTAACATTCTTTAACATTTTGCGGGGGCCGTTTTCCACTAAGAGATTGCCGACCATCGGCATTAGATTGCCGTCCGGTGATCATTTTGGGTTGCGCCTGGGTTGCGTGATTTTCCGCAACCTGCCGCGCTGTGCCGGGCTAAGTGATTGACTCCCTTTGTTTTCAAGGGGCGGATTATAACTCTGGATCAGCATATCGGGGTTCGAATCCCTGGGGGGCAGCCAAATAAAAATCAATAACTTACTTCTAAATTGGCCCGCACGGAAAGCACTCTGTCCGCATTTACTGGGGGTAACCGCTCTCGGGCGGAGGAGTAGCTGACCGCTCCAAGGGCTTGTCAGCTTTGGTTTCCTGCCGGGTCCTGGACCCTGCCCTTCCACTTGCCGCCGCGGCCCGTCCAGAATTTGAAGGCGGAGTGGAAGGTCGCTCCCATATAGAAGACCGCAATCGCGGGCAGAGCTGCGGCCCACAGCGGACTCAGGCGATAGAGGCGAACCGTCGGAAGAAAACATATGGCCATCAGCACCCATGCGGCGGCTCCGAGGAGCGCCGGAACCAACTGTCGGCTAAATAACAGCAATGCCGGCGGCACAAGATAGGCGATGCCTAGTCCCAGAAGCGACAGCAGAAGCAGCAGGTTCGAATGCTGCAACTGGTTAAAGGCGGTGCGAGAGATCATCCGCCCGATCGCAGCCAACGAGCTGTAAGAGCGAAGGCTGCAGGTTGCGGTGGAAAGGCCGAGCCACACTTTTCCGTCGCTCTGCTTGACTCTGCGGGCCAGAGCGCAATCATCAATGATTTGCCCGCGAATGGATTCGATGCCGCCGGCACGCTCCAACGCTTCCGGGCGGATGAGAATGCTGCCGCCGGCAGCGCCTGCCGTCTTGCGCCGGGGATTGGCGATCCAGGCTGGCGGGTAAAGCTTGAGGAAGAAAAAGACGAAAGCCGGAATCAGCATCCGTTCGGCCAGCGTCTGGCACTGGAGCCGTACCATGCAGGAAGCCAGATCGTAACTGCCGGCCTGGGCAACTGCCGCCAGCGTGGCGACGCTATCCGGGGCGTGTTCGATGTCGGCGTCGGTGAGCAGGAAAAAGTCCGGATTCAGCGCGCGCGCCTGCTGCACTCCCTGCTCGACCGCCCAAAGTTTTCCCGACCAGCCAGGAACCAGTGGACGGCCCTCGATCACGGTGAGCATCTCAGACTTCCCTGCCGTCTGGGCGGCTTCGCTCGCAGCCTGCGCCGTCGAGTCGCTGCTGGCATCGTCGACGAGAAAGATATGGAGAGAATGGCCGCCGACTTGATGCAGCAACGAGGTAACGCAACAGCCCACGACGTCGGCTTCGTCACGCGCGGGAATGATCACGGCGATGCGCAAGGACGCTGCTCTGACCAGCGGCGATTGGGCCACGATCTTGCCGGTCCGCCAGAAATTTCCGTGTGCAGCAAAAAGATAAAGCCAGGTCAGCAGGCTCAGGACTCCAGCGATGGTCAGCATTGCGGCTATTGTACGACGTGGCAGTTGGCCCGCAGACGGGGGGCGCCGAGCGTGGCGTCAGAAGCTGGCCAATGCTCCGGGCAGCCAATTCTTGGCTTAAATTTCGCCTTCGGCGGCTTCGCCGCTTCCCTCTTTGCTTTTAACGCGAACGACAACAATTTTGGAAAATCCTTCTTCAAACGTCGGCGGCCTCAGCTTCGACGACATGCGCCGCATGATGTCTTCCGAGACCATGCGCTCGCGTTTGCGGTTGCGTTCCAGGCAGACCTCGACCGGCACGTCAAAAAATACGGCCTGCACCTCGTAGCCGAGTTGGCGCGCCATCTGTATCCATTGCCGGCGCTCATGCGGAGAGAGATTGGTGGCATCCACGTAGTTCCACGGCATGCGCGCGATCAGGCGGGCGCGCAAGAGCGAGCGCAGGGTTGAGAACACCAGGCTCTGATAGCGCTGCTCGGTAATATCATCAAAAAGGATGGTGCGCAGCATATCGCTCGAAAGCGGGGTGACACCACGCCGCTTGAACCAGGTGGTTTTGCCCGATCCGGGTAATCCGATGGCCAATACGACCACGCCTTTAAGAGCGCGGGGGGCCTTTTGCGGCGGACGTCCCGTAGCCTGCCCCGGCGGCGCGGGCGGCAACATAGGCTCCTCCGGCTGCGTCTCCATATGGAACTTACGTCTATGGATGTCAGGCTCGGGTCTATGGATATCAGGCTCGTGCTCTTCTCTCGCAGCACCGGCGTCATCATCCTGTAGATATGAAGGTTGTATTGCGCTTTGCCCCGGACCCAGCGGCTGGCCCACCCGGCCCGTGGACTCTGAATCCTGAGCTGCGGGGGAGGCAGGCTTCTTTTTGCTACGGCGGAAACGGTTCCATTTGCCCATGTAGGCCTTGTGTAACACAAAACCGTCTCGTTGGGCAATCCATTCTCTGCGGGAGTCCCAGCTCTGTAAACTTGAAAATCCGCTGAAAACTCAAGCTTTAAGTTTGGGCTGCCTTGCTCATCCCTTCCCCGCAAGAAGCGAAGCCATGCTCCACAGACAACAGGCAGCTAGTAACTTTCTAAAAACAGTTTTCTCTCTCATGTCTGTGATTTAAATCACTTGTTGGGATTCCTCCACGTCACGGCTGCGAACGGTTTTTCCAACAGGGCCCGGCATGTTAGGATTGAAGGTTTCAAACACTACATTTTCATTAACCTATTGAGTCTTTACTTTCCCGGGAGGAAGAATGGCAATTAAAGTTGGAATTAACGGCTTCGGCCGCATTGGACGCAATATTCTGCGTACGGCCCTGCAAGACAAGAACCTGGAATTCGTGGCGGTCAACGACCTTACCGATCCGCGCACGCTGGCGCACCTGCTGAAATATGATTCCATCCTCGGCAACTTGAAGAATGACATTAAGGCCGAAAGCGACAGCATCAGCGTTGACGGCCGCAAGATCCGCGTATTTGCGGAAAAAGACCCGGCCAAGCTGGATTGGGCCTCCGTAGGCGCCCAGGTGGTAGTGGAATCCACCGGCCGATTCACCAACGCCGAGGATGCCCGCAAGCACCTGCGCGGCCCGGTGAAGAAAGTCATTATCTCGGCCCCGGCAACCAACGAAGACATCACCATTGTGATGGGCGTCAATGAAAGCGCCTACGATCCGGCCAAGCACCACGTGCTTTCCAATGCCTCGTGCACTACGAACTGCCTCGCTCCGGTGACGAAGGTCGTACACGACAACTTCAAGATCAAGAACGGCACCATGACCACGATCCACTCGTATACGAACGACCAGGTGATCCTCGATTTCCCGCACAAAGACCTGCGGCGCGCACGGGCGGCGGCGCTCTCGATGATCCCAACCAGCACGGGCGCAGCCAAGGCCATCTATCTGGTGATCCCCGAGATGAAAGGCAAGCTTGATGGATTTGCCATGCGCGTGCCCACTCCTAACGTCTCAGTCGTGGACCTGGTTGTGTTCGTGGAGAAGAAGACCTCGGTGGAAGAAGTCAACGCGGCGTTGAAGCAGGCTTCTGAGGCCGGTCCGCTGAAGGGATACCTGGGGTACGAGACGGCGGAGTTGGTTTCCTCGGACTACAAGGGCGACTCGCGCTCCTCGATCGTGGATGCTCCCATGACGCGCGTGGTAGATGGCAGTTGCGTCAAAGTCATCGCGTGGTACGACAACGAGTGGGGATACTCGTGCCGGGTGCGCGATTTGATCAATTACATCGGCGCAAAAGGAATCTAACCACAAAGGACACGAAGTACAACAAAGGACAAAAGAAGAATCGGGCAATCAGTCCATCTTTAGATTGCCTTTCTTGTGTTCCTTTGTGTGATCCTTTGTGTCCTTCGTGTTTAAACAAATTTATGGCAAAACTTTCGATCAAAGACCTGAACCTGGAAAACAAGCGTGTATTTGTGCGGGTGGATTTCAACGTGCCCCTTTCTGAAGACGGCCGCGTCACCGACGACACTCGCATCGTTGAAACCCTGCCCACCATTGAGTATGCGGTGAAGCACAAGGCCAAAGTGATTCTGGCTTCGCACCTGGGACGTCCCAAGGGCAAACCCAATCCGAAGATGAGCCTGAAGGCGGTGGCCGAGCGCTTGCGGATGCTGCTGGACCATGACCTCGGTCCGAGTGAGAACGTTGGGTTTTGTCCGGATTGCGTCGGCGCTGAAGCCCGAGAGATGGCCGGCAAGTTGGGCGCCGGGCACATCCTGCTGCTGGAAAATCTTCGCTTCCATGCCGAAGAGGAGGCCAACGATCCGGCCTTCGCCAAAGAGCTGGCCAGCCTGGCGGATTATTACGTCAATGACGCGTTCGGCTCGGCACATCGGGCGCACGCTTCCACGGAAGGGATTACGAAGTTTGTGCAAAAATCCGCCGCCGGCTTCCTCATGGAAAAAGAGCTGGAATACATGGGCCGCGCATTGCAGAATCCGCAACGTCCGTTTGTCGCCATCCTCGGTGGGGCCAAGGTTTCCGACAAAATTGGCGTGATCCAAAACCTGCTGACCAAGGTTGACGCCCTGCTCATTGGCGGCGCCATGGCCTACACCTTCTTCAAGGCCAGCGGGCGGCAGGTGGGGAAATCCCTGGTGGAAGATGACAAGCTTGAGCTGGCGAAGCAGTTGCTGGAGCAGACGAAGTCAAAGAACATCAAATTGCTTTTGCCAGTGGATGACGTCATTGCGCCCAAGATCGAAGCCGGCGCGAAAACCTCTACGCTCGCCGCCTCGCAGCCTATTCCCGCCGACCAGATGGGGCTCGATATCGGCCCACAGACGGCAAAGCTCTACGCCGATGAGATTGCGAAGGCCAAGACCATCGTCTGGAACGGGCCGATGGGGGTTTTTGAAACCCATCCGTTCGATTTCGGCACGATTGCTGTAGCCAAAGCAGTTGCCGGAAATGCCGACGCAACCTCCATCGTGGGCGGAGGCGATTCGGTGGCCGCCGTGCATGCGGCCGGCGTAAGCAGTAAGATTACGCACATCTCCACCGGTGGCGGCGCTTCTCTGGAATTTCTGGAAGGCAAGAAGCTGCCGGGGGTCGAGGCGCTGACCGACAAGTAGGCCCCGTACATAATCGTGCAGGAAAACCGAGTGCGCATTGTTGTGCCGCCTGGGAAAACAACATTCCTGGTGCGCGGAGATATTACGCTCTCAAAGACGGATGCCATCGTGAACGCCGCCAACTCATCACTTATGGGCGGGGGCGGCGTGGATGGGGCGATTCACCGCGCCGGCGGGCCGGCGATTCTGGAAGAGTGCAGGAAGATCCGCAGCACGCAGGGTTCCTTGCCGACCGGCAAAGCCGTAGCGACAACCGGCGGCAAACTGACAGCGCGCTACGTGATTCACACAGTTGGCCCGGTATGGAATGGCGGCAATCGGGGTGAAGCTAATCTATTGGAAAGCTGTTACTGCGAATCGCTCTTGCTGGCCGAAAAGCTAGGGTTGCGAACCGTTGCATTTCCATCGATTTCGACCGGAGCTTTTGGCTATCCGGTAGAAGAGGCGGCGGCGGTTGCTCTGCGGGCCGTGGTAGAGACCTTGCAGCAGCTCAATTCAGTTGCGGAGGTGCATTTTGTTCTATTCGACGAATTTACGCTGGAAGTTTACCGCAGCGCTGCACGCCAGCTTTGGTCCTCAGGTAAGTTTCCCGTGATCAGGATCGATAGTTAGAAATCTTCTGAATGAACCCTTTATGAACCGAAAAAAACTGATTGCTGCCAACTGGAAGATGTACAAGACACCCACACAGGCCGAGGCTTTTGTCGGCGCCTTCTTGCCGCAGGTTTACGGGCACACGCGGGATGAAATTGTACTCTGCCCACCTTATGTTTGTATCCCCACGGTTGCCGAGTTGGTACGCGATACCAACGTCGGCGTGGGCGCGCAGAACATGTTTTGGGAAAAAGAAGGGGCCTACACCGGAGAGATATCCGCCGCTATGTTGCTGGCAGTGGGCTGCAGCCACGTCATTCTTGGGCACTCTGAGCGGCGACAGTATTTCGGCGAAACCGATGACATGGTCAATCGCAGACTCAAAGCAGCACTCGCTGCCGGGCTTACGGCCATCGTCTGCATTGGCGAAGTGCTGCAGGAGCGCGAAGCCGGCATCACAGATGAAGTCTTACGCCGCCAATGCGAAAATGCGCTACGGGAAATTTCAGGCGACCAAGTCGTCAAATTTACCATCGCCTACGAACCGGTGTGGGCCATCGGAACAGGAAAGACGGCAACGCCGCAGATCGCAGCCGATGCGCATCGCGTGATCCGCCAGCAGGCCGCCTTGGCCCTGGGAGACGCTGCCGCCCAAAAGCTGCGCATCCTGTACGGCGGAAGCATCAAGCCGGAGAACGCCAAAGCGCTGATGTCGCAGGAAGAGATTGACGGCGGGCTGGTAGGCGGTGCGAGTCTCGACCCGGCGTCGTTTGCCGCGATTGTGAAGTGGTAAAAAAACAGCTTCGAGTTTCAGGTTTCGAGCTTCAAGTTGGAGTTCCCAAGAGGGTCAAAGTTCGCCCCTAAGCCCCTGCTATAATAATTGTTTGGTTAAAGAACCAAAGACATCTGCGGAAGTGGTGGAACTGGCAGACACACCATCTTGAGGGGGTGGCGCCGAAAGGCGTGGGGGTTCAAATCCCCCCTTCCGCACCATAAAATTTCAGAGTAAAGGTTCAAGAAACTATGCTTGCTATTCTGGTTTTGGTCGTACACGTATTTGTTTGTCTTTTTCTGATTATCGTCGTGCTTCTGCAAAGCGCGCAGAGCGGTGACCTGGCGGCAGCGTTTGGCGGTCAAGGCAGCCAGACTGCATTCGGACCGCGCGGAGCGGCCACGCTCATGACCAAGCTGACCACATGGTGCGCCATCATCTTCGTGCTGACTTCCATCACGCTTTCCATCATGGGCGGCAAGAAGATTGGCGGCGGCGGGTCTGTGCTCTCAGGCCAGAAGCCCGCTACCCAGCAATCGCCGCCGGCAAAGAAGTAGTGTTCCAGAGTTTTTCAAAAATCGCGGGCCGAGTGCCTGCGATTTTTTATTGCACGCTCAATCAGGCAATCGAGAGCTGCTTATGATCCATGAAATTTTCCCAGTAGGACCGTTGCAGTGCAATTGCTCCATTGTGGGCGATGAAACCACGCACGAGGCCATGGTCATTGATCCGGGAGATGAGATTGGGCGAATCCTTGAGATCGTGAAACGGCACAATCTCACCGTCAAGCAAATTGTGGTAACGCATGCGCACATTGACCATGTGGGCGGAGCGATGAAGCTCAAGCAGGCGACCGGCGCGCCCATCTTGTTAAACCAGAATGATTCTACCCTGCTCAAAATGCTGGATATACAGGCCGCATGGGTGGGCATGGCTGTACCCGAGAAAGTCCACATTGACCAGAATCTCGCCGATGGGGATTCGCTCAAAACGGGAAGCTTGGCCGCGACTGTGCTGCACACTCCCGGACACACCGAGGGCAGCGTTTGTCTCTATTTCGCGGAAGAGAAAAAGCTGATTGCAGGTGACACGCTGTTTGCCGGCAGCATTGGACGCACCGATCTTCCCGGCGGCTCATTCCAGAAAATCATGAATTCCCTGCACCACCGCGTTCTGGCTTTGCCCGATGAAACGCTCGTTGTTCCCGGACACGGCTCGCTCACGACAATTGGCAAAGAGCGGGAAAGCAATCCGTTTTTGCAGAAATAGGTTTAACCACAGAGGACACAAAGGAACATAGAGCGGTTGTGTTCAGCCGAGTCTACGGAGTTTCATCAGCTTCCGGCTAAAATTGGGCTAACTCGTGCTCTTGAAGACCTGGATGATCTTGGGAGAGACCATCTTTTCCGGAGGGTTGAAACCTTGGGTCTTCTTGGCCATGCGGAAGTCGGCTTCAGCGTCGGAGTAGAGTTTCTTCTGGTCGGGCTTTTCGCCCCCCAGGTAGTAGCGGGTAAGCTTGGAGGCGGCCCGATAGAAATAAGCGAGCGCTGATTTCCCTCCATTCAACTCAATGTAATCTTTAATATGGACTTCAGCATCTTCGTATGCGCCTTTATAGAATTCTCCGATGCCATTGGCCAGCATTCTGTCGGCATCGGCGCTGGCAACCGCGTTGGAATCTTTGGGTAGCGACTCGAGTCCAGCTTTGGCTGCCGCGTTGGCGGGATTTTCCGACAGAATTGCCATGTACTTTCCCTTGGCAGTACCGATGTCACCTTTTTTCTTTGCGGCATCCGCGTCGCGCATCAATTTATCAATATCAAGCTTGGGCCGGGAAGGCTCCACGATAGCAGCAACAACGTGGTTTACCGGAGGATTGTTATTGGCCGGCGTCGGCGTGCTCACAGGAGTGTTCTCGCTCGTCATGAGCGACCGCATTTGGGAAATCTTGCTCTGCGGATTGCCGGGGCCATCCGCTTTAATGCTGGCGGCCTGGGTGTAACCATCGATCGCGCTTTTGTAATCTTTGCTGTTCGCGTGGTTGTCGCCATCCTGCATGGCTTGGTTGTACTGCTGGATCTTATTGAGATAGGACTGGGCGTCAGGCTGACGCTTACCGGAAATCTGGCCAAACAGGCCCTGCGCGGTGCCGAAGTTATTGCCGTTATAAGCCTGCACCGCCTGATCGAATTTGGCGTTCATCGCGGCATCATTGTTGTTCTGAGCAGCGGCGGCGCGGGCAGCAGCATCTTTGCGCGCCTGGGGGATTCTTGAATTCAGATAACTTTGCGCATCCGAGAGATATTGGCCGCTGCGAATGTTGCGGAATTTCTGCTCCGCCTGGTCGTAATCCCCGGCATCGAATGCTTTCACGCCATCGGAGTACCTGCCTTCGTTTCGTCCTTCTTCTTTCAGCAGTTCAGTCTTGATGTTGTCGCAGTTCTGCTTGGCATCTTTATAGCTTGGGTCCTCTTTAGCGACCGAGCAGTAAAGCTTCATGGCCTGCTCGTTTTGCCCAGCGGCTGCGGCTGCCTGTGCGGCCTTGTAGTCGTCGTCTTTTTTGCTGGCCCAGGCGGGCAGGCAAAGGCTGAGCGCGAGTGCGCTGCAAAGAGCATACCGACATACGCGATTAATTGGATTGCAGAATTTGGTCAACATCTATTTTCTCGAAAACCGGAGTGTACGTACCCGGCGCATCATTGGTTACATTGATCTTTTCCGACTGCTCTTCCCCATTCGGGCCGGCGACCACCACAGTGTATTCGCCCGGACCCACAGGGACACGAATCGGCGTAGGCTGGTTTACCTGAATGACGTTTCCCGCACTCGAGGTCACGGTCTTCACCGTGCCCCAAGGCACACCATTAATTTCAATATAGCTGCTGGGCGCCGAAGGCGCGACGATCTTGTTCTCGTAGAACCAGTAGCCACCAACACCCGCCGCTAACAATACAATCACTAAAACAATCATCCCCACCGGCGATTTCTTGGGCGGAGGAGCCACCTGGCGTTGTGGCGCCATGGTTGGCACACGCTGCGCTTGGGGGTGAGCTGCACGCGCCGTGGCTGGACCGGCGATTACTTCCGTCGAGCCGGAAACCATGGTCGCCTGGTTATCCGACCCGGCGACAATAGTCTTGCCCAGATCGGCTTCCTTCTGGAGCCGATCGGCGCCTGCGGAGGCGTCTTTCTTTAACGTCTCAAACTGTTTTTGCAGTTCGGGCGGAGCGGCTGTAACCAGCGCGCCCACCGATTCCAATTCTTTCAAAGCGGCAATGTACTGGCGGGCGAGCAGCAGTGTGCGCGCATCTTTGACGGCTTTATCAACTTTGGTCTTGGCTACTGCAACCCGTTTGGTCTCCAGATCAGTCACTGCCAGCTTGATTTCCGGAGCATCACCATAGGTCTTCTTGCAGGCTTCCAGAATGTTGCCGGTACCTATGAAGTCGTTCTTATCGAGTGAAGTCTTGGCTTTCTCGAGAACTCCCTTGATTCCCTTGATCTTGTCTTGTTCAGTGCGGGCCTTTTCGAGAGCAGCGGTGAATTCAGGCTTGCGGGCAAACGATTTTGGCTGCGACTCGAGGAAGGCGACAGCCTCATCCACTTTGCGGGTCTCAAGCAGCTTTTTGGCTCTGGCAATCGCGGTTTCAACCTTCTTATTGAAGTCCTCGATGCGCTGCCGGGCGTCGGTCAAAAGCACGCGCAGCTCTTCGTTATTAGGGGCTTGTTTGGCGGCGGCTTCGAGCACCGAGACAGCCTGCTCATATTCCTCTTCGGCAAGCAGGTGTTGAGCTTCTTCAGCGGCGGCGTCCACTTTTTTGCGTTGGGTAAGAGCAGCAGCTTCCTCGCGCACAAGCTGCAATAGTTCCTGGATTTCGGCTGAGCCTTCGATTTCAGTCTGTGCAGTCTCCAGTACTTTGATCGAGGCCTCGTAGTCTTTTCGGCGGCGCGCCTCGTTGGCCTTCTGGATGTAATCGGTCTTGGTCTTTTCCGTCTTTTCCTGCTCGGCGCTCTCGCGCACGATAGCAAGCAGCGAACGCAGGCGGCTTTCGCCGGGAGCTTTTTGTGACGCTTTCTCCAAAGTTGCCAGGGCTTCGGCAGCTTTGCCCGCATCGAGCAGCTTGCGCGCGGCAGCCATCTGCTCTTCTACAAATTTCTTCTTCTCGCCGGCCTCGCGCTGCTTGTCGGTAAGCGCTTTGAGCTTCAGCAAACCGGGATCGTTGGCAAACTTCTGCAGCGCTAGCTCAACTTTGTCGCAAGCCGCCTGGTATTCCTCCCGCGAAAGAGCATCTTCAATTTCATTAGCAAATTTTTCCAGGTCTTTGCGGCGGGTCTCTTGTTCTCTTCCTGAAGAAGCCAGCTTCATGAGCGCGGCAATTTCAGGGCTGCCTGAGTCTATGCCTTCCGCTTTCTTCAGCACCTCAAACGCGGCTGTGAACTGGCGCGCGGAGATATCTTTGCGGGCCTCATCGAGCAGGCTTTGCAATTGTTTTTCCTTGCTCTTCTCCGAAACTTCTTTACTGATGGAAGTATGCAGGTTCCTAACCTGGGTATTGTCTGGATCGAGCGCCAGCGCCTCTTCCGCCGCCTGCAATGCAGTATCCAGGTCGCCGGAGTGCTGGGCAGATTCGGCCTTACGCAGCGCGGCGTCTAACTTTTCCTGGCGCTGCTTGGCGGCCAGCACCACGTCACGCAAATTGATCAGCTCGGTATTCGACTTGTCGAGTGTCAATGCCTGTTCGGCATAGGACAAGGCATCGGAATACATCTTGTGCGAAAGCGCCCCTTCTGCATTGGCCCGCAACTGCTTGATCTGCTCGCCGCGCACCTGGCGCTGCAGCCGCTGCTGTACTTCCTGCATCAGTTCCTTGGCGACGGCGTGCTGGGTATCAACCTTCAGAATAAGCTGCAGAATTTCCTTGGCCTTGGTCAGGTCGGCCTTCGCGATGGAGGTCTTGGCACGCTCCACATAGTCGCTGACCATGAGGCGTTTCAATTGCTCCTGCACACGGGAGAGATCAAAGGCAAAATCATCGGCCGTGGCGTAACGGTCTTCACGGTCCTTGGCCAGGGCTTTTTTCATGACCTCATCAAGGTCGGGCGGGTAATTCTGAATGTAATTCTTCAGCGGCGGCGGATCTTCATGGATGATCTTCAACAGTGTCGAAGCCGTATCTTTGCCATCAAACGGCAACGACCCGGTGAGCAACTCATACAGCATCACCCCGGCAGAGAAGATGTCGGCGCGGCCATCCACCACCTGGGCATTGATCTGCTCGGGTGACATGTAGCTGATGGTGCCGACCACCTGGCCGGTGCGCGTCATGGAATTGTCGCCGATGCGGGCAATGCCAAAATCCACCAGCTTGCAGTTGCCATCCTTAAGTACCATCAGGTTGGCAGGCTTGATGTCACGGTGGACGATGCCACGCTGATGAGCAAACGCCAACCCACTGCAGCACTGGATGATATAGCCAAGCTTCTCTACCATCGAGACGTCGCGCCGCGCTGCGATGATTTTGTCGAGGGGATCGCCCTCGAGGTATTCCATGACCAGGTAAGGGTTGCCCTCGTGGTCGCCCAACTCATAGATGATGACGATGTTGGGATGCTGCAGCATTCCCGTGGATTTGGCTTCACGGTAGAAACGCTTCAGCAGATCAGGATTTTCGGCGAAGGCGCCGGTCATCATTTTGATGGCAACCAGGCGCTCAATCAGGTTGTCCATGGCCTTGTAGACGACGCCCATGCCACCTTTGCCGATGATCTCTACAACGTCGTATTTCCCAATTTTTGTCAGTGTGTTCTGCGCCATCTACCCTTGGGTCCTTAACTCTGTGCCAGTGTTTTACTTCAAAAGCTAGTTACTGCATTATCTTCAGGAGCTGGCCTCCAGCAAGCACCATGGCTCCAACTGGAACGGGGGTCTTTCCCCGAACCTTAATAAATGTCCCGTTGCGGCTGCCTAAATCTTCCAGAAAATAGTTTTCCCCACGCTGATAAACCTTGGCGTGGGCCCGGCTCATGAATCCATCTTCGGGGAAGATGTAGGTCCCCTTGTTGCGTCCCCAGGTAATCTCCTCCTCCAGGAGCGGGAATCGCGCGGAATTATCGGCGCCTTGGACGGTCAACCGCACAAACTCAGCTACGGGCTCTTGGATCATGGTGGAAATATCCATCACACTGGTTCCGGTTGCGGCAGCAGCGGCCACTGCTTCGGACTTTTCGCGGAATAGCAAAAGCTGCTTGCCCATCAGTACCGCATCACCATCCTGAAGCGTATACGTGGCAATCAGGCGTACGAATACGCCCTTGCCGTCGCTCAAATCTTCTACCAGCAATTGTCCGTTCTCAATGTAAAAGCGGGCGTGCAGGGCCGCCAGGGTGGCATCGGTTGCGTACTGAAGATCGCCCTGGCTGCGGCCCAGGCTCAAGCGCCCTTCTTTCATCTCATAAAGCTCACCCGAGGTGCCGTCCTTCTTGATGTGCTGCAGCTTGAAATGTGGTGCTACTCGCGCCGCTTTGGGCGGCCCCATCATAATAGTGTGGGCAACCGGGGCGTGCGTTTCTTTCTTATTCTTATCCTTAGGCGCCCATTCGACCTCGTATAGGTCGCGGTCGCCCTCCTTGCCCTTGAGCGAAAAGCGCCCCAGGCTGAAGGTCTTGAACATATTCAGGGGCTTGATCTGCTCATACACCGAGTCGGAGATCACAATCTGTTCCGCTGACGCCACGCTCTCGACACGCGACGCTACATTGACTACGTCTCCAAAGACATCATTGGATTTTACGATTCCCTGCCCGTAGTTCAGGCCGATGCGGATAAATACGTGGTCCTGCTCGGGCTTAGGGGCGTTGAACTCAATCAACGCCTTTTGCATTTCGATCGAAGCCAGCACCGACTCTTTGCAATCTTCAAAGGTCGCCATGATGGCGTCGCCGATGGTCTTGACCACCCGGCCACCGTGCTTTTCGACGACTTGCCGCAGCGAGTCATTGCACTGATGAACCATCATCATGCCGGCCACATCGCCATATTTTTCAAAATAAGCGGTGGAACCTTTGATATCGGTGAACATCACCGTGATGGAGCGGCGAAATTTTTCCAACTCAGCCAGTAGCTGGTTGTTCCCACGCGATGCCTGGATGATTTGTGTAACGCTATTCGCTTGCATGTTTCCATTCACGGCTGCACTGCTGCTGCAGACCTGTTTTACCAGGGATGACACACCGACCCCTTCGCCTCGCAAAGGGGCCTTCTGCCAGACTTTGAGAGGCAGAAATTCGCATATTTTAGGGCCCAAACACCTCTCGTATGCTAGCCGGGGAGTGCCGCAACATTACAGCTATATGCGTGTAAGTTATCACGGAAAGCCCACCCTTATAAAGGTAATGTTCTCGATACTATAAACCCTAAAAGGCCTGCAAAGTCCCGTGCAGAACTGCTTTTGCACTCGATTGTCAAGTTTTGTCCCTTGGGTCGGTGTTTGTCTCAAGGTTTCGGACGATATGCAATTTCAGTATGCGAAATGACGATAAACGTTCTTTGCTTTGTATCAGGGTACGGATAGGTCCGCGCCCACAAAACTCAATAAATTCGTGGGCTTTAGAATTTGTGTGGGAACTCAATTGTGTGGGCGCCTGAAGGGCGAACAACCCCGAAGGGGTGACGTATTATAGCCCAGCGCTTCCAGCGCTGGGTGCCGTAGGAAAACGATTCAGAGTCCCGTAGGGACGACGCTATAGCGCAGCCAAAGTGATTTGAGCATCTGAAGAAGAGAATGCTAGTACATATCCCACAAAAAAACTGGGCACCCTCGTCAAGAGGATGCCCAAAACTCTGGTAGAACTGGTTGAGGTTAGAAGTGGAGTTTCACCGCGAACTGGGCCACTCGAGGGTCGGCAGCCTGGCCAACTCTAAAGGTGCCAAAACTAGAGTTGCCATTGATCTTGTCAAAGGCACTGATTTGATCGGTGCCGTTGACCGTTCCGGTACTGGTACTCTCTGGTGCAAAGTTGGGGTGATTAAAGACGTTGAAATACTCCACCCGGAATTGAAGCTTATATCGCTCGGTAATGTTGAAGTACTTGGAGGCCGACATATCCGAGTTCCACGTGCTTGGCAGACGAAGGAAATTCTTGCTGACATTACCGAACGTGCCCGGTCCTACGCCCCCTGGCGCGAATTGCCCGTTGACTTGGGCGGTCGTTAGAAACGCGGCCGGATTGAGCCAACTCTTGCACGCCACGGTCACGCCCGCACAGGCCGTCGAACTATAGCCACTGACACCGGGGATTATAGTTCCCCGATCGTTGCCGATGTTGGTTCCAGATACGTTGGTTCCTTGCAGAACCGTGATGGGCCGACCACTGGCTGCGGAAAAGACACCGCCGAGTTGCCAACCACCAAATACCTGATGCAATATCCCATTCGTCTTGAAGACATCAGGGACCTGCCAGACATAGGAGGTGGTGAAGACATGGGTGTGGTCAAAGCCCGACGGCCCGTAGTCGAAGCGGTGACGGTTTGGATTAGTAATGGGCAGCGTCGAGTACCCAGTGTCAAAGCCAGAGACGCCTTCCCCGAAGGGCAGGTCGTCCAGGCTTCTGGACCAGGTGTAATTACCCAGAATGGTGAGCCCTTTTGACATGCGCTTTTCTACGGAAAACTGGAGCGCATTATAGTTTGCGTTGATATCGTTGATATCCGCCTGCACGGTATTTGAGAACGTGTTCTGGGCGAACGTCTTGTTGCTCCCTACGTAAACCGTACAGTTTGCCAAGCCGGTTGCGGGCGCGCAAAGCGGGTTAAAGGGCTGCTGCGCACTTTTGAATCCCGGGTTTGAAAAGTTCAGGAACTGCGTCTCTAGAATGTGGATGCTATGCGAGCCAACGTATCCCGCGCGCGCCAGAACGTTCCAAGGTAATTGGTGCTCCAGGGTCAGGTTCCATTCATAAATGGTCGGCACCTTGTAATTGCCGCTGGGATCGTAGGTGACAGCAATCTCATTAAACGGCGGTTTGTAAGCGAAGTTTGTCGGTGCCGGAAATGGACTCGGGAACGTTGGATAAGAAGCAGCCTGCGCTCCGCTGCAGTGCAGGGTCGCCTGCGTGGCAGCCAGCGTGCATAGCGGATCGCTAAAGGAACCGGCCGTCGAACCAGGCTGCGGGTTGCTATTGTTGGCGGTAGAGAGTATGAACTGCGGACTGAAGGGCCACTCGTCCACAAAGCGGTTGCTCAGCATACCCATCACGCGGCTGTCGTAGAAGATGCCGACGCCGCCACGGAGACTGGTCTTGCCGTCGCCAAAAACGTCGTAAGCAAAGCCAACTCGAGGGGCCCAACCCTTGAGGTTGGCTCGGAGGGCATTCTTGGGCATTCCGGGATCGCTGGCAATGCCATTCTGACCCGAGAAGAATATGCCCGGAGGCGCATTGGGATAAACCTTCGACACAGTACCCGCTGCCATGGCAGTGAGATTGACCTGCGCCCAACGGTTTCCTTTATCACTCCAGGGAAAGGCCGGCTCCCAGCGCAGCCCAAGGTTCAAGGTCAGGCGTGGGGTAATGCGATAGTTATCCTGGACGTACAAGCCGAGAAAGGTGTTGCGGTTGGCCTTAAACTCTCCCGCGCCTTGCTGGAAAGCGAAGCCGTTGCCGGTACCGCTGCCATCAGACAGAATACCTGCCAGAAAGAGCTGATAGGTGGCAGCATTGGTAAAACCAGTGCCTCCCACAACTAACGGATTCGCCAGGTAATTATCTGAAACGCCAAACCCGAACAAGCCTGGTTGATTGAATTGATTGTTGAGATCCACTTGGCTCTTCTCAATCGAGCCCCCGAAGTGTATGTCGTGCTTCCCCCATTCGTAGCTTACGTCGTCGGCCCATGCGAAGTTGTTACGCACGAAGGCCGCCTGTGGATTATCTCCAAAGCTGAATCCACCCTGGACTCCAACACCTTGAATGGCGCTCGGCTTGGGCTGGAATGGGAGCGCCACCCCAAAGGCCGTCACATTGACTGCGTTGGGAGAAGGCCCTCTGTCGGCGACTTCCCGCGAGAAGCTCATGCGCGCGTCGTTGATGAAGCGGGGTGAGAAGATGTGGGTCTCGTGAATCAGGGCATTCTGCGCCGTGATATCGAAGGTGGCATCGGTATAAGCCGCGAGAAGCAGCGGATTGAAGACCGGCTTCTTGATGAAGCGGTCAAATTCGTAGCGAAGCGTCAGGTTATCATTCTTGCCGATGGTGTGATCAATCCTGCCCATTCCAGCATCAAAGCTCTCGCTGTCGGGCTTGGAGAAGGCAAAAGTTGGGTTTGAGCCTGCGGGTATGCCACCGGACAAGCTAAATTTCGCAGCCGAACCCAAGTACGCTCCGGTCGTAGGGTTGATTCCTAGCAGCGTCGCCACAGCGGGATCAATAACTCCTGGCGTCCCAAATGGCCCCTTCGTTAGAAAATTAGCGATGTCTATCTGTCCCGGCACTTTCTGGCTTCCTAACGCAAGGTTACGAAAATTCGTGCGCTGATACCCGGCAAAGAAATATGTCTTGTTGTGGAGAATCGGGCCGCCGATGGTGCCCCCAAACTGATTGCGCTTGACCGAGTCCTGCGCGGTTGGCGTGGCAAAGAAATTCTGGGCGTTGAAGGCAGGATTGCGGACGAATTCAAATAGATCGCCGTGGAAGCTGTTGGTGCCGGACTTGGTGACTACGTTCACCACGCCGCCGGCGTTTTCCCCATATTGCGCGCTATAGTTAGTGGTCTGCACGCTGAATTCCTGCAGGGCATCCGGAAACGGAAACGGCTGGTTCACGTTGGTGTACTCATCTATATAGTTGCCACCGTCAAGCTGGTAGCTGATCGTATTCTGGCGGGCACCGTTGACCGCGTAGGTCACCCCGCCGGGAAACGTCTTGGTCGCTCCCTGGTCTGCGCCCCCGTTGGGCGAGTTGACGGCGCCGGGCACCAATAATGTTAAGGTTGCCGCGTTGCGGCCGTTGAGAGGTAATTCCGAAATGCGCTCCTGCTCGATCACCTGCTTGATGGTCGGGGTCGAGACGTCAACCGCGAGTGCGCTCCCCGTCACCTCCACTACTTCGGTCGGGTTACCCACAGTAAGCTTTGCATTCAATGTAAGGGATTGATCCGCAAGCAATGTAACTTTTGTTTGTGTGAACGTGCGAAAGCCCGAGGCTTCCACGCTCACGGAGTATTCCGCCGGCCGAAGCGAGTTGATGACGTAATATCCTTGAGCATCGCTGGTGGCGGTGCGAATAAGCCCCGTACCGCTCTGCGTTGCTTTGACCTGGGCTGACGCAACCACGGCCCCTGTAGGGTCCGTAACCGTTCCGCCAATGCTGCCCTGGCCTTGTGCGTGTGAAAGCGCCGAAATGATACAAACCGCAACGACTGTTAAAAGAATTTTTTTCATACTCTCCTCCACTGTGAACTGACCCAAATTGATTTAGCGCAAACGAATTCTTGAGAGTCTTCGATTGGCGCTCGAGTTTTTCTGCAAGCCTTGCAATCTGCAGCAGAATCAGCAGCCAGGATTCAACAAGCCAACACCAACTCCCGCTCCCGGTTATAGGAGGCGAATTAGCATTGCCTTGTTTTGATCACACCACTGCCCCCTGCACAATATCCCTTTGGCCGGTGGTGTCAAGCTTAGATAAATAAACTGTATGTTTAGAAAAACTAATCAATGGATACCGCGCCCACGCTTCGGAGGGTGATATCAAACCATTGCTTCCTTAAGAAAATCAGGCCATCATTAGAGAGTATGTCCGCATTCAGGATGCGGCCTTGGAAAAGGTCTTTGAAAACTCGCGATAAATAGTTTTCCTGGGTTATAGCGATTCCACAATTACTGTATCCACTACCAGTGGAAGAGCGGGCCTTCTTTCAGGCCCGGGTTGAGATGCAAAAGAAATGGGCTTCAGCCCCCGGGTGCCGCGCGGATACCGATTTTCCATGAGCTTTCGCGGAACCATCATCCAACACAACTACTCCTCCACTAACCAACCCCTCCGTATGTCATTGATTTGTAGCGACTTACAACACTTGGACTGCTCGAAGCAATGGGGGGTGGGGAGTACTACTCCGAGATTCTGGTGATTTCCGCCAAAACTCTGGCCACCCCTTCGGCAAACTCCCGCTGTGGAGTAATCAGGCTCACGATTAAATGGCCCTCGCCGGGAAAGTCATAAAAATGACCGGGATGTACCAGCACAGAACGCGATTGCAACAACTGAATGGCCAGAACTTCATCGGAGCTGACGGCCGGCACACGCAGGATTGCATACCATCCGGCCTCGATTTGGAGCCGGCTGATTGCCGGGGAGTGCGCAAGCTGAGCGTCAAGTTCGCGCAAATTTTCAAGAATCCGCGCCAGCAGTTGCGGTTGCACTTGCTTGCGCTGCTCAAGAAGCACAGGAGCAGCAAGCTGCACCGGTGTGTTCATGGAAAGATATGTATCGGCTATGACCTCGAGCCGCCTCTCTGCGTTTTTCAGCAACTCCTCAGGGCCGCTGGCCACAATCCAGGCCAATTTCATTTGCGGCAGACAGGAAATCTTGGAGACCCCACTCAACGTAAAAGTTAAGGCGGCCTGATTGTGGGCCAACGAAATTCTTGGTCCCTGCGCATGAGCGTAATCCCAAAAGACCTCGTCCGCGATCAGGGCTAAATTTCGCTCTGCACATAATTCATTCAGCTTTTGCAGCTCGGGTTCATGAAGATACGAACCTGTGGGGTTATTGGGATGCACCACAATGACGGCCCGGGTGCGGGCATTGACAGCGGAGTGGCCCGCAGACAAATCAATATGCCATCCGTGGTCGTAAAAAAGAGCGTAGGGAACCAGGCGGACATCCTGAAGATCGGCAAGGAATTCAAAGAGAGGATAACTGGGTTGCGGAACCAGAACTTCGTCTCCGGGATCGCACAAGAGCCGAAACACAAAAGAATAGCCCTCACTGGTGCTGGTGGTAAGAATGATTCTTTCCGGATCAATGACAGATTTTTCGGCGTCGCGCTCGCGGTAATATTCCGCAACTGCATCGCGGGCGAGGAGCATCCCCTTCGGATCGGGATGGTATTCCAGCGCGCCTGGATGGTTGAATGCACTCAGTATTTGTGCCGAGTTCATTTCTAACCCGACCGCCGTCGGATTCGAGGCGGAAAGGTCGAGCAGTTCCCTTCCCGATTTACGATGCTGCTCAATAGCCTGGCTGAAGCGATTGGTCTCGAGGTTCCATTGGGTGCGTTGGGAAAACATGGGATGGACGAAATGTATCGTCTCGAAGCCCGCGGCGCAAGTAGCCTGTAGGTGGAAATAAACCAGGAGATGCAGAGGGCCGGAAAAGGCGGAATTGCGGAGGGCTTTACGTGGCCCTCCGCATTCCGGTTCAAGGTAAAAAAAGGACGCTACAGCGAACGCAGGAAGTTCAAAATGTCTTGCTTCTGCGACGGGCTGAGCTCATTGAATTCATAAATGACCCTGTTGGCTTCCGAACCGCACGACTGATTCACTGAGAAGGGTTCGAAGGCCTTGCCATTAGCGCGGAATTGCTGCAGGTCCGCCGTGGTCACGCAGACGTTGCCGGGAGTGAAGTGGGCCTCGATAGCCTGCAACAAGTCGTTGGTACGGCCATCATGCAGGAAGAACAATCGCTGGCCAACACCCCACAGCGGCGCCGTACGGAACTCATCGGGACCCGCCGCGCCCTGGTTCACGCCATCCGCCAAATTCGATCCCATGTGGTGGACGGCGAAATCAGAGAGAGGACTGTAGGTAACCTCCGACATGCCAGTGAACTGCGATTTGGTTGTCTTGAGTGTGTCGCTATGGCACAAAACGCAGCCAGTACTGCTGAACAACTTCTGGCCATTCAACTCCGAGGGCGTACTCGTGGTCGGGGTGGGCGGAGCTGTCAGGCGCATGAATATGGCGAAGTTGGTGACATCCGAGTTTGCACTACCCGTGTCGGAAGTGTTAGGAGGGGTTGGTGTGGTGTCTTCTGGTGTTGCGTTGAACACGCAATTGGGTACAGCGGCGCGTTCGTTGGGGAAGCCATCGTTCGAAACGCCCTGCTCCACGTTATAGGCTTCGGCGGTGAAGATCAGCAACGACTTGTTTTGGGCCTTCCACCCGAAACGGGTTACGGTCCCGTCATTGCCGCTTCGGTTCAGCTTGCCACCGATCCCCATCGCAGCTTTCACCGATTTGTTGGCAGCCAAGTTGGTCTCCAGTGCAGCGTCTGGAGTGTTCTCAACCAGACCAAGCCCGAATAGCGGCGTGGGAATGCGGAAGATCACGTTGTGGTTGGCAAGCTGCGTGGCGAAGTCAGGCTGTGCAAGAGTGCAACCGGGTGCATCCGAGCGGCCTGCGATGGTGTAGAGGCCGTGCACACCACCATCCAGTGCGGCAAAGGGATTGGCAGGGTTGGTGGAGATGAAGCGCGCCTCGCGCACCGGACCGTTGGCATTGACGAACGAGGGCACGGTGTTGGTCGCGCCATCCAGCTTAGCCAGCGCTACCTGTGGATTGGGCCGAGGATTGATCTTACTGGTGAAACCCGGGCTGGTGCCGCCAACTTCAGGCTCGGCATGACAGTGAGCGCAGCTGTTGCCGTTAAATGTTGGTCCCAGGCCGTTGCCGTTCTCGATAGTTCCCGACACCGACTGGACTTCATTGAAGGTATTCAGCGCCGTGGCAAACATCACCTTCTCGTCGGCGTTGAGAGTTGGGAACCCGCCACCGGCCCCTTTAGGACCACCACGCGGCCCAGGATCATGCTGGGCCTGCAGTATTCCCGTACAGAGAAACACGGTCAGGCACAGCGCTAATAGTTGCAGAATTTCTAGTTTTGTTGATTTTCGATGCTTCATTTCTAAAAGTTCCTCCTACTTCTCTTCGTTGGGTGCTTGTGTGGCCTGAGAGAGAGGACACACAGAGAGAGGTCACCCGCAAGAGGTCTTTCCCAGAAAAAAACAGGAACGGCCGCCTACGGAAAAGATTTAAGAAGGTGTTTCAAGTTCCTCCTTTACGGCATGCAAAGGCACACCGTTGTGCGGATAAACACACGGACCCTAAGCGTTGGTTGGCTCAACGTCCGATACGCCGTTTGAGAAAAAAGACAACTTTCTCGCGGAACTCAATTTTGGCCGAGGGATGAAGCAAGCCCCGCTGCTACCACATGGCTTGGGATTGCCGTTGTAAGGGTATTACTTCAGACCGATGTCTGATTTTTGGATCCAGACTTGCGACGCCAGCCCCTAAAAACGAGTCCTTAGAGTTGTTTGCTTCCGGCACCCCACAATTTGCCTGCTCCTGCCGGAAAGCACTTCCAGCTAAAACCGTTTAATCCAGCGTCTACTAGCCTTATACATCTACTGACATCAGCGTTTAGGAGCGCTAATCTATGCTATCGAGAAAAGCATGTCAATCGGTCTTTAGTAGTAAGTACAGTTCGAATTTGGGATAAGGACAGTTTGAGTCTTAGGTATGGGTGCAGTCGGAATTTAGGACGATACTTTCGTAATGAAGACAGTACTGATTTGTTAATGGAGCTATGAAACCTGGAACTGGTTCCACAAATAGTTTTCGGAAGTGCACAACTGGTAGCTTATAGCTTTTAGCCATGGATCAATTTTCCAGGTAGCCTTCAATCCAGTTTCTGATTTCGACCCGGCGTTTATCTTCAGGATCGAAGCGCACGCCAAGGGTGCCTTCGCCGACATCTATCCACGAGATGGCCACGTTGCAAGTGAGCCGGTCTGCGCCCGGCAGACTGAAGTAGATCTCTGCAGCACTACCTAGCTTGGCTGGCACTTTGGCCTGGAGAGACATGCCACCGCCACTTATCTCAACGCTGGTTCCAATGTAGCGATCATGTTCATATTCAATCTGCACCTCGGTAATCACGGGTACGCGCACATAACGGCGAAATTCATGCAAAACCAGCAAGTGGGTGGAGCGTACAGTCCTCAAAGCGCCCTGCCGGTCTAAGGGGTCTTTCATCATGACGTTGATGGCATACGAGGAGAACTGCCGCAAATCCTGGCCCGGCGTGTAGATGGCGTAGAGCATCATGCTGCGGTTCCTGGGAGATTGGCGCACCGCCGTCAGCAGAGCTTCACAGCCGGGCTGCAGGCGCAGAACAGCGGCATCATATTTTTCCTGATCAAAAATCTTGCCATCCTGCAAAGAGAGGCCCACGCTATGAATGCGGAACTGATTGAAACACTCACGAAGAATGGCGGCATTGTTATCATCGAGATTCACGAGTGCAGCACGGCATATGGCCTTTTTCTGGGTTATAAGCAAAGACTTCCCTCCTCATCTCTCTTGACGCGGTTACGCCCCAGAATTCGCATCTCACGAATGCCACGGGGTGCAATAGAAATCTGCGATTTCGCGTTTTAAACTTCGCCGGACTTTGTTTGCGACGTACGAACCATTTCTACGAAAACAATTTTGGGAAACGCACAAAGGTTTTGATACTACTTCACTCCACGGAGCGAATCAATAAATTTACAGTGACGTTTCATTTTAGGAAATAATCTTGATATTTTCCCAGTTTGGAACCGTTACGTCCCAAATTTTCATTAAACCTAAGGTTTTTGTACTACTGCTTGAACTTTTGCCTGGAATCCTGTCTCAGGTGTAGTCTTCCGGTCTCAGGACTTCGTCGCCGAGTACCTTATAGCTAAGTGCTAAGTTTCCAAATACTTCCGGATTCGCGCCCTCGTCGCTACTTACCCTGAGCTTGTGAGAAAATGCAGAAGAACCGCAATTATTACCTCTTGCCCGGGTGGCGAAACTGGCAGACGCACGGGACTTAAAATCCCGGGCCCCGAAAGGGGCGTGACGGTTCGATTCCGTCCCCGGGCACCAATCCAACCCCTTTGAGAGGGATTCAGTTAGATCCCTTGGGTTCAATCCATCCAGCAGTTCCGGCAAATCTTGCCGTTGCTGACTGATCCAGGGAGTTAGAACTTATCCGAGTCCAACCAAACATAAAACACTTACCTGGAATACTCCTGCAATTTGACTGCAAAATAAAGAAGCCCTCGCTGATGCGAGGGCTTCCGTCTACAACAATTTTCTGAAACTGTTTCTAGTATGGAGCGGCGAAGACGGCATTCTGCATAGTAATGTAGAGGTTCCCGTTCACAGAAGGATCCGCGGCAATTCCATGAACAATACTTAGACGGCCCGGCAGGGGGCCACCTGGATTGCCGGTAGGCATTGTCGGAGTGCCTATGATCGTGACCACTACGCCTGCAGGTGAAATCCTGCGAATGGTGTAATTGTTGACATCGGCGACATAGATATTGCCAGAGGGATCGACGGCCAGAGCACCAGGATTGTTGAACCTTGCTGCACCGCCTGTGCCATCGACGCTGCCCCGCAGACCGGCGGCACCGGCAAGGGTACTCACTACACCTGCAGGTGTGGTGATCTTGCGTATCGTGTGGTTGCCGCTATCGCCAACGTAAAGGTTCCCAGAAGCGTCTATGGCCAGGCCCGTCGGGAAGTTGAAATGAGCAGGGCTGTCACCTTTGCCGGGCACACCGGCAACTCCCGCCAGCGTACTCACTACACCCGCAGGCGTGATCATACGAATGGTGTCATTGTTGGTATCGGTGACGTAGACGTTTCCTAAAGTATCCACGGCGATGCCTTGAGGTCCGTCGAAAAGAGCGCCGGGGCTATCGTTGCTGCCCGGCATACCAGTAGTTCCTGCCAGGATGGTCAGCACACCTGCGGGTGTGATCTCGTCTATCGTGTCATTATTGGTGTCTGCTACGTAGACGTTTCCTGAGGTGTCAACGGCCACGCTATACGGTCCGTTGAACTGCGCGGGCAGGCCGGTGCTGCTGTCTATCAGAGTGGTCACCAAAGCAGCAGGTATAGTCGCCTTGCGGACGATGTTGTTGTTGGTATCCGCCACAAAAAGGTTGGCGGAAGTATCCACTGCCAAACCACGAGGTAAGCTGAAACTCGCAGAGGCACCTCTGCCATCTGAATTTCCAGGAACGGATGGCACTCCTGCAAAAACAGAGAGTGTTCCGGCCAGAACTCGCACCTGGGCCGTTGCACTCTTCCCGTCAACATTGGTCACCGTTAGCGTGAAGGTGGTGCTGGCATTTAGATTCCCCGAAGGCAGCGGAGTTCCGCTGACGATCGTCCCAACACCGTGGTCAACCGTTGCGGTTCCGCCACCTGCTCCTAGGTCGAAGACTGCCGTGAGCATGACGCTGCCATTCGGACCAACGCTGGGACGATCTGAGCTGAAGCTGGTTATCGTCGGGACAACAAGTATTGAGAATGTGACCGTAGTCTGAGCTGTTGCCGTGGCCGTAAATGAACCCACGGTATTGTTGGCCGTGAGGGTGTATGTAGTCGTCGTAGTGGGACTCACGCTTACGTTGGGTTTGGAGGTGACATCGCCAATTCCGTTGTCAATGCTCAGGCTCGTCGCCCCGCTCACTGGGGGGAAGGCGAAGCGTCCGTGCCGGCTTGCGATTGCCTACGCCCCCGGCGCGGCTGGCGGCCCGTCTTTTGTTTTGAAGGGTTGGGTCGTGGAAAAAACAGTACGGGCTGCCGGTCTGGGGATGGGCCTTGCACGGGGCCCCGTCGTGGTCTGTGTGGCTGCAATGCCGGGTTGGGTGGCTGGGATTCGTTTTTCTTGCAAAGAGCTGTGAGATTTTCATAAATATCCTTCTGTGTCCCTTTTAGGGACACCTGAGGACAATGATGGCGCACAATTGGTGGAAATGATCTTTTTGATGCCAGAATGGTACCATTGTGAATCTTTTTCGCCACGGATGAGCACGGATTTTAAAGCAAAAGACCCAGCCTAGCAAAAGAGGCTAGGCTGAGGCACGCATTATAAAAGGGCGCCCTTTTGGAGTAGTCTGCAGTGTTCTTCAAGCACTCAGCTTACTCACGAAAGGAACACCCTTATGAATGACACCAAGTTTATCGGTCTGGACGTACACAAGACAA